>Ga0181582_10001311_pt1 | contig 19301 bp, 15 predicted proteins | sample 071ome_32_FD_132438 | JGI IMG/M metagenome (GOLD analysis project Ga0181582, IMG submission 132438) | Coastal salt marsh microbial communities from the Groves Creek Marsh, Skidaway Island, Georgia - 071405AT metaG (megahit assembly) | ecosystem: Environmental > Aquatic > Marine > Intertidal...
CCCCGGCTGGGTACAACGACGACGGCTGTCGCCAACACGCCGACACCCCTGCACGCGACTCCTTGCGTGACTCGCCCGCGTGGCAATCATCCTCGCTCGGTCAGATCGGATTCGCCGACCCTCCAAAATCTCCGTCTATGAAAACGCGTGGACACGTCGATGCAAAATGCGTCCCACGCCACTGGTAATCGACCGCGTATACACACAATCGTGCGGCACAAACGCGCGCAGCTCTAGAATTCTCTTCTGGGTTGATTCAGCTCTAACTGACGAAACCGACTACCTCAGCTCCAACTGGCACGGGTACTTCTTGTTATGCACCCAAGTAGACTTGACCTTCGTCATGACGTCCTGTATGTAACTGTATGTGCCCGGATAGCGACGACAAATTCTCGTGGCCAGAGATTGTTCGTGGCCAGTTTCTCGACGGTCTCTGCACGAGCGGTCTTGTCGGGCACCACCTCGTGACTCGGACTCGTACACTCAGTATTACTATGGACAACCGAGGGATGATGATGACGAACCGAGGATTGTCGAAGAAACCAGGCGCCGGCCGTCATCAGCCATGGCCATGGGTACAGGCTCGAGTCGCGTCCTCAAAGGCAAAAGCGAGCTTCTCGCGAGGAGATACCGATCAGCACACGGCCAACAACGACTCGTCGACTCGTCGACTCGTCGACTCGTCGACTGGGACGGAAACGGCCGAGCGAGCCGCTGTGTCGTGTTTGGAGGCGAATTTCAGTCGAATCCGAGCGCCATGGCTTTGTACACGTCGTACTACGCCAACCAGCTGGCGATGGTGGAGGAGCAGGAGCCCGCGCCGGACGCGGTCGCCGTCACTCGGCCAAGGTACGTGTAACGCAGTGTCGCAGTCTCGTCGACACGACAACGCCGTTTCCCTTGTCTCACTGCCCCCCACCCACCCCCACCCACCCCCACGCTGCAGCGTCATCCGGCGGACGGTGGATCTGAACGGTCCGCTCTTGGAGTATCGGGAGGCGTCGCGGCTGATTGACGCACCCACGCACCAGCAGACGCCGCAGTTGCGAGGGACGGGGATGGCGTCGCTGCGGATGTTGCCGCCGTCGGCGTACGTGCATAAGTCGGTGTCGAACGCGGCGATCAAGTTTGCGTGTGTGGCGCCGTCGAAGACGAGGAGTTCTGTGAACGCGTCGGCGTGGTTTCCAGACGGGCGACGCTGTCTGACGGGGACGCATGCTGGGGAGTTTTGTATGTGGGGCGGCCAGACGTTCCAGTTCGAGACCATTATTCAGGCGCACGAGAAGCCGATTTGCGACATGGTGTTCACTCGGAACGGTAATTTTATCGTCTCGGGGGACGATGCGGGCAACGTGCGGTACTGGAAGCCCAACCTGGAGCTGGTCAAGTCGACGTCGGCGCACCAAGAGTCTGTGCGGCAGATTGCCTTTGCCAAGACCGACCTGAAGTTTGCGACGGCGTCGGACGACGGGACGGTGCGCGTGTGGGACTTTGCGAGGGTGACGAGCGATCACGTGCTGTCGGGGCACGGCGGGGACGTCAAGTCGGTGGACTGGCACCCGCGGTCGTCGCTGCTGGTGTCGGGGAGCAAGGACAGCATCGTCAAGTTGTGGGACGCCAGGGCGGGGGCGTCGGTGGGCACGCTGCACGGACACAAGGCGACCATCACGGCGACGCGGTTCAACGCGATCAACGGGAACTGGATCCTGACGGCGAGCAGGGACCAGACGTGCAAGCTGTTTGACGTGCGGATGCAGGCGGAGATCGCAACGTTCGTGGGGCACGGGAGCGATATCACGCAGGTCGCGTGGCACCCGCTGCAGGAGGACGTGTTTGTGAGCGGGGGACACGACGGGTCGATGTGCTTCTGGCTGGCTGGGAGCGATTCGTACGTGGAAAAGGTGCCCGGGGTGCACGACGGGACCATCTACACGTTCGGTTGGAACCCGGCCGGGCACCTGCTGGTGTCGGGCGGGGGCGACGCGGCGATCAAGTTTTGGTGCCGGGGGAGGCCGGGGGATCCGTTCTTGGAGCAGCAGCGGGCGGCGCAGATGGAGCTGTTGGATCCGAACGAGATGCCGCTGGGCGGCGAGGCGGGGAGAATGGAACGAAGGGACCCCCGGGTCTCCCAGAGCCAGGGCCACGCGAGGGTCTTGGCTGCGGCGACGGACCCGCGGCAGGTCAAGCACGTGGGAGGCGCGGGGACGAGGGCTCGGGCCGACGTGCGGATCCAGCGGGGGAAACAGAGCGCCGTGCCGGTCGGGCGACGGGGAGGCGTCGCGGTCGGCGGCGGTACAAAGACGGCCGGGGGTGGACGGCCCGCGGTCGGGCCGGCGGCGCGAGCGGGGGCCGCGCCGGCAGCGCGGGCCGGCGGGGTCAAGACAGGCGGCGTGAAGAAGGTGACAGCCAAGAAGAAGACGGGGGCCGTCGTGGCGGCAAGGCGGAAATGATGCGGTGTCACCGCACCGAACTCATGAGTCCCTGAAAACACCAGGATGAAAAAAAAATTCGACACTTGCACACGGTACATATATATATAGTTCGTTATTAAGGTATAACGAGATCAAGGCGATTCCGGACCCGAAAAGGGTGATCCCAGCGAACCCGACGTCTCGGAAGGTTGTCCAAGGCCGGAGCACCCACCATGCCCAAGACGCCCGAGGGACCGTCGACAGACGGGACCAGCGTGAGCCCTGTCGTCTCTCCGAAGAAGAATGCTGACCCAGAGGACTTTGCGTTCCACCACCCAGAGCTGCAGCAGGAGGTCGACGCGTACAGCGACCTCGTCGAGGCGACTGTCGAGGCGGCCAAGGCCGAGGACGAGGCCGAGGAGAGCTCGTCGTATCGGCACGAGTTCGTGCCCTACTGTGGGTGAGCCGGTTGATTGAGACAAGGGGGGCCCCTTGTCTCTGGCTGGGACGACCCCCCGGGGGGTCGTCGCCCCGTCGGCGAACCGAAAGAACCGTCTCTCTCGAGACTTCGAATTTTGACCGAATTTTGAGCGCTCTGACATCATCACCTATAGAGCAGTAATGAATCAAGAACGAGCGCGCGGGAAAGCGCGATGAGAGAGAGGAACCGACGGATCCAGCGTCGCACGAAAGAAAACGAGCAGCCGAGATCTCCCGCTCCCGCGCACGCCATGGGTTCTCACAATGGGAAGTCGTCGAGCATACGTATCGGGGTGTACTTCATCGCCATCACGGCCTGCTTCACCATATACAGCCTCATCCAGGTGGGTCATCGAACTCGACTGGCTCTACGCCCTTGGGGACCCACTCACGTGCTCACTCGCCACTTGCCACGCGCTTCGCTCGCCATTTAGGAGCGCCTCATGACGGTCGGCTTCGGTCCCGAGAAGGAGGTGTTCAAGTTCAGCGCGTTTGTGGTCTTCCTGAACCGAGTCGTGACCGTCATCACGTCGGCGGTGGTGCTGACCGTGCTCGATCAGAACCTCGCCCCCGAGGCGCCCATCTACCTGTTTGCCGTGCCGTCATTTGCAAACGTCATCGGTTCGGTGTCACAATACGAGGCATTGAAGTACGTTTCGTTCCCGGTCCAGGCGCTCGCAAAGTGTGCCAAGTCCGTTCCTGTGATGATCTGGTCTTGGGTGACGCGGGCTCGAACGTATTATCGAAAAGACTACGTGTCAGCGGGGCTCGTAACCCTGGGGTGCGCCCTGTTCGTGCTCACGGGCGACATCTCGTCACCCACGCTGGCCAATACGGCGGCGCTCGACACCGTCGACGCGTCGGTGAGCCAGGTGGCTTTCACCTCGTTCGGGCTGGTGTTACTGTCAGTTTTCATTGTGTTTGACGGACTGACGAGCACCGTGCAGGACAAGCTCTTCACCTCGTTCGAGATGCACTCCGTGAACCAGCTCCTCTACGTGTCGTGCTGGTCGGCCCTGTTGAGCGGGGTGTACCTGGTCTTCACGGCCCAGCTGCGGCCGGCGCTTGCGTTCGTCGCAAGGCACCCCGACTCGCTGCAGCTGATGCTGCTCCAGTCGATCGTCAGCGTGACAATCCAACTGTTCATTTCGTTCACCATCAAGGAGTACGGCGCGCTGACGTTTGCGTTGGTGATGGTGACGCGCCAGTTCATGTCGATCCTGTTCTCGTGCTGGGTTTTCAAGCACCATCTGTCGGCTGCCCAGTGGATGGGCTGTCTCCTCGTGGTGTCCGGGCTCTACCAACGGGCGGCGGCGGGGAAGAAGGGGAGTAAAACAACGCTGCCTCTCAACAGCCCGATGGTGATCAGGAAAGAGGAACGGAAAGAGTCCATGTGAGTGTAACCTGTCGTCTGTCGTGTGTCGTCTGTCATATGTCGTGTGTCATCCGTTACATAGGCGGCGGCGGTGGGGGAATATCGTCTTCAGGCGGCGGCGGCGGCGGAATGTCGTCGCTCGGGGGTGGCGCACCCGGGGGCGGAGGTGGCTTGAACCCAGGCGGCGGCATACCGTGCATACCGTGCATCGGCATGCCACCGTCGTACATGGGCATGCCACCGCCAGGCGGCGGGGGCCCGTGCCCGTGCCCATATCCACCACCATATCCACCACCGCCGCCCATCCAGTGGGGCTGGTTGGGGTTGCCCCACTGGTGGTGCTGTGGCGGCTGCATGTACTGCTGCTGCTGCTGCTGCTGCTGCTGCTGTGCCTCGACGCCGTGCGCCTGTGGCGTCTGCTGCGGACCGGTGGCAAACATCGTATGTGGCCGCAGGGTCTTGTCACCGCCGTGAGCCCGCCGCTGCGCCGCCAAGAGCCGCTCGGCCGGCGTCCCGTGCCGCTCCCCGTGTCCGTCCTTCTTCATCGCGTAGCTCACTGAGATGGGCCGCCCGCCGAGAAACTGACCGTCCATGACTTCCAGAGCCCGATCCGAAGATTCAAAGTCGGCGAAATGAACAAAGGCGAAGCCCCGCGACACGCCCGTCTCCCCGTCCCGCGAGACCTTGGGGTTCTTCGCCAGGGGCCCGAACGCGCTGAACGTCGTATAGAGCAGCGTCTCATCCACGTCCGGGTCGAGGTTGCCGACAAAGATGTTGGCGCCCACATCCCCGTCCACTTCGGCGCCCGAGTTTGCCGGGGCCACCCGGATCGGCTTGTCGTACACCTTGATCATGTTGAGCACTTTGGTCGCATATGCCGCATCCTCCGGCGTACGAAACTCCATAAATCCATACCCAGAATTCGCTCCCGACACGCGATCCTTCGGCAGGTAGACTGACTGCACGGGACCGACCTGCGTCCCAAGCTCCCACAACAGCTCCTCCGTCACCTTCACGTCGACGCTGCCGATAAAACACGTGCATTCCGGGTTCCTATCCGACGACGAGTTGAGCACCGATGCGCCCGCCGCAGTCGTGATACGCCCGCCTGCAATGCCCGACATGGTTCAGCCAGTCGATAGCATGAACTATCGACTGGGGAACAGGCGCAACAAGCACGCTCGGTGCACCGCGCGTCGCGCTCCCTCCGACGACAGCAGAAAGGACACAACACAGGGGTGTACGTACGTATATACGCACGTATATATATATACACGCGAATTTTCAAAAACTCTGTTCGTCGTCCGTGGCTCCGTGGCGCTCAGTCCTCGGTCACATCGCAATGGGCGCCGACGACGATGTACATAGAGAACCATCATCATCCTGGCGCACGGAATGGACCCAACACGAGCCCGCCTACGCCTCCGTTCCCCCGCCTCCGCACCCGACCTACGACCTGCACGCCACCATCCGCGCGGCGTTGGACGAAGACGCTGGTGACTATGGGGATATAACCACGCTCTCGACTGTTCCGGAGACGACGCAGGCCACGGCGACCTTCTTGGCAAAGGCCGAGGGCACGGTCGCCGGCCTGTACGTGGCGACGGTCGTCTTTGGCCTGGTCGACCCCGCGGTGAAGATGACGTGGCAGACGAACGACGGGGACCAGGTGAAGCGTGGACAAGTGCTGGGGGTGGCTACTGGGCCGGCGCGGGCCATTCTGGTGGGTGAGCGCGTGGCGCTCAACTACTTGCAGCGTATGAGCGGGATTGCGACCCAGACGCACCAGATGGTCGAGGCGATCGCGGTCGGTTCTGGTTCGGGCTGCTGCAAGCCGTCAACGACGCTTCTGGATACCCGGAAGACGGTCCCGGGCCTGCGGCTGTTGGACAAGTGGGCGGTAAAGATCGGCGGCGGGGAGAACCACCGCATGGGGCTCTACGACATGGTGATGATCAAGGACAATCACCACGCGGCGGCGGGGGGGATCCCGGAGGCGATTCTGGCTGCGGAAGCGTATATGCGCGACAAGGGGATCTCAAGGCCGATGGAAGTCGAGACGCGGACGCTGGAAGAGGTCAAGACGGTGCTCGACGTCGTGGAGAGAACCCGGGGGGCGTCGATGGTGACGCGCATCATGCTCGACAACATGGTGACGCGCGAGGACCTCGAGGACGGGCGGGTGACCGTGGACACCAGCATGCTGGAGGAGGCCCTCGCGATGATCCGCGAGCGGGGCGTCTCTGTCGAGACGGAGGCGTCTGGAAACGTCACACTCGCCACCGTCGGCGAGATTAGCAAGACGGGCGTTCAGTTCATATCCACCGGCTCCATCACCCACTCTGTCACCGCCTTGGACATCTCGCTCCTCATTGACATGTGAATTTATGCATCTACTCGAGCACCTCGCCGACGACGCCGGCACCCACGGTGCGTCCGCCCTCCCGGATGGCAAACCGCAGGCCGGGCTCCATCGCCACCGGATGCAGCAACTCGAACGTCGCAGTTACGTTATCGCCGGGCATCACCATCTCCACGCCCTCCGGCAGGATCACGCTCCCGGTGATGTCCGCCGTCCTGAAGAAGAACTGCGGCTTGTAGTTCGTGAAGAACGGCGTGTGCCTTCCACCCTCCTCCTTGCTCAGCGCGTAAATCTCCCCCTTGAACTTCTGATACGGCTTGATGCTCCCCGGCTTGCACACCACCTGCCCCCTCTCGACGTCCGTACGCTTCACCCCGCGCAGCAACAGCCCCACGTTGTCCCCGGCCTGCCCCTCGTTCAGCAGCTTCTTGAACATCTCCACCCCGGTCACCGTCGTCTTCTGGTTGGGGCGAATCCCCAGGATATCCACCTCATCGCCCGTCCTCACGATCCCCTGCTCCACCCGCCCAGTCACCACCGTGCCACGCCCCTGGATCGAAAACACGTCCTCCACCGGCATCGCAAACGGCTTATCCAGCGCACGCACCGGATCCGGCACGTAGCTATCTACCGCATCCATGAGCTTCAGAATCGCGTCCTTCCCGATCTCGTCCTTCTCCCCGTTGAGCGCGCACAGCGCCGACCCGCGCACAATCGGAATATCGTCTCCCGGAAACTTATAAAAGCTCAGCAGCTCCCGCAGCTCCATCTCCACAAGCTCCACCAACTCTTCATCCTCCACCATATCCACCTTATTCAGAAAGCACACGATACTCGGCACCCCCACCTGACGCGCCAGCAGAATGTGCTCCCGCGTCTGCGGCATCGGACCGTCCGTCGCCGCCACCACCAAGATCGCCCCATCCATCTGCGCAGCACCCGTGATCATATTCTTCACGTAATCCGCATGCCCCGGACAATCCACGTGCGCATAATGACGCTTCCCCGTCTCGTACTCCACATGCGCCGTCGCAATCGTGATCCCTCGGGCCTTCTCCTCCGGCGCCTTGTCGATCTCGTCGAACGCCACCGCCTTGGACGCCCCCGTGTCCGCCAGAACCTTCGTGATCGCCGCAGTCAGCGTCGTCTTCCCGTGGTCCACGTGCCCGATGGTGCCCACGTTGAGATGCGGCTTGCTCCGCGAATTGATATCGTACGAGCTATAAAAGCGGCCCGACGACGACGACGACGACGCCGAGCGCACAGACTTGATGAACGCAGACGCAGACGAGACGGGTGCCGATGCCTGCGTCGCGAATACAGACAAAGAGGCGGACGAAGCGGTGGATGCCACCACGGCCGACCCGAATTCCGTACTCCACCACGACGCACGAAGCGTCGTTCCGAACGAACGCCGGGCAATCTGTCTCAGTGCCATGGCCAGGTTCGTGCTGCTGAAGTTGGGAATACCTTGTTGTTGCGAAGGATCGATCGGCCAACCCCCCAAAAAGAACGACGACGAGTCTTCTCAGTCCTCGGCCCCACACGTACGATACGAACCCATGGCTAGACCGAGCCGTGTCGGTCTACGTGTTGACTGCTGACCGGCGGGAACGCGTGGGAGAGAGAGGGAGAGAGCGCGCGTAGAGCGTACGGGCGTACGGGCGACGGCGATGGAGGGGCCAGAGGTTTTTTGGGAGGGGCCGGAGAGGCCGGAGAGGTCGTGTGTGATCCTGCCGGTCAAGGGTCTGGAGGAGATGTCGAAGGTGACTCGGATCGGGCGGGAGAAGTTCATCGAGCTGAGTGAGGAGAAGGCGGGGGCGGGAGCGAGGTACGATCGGGTCTATGGCGTCGTCGGGAGAAAAGAGGAGGAAGAGGAGGAGGAGGGGGCGAGCGAGGAAAATCTCGAGAAGATGCTGCTAGACGGGTTGGGTGGGGACGACGACGACGCGGAGGACGGTGCGGAGGACGGTGCGGAGGACGATGCGGAGGCGGTTCGTGACGGCGTCGGACGTCGTCGGTCGACGAGGCAGCGGCGTCCGAGGGCGGTTGAGGGTGACACGGCGGGGGGAGCTCCTTCGAGGGGTGCTTCGACGAGGAAGCGGTCGGGTGATGAACGCGAAAGAGCGTCGGGGAGGCAGAAGCGGTCGACGAGGTCGACGAGTCTGGGGGCCGGTGCTGGTAAAAAAGCGCCTCGATCCCAGCCGGCGTCATCGTCGGCCGCGTTCACGGCCGAGGTGACGGACGAGATGAAGTCCGACCAGGCACTCGCCTTGGCGCTGGCGAAGTTCGACTACAAGTCGTGGAGGGATTTGGTGGTCGAGTCGGTGCGTCGGGCGGGTGGGCCGGTGGTTCTGGCGGAGAAGCATGCGAACAGGAATCGGGAGACGACTCGGGAGATTCGGGGCGGACGTGTCGTGCTGGAGGACGTGGTTCATCGGAACGGGTTGCTGTACGATGGGAAGTTTGCGCAGGAGTATAGGAGGGTGGCGAAGGAGTTGGCGGAGCGTCGGGAGGTGGTCGATGCGGCGGTGGCGCTGGAGAAGCACAGCAAGCTGACCAACGTGTGGTCGAGTCTGACGCCGGAAGAGCACTCGTGGTACCTGACGCATCGGCATCAGAAGCTTTCCGGGCAGGATGCCAAGCATATGGCCAGGATGGCAAAGCGGGTGGAGAAGGAGCAGCAGGCGTATCGGGTGGAGATTTATCGGGCGTACGAGGAGGATCCACATCGGTTCAAGTACGAGTACTTGACGGATCGGCAGGCGGGGCAGCTCACGAACGATGACGAGCGGCGGCAGGACCGCGTGCGTGCGCTGTTTCGGAGTGAGGACGCGGCACGTTTGGGGCTGGTGGGCGTGGTGGATCGCGTGCACGATGGGGACGGCCGTGGTTTGACGTCGGCGTCTCCCAACTCGGCCGAGGAGACCGGGACGACCGAGGCGACCGAGGCGACTGAGGCGACTGAGGCGGTCGGGGGATTCGGGACGTTTGAGTTTGTGTCGGTGCTGCGGACGGTGGGGGAGGCAGATATGCTGTCGCCGCTGGATCCCGGACACGACCTGCAGGGATACAAGCATTACCTGCCGCCGATTGGTCCGCCGTCTGATGAGCGATACACAAAGCCGGTGGCCCCGGAGGTTGACGAGGACCCCGTCGTGCCCGAGCTCCTGCGCGAGCCGGCCGTGCGTGGCGCCATGGGGGGCTCAAATGCGTTTGTCTTGGTGGCGACGGCGAGCGTGTTCCACAAGCTCATCGCTGGAGACGCCCTGGCGCTGGCCCCGGCCCCGGGCGACAACGCCTCTCAGGGCCCGGTCATCGCGGACATCCCCATCACCAGGGACACGCGTTCCTCGCCCGATCACGATGTGTGGTACCTGCACAAGCCGTGCATGCCACGCAAGCTGATGGTGCGCGAGAAGCAGCGCCGCATCCAAAAGTACGCGGTGCTCTCGGCATCGTGCTCGCTGCCCCGTCGACAGCACATGCAGGCCATCTACACGCTGTGGAGGCATACCGCCACCGGAACCCCGTGCATTGTCCGCCACAGGTCGGTGATGGAGCTCAAAGCGGCCGAGACGGCCAAGGCGGCCAAGCGGGTGTTGTTTGCCGTCAAGCCAGAGTACCTTCCCGAACCCGACCGGGAGGCGGAGACCCCGGAAGAGAAAGCCACGTGGGACGCTCGACTGGCCCTCACCGCACCCATCGGCGCGCGTTCCATGCAGCTGGCGCACGTCGACGTCGGCAAGGGCAGGATCCTCTCCTGGGACACGTACCACCCGAGCGTCGGCTCGCCGGCCAAGGCACCCAAATCGAAATTATCGGACGCACGCAGCACCGTCCGCTGCCCGACGATCGGTGGCCTCATCTCGTGGATTTCAAGCAAACCGACGAGTCCCGGGGTTGCGACCATGCCGGCCGGCCCAAGCACCGCGTCCTCGAGTCGCTACGCATCCGTCGTGACGGGGACGCAGTGGGAGATCTATGGCCCGGGAAACCACGAGTCAAACGGAAACGCAAACGAAAACTTTCTGGACATCCGAGCCATCCACGAGCACTCCACCGCCGTCGACGTCATCTCGAGGCCCTTCGTTCCCCCCGTCTGGCGCCCGTTCAGCGACGACATGGCCCAGATCCCAGACACCTTTCCGCCCCGCCGCAAGGCCCCAAAACCAACCCGAATCAAGCAAAAGCCCCTAGCAGGAGAGCGAGAAGAGAGAGAGAACAACACGGCCACCGGCAGGAAGACCAGGGGCAAGGCCCGCCGCCGCAAGGCCGTCACCGTCCCAGAGGACCTCGACAACGTCCCGGGAGACATCCCCGGCGGCACCAAGGGCCTCGACCTCGACTACGACGAACTCCTCTGAACGCTGTTTCGAATTCGAATGACTGAAAATTCTTACCACCGACTCCGTACGGAACAACCTAGCTGAGCTTGGCCAGAATGCTCTTCTGCGTCACAAACGACACCCTCCCTTCCTCCGTGTCGATATCGCTCGATCCATACTTGGTGTACATCACCATGTCCCCAGCAGCCACCTCCAGCTCGACCTCCTCCCCGACGCTGACCACCGTCCCGGTCAGAATCTGCTCCCCCATGCCCATCGTATCGCTCCCCTCCATCCCACCGGCCAGAATCACCCCACCAGCACTCTTCTCCTGCTTCGGCGGAGGCCGAACCAACACACGGTCGCCCAGCGGCGCCATTTTCAGGACATCCAAACTCGCCGCATGGGCCCGCACGCACTTCCTCGTCGTCGTCGTCGTCCTATTCGGCGAGAACAACCTTGTCCGCATCAGCTGCATTATTGTTCGATGTTATTTTTATTTATTCACAATGTGGATAACAGAATTCTTTGCAGAAGACGAAACCACCCATGACTCCCATGACCACCCATGGCTCTCTCTCTCTCTCCCTCCGCCTCCCTGCGCTATTCCCTCGCGCTATTCCGTTTCCACCCGCCCCTCCCGCTCGTCGCCCGCCGGGCCGTCCGACACGGCGCCATCAGGCGCGCACAGACGGTACGCCGCGATCCAACACGTGAAGTTCCCGACGACCGTCAGGAACGCCTGCAGCGCCACCAGGAACTCGAGCTCGGTCGCGTTGTAGAAAAAGTGCCAGGTGCACGCACACATCGCACTCCCCAGGCACGGCAACATCCCCCAGGACATACCCTTCCACCGCTCGTTCCCAGTCACCTCTGCGTACTGCCAGATGAGCCGCATCGCCAGGCCCCACTCGAAGACCGAGGACGTGTGCACCGCCCACGTTGGGAGCGAGAGGGCGTTGGCGGGCTCCGGGTGGACGAACAACGCGCGCGGCGTGGTCCGAGCGAATCGACCCGGACGATGACGATGACGATCTGTGCCGGTGTGTGCTCGTCGGCCTGCCTCTCTCACACTCCCTCTCCGTGCTGGTGACCGCCCATGAATGAGAGAGAGGGCCGCTGTTCCTGCAGCCATTGTGCTGCTGTGTACGCCGTGTCGTGCCTGTAGAGCGACCCTGGGTATCTGAATGACGTGATCTGTCGGCGTGGAGCGGACCGATCCACACACGAGAAAACGAAAAGTTGCAATCACCGCCCCTCTCTCGGACGCGAATCGTACGCACCCGCGTGTCTTGTGCGTATACGAGGGTAACGCCAGGTGTGAGGGGTTTCCTTGGTCACGCGTCGGGCCGCTCGGTAGCCAGCCCAGCGAACTAGACGACGGCGAGAGAGAGACGAAGTTCGATCAAGGCGCGACGATGAACCGGGGGGGTCTGTCGTCCACGTCCGCTGGTCAGCCCTTCTCTGCGGCACAGCTGCCGCAGTTGGAGCAGCTGGCGGTGACGTTGTACACGTCGCCGTCGCAGGCGGAGCGGTCGCACGCGGACCAGGCGCTCAAGCCGTTCAGCTCGTCGCCAGAGTACATGGTGCACTGCATGACGATTCTGGACAACTCGAGCTCGCCGTATGCGCAGGTGTTTGCGGCATCGAGTATGCTCAAGCTGGTGACGGAGCACGGCATAGCGCTGTCGTCGAGGGTGGACGCGAGGGCGTACTTTCTCCGGTATCTGGCAGAGCGAGGGCCGGGCCTGGAGCACTACGTCATCACGGCGATGCTGCAGCTGCTGTGTCGGATGAGTAAATTGGGGTGGTTTGATGATGAGTCGATGCGTCTGGTGGCGGACGAGGGCAAGGCATTTCTGGAGATGTACACGAAGGAGGAGGACACGGCCCGGGCGTCGGTGTTGTACTTTATCGGGCTCAAGATGCTGACGACGGCCGTGTCGGAGATGAACACCCCTATTCCGGGGAGGACGCTGACGCAGCATCGGAAGACGGCGGTGAGTTTCCGCGAGCGGAGCCTGTTTGGTATATTCGAGACGTCGTTGCGGTCGCTGCAGTACCTGAAAGTGCACCAGCACCAGCAGGCGATGGAGCAGGCAATGTCGTTGGCGTTGGCGTGTCTATCGTTTGATTTCGTGGGGACGTGCATCGACGACTCGACCGAGGACGTGGGGACGATCCAGATCCCGTCGAGCTGGCGGTCGAGGATCGAGGACCCAGAGACGCTGGAGATTTTCTTCGAGTACTACCGGAATAGCCAGACGCCGCTGTCGAATACGTGCTTGGAGTGCCTGGTGAAGATGGCGAGCGTGCGTCGGTCGCTGTTTTCGTCGGAAGTCGAGCGGATTTCCTTCCTGGGGCGGCTGATTCGGGGGACCAAGGACGTCCTGTCGTCGCAGCAGGGGCTGCAGCATCACGAGAATTATCACGAGTTTTGCAGGCTGTTGGGACGGTTGAAGACGAACTACCAGCTGTCGGAGCTCGTGGGGCTCGAGGTGTACCCGGAGTGGACGACGCTGGTGGCGGACTTTACGATCGAGTCGCTCAAGTCGTGGCAGTGGGCGTCGTCCTCGGTGTACTATCTGTTGGGGCTGTGGTCGCGACTGGTGAGTTCGGTGCCGTACCTCAAGGGGGATAAGCCGTCGCTGCTCGAGACACAGGTGCCTCGGATCGTGCAGGCGTATATCGTGTCAAGGATGGCCGCGCCGGAGGCGCTCGAGGAGGAGGAGAATCTAGAGGACCAGCTGGATTCGCTGCCGTATCTCTGTCGGTTCAAGTACGAGGGGACGGCCGAGTTCCTGATGCAGTGGCTGGACCCCTGCATCGCCAAGTTCCAGGCGGGCGAGGACATCAACCTCGTCGAGAGCCAGCTGACGTGGTTGGTGCACATTGTGTCGGCGGTCATCCGCGGAAGGGTTAGTTCGTCGGGCTCAGAGCCGTATGAGCACATGGACGGCGACCTGATTGCGCGGATCTTCACCATCATGCGGGTGTCGGAGGCCAACGCGATGCATGCCCAGCGCTTCTCCTTCAGGTCGAAGCAGCTGCTCGAGCTGGCGCTGATCAGCTTTATGCAGAGCTTGAGGAGGGCGTATATCGGCGAGCAGGTAGTTTCCAGCAGCCGCGTGTACACCCGTCTGAAGGAACACCTGGGCATTGACGACCACGTGGCCGTCATGGACACGCTGCTGGGCAAGATCTGCTTCAACCTCAAGGTCTACGGGTCGTGCGAGGATATCATCGACGCGACGCTTGGGTTGTTCCAGGATCTCGCCGCTGGATACATGTCGGGCAAGACGCTGCTCAAACTCGACGCCGTCTCGATGCTCCTGCGGTGCCACGACGGCCGGTTCTTCAAGTTCCTGGAGTGCAAACCGGGCCGCGCGCGGACAACGTACTACCTGACGCTCGGTAAGCTTCTCTTTATGGAGGACAAGCCGGGTGCGTTCGAGGCGTTCGTCGATCCGTTCGACCAGGTGCTCCGTGGCATTGCGTCGGCGAGGACGGCCGCCGTGTCGGCCCAGGCGCTCAAGGGTGCGGTCCACCAGGACATGGTCGTGGGACTGTTTAGGGACCTTCGAGGTCTGGTTGCCGCGACGACCAACAGGCGGACCTATGGGATGGTGTTCGAGTGGCTGTATCCGCAACACATGCCGACCGTCATCACGTGCCTCGAGACCTGGGCGGACGTGCCCGACGTCGCCAACGCCATCCTCAAGTTCTTCGCCGAGTTCGTCCACAACAAGACACAGCGTCTGACGTTTGATTCGTCGTCGGCCAACGGCATCCTGCTGTTCCGCGAAGTGTCCAAGGCGCTGTGCGGCTACGGCGGCCGGGTTCTCGAACAGAGCACGATGGTGCCCTCGGATCCCTACTCGCAGAGATACAAAGGCATTTGGATTTGCTTGCTGGTACTTAGCAGGGCGTTGAGCGGCAACTACGTCAACTTTGGCGTCTTCTCCCTCTACAACGACCCGGCGCTCGTCAACGCCCTGGACGTTTGCCTGCGGATGGTCTTCACGATCAGCACGCACGACATCCTGGCCTACAGGAAGGTATCCAAGTCGTACTACGCGTTCATCGACGCCCTGTGCCACAACTTTGTGCCGGAGATTGCGCGGCGAGACGACGCCATCCTGGTGTCGATCATGACGACGCTCGACTCTGGCCTCAAGTCGTTCGACGTGGCCATCAGCAGCCAATGCGCGTCCTCCATCGATAACCTCGCCGGCTATTACTTCAAGCACAAGGCGGACGGCGTCAAGCCGAACGAGACGGGCGCGCAACTGAGCGCCCACCTCGCCAAGCACCCCGACCTGCTGCCGCGGCTGCTCCGCACGCTGCTCGAGACGGTGCTGTTCGAGGAATGCTCGAACCAGTGGTCTCTATCCAGGCCCCTTCTCACGCTCATTTTGTGCACCGAGCCGATCTACGCCGGGATCCGCGAGCAGGTGATCTTGACGCAGCCCGCGGACGGCCGCCACGCCACGTCGGCAGCGCTCGATCGGCTGATGGAGAATGTCAACAGAACGTTGGACGCAAAGAACAGGGATAGGTTCACGCAGAACGTCACGCTGGTGCGGCACGAGTTGAAGAGCAAGGCAGCGGTGACAAATTAGGAGTGGGAATATCGGTAAAAATATCTCATCAACCAGTCGATCATCACGACGACGTCGGATCGGAACTGCCCCCAAGGAATCCCGTCGGCAGGTAGCTCGTCAAGTCCGGGAGTTCGAGCTGGCCGAGGTACCCCGCGTCGGCGGCAGCCTTCCGGGCCTTGATGGCGGCGGTGCACTGGCTGACCTCGTCTGGCGTCAGCCCCAGGATTTTCGCGACGACCTGAAGGAGGGACAGGTCGTCTTGCGTGCCCTTGAAGACCTGGAGAACGAGGCGAAACGAAAGGCGCGCGGCGCAAGTGAGGGGGTGGGGGATCGGGCGTGCAGGCGTGCGAGGCCGCCCGCCGAGTTCAAACACCCACCTGCACGAGAATGTTCTTCAGGTACTCTATGTCCACACCGTCGTTCGTTGCCGTCAGCTTCAGGCGCACGATCTCTCCCTCCAGCTCCCGGATGGTATCCTTCAGCGCCCTCTCTTGGGTTTCGCGTAGTTTTATTTCGAGCTCGAGGTCGTCCAGTTCCCGTTCGGCAGCCGACGCCTTGCGCTCGGCGAAAGTCAGCTTCTCTTGCAGCGCCGTGTTCGCGGCCGCCGTCGACGTCGTTGCCGACGCATTCGTCGATGTCCGTCCGTTCGTCGTACCGGCACCGTCGTCGGCCGGGGAGAAAGGCGAGACCGGCACGTCGGCCGTGAAGTCGCTGAACGGTGTCTTGATGCTGCCCTTCATCGCCAGCGTCATTCGCAGCTGTTTCACGCTAGCTTTTAGGTTCGATACCTCCTCCTGCAAAACGCCATTGATTTGCGCCGACGCGGAAGCCTCCGCCCGGGCACGATCGAGCGCGTGCAGGGCCTCGTCGAGCCTCTGCCGCGTGTCAGCCGCGAGAGCAGCCTCGTCACCGTTGGTGCCCGTCTCGCGACTGGACTCGCCGCCGTTCATCGCAGAGTTCTTCAGAGACTCGTACCGCTGCTGGGAGGCGTCGTAACGGACCTGCAGTTGCTGGAGCCGGGTGGCCGCGTTCTTGGCATGCGACGCCTGCAGCTCGAGCTCCTTCTGGAGCTGCTTGATCTGTTCCCTCTGCTGCAGCTCCGCTTCGTGCAGTTGGCCGGCGATCTGGCTCTTCGTCTTGCCCAGCTCTTCGACGGCGGCTTTCCTCGCCTCCTCGGCCGCTCTCCTCGCCGCCTTTTCCGAGGCCAGCTCGCCCTCCAGGGTCTCGCGAATCGCCCTGGATCCGAGCTTGATCTCTTCATCTTTCGCTTTCAGAAGCGCGTGCGCTTTCTGCTTATATTCTGCGAGTGCTTTCGTCGCCCGCTCCACCTCGGCCCGCTGCGCGGCCTGCTGCGCAGCAAGCTGCGTCTCGGCCATGCGAAGGCCGTCGACCGCCGCGGCTCGGGCGGCCTCGGCCGCCTTCTGCTCCGCCCCCAAGGCTTCGTTTCGTTTCTTCAACTCGACGACCGCCTTCTTGAGTTTCTTCAGCTTCTCGTCGGACTCGGACGTCTGCTGTTCGGACCGAGCCGCGATGCGATCGGCCGCTTCCACTTGGACCGTGCGCAACCGAGCGACCTCCTCCTCGAGCGCGTCGCGCTTCTCCCGTAGCGCCGCCGCCTCGGCATCCCGCGCGGCGAGCAAGGTCTGGGTCTCTGTCACGGCAGATTGTGACTGCCGCAGCTTCTTGAGGGTGGAAACCAGGAGGGTTTCGACCTCCTCCCTGCTCTTCGAGGCCAGGCTCGCCGGTACCTTTGATGGCGACGACGACACCTTCGACGGTGACGGAGACGAGAGAGGCACCTCGGCGGCCCCTCGCGCAGGCTTCTGATCGTTCTTGTTGTCCTCCTCCATTCTTCGTGCGTTGGTTGGTTACGTCAATCTCTTCGCCGCGGAACCCTCATTTCGAGACAGGGCAAGACACCTGGTACGTTTGTGTGCCTGACCGTCGATGGGCCGGCCGGGGATGTGTTTCTCAAGCGATTTCACAAGTCAAGCGATTTCACAAGTCAAGCGACCGTCCACAAAACGACGCAACTCTGGTCATCATCCGATGATGATCATGCCTCCCTTCGCTTCCTGAACTTTTCGCTGGTCCGAACGACTGGCGTCGGCACGTCCGTGAACGACACGACGAGGCGCCGGCCTTCCCGGCTCAGGTTCGCGTCCACGACAGCCCCGAGCCCGACCGGGATGGCCCCGCTCACGTTGAACTTCACGCCGCCAATCTCCTTCCTCTTGACGTGGACCGATTGGGGTGTCTTGAATATCAGGGACGAAGCTAGGAAAGCACCTATCACCCATTTATTCTTGACGCCCACGTCACACACGTGACTGGTTGTCCCGTCCCCCCACTCGGTCCCGATCCTCACATTGATCGGCAATGACAGCGAAAACTTGCTCGAGTTCACGAGAGAAACGAACGGCTTGGCCAGGTCGATATCCGGCGTGAGCACGACGGCCTCCCGGTTCGACAGCTCCATCGCCCAGTCGCCGTCCCTCGCTGACAACTTGCAGCCGACGACGCAACGGACCGGTCGCCGCGCAGCGTGTAAATCGCCGCCGATCGTGGCGGTCACCTGGTCGGAGATCTCCCAGTCGTGCCGGTAGCTCATGATGGGCGACGGAGAGCTGCCCGGGGGCGTGTCGAGACGGAGCGCCAAAGGGAGAAATCCGAAACGAGCGTTAGCAGTACTCGTTGTCCCTCCCGTCTCACCTCCGGATTCTGTGGCCATGGTCGTCGTTGTAGATGCTGTATAAAGTGGCGGCGGTTGAAGGAAATTGGGATACGGGCGATTTTGCTCGTCTCCGAGATGCTAAAGAGATCATCCTATTGCCTTGGGGTCCAGCGGTACGTGCCCCACACTCCTTATGCAGAACAGAGACACAGTCGCCGAGCAGAAGGGTTCTTGGCATCACACGAGCTCGACGCCCGGGCGTCTGGGAAGCATGCAGCGGGCCAATCCGGTTTCTGGCCCGCGGGCTGTATGTACGACGGAAAGGTCTCGGCCATGGCGACCCGAGGCGACACGCCGTCGAGGTGCGTGAAGCACCCGGCCTCGCAGGGAAAGTGTTCCCGCATCTCATCGCAATGCGAGCTGAACTGGTGGTCATCGCACGCCATCGGCGGATTGAGACGGCCGCAGACGTCCGAGCAGCTCTCGTTCTCCCCGCCCGACACGATCCTCGCCCCGCCCTCGCCGCGCCGGCTGCCGTCCAGACGCGTGAACGCGTCATCGGTCTTCGCTCTTTTCATCCCCCCATGGTTGAACCGGTAGCAGTATCGTCGGTCGCTTATGTACTCGTTCTCGTGGAGGGTGCTGCTCGACGTCGTCCGGCAGGCAGCCTCGCAGAATGCGAACGTCGAATCGAATTCAAAGACCTTGTCCCGGAAGAGCTCCCTCGTCTTGGTCGACAGGTCGGTGTCGCCGTGGTTGTCGGGATGCATGCAGCAAGTGACGCAGTGCTCGTAGGACGAGCAGCAGCCGTCGAGCTCTGTCTCGCAGGTGTCGCAGCTGAACTTTTCGGAGGCAGCGTCCGACGCGTCGCAGCATCCCGTGTGCGACATGAACGAGCCGCGCGGGCAGACGTACCCGGACGAATCGGCCAGAAACAGTCGGCCCGACCGTGTGTTTTCGCAGTTGGAGCGCTCGAGACCCAGGGCGGGACCCAGTAGGAGGCCAACAACAACGAAGAACAAGCTCATCGGTGCCTCTCTCCGCGAAGGACACGACGACTGTATGTA
>Ga0181582_10001321_pt1 | contig 19259 bp, 14 predicted proteins | sample 071ome_32_FD_132438 | JGI IMG/M metagenome (GOLD analysis project Ga0181582, IMG submission 132438) | Coastal salt marsh microbial communities from the Groves Creek Marsh, Skidaway Island, Georgia - 071405AT metaG (megahit assembly) | ecosystem: Environmental > Aquatic > Marine > Intertidal...
CAGTCAGTCAGTCAGTCAATCGGTCCCCAGCTGGCTGATGAGCCTCCGCACCCGCCTCCGCGCTGCATCGCCACCCGTCCCCTCCACCTCTTCGTCGCCATCGCCAAGGCTATCTGCATAGTCAGTCAACGTCATCTTCAGAAACTTCAAGGTGAGCTCCACCTCATGAAGCATTGTCACAATGCCCTTCCTCAGCGCAAACTCGTTTTCCGTCGACCACAGCTCGGCCAACACGATCGCACACTGCTGCACGTTGAACAAACCAGCGTCCATCTTCGCCAGGAGCACCTCCTCCTTCACGTCGTCCTCGTCCTCCCCCTCAAACGCGTCCCCGATCCTCGCCTCCTCGCTCGCTACCCTGCCCGCAAAGACAACCATCACCTCCACCAGCTTGCGGAGTTTTTCTAGGTCTCTCTCCAGAAACTTGGCCACGATCCGCTGCCGTTTTTGAGTCAAATCCACATCAGCGGATCCAGCGCCCAGTCCGGCAAACAGATTGCTCAAAATCGACACGCACCGCACCTCCTCCTCCTCCCGCGTCGCCGCCTCCTCCCGCTCACGCCGCCGCTTCCCTCCTTTCGCCGTCCTCTTCACCGAACTCCGACCCATGAAAACCGCAAACAGCAACCCAAGTAGCCCCTTCTCCACGCACACTCCCGCAGCCTTCCCGTACCGCGTCGTCGCGAAATCCAAGCACTTGAGCGCCGCCGTCCTCGCTGCCGTCCTCCCCTTCAAAAACAGTACCATCAGCTCCACCCCCTCGCCCGCTATAAACGCCTCCTTCGCCTCCCGCTCCATCAATAACGCACACAAAACGTCAAACATATTCTCCAGATACTCTATCTGCTCCGGCGTCTCGGGCGGCACCGTCCTGTACCCCGCCAGCGCCCGCAGCGCCACGTCCACACCCCCGAGCTCTTCCACAAACCGCTTCCGCAGACGACCACCCGCCGACTGCAGGATAATTGCCAATATTTCACTTGCATACTGCGCGTTCGAGTCGACCTCCACGCGCTTTGTCGGGAGCCGGTTCTTCGCCAGGTACTCGAGGATGTTCACCCAGTCAGACTCCAGGCTGCTCGCCGTCCCCGCCGTCCCCGCCGTCCCCGCCGTCCCCGCAGACACCACCGAGTCGCGACCAAACACTCCCTCGGGATTCAAATCCACGAGGTTCTCCAGGATACTCAAAACCTGATACACGGCCGTCGACTCCTCATCAGACTTGGACGCATCCAGCGAACCCGTCAGCGCGTTCAACAACACCTTCAAAAGCTGCTGATCAACCAAAAGCGCACTCAACCTCGCCTTCAACGGGTTCAACGTCCCAGCATCCTCGCTCTCGTCCGCGTCTGTCAGCCTGGCGTAGATCGTACATCGAGGGTGAGAGGGCGAGACGGCGAATACGCGGCGAGCGCGCCAATTCAATCGAACACCGTTCCATCAAGCACCAGTCGAACAAACCCAAAAGCATCAGCAACAACGCACTCCGAAAGCAACGAGATCATCCTCGCAGCAATATCCCCGTTCTCGTGCTGCAGCAGCCCCATCACCGTCGCCACCACCTCCTCATCCCCCCCTTTCAATAGCCCCTCATACAACCACAACCCCTCTGTCCCAGCCCCCAACCCATCCACAGCCACAGCAAGCTCCACCTCGCTCTCATAAAACTTCTCTGGCTGCGACCCGTACTTGAGCCGATCGTTCACGTTCCTATTGTACTTCTTCACCAGCGACTTCAGCGCCTTCTGCACGGCTCCGTGCGAATCCAACGACGGATGGTTTTGACGCCCAGCCGATACCAGGTCCAGGTCGACCCCCTGGCCGCGACCACGCCCCTCGCCGCTCGCCCCCTCCCGCTCCCGCTTCCTGCCTTGCGGCGAAATCGCGGCAGGGACCCCCACACCGGGACCGCTCCCCCCATCCCCTCGGTCCACGTGATACCCAGTGGTCCCATGGACTGTCCCGAAGTAATACCCGGGCCTGTGTCCCCGGAATTCAGCCATGAACAGTGAACTTACTAAAATTCCTTTAAATTAACGTTAACTGTTCCACCCGCCGCATAGAGAACGTACACGACAACGCCAGTACGAGTACGACGCATACGATACGACGACGATGTTCCATTCGAAGCCGGACCGTGCCGCCGCTCGCAAGGAGCTGAACGCCAACCTGACCCTGTTCGCCATCTCGGTGGTCGCCGTGCGGGCCAGTACCTACGTGTTGGAGCTGTTGAGCGAGCGCGAGGACTAGATTCTTGGACTCGATTCTTGGATTCAGACGGACGGTAGTCGTCGTCGTCGAACGAGTCGAACGAGTCGAACGAGTCGAACGAGTCGAACGAGTCGAACGAGTCGAACGAGTCGAACGAGTCGTTTAAATCAGGCGGGACTCGTCGCAGCAGGATGTGCGGGATCTTTGGGGCGTACTCGTACTCGTACTCGTCACCGTCGCCGATGACGCGGGCAGCCATGGTTGGCGTGTTGTTGAACGGGTTGGCGAGGTTGGAGTATCGTGGGTATGATAGCGCTGGGTTGGCGGTGGGCGAGGGGGGTGGGATTCGGGTGGTGAAGGAGCAGGGGAAGGTTGTGGACCTGGAAGAGTTGTGTGGGAGGGAGGGCGTGCTTGTGGACGAGCACGGTGGGGACGAGCACGGTGGGGACGAGCACGGTGGGGACGAGCACGGTGGGGACGAGCACGGTGGGGACGACGAGGATGGGACGGCGAGTGGTAGGGAGCGTGTGGTTGTGGTTGTGTCGGGGATTGCGCATACGCGTTGGGCGACGCACGGTCCGCCGTCGAGGGTGAACGCGCACCCTCACGTCAGCGGAGAGGATCGTGGGTTCGTTGTGGTGCATAATGGGATCATCACGAATTATCATGTGTTGAAGCGGTTTTTGGGGGATAAGGGGGTGGGTTTCGTGAGCGATACGGATACCGAGGTGGTCGCGAAGATGTGCGGGTGGTTGTATGGGGAGATGACGGGTGGCGGTGGGCGGGTCGGGTTTGAAGAGGTATGTGGTGTGCGGTGTGTGCGTATGTGTGAAGCCCACTGAGTCTTAGAGTCTTGGAGAGGAGCGATGGTGGAACGAACGATGCTGTTGGCGGCCTGGAAGCTGCACGATACGATATGATTCTTTATTGATTTGTGAGCGATGGCGAGCGCGTCATCGGTCAAGCCCACTTTCATGTACGTGTTTTGGACGGAGCGGATTCCAGCTGTTGTTTGTGGTGTCGTTGTATGCGCGATGACGACGAGGACGAGGAGGAGGAGGACGACGACGTTGACAGAGACGACGTGGTCGTGGCCGCCGCCGCCGACTCATGTCCATCTGCTCACCAACACGCATCTCAACCACCACGCTTCTACTCGCTGCAGCTTATGGGCGAAGTCTTGTCCCGCCTCAATGGATCATACGCGCTGCTCGTCAAGAGCTCCCACTACCCGGGCGAATTGATTGCGTGCAAGAAGGGGTCGCCCCTGATTCTGGGCATGAAGTGCGACGATGCGGAGCCGACACACGGCGTCAGGACAATCGCGCGCCGCTCGCTGTCGTCGAGTACACACGCCGCCGGGTCCTTGCCCCTGCCCGCCACGAGGTCGCTGTCGCTGTCGCCGACGCGGGCTGCTGTGGTCTCTGCCGCGTCATACCTCGACGACGGCGAGGTTTCCGGGGACAACAATGCGAGAGCAAACTGCTGCCACTACTTCTTCTCGTCCGACCCGGCGGCCATCATCGAGCACACGGACCAGGCCCTTGTCCTCGAGGACGGCGATCTGGTCCACGTCAACAACGGCGAGCTGGTCATCCTCGACGTGGGAAGTGCCCCTGGTTGCCGCGATGCCGGCCACCACAGAAAGAACCCCGAGCTGATCAAGCTGGACATGAAGGTCGAGCAGATCATGAAGGGCGAGTGGGACCATTTCATGCAGAAAGAGATCTTCGAACAGCCCGACACCCTGCTCCAGACGATGACGGGACGCCTGAACCTTAACCTGAGCCTGAGCCTGAACGACGTATCCGGCCAGCCAGATGAGTCGTATCAGACCAGCGTCAAACTCGGAGGCCTCGTCGAGCACCTGGACAGCATCCGTCGCTGCGGCCGCATCGTCATCGTCGCCTGCGGAACGTCCTACAACGCCGGACTCGCCTGTCGTCCCGTCCTGGAGAAGCTCGTGCAGGTGCCCGTGTCCATGGAGCTTGCCTCGGACCTCCTCGACAGGCCCACCCCGATCTTCCGGAACGACACCTGCATCTTCATGTCGCAGAGCGGCGAGACGGCGGATACACTCCGCAGTCTTGAGGTCGCACTGCAACGCGGCGCTCTCTGCGTGGGAATCACCAACACCGTGGGCTCTGCCATCGCCAGGAGAACCCACTGCGGCGTCCACATCAATGCCGGTGCCGAGATCGGGGTCGCCTCGACCAAGGCGTACACCAGCCAGATCGTCGTGCTGTTGTTGCTCGCCCTCGCGCTCAGCAGCGACAGCATTTCCTCCCAGGAAAGCCGGAGGACCATCATCCGCGGGCTTGCGGGCGTGTCTGGAGCCGTGAAGAAGGCCCTCGAGCTGGACAGCGCCATCGTCGATCTCGCAGAGCGCCTCAAGGACGAACACTCCCTGTTGATCTTCGGCCGCGGGTCCAACTATGCCACCGCAATCGAAGGCGCCCTCAAGGTCAAGGAGGTGTCGCTGATGCACAGCGAAGGGATCCTCGCCGGGGAAATGAAGCACGGGCCACTCGCGCTGGTCGATGAGAACATCCCGATCGTCGTCATTGCCACCCAAGACTCCCTCTACGGAAAGATGATCTCGGTCATCGAACAGCTACGGGCTCGCAGTGCGAATCTCATCGTGATTTGCAACGAGGAGGACGAGGAGATCGGGCGCGTGGCCGGGGACGAGGCGGTGCTGCTGCACGTCCCGAGCGTGCGCAGCGAGTACGTCCAGCCGATCGTGAACATCGTTCCATTGCAGCTGCTGAGTTACCACCTGGCGATCAAGCGGCCCGACAAGGTCGCCGACGTGGACCGGCCGCCCAATCTCGCCAAGAGTGTGACGGTGCTGGAGGAGTAGCCAACCAGCCTTCGAAGGCTGCGAATTCGCACTCCAAAATTGCCTTCTTCTGTCTGGCGTGGATCCATCCGACTGACAGACGTGGTGTAAGCCCGCTGTCCGTCCACCTCTTCCAGCGTTCGTTCGTTCGTTCCCGAAACTGGGTACATTCAGGGAATCCGTCGTAAAATTCGACGGCGGATTCCTGACTCATTTCTAGGACCCATACTTCTGCGCGGCGTTAACTAGACCGAATACCCAATGAATTACCGATTCACAATGTCCAAGCTACAAGAAACGAACCAATTCGCCACCCGGACCGCAGTCCCACGTGGCCGCAGCAAATCTCGGCTCGCCACGACGACGAGAGGGACGGGCCACCTCGCGGGGAGGACCTTCGCCATCGCGGCAGATCCGCGGTCGTCGGATGCGATCAGTGCGTCTCACAATCGAGCACAGGAGAAAAACGCAGCCATCAATCAGACGCTCTGGCAAGAACGTCTGGGCCGGCCAGGCACGTCGAGCATTGTGTCCCGCCGAGAGGCCCTGGAGACGTGCCAGTGGGCGCCCGGGTCGTCGTATAAGGGTAACTACGCGCTGTGGCAGACGATGATCCAGGAGGCCAGGCGTGCCGCCGAAGAGGAACCGGTGCTGGCGAGCTTCTTCCACATGACTGTCATCATGCACTCCAGTCTGGAGAAGAGCCTGGCCTTTCTGCTGGCGAATAAGCTCTCAAATCCAACGCTTCTGGGCGTGCAGGTGACTCGGTTGATCCTGGAGGCGTATAAAGACGACCCGTCCCTGGCCGAGAAGTGCGTGGCCGACCTCAACGCGGTGTTCGATCGTGATCCCGCCTGCGAGACCTACTTGCACGGATTTTGCTTCTTCAAGGGCTTCCAGGCGATTCAAGTGCAGCGTATCGCGCACTGGATGTGGAATAATGACAGGAAGAGCCTGGCGCTGGCGTTGCAGTCACGGATGTCCGAAGTCTTTGACGTGGACATTCACCCGGGGGCGACGCTGGGGAAAGGACTCATGATCGATCACGCATCGGGGGTGGTGATCGGAGAGACCGCCGTGATAGGGGACAACGTGTCGCTGCTGCACCACGTAACGTTGGGAGGAAGTGGGACGGGGACCGGCGTGCGGCACCCGACCATCGGCAACGGGGTGTTGCTGGGTGCGGGGGCGAGCGTCCTCGGACCGGTCGTGGTGGGTGCGTGTAGCAAAGTAGGGGCAGGGAGTGTGGTGGTGACCGACCTGCCGAGTCATTGCGTGGCCGTCGGGGTGCCGGCGCGGGTGGTCAAGCGGTTGGAGGACAGCGTGGCGCCCAGCAAGGAGATGGACCAGATCTACGATCTTGTGCTCGACTACATGATCTAGCCCCGTACGAGCATACATACAAGGCCATACGAAACTAACGAATGAGTTGATATCGAGTTGATAACGAACGATGATAAGCTACACAGCGGCCTTCTGCGCCCTCTGAAGAGCCCGGCGGCGATTCCTTCGCTGTGCCTTGGTCATTCCGGCCGTCTCGGGGTTGTGATCCGTCGGCGCCGTCGGCTCCGCGGCCTTGGCCCTCTTGGCCTTCTTGGCCTTCTTATTCTGCGGATAGCCGTTCCCGTCGTCGTCGCGCTGGCGGTTCTTCAACGAGGGTTTTTTGAACGTGTCCAACCGCCGCTCAGTCTCAGTCTGCCTCTCTTTGGACTTCTCAAGCTTCTCATGCTTCTCCAGCTTAAGTGAAGGTGGCGCAAAATCCCCGGAGCCATCGCCCGCAACGTCATCTTCCCTCGTGAATGGCTCGACGTCCCTGCGCGCCGTCTTCTCCTTCTTCTCCTTCTTCTCCTTCTTCTTCTCCTTCTTCTCCTTCTTCCCCTTGTACTTTTCTTCGTTGGATTTGCGCAAATCGTTTAGCTTGCCGTAGTTGGGCCGGCGCTTGGGGCCGTCGTGGTACGTCGCCGCCACACGCTTCATCCCCATCACCTGGTTCAGCTCCTTGTCGTCCATCATCAGAATCTCCTCGAACGACAAACCGAACGTCTCCGGCTCCACCTGCCGGTACCGGAACCTTGTCGCGACACCGCCTACGTAGTCCTCATAGTCCAGCTTGTAGTACTCGTCCAGCAGCTTCTTGACGTCCCGCTTCGCAGATGCCGTGTCCACCTTTCCATTCTCAGTCTCTCTCTCGGCACCATCTCCATCTCCATCTCCATCTCCATATCTGTGACCATCATCGAGATCCGCGGCCTTTCTCTTCGCCAACATGCCCGCGATCGTGTCTGGATGCGTCTCCTCGTCTGACGGGTACTCGGCCATGGCCGCCAGCTTGCGATCAAACTCCTCATCCTCGAGGTCGTCCTCATCCTCGTCCCCCTGATCGTAATAGTCGTCTCCAAACGCCTGCGCCATCGCCTTGTCGTGCGCCTCCGGATCGAACTCCCCGTCGAGCAGCCTGCCGATCAGACCCTCCTCCGCCGCACCAGACCCGGCGATATGCTTGATCTCCGACAGCTTGTCCTCGATCTCCATCTTTTTCAAGTTTTTCAGCTGCTTCAACTCCCGACGTCGCTCCTCCTCCTCTGCCGCCTTCCTCGCCGCCTTCTCCTGCCGCTTCTGTGCCCTCCGGTCGTCCTTCTTCCGCACCGTCCCCTCGATCTGCCTCGGGTACGTCACAATCTCCGCCCCACCCGGCTCCTCGAACCGGAAGTTATAGTTGGCCTCGAAGTGTTCCGCTGCCTGGTACGCCTGCTCGTCCTGCTCGTCGAACTCCTCGCCGTCCGACCCCTCCCCTCCATCCAGATCCGGATCGTCGTACTCGTCGTCCGACCCCTTCATCCACGCCTGGTTCAGGATGTAATCCCGCAGAAATCGATCGTTCGCCGTCATGGGCTCCGTATTACTCCCGCCGCCGTCCTCTCCTTCGACCACCGCGTTGTCCCCGGCCCTCCCCTTGGAGAAGATCCTGTCCACCAGCCGCTGCGTCTCTGCGTCTGTCATCTCCACGGCCTCCTTCCTCGTCCTCCCCGACTTCTCCAACACCCCACCGAACTGATCCCCTTTATTCTTGACCCCATCTGAAGCCTCGACGCCCTCGACGTCCTCGTCGAACGCCGTCAAAAACGCCTGCTTCAGGTCGGCTTGCTCCTCCACGTACGACTTGCCAGCGGCGTTCGACGGACGGCCACCTTCGTCGTCGCCGCCGTCGTCGCCGTCGTCATCGTCGCTGTACCCACCTCGCTCAGCCACATCCATCGCCTCCTTGTACATCACGTCCTTCAAGAACAGCGGCCTGTCCTTCTTCTTCCGCCTGTCCTCGCCTCCCTCCTCGCCCCCCTCCCCCTCTCCACCAGCCTCGTCGTCCGAGTAAAAGCGACTCTCCGGATCGTAAATACTCTTATCTTTCGTCCGAATCTTCCAGATCGTCTCCAGAATCTGGCGCTCCGTCTTCTGACTCACAAACCCATCCTCCTCGTCCTCGCTACTGCTCGAGCTCTCCCCACCCATCAACGCCCCGATCCCCCGCTCCTCAATCCTCCTCGCCTGCTCCGGAAACTTCTCCTTCAACCTATGAAGCTCCTCACGCTTCTTATTATGCTCAAACCGTTTCGCAAACGACTCGTTGATGTTCAGCGTTGCCGCCTGCCCGTCGCCGACGCCGTGCTCATCGTCGTCAAAGCCAAACAGCGACTGCGCCGCCTGCTTCTTCTTCGCAGCAGATTTCCGAGGCATGTCGTGGTACTCTACAAGGCGGCCCTCAAGCTGTTCCCTCCCGTATCGTTGAGTCGAGTCTCCCGGCTATACGTATGTCTGTTGGGCATGCCTGCATCCCAGTTCTACCGCCTCGGACGTGGACGGACGTTGACTGGTCGCGCGATCTCGTACGTCGGCAAGAGAGAACCAGCGCCTTTCGGTGATAGAAATACCTGTATAGGCTGTATACCCTCCGGAGGGTGTATTTCGGATCCGAACAAGAAAAAAAAGTGAGAGAGACGTCCACGTGGATTGATTTCAGCAGTCAACCCACCAGCAGATGGTCAACCTGGTCAGGGTCAAGAGGAAACGGGGCCTGCCCTCGCCGGCGGATCGTCTGTACGTCAACGTCAACGACGAGCCCGCCGCTGCCGCTGCTGAAAATCTCATCCGGGGTCTGTCTCTGGGCGAGGGCGAGGGCGAGGGTGAGGGCGGAGGGAGCGACCGTCCGCGGACCAAGCGGTACCGTCGGATCGTCGGGAACATGACGCTGTTGGAGCTGGAGGCGCAGGAATTCCGGGACGGGTTTGAGGCGTTGACGGGCCGAGGGGAGAACCCGGTGGGCGGCAGAGTGGGCCCTGCGGATCGGTCCGACGCATCAGAAGCAAGACCTCTAGCAAATACGGTGGCAGGCACCAGCAAGCGGAAGCCATGCGGGATGACGTATGCTGTGGTCAAGCGGCGACGGGAAGTGACGTCGCCGGCGCAGAACGGCAGTGCAAGCGGCAGCCGCGCCCACGGCAATCCTTCGCCGGTCAATGTTAGCAATAGTGCCCCGCTGTATGACGATTTGGATCCGTTACGGCGGTTGGGGGCGTCGTATCGGGTCTGCGATCTGGAGTTCTCGCCGGCCACCCCGGATGTCAAGACGAGGGCAGAGGACGGTGACGGCGAGGACATATATGACATCTACGTCGAGGATGACGGCGATCGCGTCGGTGATGACGGGGACGGCGACGGTGCGGAAGGTGTGTGTGCGGGGTCGCGCGCGATTGTGTATGTGGACGACTCTGACTTTTTCTACCCGGAGTTTGACTTGGATCACGAGTCGGGGAGCGATTTTGACTCGGAGGACAGTAACCGCGAGGGGTACTTTATGAACGACTATCCTGACGAGGAGAATCATGGCGGGTCTCTGGGGAGGATTGGGGGTGGGTGGGAAAGCGGGGATGACGAGTACGGTGGATGGGGAGGTGACGACAGCAGCAGCAGCAGCGGCATGTCCGATAGTGAGTAGTACTCCGTGAGGGTTTGCCACCGGCGTGTGCAAGTACGTCTTTCCTAGTCGACGATATGGGTATGATCATCATGATCACCAAGCACAACATGAAATGCAAAGAAAGAATTCGAGAATCGAGCTCGGCCAGACTCCCAGAGTCCTCGGAGTCCGAGGCTCGGAGGTGCCTTTCTTCTCGTAAAGAATCACCACCGCATTCGTTATTTGCTGGCATTTGCGCCCTCCTTCAAATGCGCCTCGATCAGCTTGCGGTACTCGCTCTTCATCTTGACACCGGGCAAGTTGGCGACCCGCTCCTTGTTCATGAACATCTGCACGGTCGGACTCCCGTTCACCCCGGCCGCCTTGGCAATCTCCGGATCCTCGGCAATATCAATCTCGACAAAGTGAATCCTGCCCTCGTACTCGTCAACCACCTTGTTCAAAATCGGCTTGAGCGACCTGCACGGACCGCATGTCGGTGACGTGTACAGCACCGTCAGCAACCGGTCACTCTCGTGGTAAAGCTTCCGCAGCGCAAACTGACCACGATGCTTGTCCGCGTAGAGGTTGAACTCCTCCTCCAAGCTCGCCCCGTTGCTGTCCTTGGCGTCGTCGCCCTTGCCCCCCTCCTTTGCTGCCTTGGCCTTCTCCTCCTCCTCCGCCTTCATCTGGTCCTCATCATGCAACTGACACTTGACCACAAGGTCGTTGCTCGTCAGGTACCGTTCCGCGGCCAGCGCCGCCTGGCATCCGCTCCCAGCCGCTGTAATCGCCTGCCTCCACTCCGTATCGTGCAGATCTCCCGCCGAGAACACACCTTCCACGCTGGTCCACGGCCCGCCGTTCCTATTCTTGATGTATCCCGCCGCATCAGTCTCCACCTGCCCCTCCAGAAACGCACTGTTGGGGTTGTGCCCGATCCCATAAAACAGCCCCTTGACCGCCAGCTCCCGCACCTCCCCAGTCTCGCCGTCCTTGAGCCTCAGCCCGGCCATCGCCCCCTTCGCATCCGCAAACGCATCCTCAACCTCGGTATTGAAATGCACCGTGATTTTCCCGTTGGCCAGCACCCGCTCCTGCATCGCCTTGCTCGCCCGCATCGTCGGCCCCCGCACCAAGAGGTGCACGTGCTTCCCGTACTTGGTCAAATACACGGCCTCTTCCGTCGCAGTATCCCCACCACCCACCACGGCCACTTCCTGATCCTTGAACAGCGGACTCGCCCCGTCGCAGATGGCACACGCGCTAATCCCCCGAGACCAGAACTCGTGCTCCGACGGAATCCCCAGACGCTTCGCCGTCGCCCCCGTGGCCAAAATAATACTGTTCGCCTTCACAGTCGTCTCTGTCCCCTTGATTGTAAACGGACGCGACGACAGGTCCACAGACTCCACGTCCTCCGTAAGAAGCTCGCTCCCCCACTTCTCCGCCTGCGCCCGCATCCGATCCATCAAATCCGGCCCAGCAATGTCGATAAACCCGGGAAAGTTCTCAATCTCCGTCGTGGTCATCAGCTGACCGCCCGGCACGCCCCCCTTACTGTAGCCACAGTAGACCTTTGGCGAGAGCGAGGCACGAGACGCGTAGATGGCCGCCGTGTACCCCGCCGGCCCGGAGCCGATGATGACGAGGTTCTCGACCTGCAGAAGAATACAGAAAGGAGGGGAGGGTGAGCGCGTGCGTACAGGCACGAGACACCCCGTAGTAGACTCGGGGTGTGGACGAGGGGACGAATCCGCCCGTGGATCCTGGCAATCCGTCATATGCACGCACATCGTCGTCATCGCTCGCAGACCGAACCACGAACTTGCTATATCTGGACTGACGTGCGGAAGGGGGGACCCCCGCACTCGACGTCAAAGACCGGTGCTGAGCGAATCCGCCCTTCAAGCCGAGCGAATTGAGCCTCTGCTGCATTTTCGGCACGGGAGGGAGACGGATTCGCCGTGTATAGGGACGGATGGAGATAATTATGCTATGTAGGATGGTTCGCATACGCCTCCATGACCACTGGATCCCGATCTCCGTGCGAGCCGTGCGGAGACTGGAGATCATCATGATAGAGCTGGCTGTGTGGCCAGAGTGCTCCAGCCGAACGCTGAGGTTCGACGACCTGGAGCGGTGGTGCATTCCTGTGTGGAGTGAGCGAGGGGTGTGGGGCGGGGCGGGGGGCGGGGGGTGGGCGGACGGGCGGGCGGGCGGGCGACGGGTCTGCGATGGGGTGACACCCACCCCTGAAGCTGAAGAACACGAGCGGAGCGGGGGTCGTTCTTGCCCCTGGTGGTGGTCACCAGGTTGACCGGGTCTCCTCGGCTGGGTGACCGGCCCGAACGCCCGGTTTTGGAGCCTCGCGTCCGGACACAACTTTTCATGTTTGGCGTGCTCGTCGGGTGAAACTACCTTGATCAAGGTCGTCCTCGAGCCGTCACACACACATTCCGTCCGAGCCGTCTGATCGTGTACACGACAACATGTCTGAAATCGCGAGTCAGACGAGGGGGGCCGGCTCGTACGCAGCAAAGCCGAGCGCCAAAGCTAGCTAGCTGCTGCTGAGCAGCAGCAACACCCAACGGCGGTCATGCTCCCCTTCGACCAAGTCGAGGCCCTGCCCCCGGCTGCCGCCGTCCGTCGCAAGCTCGACAGTTTCGTCATCCCGTGGGCGTGGGCGGTCGGGGTGATCTCGTACCTGGACCGAACCAATCTGGCGTTTGCGTCCGTCTCGCTCGCTCGGGACCTCGGGTTTGACTGCAAGACGTACGGTATCGCTTCAGGTGCCTTCTTCGTCGGCTACGGGATCTTTCAACTCCCCTCGGTGAGCATGTTCCATCGTCTGGGGATCCCGTGGCTGGTCGGAACGATCGTCGTCTGGGGCCTCGTGGCGCTGACGTTCGCGGCCGTGAGGTCGCGCGTGGGTTTTATCACGCTGCGAGTGTTCCTTGGCGCCGTGGAGAGTGGGACGTATCCGACGATTCTGGCGTACTTGTCTCGGTTTTATGATGCAAACGCGGTCGGGACGGCGTACAGCATGGCGGCGTCAAGTACCGCGTTGGCGAGCGTGTTGGGGAGCCCGGTCGCGGCGTCCATCCTGCTGATGGACGGGGTGGGCGGGTTTCGGGGCTGGCAGTGGTTGTTTATGGTGGAGGGCGCGGTGAGTGTGACGTTTGGGGCGTATGCATTCGCGTTCATGCCGAGGGAAATGGGGGATGTGCTGAGCGATGCCGAGGTACGGTCGTGCGGGGGCGGGGGCGTGCCCGCGAGCGGCAAGGGGTTGACGACGACTGGTAGACGCGAGAATGCGGCGGCAGTAATGCGGGACGTGCTCGGATCGTGGCGTCCGCATTATTTGGGGTGTGTGTTTGCGCTGGTGCTGTTGAGCATGTACGGCTGCGTTTTTTTCATCCCGCTGCTGATCCACAGTTTTCTGGCGGGGTCGGACACGGCGACGTCCACGACGTCCACAACGCCGACGAGCAGCACAGGAGCAGCGTCGTGCGACGGCGGGGAGGGCGCTGAAGGCGCGACCAACGTGGCTGCCGTGCTGTTGTCGGCGATCCCGTTTGGCGCGGCGGCGATCGCGATGATCTTGATCGGGAAGAGCTCGGAGCGGATGGGGGAGCGGCGGCTCCACGGTTCCGTGTCTGTGTTGTTCGGGGCGGCATGTATGGGCGGACTGGCGCTGGCCACCGCGTTGCACGCGCCGGCGGCCGTGAACATCCTGCTGCTGTCGCTGAGCGCCGCGGGTATCTGGGGGGTGCACGCGCCTCTGGTGAGTTATCCATACGCGTTCCTCCCGAAAGACCAGGCGAGCGTGGCGTTTGCAGTCACCAACAGCTGGGGCGCGCTGGGGGGCTTCCTCGGGCCCACAATCTTGGGCGTGGTGGCCCAATCGACGGGGTCGTACGCCATCAGCCTGGCCGTCCTCGCCGCTGGCGCGGTCGTCGCGGCGGTCATGCTCTACGCGTTCCAGCCGCCGCCGATGATGGGTGGCGGGTCTCAAGGCGACGCGGAACGATTACTCGCCTAGAAAAGGAGGAGGCGTGTTGGGGAGTTACTGTGAACAAACAAAGCAGCGATCCAATGAGTCAGATAGTTTCGGTTTCGGTTTCACCGAGCAGGGCAATGGGGTCCTGATGGATCTCCACGCCGCTCCGCCAGGACCGCGAGATGAGGTCGATCACGTGCGTGATGTTCCTGCTGAATCGCATCGGCCTCCCCGTTCCCGTTCCCTTCCCCGAGCCTCCTGCGCCTCCGTTCGGCATCCAGGCTTGGTACTCGAACGGAAACATTCCCGCCTTGTACTTGGCCCGCGCTTCCATATCGCGTACCCTGCTCTGCCGCCTGCTATACTCCAACTTTGCTTCGTAAAACACGCTGATGTTCGCGCCCTTGCCCTGGTGCCGCATCAGCAGGTAGGCCTCGACGCGCCCCATCTTGCCGCACACCTCCTCGAGTATGCTATACTGTCTGTCGTTCACCCAGTGAATGCAACTCACTGGACAGACGTCCATGGCCTCGCCGATTTTCTCGATCGTCTGGGGTTGGGACCCGTGGTGGGCGGGCTGCTTGACGCAGCGAGCCCGGCCCCATTTCGGCTCGATATAGAACGTGTCCTTGTCGACGCCCGCACAAGCGTGGCACCCGATACACGAATACTCGTCGACGAACACGTAATCTCCACCCGTCGCCTTGCTCCGGGTCTGCTCTATATAGAAGCTCGAGAACGGGTTGGCACTGTTCTCCGTCGAAAAGCCAGCCAACACGTTGTACTCGGCTCGTTGCTCGTCGTCCATGAGAATGTCGTAGATCAGGTTGACGAGCACGGCCCGGGGCGTGTCGACGGACCCGTCGTCGTCTTGGGCGTGGTCCGGGTGCACTTGCCCCGAGCGCATCAGGTTTCGGTAGGCCGCTTTGATGGCGGGTTTTGACGCCGAAGGGCTGACACCCAGGACCGAATAGAAGTCAATCCCTCCAGTCGAGTCTTCAACTTGCACGGATGCCGCCTTCGCGCGCCCGAATTTCAGTTTCTGTGGGTCGATTCGCGTCTTCCCGGAACGTAGAGGAAGAACGAGCGCAGGGCGCAGGGTTCGGGCGCTCAACGTCGTCATACGGCCGGCGGCGATGACGAGAGCAAAAACGTGTGAAAACAGGGGAATCCCCCTTTCATTCGAATGAAAAATAGCTCGAGCTCGATTCCTCTGCAGAGGAAAATATCTCAGATAGAGTGCAGGGCAGACTCAGCCTCCTCCGGCGATTCGTCCCGCTGCAGATCTTCCCCGTTCTTCGATGAGTTCAGGGAGGTACCCAGCGGGAAGCAGACAATGAAGCCGTACGCCGAGGTTGGCGATTCTGTTGATCCACGCCGGCGCACCGAGCCTGGAGTACGAGCAACGCGCGTAGCGTGAGCGAGAGAAACGAGATCGCGAGAGGGAGCGAGATCGCGCGAGACAGCGCGTCAGGGCGAGCTCAACACGAACCCTGTGAGCCTCGCGCAAAATTCGTCCGAGAAGTTGTTGCAGTTTCGCTGCAGAATGTGGTATTGGGTTCCGAGGTACGTGGTTCTCCCTGCGGACGACGAGCGCGAGCGCGAGCACGACGAGTGATTCAGTAGGTAGGTTGAGCGCGGATCGCCCACTCACGAGATACACGTCTGTGGTGCGCCAAGATGAAAGGCGCCCCCTGTCGCGTAGAGCGGGCCGGAAGCACTCTTACCCATATCTCGAACGACGTCCTCCACCTCTTCCTTCGAAAGGCGCGTCGACCCGATCGGATAGCTTGCCCGGTACACGTAGTGCTGCTCGTCGGTGCCGATGCGCTCGCCTGGCGTCCGCGGCAATGACGACGCCCGCAATGCATAGATTCCGGGCTGGCCAGCGATGTCGTGTCCACCGAACGCCCACTCGTATCCTGGCGAACGAGCGAAGCGCGTAGCGCGTAGCGCGAGTGGGAGCGAGAGCGTCGGGGCGTGCGAAGAGCGAGCGCACGTCGGTCGAGATCAGTACCCGTACCGTACACCTCGACGCCCGTGTGGTAGACGCCGAGGCCGAAAGGGTGAGCGTACTTATTGATGCCTGGCGAGCGAGCGGAGCGCGCAGCGCGAGTGAGAGCGTCAGGGCGCGCGTGCATACCGACGTCAATGCCCACCTTCGACGAGGTCGTAGACGTGGACGGTGACGACGTTGTCCCCGAGATCGACCGGTTGACTGACTCGAAGCAGCCGCGTTCGCTCGTCGTTCATCTTCGCCTTCGTCAGCCTCCCACTAGACGTACTGCAACGTCATATCTTCCATTCCATGGGCACCGCTGAGCGCTGCACTGACTTCGATTCGAGAGAATGGCTCCAAGGCCGCGCGGCCTTGGTGACGAATAAACAGCGCCCGGTCGCCCCTTCCTCACTTCACTCGGTATTCACGCTCAGCGGGTCCATTCATTCAGTCGTACTGTCAACCATACGTATATACATACATACACCACCACTGCGCGTGTCCAAAAGCACAGGAGGAACACCCAAGCGAGCCCGAATTTGGATCATCCCACCAGACCAAAACTCGGACCTAGCCATAGCCCGCGATGGACATGGACCTCGAGCAGGAGATCTTCGGAGACGCACAGGAGAATGTCCCGGAGGAGGATGGCGTGGACCACGAGTGGCTCAAGTCCGCGACGCTCGTACGTCGTTGTGTTGCTTCCTCTGATTCGAATTCGGTTCACGACCTCTCCCTCGACCTCTCCCGCCTCTTGCGTACCTCACCTCTCTCCTCCTTCCTTCGCGCTTCCCACAGGGCGAGATCGAGAACCGGATGCGGCTGATCGACAACGAGTACCGGGTGCTTCGGGAGGAGAACAACCGGCTCAAGCACAACCACCGCTCGATGGAGGAGCGCGTGGCGGAGAACAAGGAAAAGATCAAGCTGAACAACCAGCTGCCGTACCTGGTGGGGAACATCGTGGAGGTGCTGGACAACACGGACGTCCTTGACGAGGAGGAGCTGGAGGACGGCGGGGTGTCGTACCAGGAGGCGGGATCCAAGTCGACGAAGAAGTGCGTGGTGCTCAAGACGTCGACGAGGCAGACGGTGTTCTTGCCCGTGCCCGGTCTGGTGGATGCGGAGACGCTCAAGCCGGGGGATCTTGTGGGCGTGAACAAAGACTCCTACCTGATTCTGGACACGCTGCCGGCAGAGTACGACTCTCGCGTCAAGGCCATGGAGGTGGACGAAAAGCCGACAGACGACTACTCGGATATCGGCGGGCTGGATAAGCAGATTCAGGAGCTGCGTGAGGCGATTGTGCTGCCGATCACGCACAGGGAACGTTTCGTGTCGCTGGGAATCCGTCCACCGAAGGGCGTCCTGCTGCACGGCCCGCCTGGCACGGGAAAGACGCTGATCGCGAGGACGTGCGCGGCGCAGACCAATGCCACGTTCTTGAAGCTCGCGGGGCCGTCCCTCGTACAGATGTTCATCGGCGATGGTGCCAAGATGGTCCGCGACGCGTTCGCGCTGGCCAAGGAGAAGGCACCCGCGATCATTTTCATCGACGAGATTGACGCGATTGGGACAACGCGGCGGGACAGCGAGCTGAGCGGCGACAGGGAAGTCCAGCGTACGATGCTGGAACTGTTGAACCAGCTGGACGGATTCTCGTCTGCCGATGACGTGAAGATCATCGCGGCGACGAACCGGCCGGACACCCTCGACCCGGCGTTGATGCGGTCCGGACGGCTGGACCGGAAGATCGAGTTCCCGCATCCGAACGAGGAAGCGCGGGCGAAGATTCTGCAGATTCATTCCAGGAAGATGAACGTCTCGCCGGATGTGAACTTTGACGAGCTCGGCAGCTCGACGGACGATTTCAACGCGGCGCAGCTCAAGGCGGTCTGCGTCGAGGCCGGCATGCTGGCCCTGCGGAGGGACGGCACGATCGTCAAGCACGAGGACTTCAACGATGCCATCATCGAGGTGCAGGCCAAGAAGAAGGCCAACCTGAATTACTATGCTTGATTGTATCTCGTCATCTCGTCATCTCAATACCCCAATACCTCAGTACCCCAATACCTCAATACGATCGCAACTTGCAGCCCCGGCCACCCGGACGGCCCGGACCACCCCCGTCACACCCGTCGTCCTCGAGTCCCCGCCACCGCCCCCGGACAAATCCGCAATTGAACACAGGCTTGCCCAGGGATCGATTGACCGCATTATGCGCCTCGCACATCCACCGCGCGAGCCCGTCCCCGCTCCCCACGTCTGGCGGACTCGCCCTGACAATCTCCTGGAAGTGCTCCGCACACTCCCCGCACGGATACAACCTCGTCATAATATCAATAAGATTCTTCGCATCCCGCTTCTGCCTCGGCGATGGCCTGTCCGGATACTGCGCAGCTAGCGTGTGCAGAAACACCCACGTCGCCGTGCCGAGGTCCTCCTTCGTCGTCGTTGTCGTCGTTGTCGTCATTGCCCGGCCCGTCGCGTTTCCTTTCTTGTCACCGTCTCCGTCTCCCTTTCGCTTGGGGTTTGGAAACCGACGACGCCGTGCTGGCAGCTGCGTGCGTTGCATTGCCGACTGCTGCGTTGTTGTTGTTGTTGGCTGCGCCGGGTGGGTGGACGGGTTTGTCCCGTCGTCGAACCAACGGTCGAGCGCAATTTTGGCCCGCGCGTCCGGACTCGCCACCACGGACGATACCGACGTCACCGCATCCGAGCACCGACGGGCAAGACGACGAATCCTATCGAGTCCTGCGTCGAGCACGTCGGTGACTTCCGCGACCCGTCGGCGCAAGTCGGCTTGAACAGTCACGACTGGCGACTTTCTCGTCGACGCCATGAATTCCACTCGTCCCCAGCGCGTTCCGACGCTCTTCTCGCGTATCCCGAGACGACGGACGGGTAGACAGGTGGATGGATACGTGCGCAGTGCGCGAAAATTCGCTACCTTTAAATGGCGTTCAGGCCACCACACAAACGAAACGAGACGACAACTCCAACTGCGCTCTCTACTACGTTCCACACGATGCTGTACCACCAGAGAGTTGTATACAAGCCACGAGCACCAAGCGCGGGACGGGGGCCAGAAAGGCCTGGACCCCGAATGACGACGACGAGAACTGATCGCGTTCGAGCGCTCGCTTCCTCCCTGCCCCAGGGGGAACACGAGGGAACCCAAAGCACCCAAGAACAAACACGGACCGCCACGTCGCCCACCCCAACCGCGTCGCCCACGTCGCCCACGTCGCCC
>Ga0181582_10001323_pt1 | contig 19249 bp, 13 predicted proteins | sample 071ome_32_FD_132438 | JGI IMG/M metagenome (GOLD analysis project Ga0181582, IMG submission 132438) | Coastal salt marsh microbial communities from the Groves Creek Marsh, Skidaway Island, Georgia - 071405AT metaG (megahit assembly) | ecosystem: Environmental > Aquatic > Marine > Intertidal...
ATTTCGGGCTGGTAAAGATGGCCATCATGCCGTTCTTGATGCCGTCGTCGAAAGTGCCCTGCTCCCGGCCGGCAGCGAAGAAGCGCAGAGGCGCATCGAGATCGGCATCGGTGACCGGGCGGCGAAACGCCTGCTTGGCCAGGTTGGCGAAGATCTGGCGGGCGCAATCGATTTCATCGCTGGCCTGGGCAGGATCGCAAATCAACACCTTGCGCCGGCTCGGCGTGTCGATGACGCCGGTGGAGTTCAACGGACCCTTGATCTGCAAACCGCGGGCGCGGGCGATGCGTCCCATGCCGCGGTTGCCGCCGATGTCGTAAAGGAATTCGTCGGACTCGGCAAAACTGCGGGCGACAAAGGCCACGCCGATCTTGTGCGGGCCGGACGTGAGCGGCACACGAATGTCGCTGAAGCGGCCGTTGATTTCGGCCACAGCGGGCGCCTGCACCTGGTCGAGCATACGCAGGTCTTCGCCGCCACCGATGTCATGCCGGAAGATGCGCTCCCCGTCGACCGTGATGATGACGTCATGGTTGTATTCCATGCCCAGCGTGTAACCGGCGCCGGCCATGCCGAGAATGCTGATCGCGTATTCGCCGTCGACCGGGAAGGTGTGCTCCACCACCACGCCGCCGCGCGTACCCATTGGCAACCCATGCACATGGGCGCCCTGGTGTGAGGAATCCATGGGATAGACCACTTCCTCGTTGCGCGGGTTGGGGCTGCCCACGGCCATTTCGCTGACCACTCGGGCAGCGCCAATGTACTGGTCCAGGAAGGACGGGGACACTTTCAGCACGCTCGCGATATTGTCGAAACCGTCGCTGTTGTCATCCTTAGGCAGGCTGAGTTCAGTGTCCAGTCGCACGCCGGTGATATCGTAGATGGCGTTCACGTATTCAGTGCGATTGAGACGGTGCAGGCCGACACGACCGGGATCCGGCGCCACGGCGGCATGGGAATCGAGCACCTTCTCGATGCTGCCAATGAGGTTCCAGCGTTCACGCTCGCTCGGCTGCTCCTGGCTGGGCGGCGGCATCACGCTGTTGCGTATCTTGCGCAGGGCCATCTCAAAGGTTTCAGCCTGGTCCGCCACGTCGTCCGCACTGAAGAAAGTGAAGTCGACGCCGCCGGCATAGTCCTCGAAATTGTGGCAACCGGTGCAGTAGGTTTCCAGGGTATCCCAGTTGTCGCGCAGGTCAGCCAGCGCAGCCTGGTAGTCGCCGTCTTCTGCGCCAAACGCGTTGCCTGCGGACAGGGGGACGACGGCAAGTGCCAATGCCGTGGAGAATGCCGTGGAGAATGCCGTGAAGAAAAAGTGTCTGTTATGCATTACGTGTTTCATTACCTGTACTTACTGCGTTCAATGTTTTCCGGTTCACTGCCGGCCCGCACCAACGTTACCAGCCCTTGCGGGTGCCTGAGTCGGACGGCCGTCTCGATTTCTATGTAACTAATTGAATTATATGAAGTATTCCGAATCGATTAAATTATGCCCTGGATTGCCCGGCCGGGAACGTGATACCAGGTGCCACGGTATAAAAGCTCCACGAACAGGGCCGGATCGCCATATACCCCATCATAGTCGGCCATGGGCGCACTCGCCATGAACTGGTCGAGGCTTCGCCCCGTCCGGTAGGCATTGGCCACCGCGTCATAGGCGGTATCAAGCATCCGCTGCTGTACTTCCAGAGTGCCGCGCCCCTGTACGGCACCTGCGGCCGGCACGATCAGCGTGTCCGCATCGGCCATCTCCAGCAGGCCGGCCGTGCATTCCTGGGCGCCGTTGATCCAGCCACCGGTGATGTAATCCAGAAGTGGGTAAGCACCCACTGTCATCATATCTCCCGTAATCAATACATTTGAATCAGGGAAGAAGACATACAGATCGCCATCCGTATGGAACTGGCTGATCAGTCCGTAGTCGACGGTTTCACTGCCCAGCGCCAGGGAGCCCGTCTTGTAGAAGGTGGCGTTGGCCTGCGCCGCAACCGGCATGGGCGTGTAGTGGCGGTCTTCCCAGTTCACGTAAAAATCGTTGTTCTGCCACAGCCGGGTGTTTTCATGGGCAATGATGGTGGCGCCCTGCGGGCCGAGGGTGTAATTAAGCCCGCAATGCTCCGGGCGCCAGTTGCTGTTGAACAGCGCCTGCACCGGCTTGCTGGGGGCCAGACTGTCGATGGCCGCCAGGAGAGCATCGCTGTGTTCGGGCAGGCCGCCGTCAACCAGGATGACACTGTCGGGACCTACGGCCACGATGACATTGCAGCCGGCACCGGTCACCAGGTGGATATTGTTGCGAACGGGAGTGATTGCCAGGCTTGTCTGTGCCGACAGGACCCCGGGCAGCGCCAGACCGAGGCCGCCGAGGGTGGCGCCGGCGAGCAGCATACGTCTGTTCAGGGTCTTCGACTGGGTATATTTTTCGAAATTCATGCTGTCACTTCTGTCTGTGATGTTAAGGGGCTGCATAGTCAGGGTGATGCCTGCGCAACCCTTATTGACCCGGACATTGGATTTAACTTTCCGTGGGTTTGTTAACAGAAAAGCAACAGGGTCTGCGTCTGTCTAACCTGTTAATTTTTAACGAAAAGGCAAGAAAGCATAAAGACACGGGCGGGTATTTTCAAGCACTACCGACGGCCTGTTCTATTGTAAAATTTTCGCAATTTCCGGCCGGCCTGCAAGGCCGCCGGAGCGTCGGCCCCGAGGTTATTCGAGGGTGCTGAAATCCGGCGGCTGGATGCCTTTTTCCTGCAGGTGTTCATCGTAGATCTGCTCGCTGCAGGAGTACTCGAGGATGGGCGTGTCAGGTGAATAGCGCAGGGTGCCGACGATCCTGACCGGCTCCGTGTAGAGCTTTTCATCGGTCAGGTACATCTCGTTGGTCAGGTATTTCTGTTCCACGCCTTCGCTGTTGGTGGCGGTCACGATATTCCAGCGTTCGACTACGGTGGCATCATCGGTGTTGGCCGCACGGCGCATGTAGGGATATTCGCGCAGATAGGACGTTTCGATAACCAGTGTGTCGCCCTCGAAATGGCCGACCGAATAACCCATGCGTGTGTGCAGGATTGGCTCGGGTCGCGGGTGGCCTTCCAGGTAGATCTTGCGGTACTGGAAGTAGCCTTCCCAGAGCATGTTGATGAAGCTGTCAGTCTGGACGATTTCAACCGGGAAGGGCGCACCCCAGATGCTGCGCGGCAAGCCGGGCTTCACGCAGAAACCGCCAGGCTCATCGGTGATATCGAACGCGGCGACATAGGCATCGGCGAGTTTCTGTGCCTGCTCGTTCCAGGGCATGTCCCGGTGGCCCGGCTCGAGGCGCGGGGCATCCCGGTCAAAGCCGGCTGGGAACCAGAGCCCATTGAAGTCAGGCTGTGCAAAGGCCAGCGTAGTGCCGAGCAGCATGCCGCCAGCAAGAAACAGTTTTCTGATCATTGCCATCCCCAAGAAATTCTAGAATTTGCGGCCGTCTTTGAGGGCAAATTCCTGGATATAACCGCCATCCTCGCCGTTGCGCATGGGCGCGATGAAGATGGTGATTTCATCACCCACCGCGAAGGCACCCGGGCGCCAGCCGCGGCGGTAAACATTGTTGCGGCTGTGGCCCTCGAACTGCACTTCCCTGGTCGAACCGTCGTCACTCGCAATGTCGAGAATGAGATCGATGTGCGGATTGGCCACATCGACATGCACGACCTTCCCGGTCACCGGCACCATCTGGCTGAAATCGAATTGTGCCGCGGAATGATGCGCCAGCAGCGTGGATGAAAAAGCGCCCAGGCAAAGGGCCAGTGCTCCGGCGCAGAACGTTTTCAGGACGGGATAACATCTAGTGTACATTGTATCTTCCCCACGGTTATTGCAGGACCAGGCAACCCAATTCATGCTTTATGCGGCCCTGGCGACCCGGCAAATTTAGCATACTTACACGATGCCAACCCAATAAAGTTGACAATAAATAGGTCTGCTCGCATATTGCGGCATTCGACCAACAAGGGGGAGTCAGTGATGACCAAGGCAGGCCGATCAGCCATTGTTACACTCGTCATTTCAGTGTTCACCATGCCCGCGCTCGCCGCACAGGGCGTACCCGATTTCAGTGGCGTCTGGGTCGCCTACGCCAGTGAGCCCGCCTTCGTGCGCACGGATTCCCAGGCGCTGACGCCGGAAGGCCAGGCCCTGCAGGCAGCCTACCTGTCACAGTACCCGAACTGGGTCGAGCCCGGCGCCTGGTGTGTTCCGCCCGGCATGCCGTCCACCATGACTTCCCTGGTGGCCTATCCCATCGAGGTGATCCAGAAAGACCAGCAGCTCACCATGCTTGCCGAGCTTGAAATGCAGGTGCGCCGCGTATTCCTGGACGGCCGCGACTTCCCGGATGACTACCCGCCCACCCGCATGGGTTATTCCATCGGTCACTGGGACTGGGAAGCTTCAGAGGGTCGGCAGACCCTGGTGATACAGACCGGCCTGTTGAAGGAAACGCTGGACGGTCGCTGGCCGCGCACGGAGAACATGCGCATCACCGAACGCGTATACATGACCACGCGTGAGCAAGCCGGCGTCGAGGCCAGCGGTTTTGTCGCCACCATCGCACCGCCGATCAACAACGACACGCTGGTGTTCGAACTCACGGTAACCGACCCGACCCTGTACCGTGAACCGCTGCATGTCACCGTTTACTACCAGCGCATGAGCGACGACATTTTCCTCGAGTACGACTGCGCCGTGGACAAGTGGCAGGAAGCGCTGGAAGCGGCCAATCCTTGATAGTCCCAAGTCCCAAGGCGCAAGCCGCAAGTTAGTTCAGGGCTGAAAACAGGGTTGGGTTACTTGGCGCTACTTCATGTTGAATAACGCCGCCAGATCAAACGTTTTATCTGATCTGCTTGGGACTTGCGCCTTGGGACTTGGGACTCCCTTGTTACGCAGTAACAAGGGTATAAGCCCCGATGATAATGAACCCCGCTCCTGCCAGATAATGCAGGTAGCGTTCATTAATGAATTCCGACATGACGCTACCGGCCAGTACACCAATGGCCGAGGCCAGCACCAGGGCCGCGGAGGCGGCAAAAAAGACGGTGAGCTTGCTGACTTCCCGGTCGGCGGCAAAGAGCATGGTGGCCAGCTGGGTCTTGTCACCGAGTTCGGCGAGGAATACCGTGCCGAGCACCGTCAGAAATATTTTCCATTCCATATAGCTACCTCAAAAAAAAGCCGGGCTTAATGCCCGGCCTTCATTGTAACTTTCAACTCTCAACTTTTAACTTTTCATCTCAATTCGGCTTACGCGCAACGATCAAGAAGCGGTCAACGTCACGACCGTAGATCGGGTCGGAGATGGAACGCATGTGGTCATCGGCGTTGGTGCGCAGCAGATCGGAGTCCGTGACAATTTCCAGGCCGGCGGCCTCGATCCATTCCACCGCATCGGATTTCAGCATGCGATGCATCATGCCGTTCTCCATGCCCTCCATGCCGATGTGATCGATCACGGCGACCATGCCGCCCGGTTTCAGGACGTTGGTGATAGCCTGGAAATACGGCGTGGCGCGCCCGGCATTGAAGTGGTGGATGTTCAGGGCAGTGATGGCGCGGTCGATGGAGCTGGCCGGGTATTCACCAACCTCGCCGAAGAAGGCCTCGGCATTGCCCAGACTGTCAGCGAGATCGCGCTGGGCCTGGCCATTGTTACGTTCCAGTGCTCGCGGGCCGAACTGGGCCACCACGTGGCCCTCGGAGCCGACTGCCGCCGACAGCACCCAGGCATACCAGCCGCCGCCCGAGCCGATATCCATGACGGTCATGCCGGCATCGACACCGAGAATGTTCATGACCTGGTAAGGCCGGCGTGATCCGTCCCTGGCCCGGTCAGCTTCCGGGCGCGCGTCGGACACCATCTTGTCCATAAAATCCGGTGCCGGGTCTGCACTGGCCGTGTTCAAGCCCAGAAGCAGGCAGGCCGCCAGGCCGGTTTTTTTGATCAACTGTTTCATGTATTTCCCCTTTGAACTGCTGGTTACTGCGTGATTTGTAGTGAATTGCCGTATGCAAAACGGCTTCCGAAAGTAAACCACATCCGGCACGGAATCAAGGACAACGCCCGTAAATCCCGGACTTCCATAATTCCTTCACTGGCTGGGAGCGCCCCTAATCCTTCAGGTAATGGCTGGCCGCCACCGGTTTCATGAGGGCATTGGCCACCAGCCCGATGAGCAGCAGGGCTGCCATGAGATACATGGTGTTGTTGTAAAGGCCGGGCGTGGGATCCACGGTGCCCGCAGGCGCGATCTCCATCAGGCTGGCGATGGTCACGGTCTGCGCCGCCACCAGCGCATCGAGCTGGTCGATGCCGGCACCGAACCTGGCCTGGAAGGCGGCCGGATCAATGCGGCTGACCATGTCCCCAATCGCCCGTACCACAGCGGATTCACGCAGGGACGTGATGGCGAGCGGGCCGACGACCCCGGCCGTGCTCCAGGCCGTGAGCAGGCGGCCATGGATGCCGCCGACATACTTGGTGCCGAAGATGTCGGCCAGGTAGGCCGGGATGGTGGCGAAGCCGCCGCCATACATGGTGAAGATGATCATGGTGGCGGCGTAGAACAGCACCAGCCAGACGACCGCCGGGCTGGCGCTGACCTGGTTGGCGGAAAAGGGCACCGATAAATACAACACGATGCCCAGCGCGAAGAACACCCAGTAGGTGTTCTTGCGGCCGATGTAATCCGAGGAGCTGGCCCAGATGAAGCGTCCCACCATGTTGAACACCGAGATCATGCTGACGTAGAGCGCGGCAAAAGCACCATCGACGATGCCGGGCAAGGTAGTGCCGAAGATTTCGCTCATCATGGTGCTTGCCACGCCAAGCACACCGATCCCGGCCGACACGTTCATGCAGAGCACGATCCACAGGCCGTAGAACTGCGGCGTGCGCATGGCTTCTTCGATATCCACGTTGTGCGAGGTGATCATTTTCTTGCTGCCGGCATCATCCGCAGGTGGCGTCCACCCTTCCGGCTTCCAGCCCTCCGCGGGCAAGCGATAGGAAAAGGCCGCGATCAGCATGACGATGAAGTACAGAACACCCAGCACCATGAAAGTCTGTGCCACGCCGGCGGAACCGGTGCCGACCACGTACACGCCCTCGGGTCCCGGCACCAGCATGCCCGCCACCTCGTTGGCGCCAACCACGACCACTTCCAGTTGTTCCCCGGCACGTTCGACGAACCGGCGGCCTGCCTCGGTTATCAGATTCACCTGGTCGACGGTACCCAGGTACTCCGGCGCGTCATAAAACTTCTGGATGAAATACCGTTTCAACGGTGCACCGATCATGGCGCCGCCGCCGAAGCCCATGATGGCCATGCCCGTGGCCATGCCGCGGCGGTCGGGAAACCACTTGATGAGTGTCGAGACCGGCGAAACATAACCCAGGCCGAGGCCGCAGCCGCCGAGCACGCCGTAACCAAAATACAGCAGCCACAACTGGTGGGTGAGGATGCCGATACTGCCGACCAGGTAACCGCCCCCCCACAACACCGCAGCGGCGGTGCCGACCAGGCGCGGACCGACCTTGTCCAGCCAGTGGCCGGCCAGTGCGGCGGCCAGGCCGAGGAACACGATGGCGACAGAAAATACCCAGGTGACATCCTGCAGGCTCCAGTCGCCGGAAGCGGGCGTCACCACACCGAAGAGACGGGTGAGCGGCGGATTGTAAATGCTCCAGGCATACACGGAACCGATGCACAGGTGAATGGCGATGGACGCCGGCGGCACCTTCCAGCGATTGAAACCGGGCTGGGCAATGATGCGGTCCCGGGACAGCAGTTCAAACATGTTTCTCTCCGCGATGGTTCGGCCAAAGCATATCGGCGAATGCCGGGTTTTACGCTTTATCCTTTTATCCTTTTATCGGTTTATCGGTTTGTCGGTTTATCGGTTCATCCCTTCATCCTTTTATCGATATGCCTGTCGAAGTCGTCGGATGGCGGCACGATGTGCCTTATCCGACCTGCGAGGGCCCCGAGTTACATCAGGTAATTCATGTAGACGAACACCACGGCAACCACCGTCAGGATGATGATCGTGCTGATACTCCAGTAACGCAGGAGGTTGCCCGGCCTGTCCTCGGGTTTCACGACCGACCCGAACATGGCTTTATGATTGAGGAAGGAGAAGACCGGCGCCACCACGAATCCCATGGAAGTGACCCAGGCGATGAACGTGCCGAAATCGTCCAGCAGGACAAATAACACGGTCAGCACCAGCAGCAGCTCGATAGCGATGAAGGCCATGTACAGCTTGCTGAATTTTTCGCTGACCTGGTCCTTCGGCACGGAGATGATTTCCACGAGGGCAGCCGCAGAGGAGCGCGGCAGCAGGTCCACCAGTGTCAGGAGGGTCGAATACATCACGGTGATAGCGGCCAGCGCGATGACCGGGTAGATCCAGCTGCCGATGGTAGACGTGAACAGGTTGATCAGCTGGGCGGCGAACAGCGCACCGTTGGACTCCACCTCCGTTCCGTTGATGTACATGACGTATGTGCCCAGGGAGACGAAACAGATAGCGAGGAAAATGGCGGTGCCGTAACCGACGTGAAAATCGAAGGTGGCCTCTTTCTGTGTCACCGGGCGCTGCAGTCTTATGGCCTTGGCCTTCACCCACAGCGACAGCCCCACTGACCCGGCCGTGCCGGTGGGCATCCAGCCGGCCACGGCGATCAGGAACAGGATGGTGGGCGTATCGAAAGTCAGGTCGGCCGAAAGCGAAGCTCCGGCGGAGTCGATGCCGCCCACGGCGATAGCCGCCGCGATAACCGTGCCGATGGAAAACAGGATGACGAGTACGCGCGTGACATCCTCGAGCACCGCATAGCGCCCGAGGGCGACGATCAGCATGCAGGACGATACCAGCCCCAGTTCCAGGACGATGCCCGCCTCGATGCCGAACACGCTGCGGAAAATGGCGGCCGTGGTGACCGACACGCCGGAGATGGCGAAGGTGTACTCGAACAGCTGCATGAAAAAGAACAGCACGACCACCCATTTGCCCATGCGGGTGTAGCCTTCGACCAGTGTTTCACCGGTGGCGGCGGCATAGGTGGCGCCGAAGAGGAACGTCGGATACTTCACCAGGCAGACCAGCACCATGTAGCCAACCATGATGAAGCCGTAGGTGGCGCCGGCGGTGGTGGACGAGACCAGGTGGGAAACGCCGACGGCGACGGCGGCGTATAACAAACCTGGACCGAGTTTTTCCTGGAGCGTTTTGAACATGATTTCGCCTGTAGTATTTTTCTTGTCTTGCCGGATGACGGTCCTACGGACCTTTTGAGGCCTACATTGCAGTCCGGAATGTTTACGCTTTATCCCTTTATCGTTTTATCCCTTTATCGACATGTTCATCGAAGCCGCCGGATGCGACCCTGCGGGCCTTATCCGACCTACCTTCCGAAACTCTCTATTTTCCGTAACTCGAATAATGCAATGACATTTCCAGCTCTTTACATGTAATGAATTCGAGCAACACCGCCTCGCCGCGCTCGGTGGCCGCTATACCACGCTTCAGTGCCGGAACTATCTCGTTCGGTTCGGTGATGCGTTCACTGTAGCCGCCGAAGGCCCTGGCCATATCGGCATAGTCGCCGCCGATGTCGGTAGAGCGGTATTTTTCCGTCGACACTTCCATGATCGGCAGCTCCATGGCCATGCAGAAATTGTTGAACAGAATGGACATGATCGGGATGCGCTCGCGCACTGCGGTTTCGAAATCCATGCCGGTGAAACCGATGGCGGCATCTCCCCACACGTTGATGCACAGGTGATCCGGCCGCGCCAGCTTGGCCCCCATCATCAGCGGCAGGCCGTAACCGAGCTGCGTGGTCTTGCCCCAGCCGATGTAAGACAGCGGCGCCTCCGCTTCCCAGAACGGCACCAGCTGGTCGCGCGGACTGCCCGCATCGTGGGTGATGACAACCTTCTGCTTGTCCACCAGCTTGTTGAGCTCGTAGATCACGCGGTACGGCGTCATCGGATTCTGGTCCGAGGTGAGCTTGGGCAGCCACTTGGCCATCCACTCGTCTTTTACTTTCTTGATGGCGGCGGGCGTGCTGTCTTTTCGTTTGGCGGCTCTCCCGAGATCCAGCGTCTTCAGTTCGTCGATCAGGGCGCGCAGCGTGAGTTTGGCATCGCCGATCAGGCCGATCTCGGACGGCACGTCCTTGTTCAGGTCCATCGGGTCCAGTGTGGCATGGATCACTTTCTTGCCGTCGGGCATACGGGTGCCGAACGAGGTGATGGCGAAACTGCAGCCGATACCGAAGATCAGGTCGGCATCGTAAAGGAAATCGTACACCGCCTTCGGCGTGGCGTGACCGCCGGAGCCGATGCTCAGCGGATGGGTTTCATTGAATGTGCTCTTGCCTTCCAGGCTGGTGGTTACCGGTGCGTTGAGCAGCTCGGCGATCTCCTTGAGCTCGTCCCACGCTTTGGCATAGTTGATACCCTGCCCGGCATAGATCACCGGCTTGTCCGCCGCAGCCAGTTCCTTCGCGGCTGCCTTTACCGAATCGTCATCGGGGGCGAAGCGTACCTTCTTCGTCGGCACATAGGTTGAAATGTCCGCTTCTTCCTTGCAGGTGTCCCAGGGAATCTCGACCAGTACGGGGCCCGGCCGGCCGTTGCGCAACTGGGTAAAAGCGCGGCGCATGATGTTCACCACCTCGCTGCCCATGGTGACCGGCTCCGCCCACTTGGTGATGTGCTTCATGTTCAGTGTGGAATTGAAGTTGGGGTAGTAGTGCGCAAGCCGCCGATCGTAGCCTGCCGGCATGAACAGCACCGGCACCGATTCACCGTATGCCTGGGCGACGCCGCCGAAAGTGTTTTCCGCACCCGGGCCGTGCTGCATGACAAATACGCCGATCTCGTCACCGCTCGAGAGACGGCTGAAGGCATCGGCCATGTGCGCACCAGTACGCTCCTGGCGCACGATGATGGTCCGGATGTCTTCAGCGGCGGCGGCTTCGATGATCGGGTTGAGCGGATAACCGAACAGGTATCTGACACCTTCGGCTTTGAGGATCTTGGCGATGGCCTGGGGGACGAGCATGAACTACTTCCTTAAGTAAATCGGGTTTTATTGTGTGAATTGAAACGAGGCATGGTCATGGCCGCGCCTTCATGTCGAAGCGGCAATTATGCAGCATTACCGGGCGCGGCGAAAGCCGCGGCCCGGTTTAATTTGGATTTCCAGCTTTTCTGGCGCTATTTGTCGTTATTGAAAGAAGCTGTCGTAGGCAATCTTGGTGAAGCTGGCATTGTTGAGAAAGCCGGATGCCGGGTAATCCCGGGTCGGCACGGCCGCAGTGATCGCCTCCAGCGACATGCCGGCGGAGATGCCTTCATAGACACGGTCGCGAATGGTTTCCAGCATCTCTGTGTAATCCACCATGTCCTGGCGGCGCGACAACTGGCCATGCCCGGGAATGATCAGCGTGTCATCATCGGACCAGGCAATCAGCTCCCGCATCACGCGGATCATGCCGTTGAGGTTGCCGCCGTTGGGTACGTCAATAAACGGCAGGCCGTATCGGACGAACACGTCGCCGGTGTGAATGACATTGGCTTCCTCGAACTTGACGATGGTATCGCCGTCAGTATGGCCCGAGCCGAAATGGCGCGCGTTGAGGGTATGCCCGTTGTAATGCAGGGTCATGCTGTCGGTGAAGGTGATCTTTGGCAGGCCGACCGGGTCATAGGCCTCCTGCTGCACGTTGACCACCTGGAGGAAGTTGTCCTGGCTCATGCGCAGGCGCGCATTTTCTTGGGCCACGATAATGGCGCCGCCTGTACCAAAATTCTCGTTGCCGTCGGTGTGGTCGTAATGGAAGTGCGTGTTGAACACGAACTGCACGTCCTCGCGGGAATAGCGTGCTATGGCGCTGCGGATCTTTTCCGTCAGCGGCGCAAACTGGTCGTCGATGATGAATACGCCATCATCGCCAACGCTCAGGCCGATATTGCCGCCTGAGCCCTGCAGCATGTATATGCCATCGCGTACTTCCTCGACAGTGATCTGCACATCATCGAAATCATCCTGGGCCTGGGTGAGGCCAGGCAGGCACAGCAGCAGGGTGAGCAGTTTTTTCATGGTGTCGCTTCCTTGTTCAGTATTGTTGTTTGCAAAATCGTGTTATTCCTGGCCTTCCAGCACGGCCGCCAGTGCGGCGCCGGGTATGATGCCGCCGTGACCGCCGACCACCTGCGTGACATCCAGCCCAAGTTCCGCCACGACCTCGGCCAGTGCGATGGCGTCTGGACTCGGGCCGCCGAAGAACAGGTCGCTCTGGAAGAGGATGCCGTCGCCTTCCACGAAGGCCAGTACTTTCGGGTTGACGTGCGGTATGGAGGCGACTTCATACAGTTTCAGTACCTGGTCGCCGTCGCTGATCTCGGTCATGCCGGAAAACACTTCCACCTGGCCGATCTCGGCGCCCTGCTCCGCCCGCTCCGCCAGGGCGTCGGGCGGGTTGGTGTGCGGCGATTCGACGATGCCGCGAATCTCGTCTTCATGACCGGACGCCGTGAGAACACTGGCGCCGGAAGCGGCGAGCCCGCGCAGGCCGCCGGTGTGGTCGTAATGCGGATGGGTCGGCACCACGTAGCGGATCGGCTTGCCGATAGTCTCCTCGATCATGTGGGCCAGGGTCAGGGATTGCGCCTCGGTGTAGGGCCCTTCCACCACGACGACGAATTCCGGGAACTCCACCACCATGCTGTGGTGTGAAAACGCGACGATGTGGGTGACCGTGTCTGTCACCGGTGTCCAGGCCAGCGGCACCCAGGCGCCGCCGGCGGCCACCACAGCATCCGCCAGGTCCCGGATGTCTTCGGGAATATCGAAGATGGCCAGCGCCGCAGCATCGTTGATCCGGATATCGGTGTAATTCATGCTGGAATACGGCGCTGCGGCCTTGATAATGACATTGGCGAACGGCAGCATCACGCCACTCACGTCGCGGAAGTCACTGTAGTAGTACTCCGCCTCGACATCACCGAGCATGGTTTCGGTATCCAGCGCGGTGAAACCGCCGAGCAGGCCGGTCTCCTGGTCAATCATCAGGGTGAGGTCCTCGCCATCAAGGTCGGTGACGATGCTCCAGTGCGGGCGGTCGTTCCAGGACACGACACTGGCATACTGGCCGGCACCGACATTGTCGGCGGCGATGGCGACCGTCACCGGGTTGCGGCGCAGCAGCATCACGGGGGTATTCTGCGCGGCCCAGCTGAACAGGCCGTTCACCGACGACGCCTCGTTGGGACGACCCTCGGTGGTGCCCCAGCCGATCTTCTGCCCCTGCCAGGTGGTCAGCGCCTCGGTGCGGTGCTGGCTGAAACCGCCCTCGCCGATAACGACGTCGTTGTCGAAAGCCGCATGGCCGTTGACGAAATCAATGGTTTCCACCTCGTTGGACAGGGCGGCGTCGGGGTCGGCGCCGCCGGTCACCGCGATCTGCCCGAGCCGGTTGCGCGTGCCGTTGCCGGTCATGACGATGGACTCAACCGCACGCAGATTATCGAGCCCGCCCATGGCGACAAGCATGCGATCGGCGACATCGCGCGCCGTCAGGGCGTCGGGATCCTGGACGGGGGCCGGGGGTGGCGTGGAATCAGAACAGGCGGCAATGGTGAGTGCCGCGGACAGCAAGAGGATGGTGCGCGCCGGTCGCATGAATTGCATTTCCTGTCTCCCTGGTTTTCAGCAATTGCCTGACTGCTTTTTTATTCGGCGGGAAGGGAATGTCATTCACTGCCCGGCCGGTCTTTCGTATCGATATTACAGGTGCATGCAGTGAGTCGCGAAAGCATAAACCAGAGGCTATACCAGGGCAATAAAGGGACCCCCCGGGGATGAAAATGTGGCAGGATTATGAACATTGAAGCCCCGTGCTGCGGGCGTTTGCGCGGGGATGGCATTTTCCGGACAAACATGATTACATGGATTCCCCCTCATTCCGGCACATGCTCGGGAATGCAGGCAATGCGCAGTCATTGAGCAGCGCAGTCTTTCAGTAGATAGATTGGCAGTATGTTCGAATTTTTCTTCAAATATCCCCGCTCAGTTTTCAGCGACAGTGATTTCATCCTCGCCAGCGGCTGGCCGGTGGGGTTGCTGGTCGTGGCCGCCATTCTCTTTCTTGTCGCTGTCACCGTGATGATGGCCCGCCGCCCGGGCAACATGGGGTGGGGACAACTGGCCGCCATCGGCATCCTGCAGAGCCTGATGTTCGCCGTGGTGCTCATCGTGCTGTGGCAGCCGGCGCTGGTATCCGAACGCCTGTTGCGCGGCGAGAACGCCGTGGCCGTCCTGCTCGACACCTCCGGCAGCATGACCTTCAACGACGGCGGCGCTACCCGCATGGTGCAGGCCCAGGCGCTGCTCACACCGGAAGCGCTGGCCGACATGAGCGCGCAGTACAACGTGCTGCCCTACGGCTTTTCCGATGCCGCCGCCGCCATGGACTCCTTTGCCTTCCTGCCCGAACCGGGTGATGCCACCAACCTGGGCCAGTCCATCCTGCAGACCCTGCGCCAGGCCAGCGGCGCCTCGCTGGGCGCGGTGATTCTGGTCAGTGACGGCGCCGACAATGCCGGCGCCATCAGCCAGGCCGACATGAACGAAATCGCCGGTTTCGGCGTGCCCGTCCACACCGTTGGCATTGGCCGCGAGGAGATCCCGGAAGACCTGGAGCTCACCGAAGTGATCCTGCCGGAAAAGGCCCTGCCGGGCACCACGCTGTCCGCCCGCGTGGGTATCCGCCATGACCAGGGCGGCACCGCCCGCATCAAGGTCTACGACGGCGACACCTTCCTGACCACCGAGGAAGTCACGCTTAGTAACGGCCAGGACATGACCCTCGCCTTCGTCGACATCGAGGTGCCGGAGCCCGGTCAGCTCGACCTGCGCTTCACCCTCGACCCGATTGCGGGTGAGACCAACCTGGCCAACAACAACCGCGCCCGCGTTGTGGACGTGGAGGAAAGCCGCTACAGGATTCTCTATGTGGAAGGCGAGCCGCGCTGGGAGTACAAGTTCATGCAGCGCGCCCTGGGCGACGATCCCAGCATCCAGCTGTCCACCCTGCTGAAGGTCACCCCGAACAAGTACTACCGCCAGGGCATCGACAGCCCCGAACAACTGGAAAACGGCTTCCCCACCGAACGCGCCGAGCTGTTTGATTACGATGCCCTCATCATCGGCAGCTTCAACGCCGCCGAACTGACCACCGAACAGCAGGAAATGATCCGCGACTTCGTCAGCGAACGCGGCGGCAGCCTCATGATGCTGGGCGGTCTCAACGGTCTCGGCCTTGGCGGCTGGAGCGAAACCCCCATCAGCGACATCCTGCCGACCCGGCTTGGCATCGGCGAGGACGCGGCCTTCATTCGCGAAAAGGCACCCGTGGCACTCACCGACAGCGGCCGTCTCGCCCCGATGCTGCAGTTCAGTGACTCGGAATCCGAGAACGACCGGCTCTGGGGTGAACTTCCGGAAGTGGCGGATTACCAGTTGCTCGGCCCCCTGCGCCCCGCCGCCACCGCCCTGCTGAACATCAATGTCGAAGGTCGCCTGCGGCCCCTGCTGGTGACCCAGCCCTACGGCCGCGGCCAGAGTTATATCCTGGCGACCGGCGGCACCTGGCGCTGGCAGATGAGCCTGCCTGTGGCAGACAAGCGTCACGAAACCTTCTGGCGCCAGCTGACCCGCGCCCTGGTGGCCAACTCACCGCGCCCCTTCGAACTGTCCAGTGCCGTGGACAATGACGAGATCAAGGTTCGCGCGCAGATTCGCGATCCCGAGGACGAGGAATACCAGGGCCTGTCCATTTCCGCCGTGGTGTCCTCTGAAAACAATGACGTGGTCACCCTGGAGCTGATGCCCGTGTCCGGCCAGCCTGGCCTTTACGAGGCGGGCTTTCGCCCGAGCGGCACCGGCCTGTACAGTGTGGAAGCGATCTCCCGCGTAGGCGAAAATCTGGTGTCATCTTCCACCACCGCCGTACGTTATGACCAGGGACAGGAAATATTCAATGTGCGCCAGAACCGCGCCCTGCTCGAGCGTGTGGCCGAAGTCACTGGCGGCCAGTACTGGACACTCGACCAGTGGGACGACATTCCCGATGCCATCTCCAATTCCACCGCCGGCATCACCGAGCAGCAGATCAGCTACCTGTGGGATGCGCCCTTATTCTTTTTATTGCTCATTCTGCTGAAGACCATGGAATGGTTGCTGCGTCGTCACTGGAGAACCATATGAGCCTGCTGAAAAAATCCCTGCTGGTACTGCTGACAGCCGCCTGGCTGCCTGCGGCCCACGCGGAACTGTACGTCGTCATCGTGCAGGGCCTGGGCGGGATGGATGAGTTCGACAGCAGGTTCACGTCGCAGCGCGAGAAGATCACCACCGCTTCCGAAAGCATGGCCCCGGGCAACGTCACCACCTTCAGCGGCGACGAGGCCACACGCGAGGCGCTGCTGGCCCACTTCGACATGCTCGCCGCCGGCATGAGCGACAACGACCGCGTTGCCATCTACCTGATCGGCCACGGCAGCTACGATGGCGAGCAGTTCAAATTCAACATCCCCGGGCCCGACATCACTGATGCCGACCTGGCCGAGATCATGGGCACCCTGCCCGGGCGCAACCATTTCCTGGTGAGCACGGCCAGCGCCAGCGGCGCCATGCTCGATACCCTGGAAACCGACAGCCGCATCCTCGTCACGGCCACGCGCAACGGCAACGAGAAGAACGCCACCGAGTTCGGTGCCTATTTCGCCGAGGCACTGGCCAGCGGCGTTGCGGACATCAACAAGAACAACAGCATCAGTATCCAGGAGGCCTTCGACTTCGCCGAGCGCGGGGTTGCCGGATTTTTTGAATCCCAGGGCAAGCTGGCCACTGAGCACCCGCAGATCCGCGGGGACGGCGCCGCCAGTTTCAACCTGGCCCGGCTGCAGGGCGTGGAAACGTCTGACGAGGACCCGCGCATCAGCGCCCTGCTGACCCGCCGCGCAGAACTCGATACCGAAATTGAAAGCCTGCAGCTGCGGCGCAACGAATTCTCCAATGCCGAATACATCGAGCGGCTGCAATCGCTCATTCTTGAATCGGCCCAGGTCGGCGAGCAGATCGACATGCTGCGGGAAGGTAACCAGGCCGATGCTGACTAGGCGCGAGCATGCAAGCGTTGCCTCGAAGTCTGTTCTCACATCGGCTTTTCCCGTTCCTGTTATTGCCTGTATCGCGGCTTCCTTTATAGGTGCCGCTGCAAGCTCCGCGGTTCTTGCCCGCGACCCGTTGTATGGCGCACTGGACCATCCCGGCCTCAACACGTGCGACACCCTGTTCATGCAGGGCAGTGCCACCGAGGCCAGCCGCTGCTACAGCGATCTCTATGTCTCCGATGTACCGGCACAGATCCGCGCTGAAATACAGTGGGCCCAGGGCAACCTGCAGGGCGCCAACACCCAGTTCCAGCAGGCCTTCAACGATTCCCCCGACGACCCCATGGTGCGCGTGCGCTGGGGCGAACTGTTCATCGACACTTACCAGTACCAGGAGGCCTACAACCTGTTTGCCGAAGCCCTGGCAATCGACCCTCTCAATGCCTGGGCCCATATCGGCTCCGCATCGGCGCTGAGTGAAGGCGGCGATCCCGAAGCCCTCAATGCCCACCTGGCCCGCGTCATGGAAGAAGGCCTGGCCCCGGCCGGCGCCCGCCTGCGCGGCATGCTGATGGTGGCGGGATCCCTGCTGCGCCAGGACCGCTATGACGAGGCGCGCAATACCCTGGAAGAAGCCGCCGCTTTCGTCGCTGACGAGGACCTGCCGGCCATGAAACTCAACGCCATGTGGGCCGCCTATGCCTTCATGACCCGTCAGGACTACCAGCCGTACATCGATGCGTCCCTCGCGGAAAGCCCGAACTACGGCAATGCCTATTTCATTCCCGGCTACTACGCCACCATCATTCGCCTGTACCGCGAGGCCACCGATTTTTTCCAGAAGGCCGTGGACCTGCAGCCCGACCATCATGAAGCGCGCATCTACCTCGGCCAGAACCTGTTGCGCCTGAACAGGATCAACGAGGCCATCGCCGAGGTGAATCGCTCCTACGAGGGCGACGCCTTCAATCCCATGACTGTCAACCTGATGCGCCTGCTGGATACTTTCACCGAGGATTTCGTCAACGTCAGTTATCCCGATCCGCCCACCGGCCCGCTGCCCGAACTCATCCTGCGCATGGGCAAGGAAGAGCGCGACGTACTGAAGAACTACGCCAGCAAGCTGTCGCTGGACAGCATGGCCGTCTACAACGAACGCTACCGGCTGACGCCGAAGGAACCGGTCGTGGTCGAGATTTACCCGAACCACGAGGACTTCATCGTGCGCTCCATCGGCATGCCCGGCGTGGGCCTGCTGGGTGTCACCTTCGGCTACCTGTTCGCCATGGACTCGCCCACCGCGCACCCGGAACAGTCCTATCACTGGGGCACAACGCTGTGGCACGAGATGGCCCACGTCTACACGCTCGGCGCTACGAACAATAAGGTGCCGCGCTGGGTCAGCGAAGGCGTCTCAGTGTTCGAGGAATGGCGCACCGGCCCGATTCCCGGCCGCAAGATACCCACCGCGGTCCTGCAGGCCATGGCCGAAGGCAAGTTTCTCCCCATCGCCAAGCTGGACGACGGCTTCATGCGCCCGACCTACCAGGGCCAGGTGATCGTGTCCTACATGCAGGCCGGCCTGGTGTTCGATTTCATCGACATCGAGTACGGCTTCGACAAAATCGTCGACATGCTGTACCTGTTCAACGACGGCGTAACACCGGTGCAGGCCATCGAGCAGGTAATGGGCATCACCGAAAAGGAGTTCGACGACCACTTCAAGCAGTTCATCGACATCGAGTACGGCCCCCTGCTGGAAGGCCTGAACATCTGGATGACAGATTTGCAGGCCGGTTACGAGGCCCTGCAGGAGCATGAGTGGGAGGCCGCATCCGACGCCGCCGACCGCGCCATTTTCACCTACCCGGATTACGTGGAGAACGACAGCCCCTATATCGTCAAGGCGCGCGCCAACCGCGAACTGGGCAAGACCGATGACCAGTTCTTCGCCCTGAAAACCTTCTGGGAAAAGGGCGGCTACCTGCCCGACGCCCTGATCGCGCTTGCCG
>Ga0181582_10001327_pt1 | contig 19229 bp, 4 predicted proteins | sample 071ome_32_FD_132438 | JGI IMG/M metagenome (GOLD analysis project Ga0181582, IMG submission 132438) | Coastal salt marsh microbial communities from the Groves Creek Marsh, Skidaway Island, Georgia - 071405AT metaG (megahit assembly) | ecosystem: Environmental > Aquatic > Marine > Intertidal zone...
GCGGCGGCGGCGGCGGCGGCGGCGGCGGCGGCGGCGGCGGCGCCCCCCCCGTCCGCCCCCGGGCCCCGGGGAGGTTCGCTCGCCGCGGCCCCGCCCTCGTCGTCCGACTCGATCACCTCGATCGGGGACGCCTCGTCGTCCGACTCCGCCGCGGCCGCCACCCCGGCGCCGCCCGCGGGGGCCGCGCCCCCGCGCGGGCGCCCGGCGGGCCCGCCGGGGGGCCGACGCCCCGCCGCCCCGCCGCGGGGGGCGGGCTCGGGGGCGGGGGGCGTCCTGCGCCCCCCGACCGCGTCGTCCTCGCTGTCGCTGTCGACGATCACGCGGCTCCTTTTGGCCGGCGGGTACCCCCCGGGGGGCCGCGGCGCCCCCCCCGCCGGCAGGCGGGCGCGCTTCGTGTCCCCGCCCCCCGGGCGCCGGGCGCCGCCCGCCGGCGGCTGCCTCGGCCCCGGGAGCCGCGGGGCCCTCTGCGCCCGCTGCGCCTCGGACTCGCGGTAGCGCCGCGCCCGGGACTGCAGGCCGCGGAGGGGCGCCAGCCAGGCGACCTCGGGCGCCGACGCCCCGCCCCAGCTGCCGGCCGCGGTGGGGTCCGCCCGCGACGGGCCCGCGGGCGCCCCGCCCCCGCCGCCGGCCCCCTGCCACGGCACGTACCTCCCGTCCCCCGGGGCGGCGGCCGGCGGGCCCGCGGCGCCGCGGTCGCTCGGGGCGCGGGGGGCGGGCCCGGCCGCGCCCCCCCGCGGCGCCGGGGCCCCCTGCGGCCGGGGCGCCCGGGGGGCGGCCCCGGGCGACGCGTGCCCGGCCCCGTGCCCCTGCGCCCGGGGCGCCCGGGGGGGCGCCGGCAGGCCGGCGGGCGCGGGGACGGGGCCCCGCGGCGACGGCGGGTCAGGGACCCCCCCCGCCGCGGGCGCGGGCCCCCGCGCGCCGCCGACCGCCGCGTCCAGGTCGAAGTCCATGAGCTCGTCGTCCCCGGGCGACCCGACGAGCGCCTCGACCGGCGCGCGGCCCGCGCCGCCCGCGGCCGCGGGGGGGGGGGGCGCCGCCGGGGCCGCGCCGGGGCCGGGCCCGGCGCCCGCGCCGTCGCCGTCCGCCGCCGCCCCCGCCGCGAACTCGTCCCCGTCCTCCCCGTCGCCCCCCCCGCCGTCGCCCTCGCCCTCGCCGTCGCTCCCCGCGCCCCCGGCGCCCCGCCCCGGCGGCGCCGCCTGGAACATCTCCAGCCCCGCCATGAAGCTGAGCCGCGCCAGATCGAGAGACTCGAGCCCGGGGAGCATCGACCGCATCACCCTCGCGCGCGAGTCGCGGAGCCGCACGCGGATCGCGCGGTCGCGGGTCCTCCGGCGGTCCCCCCCCCGCGCCCCCCCCGCCCCCCCCCCGCCGCCCCCGGGCCCCGCCGGCATGTCGTTCCGGACCCAGGACAGGTCGGTCATGGGGACGCAGCCGGCGCCGTCCACGAGGTTCGTCAGGATGAGGTAGTGGGCGACGGACTTGTACCCGAGGTCCTTCGCCTCGTGCTTGAGGATCTTGGTCACCAGGAGGTTGCGCTTGGCCCGCACGCAGTTGTCCGCCGAGCAGTTGCAGATGTCCCGGCAGATCGGGCACCGCCACTCGCCCCTCCGGCACGCCCTGCGGGGAGTCGCCGGCGCGGGGGCGTCGCCGGCGCGGGGGCGTCGCCGGCGCGGGGGCGTCGCCGGCGCGGGGGCGTCGCCGGCGCGCGCGTCTGGGGCGTTGGGGGGGGGTTCCGGGTTCGGCGCCCGACGCCATACGAGGGGGGAGGAGCCCCGACCCCGGGCCGCGGGGCGCAGTGTGGGGGGGGGGGACGCTCACTCCATGGTGACGTCGAAATTCTCCCCGAAGCGGTTCTCGAGGCAGGACGCGCAGAACTTGCCCTTGCCGCAGGGGCACCACGTCTTGTCGCCGGGCCCGGCCAGCTTCTGCCGGCACCAGTGGCAGCTGCTGCACCCGAGGGCGCAGTCCTTGCCGTGGGCATCCTTGCACAGCGCGTGCCGCGGGCGCCGCCGGAACGGCGCGTCGCTCTCCCACTGCAGCAGCCGCCTCAGGTGCTCGGGGGTGTAGTACTCCTTGACGCCGGCCGCCTCCTGCTCCCGCAGGATCGCCGCCAGGAGGGGGCCCACCGGCATCCGCTTCCCCACGTACGCCGCCGCCCGCTCCGCTAAGCGCCCCTCCCCCGCCGCCGGCGCCCCGGCCGCGGGCGCCCCCTCCCCGGCGCCCCCTCCCCGGCGCCCCCCGGTCCCCTCCTCCGCGCCCTCGCCGCGGTCGTCGTCGTCCCCGTCGCTGTCGTCGCCGCCGTCGCCGGTGCCGCGCCCCCCGCCGCCCCCCGCGAGGGCCTGCGTCTGCGTCCCGGGGGGCTCGTCGCCCTCGGCGTCGGACGGGAGGAACTCGTCGTCCGACCCGGAGCCGGGGTCGAGGAACTGGTCGTCGCCCCAGGGGTCGTCCTCGTCGAGGGGGCGGTCCCTGGCGCGGGCGGCGCGGGCGCGGCGCGCCGCGGCGTCCTCGCGGGCGGCCCACCGGGGCGGCTCGGGCGCCGGCGCGGGCGCCGCGACCTTGGCGGCCACCGACGCGAGCGCCTCGCGGGCGACGGCGGGGGCGACGGCGCGGGGGGGGCCCGCGCCCGCCGAGACCTCCCCCGTGTCCGGGTCGATCCGCGCGCGCGGGAGGAGCTGGTAGATCCCGCGCAGGGGCCCCGACCGGCACGCCTCCGGCTCGTTCGGCTCCCCCGGCGCCACCCAGATCCTCCGGTCCTCGATCCACCCCCCCCCCGACACCCACGCCCCCCACACCCCGTGCAGCTCCTGCGTCAGCGAGCGGCCCATCCAGTCCAGCAGCGCGTCCCGCTCCAGGCCCTCGGGCGGCGCCAGCTCCCCCGACTCGAGCAGCCCCCTCAGCCCCTCCACGGCCTCCCGCAGCGCCTCGAACCACACCTTGAGCGTCCACGGCGGCCGCCGGACCTGCGCGGGGCGGGGCGGGGCCGGGGGTCCGGGGGTCCGGGGGTCCGGGGGTCCGGGGCCGGGGGCGGGGGTCGGCGGGGGCGCCCGGGGGGGGCACCTCGGGCCGGAAGTCGAAGCCCAGGTCGAGCTGGACCCGGTCGAGAGCCTCGACGCGGGGACGCTCGCCGCTGGCGTTGACCTGCCGGGAGCGGGGCCGGCCCTGGGTGACCGGGTCCTCCTCGTGGGGGAGCTCGGGCTTGACGCGGGCGTCGGCGGGCGCGAGGGGCCCCGCCGGCGGCGCGTCCTCCTTCACGCCCCGCGCGAGCGCGGCGGGGGGGGCCGCGTCCGAGGCCATGCCTCCCTCTGGGAAGGGACCTTCCCGCAGGGCGCCGAGGGTGGCTCGGGTGGAGGGCACGGGATCGAGAGCGCCGAGCTGGGGGCGCAATCGAGATCGCGCGGACCCGGGAAGGCCTCGATCGCGCGAATCCAGGACCCCCGGGGCTTCCCTCCCGACGCGGGCGAATTCCCAGCAGGCGCAGCAGGGTTGGCCACGGCCCGCGCGTCTCGACGGCACTCCCGAAGCACTAGTGCGCGGCGGGACCGGGTGAACGCGCATGTAACGGCGACGTGGGGGGGCGTGCCGCGTCCAACAAGCCCGGGAAGCACCACGCGCGTGCAGTGTGCCCGTCAGGAAGCGTCCGTGGGGTCTGACCCGTGACGGGGCCCCCGCAACTCGAGGGGGAGCCCATAAGGACGCGCCGGGTCGGAACTTGCCAGCCATAACATATTTATCGGGAGGAACTAGAGAAAGGGTAGGATAGGGAGGTGCCCGCACAATCGCGAGCTGCCCCCCCCCCCAAAACTGATCGGGTGAGGAGAGAAGTCGCCCGAGAGGGGCGCGGGAGGACCCTCGCGCCACGCATTTGGAGTGTACGGGCTTCCTGAGCTGTGAATATCCCCCTATCGAGCGTGGACTCCGCGCATGTCCGCTAATATGAGGCGCACGGCGCAGTGATGTCCCCCCTCCCCGCGAGGTGCCCCCCCCCAATACTCGAAAGACCTCATCACTCACTCAACGTCCCGCACCCGCAGGCATCACATGGTGTGAGGCTTCCGCACATTTCCGCTTATCGCTGCGCCAGCGACCTCGTCGTTGGGCGCCCCTGTGCCCTCGCGGGTGCACGGCCCAACTTCTCGCCCCGCCATCTTCGAGGGCCCCCCCGCGGAAGGGAGGGGATAGGAGCGACGCGGGCGCCGCGTCAGGCGGAAGAGAGCGCGCTCGTGGGTGGGAGTAGGTGTTGTCCGGCGTCCATTGCCACCGGGTGAGCACACGCGGCGATCAGTTGCCGAACTCCCCCCCCGTTGGCGCTCCTCCGACAGCGCCCCCCCGCGGTCAGGGCAGCATCGCCCCCGCCGTTTCGTCGCCTCGAAAGTCCGGCTTGTGGCCAAAGCTCGGCCCAGAGATCGTTGATTTGGCGGCGCGCCCGCCCGACGGCGCAGCGGAGCCGTCCTCCAGGGCGCCCACCACGGCCCCGTCCCCCGGGGGCCCCTCCCCCAGCCAGCGCCCCCTGGGGTGGCTCGGCGTCGGGGTCTCGGCCGCTCTGCCTCGCCGTGACGACTGCTCCAGCATGTGGCGCTTCCCCGGCGCCGATCGTCGCCCCGACCGCTGCCCGAACGGCCCTCGCCCCGCAGACACAATGGCGGACCGGCAGGGAGCCGCTGGCATGGGGCGCTCCGTGGGGTGGGTGGCGACGAGCGTGACGGACAACGCGGTTAACCGGCCGCCGCTCAAGCCCGGCACGGGCGCCAGCCGCCACGACGTCCTCCCGTCCCACTTCACCAACCCGGCCACCTCGGTCCTGTCCCAGGAGGCGGCCGTCAGGAACCGCAAGCGGCTGGCCGTCGTCCCCAACCCCAGCACGTACCTGTTCGGCATCGTCCTCGCCTGCCGGGTCCTCACGACCTTCTCCGTCGCCGGCCTGGCCTACATCGTGCTCTTCATGGCGTACGGCTTCAACCAGATGCGGTACCGCCCGACGTACGCGCACGTGGCGCGGGGGCGGGCGATCCCGGCGGTGACGGCGGCCGTGTCCATCCTGGACCTGGTCGCCCGCATGGCCGTGCAGATCGCGTACGCGGCCGGCGCCGAGGTCGCCGCGCCGGGGGACGCCCTCGGGGCGCTGGAGCTGTTCGGCTTCTCGCGCATCGGGGACCGCGCGGGCTGGGCCAGATATCTGGCCCCGCAGCTCCTGGTCATCCTCTTCTCTCTGCGCGAGGCGGGGCGGATCAAGGAGCTCCTCAAGCACGCCCTCTCGTACCACTACCTCTTCATGTTTGACCTCTCGATCCCCGAGACCACCGAGCCCGTCACCCTCGCCAAGCTGGGGGGCCGGATGTACGACTTCCTCTTCCTCCGCGAGCAAATCACGGAGCTGGACCCGGAGCAGGAGGGCCCGCGCGTCGTCAACGACGTGAGGTACTCGAGGGTGGGGACGCACAAGATCCTCGCGGCCATCTGGGTCGTCATCGCCGGCCTGGCGTGGCCGTCCCTCGTGTCCCTGCCCTACACGGCGGTCGTGGTCCGTGGGGTTGTGCTGTGGGCGCGGCGGGGCAAGGGGGAGGTCGCGGTCAAGTACTACCGGGCGCTACAGGTCTACACGATGATCGTCGGGGTCGGGATGTACCTCTGGCAGATCGACATGATCCAGGCGCGCCTCCCCGTCGAGATGGGGCTCGGGCTGGGGCTGTACGACATTGCTGCCGACCTCGAGCTGGTCAAGCTGGTGCCGCGGATCCTGCACGCCATGTCCATCTGCGGTCTCTTCGTGTCCGTCAGCGCCCTGGCCAGCCAGCGCGACCTCGTGGCCAAGGCCGAGGCGCAGGCGGCCCGCGGGACGCTCGGGTTCGAGGGGGTGGTGGTCAAGGCGGAGGCCCAGATGGTGCAGGACGCGGCCGCCATGGGGCTGGTGGAGAAGCACGCGCTGGCCGAGATCGACGGCGTGGAGCCCATGCTGGTGGAGGAGGCGCGGATCGCCGAGATGGAGGCCAACGCCGTCATGGTGGACGACTGGGACGACGGAATGTCGTTCCGGAACCCCCCGGACGTCGTGCCCAACGTTGGGCGGCCTTTCGACCCAGAGGAGTCGCTCCGCACCCCGACAGACGCGCCGCCCCTCGGACACTCCCCCCTCGGGGGGGCGTCGGGGACGCAGGCCCCGGCCTCGGGCCAGCTGGAGATCCAGCATGCGCGCAGCACGGGCGTCGGGCCGTCGGGCCGCTCCCCTCTCTCGCCGCGGGTGGAGAGGACTGCGAGCGCCCGCGCCGGGATCAGCAAGGCCGTGACGGCGCCGGGCCGGAGGATCTTCGACCTGATGGAGGACCTCGCGCCGTCGCCTCGGACGCCGATGACGCCGACCGCACTGAGGACGCCCTCGGTGGGCCGGCACGGCGCCCTGGAGCCCTCGCTCCTTCCGAGCACCCCGGGGAACCGCGAGGGGACGGCGGGCGCTGCGAATCGGAGCTCCATGCGGGGCGCGGTGATGTCGGTGATGGGCCTGCGGGCGTCGGCGGCGTCGCTGCGGGACCCCCCGGGGACCGGCGGGGCGCGCGTCAAGGCGGCGGAGCAGAAGAGGGCCTTCCTCAACTACGCGACGCTTTCCCTCGTCAATCTCCTGACGCGGCTGGTGGTGGACTCGACCGTGGACATGCACGTGGAGCGGATCGCCCGCGGGGTCGAGTCCTTTTTCGGCCGGACCTACATCGCGGCGACGGCGCTCTGCGTCGTGACGCTTCTCCTCCCCTCGTTCCTCACCTTCGTCCCGCTGGCCTTCGGGCTGTTGGTGCTGGTGGTGCCGGGGCGCCGTGGGGCCCAGCTGTTCGAGAGGCGCTCGGCGCTCGTCTCCAACAACATCCTCGTCTGGTTCGCCGCGTCGTACGTCTTCACGGCCCTGCGCCAGCTCTTCCTCTTCGAGCTCACGCCCTCCCAGCTCGGCACCATCGACATCGCCCACGCCGTCGGGCTCTACTCGTTCGACGCCGACCCGCCGGCCATGATGCCCCTCCTCGGCGTCCTGTCGATGGCTTTTTTCTCCGCGTCCGTGTCGAGGAGGGCGACGCGCGCGCGCGCGGCGGCGGCCTCGGCCCCGGGCGTCAGCCCCGTCTCGGCGGCGGTGGCCCCAGCGGGCCCCCCCCGGGCCCGCTCGGATACGGGGTCAGTCATCGAGCACGACGCCGGCGGGGCGGAGGCTGCCTCGCGGCCGTGGATGCTGCAGGAGGAGGGCGCGGGCGGGGCGGAGGAGGCCCTGCGGGTGCGCGTCCCCAGCTTCTCGCCGCCCCCGTGGGACGAGAGCCTCAGGGGTTCGCCGGGGTTCGGGTCCCCCGGGCACCGAGCGTCGACCGGGGAGCGGGCCCACGCCGAGACGGAGGAGATGGAGGAGATTCAGAAGCGCGCGAGGCAGATGCTCGACGCCCTGGGCCGCGTGATTTCGATGGTCGAGTGGTTCCTGGTCTACATGGGCCTCCCGATCGTGCTCTTCGCAGTCGGCGTGGCGCACAACGACGTCATGCACACGATCTACGTCGTCTTCGTCATCAAGCTCCTGGGGCAGGGCGTGTTCGAGGTGGTCCCACGGGTCAAGGAGGGCGGGGTGTCCCTGGTCGACATCTTCTCCCACGGCAAGGGGGCCGAGCACCGGTTCCTCCGGCTCTACGCGGCGCTGCACCTGCTCGTCATGCTGGCGTTCAAGATGCCGACGCTGTGTGGGGTGAGCGGGACAGGCGTGGACACGATCTACGGGGACGACCTGGGGGTGGCGTGCTACACGTACGGGTCGACGCGGGCCGCTCAGGAGCAGCAGTACGGCGACGCCGAGGGCACCCGGGGGGACCTGCTCGGGGACGCGTTCGACCTCTCGGACACGCTCACGGGAAGAGAGCCCGCCCGGGAGCAGGCCATCAAGCTCCTCGGGCTCTGGGACCCCCACCCCACGGGCGACATGATCCCCGTCCTCCTCATCCTCCTCCTGGCCACCTGGCACTCGTTCAACGACGAGGCCCGGCAGAGGATGTACGCGCTCGGCAAGACGGCGAGTACGCCCGCGGGGTCCCAGGCCCAGACCGGGACTCCGGGACCGGGGGCCGGCGCGCCCGCCGGGTCCGCAGCCCGGCCTGGGACCCCGCGACCGGGGGACGGCGTGTCGGCGGGGGAGGAGTTCGACGACGCGATCGGGGCCGCGGCCCCCGCGAGCGCCGGCGAGGGCGCCTCGCCCCGGGCGGGGCGCGCCCGCCGGGTCAGCAACGTGGAGGCGGTGGAGAGCGGCGTGGTGCGCAAGGCCGTGCGGGACGTGCAGGAGAGCGTCATCCAGGCCGCTGGCCACGCGTGCGTCTCGTACGGCATCTTCGTGGTGATCATGGCGACGTACCTCATGGTGGTCATCAACGCTGGCCCGGGCACGCTTGTCGGGCTCGGGTACCTGGTGCTCCTGTGCGGGGTGATCATCTTCCCGCCGGTGATCCGGGCCTCGATTGCCGCGCAGCGGGGCGAGCCCATCGACGACAACCCGGCCCACTCCCCGCGCGGGGGGTGGATGCGGTGGTGGGGCGTCACGGCGCTCGGCGGGTACGCCCTGCTCGACTTCCTGGCCCAGTACTTCATCACGTTCCCGCTCCGGCTCCAGTACCTGGGCATCTCGGAGGCCGACGCGCAGGAGCTCAACCAGCTCTGGGGTTTCCTGGTCGACACCACGGGGTGGTCCCTGTTCCAGAAGCTGGTCCGCCCGGCCCTGATCATGTGGATGCTGACCCTGTACCGGATGGGGTACCGCGCCGGCATGGTCACCAAGTGGGGGCAGATCCAGCGGGACAGGGCCGAGGCGCACCAGGCCGGCGGGGGGAAGGACCGGGTGGCCAAGCAGTCGTCCCTGGTGAAGACGCTGCGGCGGTTCTTCATCCGGAACCGGCACGGGATTCTCGTGCTGTTCATGTTCTTCGACGCGAACCGGAACCCGGGCGTGCTGGGGCTGGCCTTCCTCGTGCTGACGGCGCTGGCCATGATCTGGTGGGTGCTCCTGGTGAGCGCCGCGGCCAAGCGGGCGGCCCAGCGGGAGGGAGGGGACGAGGGGGGGGACCCGGGCCCCGCCCGCTTCGTCGGGGTGGTCAAGGTGCTCGGGGTATGGGTCATTCGGATCTATGCCGTGGCGACGCTGCTCATGCTCTGGCTGCTGCAGATGCCCAAGCTCCGGGCGCGCCTCGAGGAGGCAGACTCGCGGTCCCTCCTGTGGCTCAACTGGCTGGGCCTCCCGTCGACCACGGTCGCCGTCGAGACGGGGTTCGCCCTGGGCAACGCCTCGACCGATATGGAGGAGGTCCTCCGGCCCAAGGCACTCCTGGTCGCCTTCGTGGCGATCGAGGTCGCCGCCGTGCGGTGGCTCCGCTCCCTGCCCAGCGAGCTCAAGGCCGGGGGCTCCGCCGCCAAGGACCACTGCGCCCTCTTTTGGCCCCCGCCGAGCGTCCAGCTCGACCAGCTCGAGTCCACCCTGGCGGCGGAGATCACTGTCAAGAAGCCGCAGCTGGGGATGACCCTGCGGGAGCGGCTGAAGCGGAAGCTCAGCCCGGTGCTCGCCATCATCCGCAAGCACCTCGCGTCCGTCCACAAGCGCATCCCGCGGCACCACGCCCTGGACGCCCCCGGTGGGTACGACCAGGACGAGCTCGCGACCATGGGGGACAGCCAGAAGGCGCACGCGACGCTGGGGAAGGAGGCGTCCCGGGGGGGCCTCCGGGGGGCGCGGCCGGCCAGTGCCAACGTCAACGCCGCCCCCCCCGGCAGCACCCCGCTACTCTACCGGCGCCCCGGCGAGGCGGGCCCCGACGGCACGGCCAAGGGCCCAGGCCTCCCGCACGGGCGGGCGCGGGCGGGTCCGGGGCACCGGCGGATGCTGACGGGTGGCAAGCTGCTGGCCCGGACGGGGGGGAAGACCTTCACCTCGAGGGACGGACTCCAACTCTCCTTCTCAGGCCCCCAGAGGGACAGGGAGAGGAACCGCTCGGACGGCCGGGGGCACCGACGCACGGGGTCGGGCGGTGCCCACCCCGGGACCCCAGCGGTCGCCGGGCACTACCGCTCGCACTCGGGCGGTGGCAGGGGCGGTGGCAGGGGGGGCGGCGACCGGCAGGGGGGCTCCAGCGGTGGCGGGGCCGGGCGGGGCGGCAGTCAGTACAGCCTTGCCGACATCGCGGCGCGGCTGGCGGCGGAGCACAAGGCCCGGGCCGAGGAAGAGCACACCAAGAAGAAGAAGAAACTCCTCAAGCGGCGCAAGGTGGCCGCTGAAGTGCTGAAGGAGCGCGTGCTGCGGAGCAACCTGCAGCTGCGGTTCGCCCGCGTGGCCCTGATGACGGTCATCGAGTCGGGGTGGCAGCGCTTCGGCAATGAGCTCGCCACTCTGCTCATCCTCGTGGCGGCGCTCACGTCCTTCTCCGCGCTGAGCTTCGTCATGGTGGGCCTGGTAGTCGCCGTGTCTACGGCCACGGGCCCCGACCGCTTCACCCGGACGTACCCCCGCGTCGTCATCGCCGTCATGGCCCTGATCGTGTACCAGTACGTCGTGCTGGTCGGGTGGCCCCCCAGCCACCGCGACTACAAGGGCCCTGACTGGGTGGACCCGTACCCCGACCCGGTGCCACGCCCCTTCGCGTCGAACAAGGCGGAGCACGACGCGCTCTGGGACTCGGAGTTCAAGATGGACTCGCTGGGCCGCTGGCTGCAGTACCAGCGGGTCGAGCCGGGGACGATCTGGTGCCTCTTCTTCGCGCTCGCGTGCCTGCTCAGCCAGTTCGCCGCCGGCGGGGGCCGCGCCGCCACCCCGGCGACCGCGCCCTCGGGAGCGCCGTCCCCGTCGGCCGCGGCGGACGTCGAGTCTCCGATCCAGGCAGTGCCGCGGCGCGTCGAGAAGCTCGTCCCGGGCCTCAAGCGGGACAGACTGGGGATGATCTGGTCCGAGATGTCCCCGAGCCAGCACCTCTTCTTCACCGGGATCGACCGCCTTCGGTACCTGGGCGTGCTGACGTGCCTCGAGGTGGTGCTGACGCTGGTGGTGGTGCTATCGACCGTGTCGCAGGACGTGCTGCACCTGGCCTACGTTCTGATTGCCATCACTCTGTTCCGCATCCGTGGCAAGCTCCGGTACCCCAAGCAGCTGCGCGGCTGGACGGCCTGGGTCGGACTCCGGTCCCTGCAGGCGGTCAACGTGCTGGTCATCGTGCTGGTGCTGTCCGTCCAGGCGCCGTGGGAGTACCTGTCGTGGTCCGCCTACAAGGCCTTCTACGGGGAGTCCTCCTGCAAGGTCTCGGAGATATTCGGCCTCCACAAGGTCTTCAGCGCCGCCGAGTCTCTCTCCCTGAGCCGGTCCGGGAACCTCTCGGAGGTGCTCCTCTTCTGTCTCCTGCGACTGCTGGTGCTCGTGCGGCAAATGCCCCTGTACGGCGAGGTCATGGCCGTGGCCAGGGAGCTTGAGATCGAGCGCAGCAAGGCGGCCATCAGCAAGGCGGAGGAGTGGAAGCTGAAGCAGGCCGTTGCTGCCGAATCCGCCTCAAAGTGGCGCGCCCGCCGGAGGCAGCGCGTGCTCGAGCTCCGGTCCGCCGTCATGAACGTGGCCTACACGGGCAACCCGAACCCTGCCGAGCTTCAGGAGCTCGTCTCACTCCTCGAGGGCGAACACCTGAAGGACGACAAGGGCAAGACCCACCTGAAGCCCACCTACTCGTCCCTCCCAGCGCCGACCGGCTTCGGCACCCCGATGACCCCGCTGGCTCCGAGCCCCGGCTTCGGCGCGCCCCCGCCCGGGGCCGCCCCCCCGACGCCCGGGGCCGGGCCCCCTCACCCCAGCAACCCCAGCGGCCTGGGGTCCGTGTACGACCTCCACCTGCACCACCGCAGCGTGTCCGTGCTGGCGGCAGGGTCCAACTCGACCAAGGTGCGCCGCCTGCAGCTGATGGAGAACGCAATCAAGCGGGCCAAGCTGAACGGGTGGACCGGTAACGCGTACTACGACAAGGTCCCCGGGTGGGAGGAGCCCCCGGGCCCCGGCGCGAGGGATGAGGCCGCCAGGCGCGACGACAAGGGCCCCGTGCAGCGCCAGGGCCTCTGGCGTCGCGAGCGCGGGGAGGGGGAGAGGAAGGGCGAGAAGAAGGGGCACTCCCGCCGCGAGTCTGCATCGGTGCGCTCCGACGCGAGGAAGGACGACGCCGGGTCCGGGATCACGGGCACGGGGCCCGCGGGGAGCGGGACGGTGCCGCTCGGGAGCGTCGTGGGCGGCCCGTCGCGGGCCGATGCCGGCGACGTCAAGCTCAAGGAGATCTGGTCCTCCGAGGTCGGGGAGCCCCCGAGCCCCTTCGTCCGCTTCGCGCGCTGGCTCATGCGGCTTGCACGCGAGTTCCTCGCCGTCACGGACGTCCGCCTCGTCCTCGCCTACCTGTTCGTCGGGCTGGTCTTCGTGCTCGACCTGGGCATACTGTCGGGGCTCCTCTGCGTCTCACTGCTGGGCTACTCGCTGGTCGCCGAGAAGACGAGCCAGGCGTACTGGCAGGGCACGCAGACCTTCATCGAGGCCATGATCGTCACCGGGTACCTCCTCCAGATCTTCACGACGCTGTCGTGCTCTGGCTTCGAGGCGTCCTCCTCCCTCTCGTTCGACACGAGGTACGCGGGGCTGCACCAGCACCCGGCCAGGGCGATCCCGCTCTTCATCGCGTACCTGGCGGTGCTCTCATACAATGCGTCGCTCCGCACCGAGTTCGACGCGAGCCTCGTGCAGGAGCCGGAGGCGGGTCAGGCCCAGGCCGCGCGCGGGAGCTTCACGGTGGGCCAGCCGGACGAGGACGACCCGACCCGGGCGCGGCTGGGGGCGGCGGTGCAGATGCACCTCGCCCACTCGGGCAAGGAGTCCGCGCCCCCCGGGTCGAACCCCTCGCTCGCCGGAGGCCTGGACTGGGGCGCCAGTGGGGGGGCGGGCGCCACCTGGGCGACCGGGATCGAGCGGGAGAGGGCGCGGGGCGCCGTCGGCCTCGCCATCACGAGCCGGCCCGCCGCGGGGATCGCCACGGACGCGGCCAAGAAGGCCGGGAAGCAGCCCGACTCGTGCGTGGTCCTGCACTACGAGGCGCAGATCAGGGCTCTCAAGCAGCACGAGGGCGGCAGCCGAGAGAAGAAGGAGGAGGGCAACCAGCGCCCGCGGCTCCGTGTGGGCACGGGCCGGGTCACGGCCAAGGAGCCCCCCTCGAAGAGCACGGAGCGCGTGCTCCGGGAGCGCCTGCGGGCGTTCTTCAAGGGGGCCGTCGCCTGGGCCCGCGTCAGCCTCGTCCGCAGCTCCACCTTCGTGCGCGGGGTCGTCAGGAGCACCGAGCGCCGCCCCTACTTTGCGCGGATCGTCGTCGCCCTCGACTCGGGGAGCCCCCTCTTCCCCCGGGCGAGGGACGCCCCCGGCGCGTGGCAGGCGGACGGCGCGGCCATGGAGCAGGCCGCGGAGGCGCACCAGCAGATGCAGCACTTCCTCCAGACCGTCCTCGACACAGTCCGGCACCTCCAGATCTGCCAGATCGAGAAGGTCGCCTTCGACGCCGAACGCCACGCCGCGTCGGGGGCGCTGGAGGGGGACTTGGAGCTGGCGGACCCGACCCCGATGGGGGGTCAGAGGTTCACCGAGGAGGGGAGCGGCCCGGCGGCCCCCGCGGCGTTGCGGAGTGCGCCCAGCCCCGTCGCCCCCCTCCCGGGCAGGCAGGCGATCGGCTCCCTGAAGGACCAGGCGGGCCGGCCGCTGCCTGGGATTGCCGAGGTGCCCGCGGACGGGCCCGGTGGCCCGGGCGACGCCGGCCGCGAGCCCGGGGTGCGCGAGAGCGCCGGCCTCCGCGGCAGCGCCGGCTTCCGGGCGCACCAGAGGCAGCGCAGCGCCGCGTCGAGCGGGCGCCAGGAGGGCTCGGCCCCTGGGGACGACGACCCCGAGTACCCGGACGGCGACGCCGCGTCGCCCACCCCCTCGGACGCCCGCCGCCCGGGCCCCACCCCGCGGGCCGGGCCCCGGTGGCTCGCCGACGACGAGGTCAACCTGGCGGGGAGCGGGCCCCTGGAGCTGATGCTGTACAAGATGGACCAGGTGACGGACCCGATGGAGCTGACGGAGCTGCCGATCGGGGCCAAGCTGCGGCAGGGGCTGGAGGGGCACACGGTCGCGGTGCTGACGGTGGAGCTCTTCCCTCGCATGGGGCGCGGGGCGAAGCGGTCGGTCAAGGCGAAGCGGGCGCCGCTGGTGCCGCGGTCGGTCACGCCGTCGCTGGACTTTGTCCGCGCGCTGGCGCTGGCGGGCAAGTACACCCCGGTCATCCAGGACATCTGGCGCCGCAACGCCGTCCCCCAGACGCTCCTCGACATGCTCCCCATGCTCGAGGGCCTCACCGTGTCCACCAAGGCCATGGGCAAGAACAGCGCCTCGGTCAACTGGAAGGCCTTCCGCGACCTTGTCCCCGAGGCGCATCAGCCCGCGGGGGTCCTCGACGAGACGGTACACCTCGACCTGGCCGCGGCGGGGCCGCGGGCAGACCCGTACCGCGGCACGGTGCTCGACGAAGTCACCGACCTTCGGCTCGCCGTCTACGAGGGGCTCCTGCCGGGGCCGCTCCGGCTGGTCGGGGCCGACTCGGACTCGGACGACGGCCGGGCCCCGCGGGGGACCCCGCAGCCGCACGGGGGGGAGACCCCGCGCCGCGGCTGGGCCGCCGGCGCGGGCAGCGTCCCGGCGTCACCCATCCGCCGCCCGCCCTCGGGGGTCGCGGCGGGGCGCGGGGCGTCGCCGGCACCGCGGGTCCTGAACCTTGACGGGCCGGGCGCCGCCCCGCCAGGCGCCACCCCGCCAGGCGCCGCCCCGCCGCGGGCCCCCGGCGCGAGCGACCCGAGTGGCAGCTCCCCGCCCGACAGCCGCTCCGGGTCGGCCGGCGAGGCGGGGCGCACCGGGGGCGGGGCGGCCGCGCTGCTCAGCATGCGGGACAGCGGGGCGCCGTCATCGGCCATCGACGGCCACATCACCGAGGGCATGAGCCTCGGGAACGGGCTGGTCTGGGCCACCGGGGCGTCGCGCGAGCAGTCCACCCCCCTGTCGGTCACCGACACGGGCGGGTCCGTGACGCTCGACGCCGGCGCCACCCCGGACAGCACGGGCCGCTCGGGCCCCGCGCCCATGGGCTGGCCCGGGGTCCCGCCGTCCGGGCCCGCCCCGGACGCCAACCCCGCTGGCCCCGTCGGCCCCGCCGTCCCGGGGACGCCCCCACTTCCCCCCCCGGCGGGTGACAGCCCCCCGCTGATGGGGTCCCTGGGGACGCCCCCGAATGTCGACGGCGACGGCGGGCGCGGCGCCTCCGCGTCCCCCGGCGTGGACCAGCCGACCCCCTCCGCAGAGCCCGTCGTCAGCGACAACATGCTCCGTATGGCCCGGCCCCTGCGGAAAATCTCGGCCGCCGGGCCCGGGGCCGAGGCTCCGGCCCCCGGCGGGGGCGTCCCCCCCGCCCCCCCCGCCGCCGACTTCGCCGGCGCACAGATCCTCCACGTGGAGGCCCACTCGCGCGAGAAGCAGGATTTCTACCCCGCGTCCGTCGCCTTCGACTTCCTGTCCTTCATCTACGCGGCCGTCTTCTTCCGGGCCGTGTTCCCCACGGACGCGGACTTCGCCAACACGGGGACGAGCATCGTGCCGCTGTCGTACCTGCTGATGCTGCTCTCCCTCTTCCTGCTGATGGTGATCGACCGCATGTGCTACATCCTCGGCTCCGCGAGCATCAAGGCCCTACTCCAGTACTTCCAGGTCTCGTTCCTCGTCGGCGGGGTCATCCACGTGTACTGGCTCAATGACCTCAAGGTGGCCTCGGGAGTGCACCTCCGCATCTACCTGGTGCTCAAGGCCGGGGCGCTCGTCTTCGGCGCGCTGCAGCTCCGGTCGGGGTACCCCGAAGGGAGCTCGTACCGGGAGGGCATCGGGCGCTTCAGCCAGTTCTACCACCAGTTCCCCAACGTGGTGGGCTGGTGGGTGTACGCCATCACGACTTCCATCCCGTTCGTGTTCGAGCTGCGGCACCTGCTGGACTGGGCCTGCACGCAGACGACGCTGCGGCTGGTCGACTGGCTGGTCATCGAGGACATCCACGCCTCGCTCTTCCTGGCCACCTTCGACCGCAACATCCGGCACTTCCGGTACCTCGGGAGGAAGGAGCCCTCGTGGCGCAAGGTGGTGCAGGGGGTGCTGCTCTTCTTCGCCCTCTGCGCGCTCGTCTGGATGCCCCTGGTGCTCTTCGCGAGCAACAACCCGGCCTTCCAGACGCCCACCGTGGAGCTCAACTCGCTCCAGGTCACCATCGGTGCCGTCGTGGACCAGAACCTCGACTCGGATGCCGCGGCCAGCGTGCTCGCCGCCTCGGACGCCATCACCGCCTCGGCCGTCACCGGGCTGGCGCCGGCGGCCTCCCTCAGCGTCCCCATCTTCACCGGGGGCTACCGCTGGCTGTCGACCGACTGGATGACCGAGGACACGCGCCCGGCGCAGTTCTCCAACATGGGCCCCGAGGCGGTCCAGCTCCTGTGTGTGGACCCCGAGTCGACGACGCGCTGGCGCCTGACCCCGCCCATGCGAGACCGCCTCAACTCGATCCTGGACGACGAGGACGCGGTGGTCACCGTCACCTTCGCGTGGGGCCTGCGGCGGAACCAGAACGCCGCCCACGAGTGCCAGGCGCAGACCCTGACCACGCTGTCCCGCGAGTCGGTCGCGCAGATCAAGGCGCTGATCAACGGGGACGCCACCCGCGCCGAGCTCAGCTCGGTCCTCGGCGTCGAGATGGGCCTGTACTCGCTCTTCTGGCGCGTCGGCGGGGACCCTTGCGAGGTGGACACGAGCTACCAGGGCGTGGACCTGTACTACTCGCGCAAGGAGAAGTCCAAGCTGGGGACCACCGAGAGCGGCGTGACCGACTCGAGCTCGGGCCAGACGGGGGGTTTCAGCCTCGGGGAGAACAAGGTCTTCTGCGACGCCGAGCTCAAGTCGGACTCGACCTCGAGCGACTCGTGGTGGGCGCTGTCGTGCGCGTACGGCGAGACGCGGGAGGGGGCCTTCAGCAAGGCGGGGATCTACACCTACTGCCCGGCGGGCGGCGAGGGCGCCGGGGACGACATCAGCGGCCCGCAGGTCGTGGCCCTGCTCGACAAGATCGGCGCCGGCGACGTCGGCGCGCAGCTCAGCAGCCTCTCCATCTCTGGTCTGTACCTCGGGGTCGTCTGGGCGGTCGGCAAGTTCGTGCGCGTCGCCGTCACCAACATGAAGCTCAAGATCCCCTACGAGCAGATCCCCGACCCCAAGCGCCTCCGGGCGCTCATTGACGACATCTACATCGCCAGGTCCGAGGGGGACCTCGAGACGGAGGAGGAGCTCTTCTGGACGCTCATCACCATCTACCGGGTGCCGTCCGTGCTCTTCGAGCTGACACGCAAGAAGCTCAAGACTCACTGACCGCCGGGGGCGCGCACCGCGCCTACGCACTGACCCACGAATAGACGTTTAGACGTAGGAAACATAGAGAACGACCCGTTCCGTCTCGACGGGCTGGCCGGGTCTATCCCTGGCCTGGCGCCGCGCCATTGAATCGGGAACGACGGGAAGAAGGTGGTCACGTGCGGGTGGAGGACAACGAAGACTGCGGGGTCCTCGCTGTCCGCCAGGGCGGCCGGGTGGAGGTCGAGGGCGGGAGTGTGAGCGGGGCAAGGGTGGCCGTCACGAGCCACCGCTGTCGCCCCTACCCCGCTCCCTGAGCCTCCTGTCAAAGTCCTCCTTCTCCCACTCGGCCCGCTCCTCCTCGGCCAGCCGCTGCTCCGCGTCCTTCACGGCCCTGGCCTCGGACGCCACCTTGACTGCCGTCACCGCCACGGCCGTCCTCGCCCGCTCCCCCGCGTCCCCTGCCTCCCTCCTCGCCCTGGCCAGCAGCCCCTGCGCGTCCCCGCCCGGGAGCCGCAGGGACCCGGGCTCCGTCTCCGCCACGCGCTCCACCTGCACATGCACCGCGCCCACCAGCAGCGAGAACACCGCCAGCCCGTCCACCCCCAGCAGGCCGGCGTGCAGCCACGGGAGTGCGTAGACGCCCGCAAAGGCGTAGTAGAACGCGGGGGAAGAGGAGGACTCGAACGCGGCGAGGACCCAGGCCATCCAGTTGAAGAACGGCACCGCCGAGAGCACCCCCATCAGCCCCCACTGGATGTCCTGCGGGGAGCGCGGGGGTGGGGGGGCGGCCCGCGTCGGGGGGGGCGGCGGCGCGGGCGGGCGCGCAGCGGGGGGGCGTCGCGGGCCGCGTCCTCACCTCCCCGGCGTCCTCGCTCTCGCGACGGGCGCCGCCTGCCGACCCCGAGGCCGACGCGAGGCGCGCCAGGGACACGGCGAGCGCCCCGAGCAGCAGCGGGGCGACCGTTAGGTCGAAGAGGTCGAGGTCGGGGGACGAGGCCCGCGCGAGAATCACGCGCCTCCCCAGCGTGCAGTCGGAGAACGCCGGGCCCAGCCGCGGGATACGGCGGCAGGGAGTGGAAGCGGACGGCGGGGGGGGTCTCCGGTGCCTCGCACGCGGCGAGGGCGCAGGGAGAGGGACCGTTGGGAGGAGGGCGCCCGTCATGGGTCCGGTTCTGCTGTCGAGGGGCGGTCCAGGGGCACGCCCCGGGGTGTCTCGGGGGAACTTAAGGGGAAGCAGGAGGATCTGAAGCGCATTGGAGAAGGAGACGGGCGTAAAATGACGGCCCGGGGTGTCTCCTGCGTCCTCTCGCCAGAGGGGACGTTTCGGGTGTCCCCCCTCATTCCCACCGCGCTGGGGCTTCGTCCGGCAGATGCGCCGTTTTCCGAGACGGGACGCCCCGTTGCCCATCGATTTCGAGGGGAATCTCAGGGGAAGTGCCCCCTCCTCGCGTGCAATCGCCATCTCCTCCCCCTCCGCGGTTTGCGAGAAAGACACCTCCTCCCGGCGCTCCTCCGGTCCCGGAGAGCGACCCGAAGCGCGAGCCTGGCAGCGACTGCGGAGAACGCGACGCACGTCACGGTCGGGCTGACCGTCAGCTCTAGCACGTCCCGCGACAGGCACGCCAGGGGGAGGAGGCCGGACGATGGGGGTCGCGGAGCCCTCGGTCGCCGGCGAGGCGCAGTCCCTCCGCGACGCGCTGGCGTCGTCCCAGCTCCCACCCTCTGACGTGAGCCCCCCCCGCCCCTGCCCCCCCTCCGCTGCGCGCCC
>Ga0181582_10001336_pt1 | contig 19177 bp, 17 predicted proteins | sample 071ome_32_FD_132438 | JGI IMG/M metagenome (GOLD analysis project Ga0181582, IMG submission 132438) | Coastal salt marsh microbial communities from the Groves Creek Marsh, Skidaway Island, Georgia - 071405AT metaG (megahit assembly) | ecosystem: Environmental > Aquatic > Marine > Intertidal...
ACACGTATCCTTGTCTCCTTACAACAACACCCTACCGTATAAATACCACGATCTCCGCACAACATGTACACACACTAGGCGCTGGTCGCACCGCTCCTCAGCTTCCTGGCCCTCTGCACCTTGCTCAGCTTCCTCTTGGCGCCCTCCTCGATCTCGGCCGGGACATCGCCGCTCTTGTCCTCGAGGATGACCTCGATGTGACTCGGGCTAGACATGTAGGCGTTGATCCTTCCGTGGGCACGGTACGTCCTCCTCCTTCCCCTCGGGGCCTGGTTCACCTGCGCATGAATGATCATCAGGTTGTCCTCGTCGAGCTCCTTTGCGATCGCGTTCGACTTGGCGTTCTTCAGCAGGTCAAGCATGTACTGGCAGGACTTCTTCGGCCACCTTCCCTGTCCGATCGAGTTGCCCTCGTTCTTGGCCTGGGCCGTGCGGCCGACGCCACCGTTGAAGCGCAGGAACGGAATGCAACGCTTGTGATCCATGACGGCCTCGAGGTATTTGATGGCCTTGTTCACGTTCATGCCGCGCACCGCGGCCGCAGTCTCGGCCGTGTTCTTGAAGTGGACACGCAGGTCCGCGCCGCGAGCCTTGGCCGTGCGCTCGCTGATGTTCGTCTTGCTGTAACGGGCCATTGTATTGTCTGCGTCGGGAGGGCGAAGGAGAGCGAGCGGCGAGGGAGGCGTGAGCGAGCGGTTCTTCTTCTGAGAGATGGCGTCCGACGGGCGGACAGACGGATCGGTCGGCCGCGTTCGCCCCGCGCGCCACCATCCAGTCGTTCGGCATCCAAAAGACCCTTTCCGACCGACGCGGCCGAAAAGCACCCGCCGAAGCGGGCGCACGACCGCTCGAATCGAGCTGTCCGGAGAAATCCGCCCGACCGGCGGTCTCTCCGTCTTCGACACGGCCCCCGCCCGCATCCGTCAGTAACTACGACCTGTAGCACCAATCCGGGCGTCTGAGAACGCCCCACACCGCCCACGAAGCCCCCCGATTCCCAAATTCGGTGAGGACGACGGCGGCCTGCGCGGCGGAATTCTCGGCGGTCACGGCGCCAATCGACTCGAGCGCGCAACGTACCTTCTATTGATTGTGAAATTTCGCAATGAAGCGACGCGACGGGGAAGGCGAACAAGGAGGCGAGAGAGGCTTCTTCACTCGGGGCGATCCCTTGCTTGCAAGCCGGCCAAGTTGGCCAAACTCAATGGCTGTGGAGGAGAAGCATACGTAAATATTCGTGAACGCGTACAGTTCAACGTTTACCGACGACCCTATAAGGCCGACGCGGGCGCCCCGACAGCAACAGTACACGCAGAAGCGAGGACCGTGTCTTGCATGAGCTCGGTTCAGCTTGGAGGAGACTGAGACTGAACGCGAGAGAAACAACGCCGAGCCGTCTCCTTCATCGTCTCCTTCATCGTCCCGTTCATCGTCTCCTTCATCGTCCCGTTCATCGTCGTCTCCTCGCCCTCCACAAGAGTCGTTCTCGGTCTCGTGCCGACGATGGAGCCGGAGCATCACCACCACCATGACCCGCCGCAGCAGTATTTCACGCCGCAGTCGACGCAGGGGCACGTGCTGTGTTGCCTGTGTGGCATATCGATCCCGCCGAATCCGTCGAATATGTGCGTAAACTGTATACGGAATCAGGTGGACATCACGGAGGGGATACAGAAGCAGGTGACGATCCTGTGGTGTAAGATGTGTGGGCGGTATTTGCAGCCGCCGAAGCACTGGCTGCTGGCGGAGCAGGAGTCGAAGGAGCTGTTGACGTTCTGTATTAAGCGGATTCGGGGGATGCAGAAGGTCAAGTTGATCGACGCCGGGTTCATATGGACGGAGCCGCACTCGATGCGGCTCAAGGTCAAGCTGACGGTGCAGGCAGAGGTGATGAACGGGGCGATCTTGCAGCAGAGCTTCGTGGTGGAGTTTGTGGTGGAGCGGCACATGTGTCCGACGTGCAACAGGCAGAACGCCAATCCCAACTCGTGGATCGCCTGCGTGCAGGTGCGGCAACACGTCCACCACAAGCGGACGTTCTTTTTCCTGGAGCAGCTGATTCTGAAGCACGGGGTGGACCAGTCGTGTGTGAACGTGAAGAATATTCACGAAGGGGTGGATTTCTACTTCGGGAATCGGGCCCATGCGAACAAGTTTGTGGACTTTCTGCAGTCGGTGGTGCCGATCCGGTACCGGAGCGACAAGCAGCTCGTCTCGCACGACATCCACACGTCGAACTACAACTACAAGTACACGTTTTCGGCGGAGCTGTCGCCGGTCTGCAAGGACGACCTCGTGTGCCTGCCGCCAAAGGTGGCCACGAGCCACGGGGGGATCGGGCCGGTGGTGCTCTGCACGAGGGTGACCAACGCGCTGACGATGATCTGCCCCAAGACGCTGCAGACGTGCGTCATTGAGGCTGCGATGTACTGGAAGATGCCGTTCAAGTCGATGATGTCTGGCAGGCAGCTGATGGAGTTCATCGTGCTGGACGTAGAGCCGGTGCAGGCCAAGGGGTGCTTCGGGAACAGCAAGATGATGCTGGCCGAGTGCGTGGTGGCGCGGGCGGCGGACTTTGGGTCCAATGACCAGACGTACATCACGTACACGCATTTGGGTCACGTGTTGCACCCGGGAGATCACGCCATGGGGTACGACGTGGCGAACGCCAACCTCGTGGACGGCAACTTGGACAACGCCGAGGCAAAGGGGTACCAGCTGATGGACATCGTGCTGGTCCGGAAGAGCTACGAGGAGCGGCGTCGGCGTCGGCGTGCCAAGGGCGTCTCCAGGGCTTGGAAGCTCAAGCGGATGGACATGGAGCTCGGCGAGGACGAGGACGAGGGCGGCAAGGGCGGGAAGCGACGCAACGGCGAGCTGTCCGCCGCCGAGCAGGAGGCGGCCGATATGGAGCGGTTCTTGGAGGAACTGGAGGAGGATGCCGACTTGAGGTCGAGGATTGCCATCTACAAGGACTCTCAGGTTGCTGCCGCCGCCGCCGCTGCCGCCAACAGCGCCATGGAGCACGACGGGATGGGCGACCACAGCGACGGGGACGACGGAGACGACCTGCCCGAAATCCCTCTTGAGGAGCTCCTCGACGACCTGGCGGCCATGCAGATCCAGGAAGAAGGCGAGGACTTGAGGTAGCTCGCCTATAGCGAGGATCATCATGTGAGAGACTCGAATCTTGGCCCTTTCAAGACGCGCATTGGCCGCGCGCTCGCATCATCAATTTGATCTCATAGCATGCAATACGTAGCGTCTTCTCGCGGGTCGGTGGCGTCGCGTGCGTCGCGCATTGCGGGGCATTCGGCGCGGTCCTTCGCGCGCCCCTCGGCGCCAGTCAAGGCCCCGACACTGGCCCCGGCGTTCTTCCAGACACCCATAACACATGCAAAGCCGTCTATGTCCTCGCGGAACGTCATCGTGAGCGCAGCTGTCACAGCAGGTCCGTTTTCTACCTCATGCGACTCACAGTTCCACCAACAGCCGTCTGCGAGCGGGCGAGCGGTCTGCCTCAAGGTGTTCCCGTCTGCTCGGCCCGTCTGCGCGTCCTTTCCGAGCCGTCTGTGCGACGGCGAGACGACGAGACGACGAGACGACGACGATATGAATATGTAGATTGTCACCGCCCGCATCGTCCCACCGCTCACCTCCCCTTCTCTCTGTTTTCTCTGCGTAGACGCTGGAGGTGATAAGATGGAGACGGTCAAGCTCGCCCTGCTGTTCGGTGCGTGGTACCTCTCCAACATCTACTTCAACATCTTCAACAAGCAGCTGCTCAAGGTGTTCCCGCACCCCCTGACCTGCACGGCCGTGCACTTCATGGTGGGAAGCATCCTGGCCATCACAATGTGGACGCTCAACTTGCACGAGCGACCAAATATCAAAATAGAATCGCTCAAATCGGTGAGCCCGCTGGCCGGAATCAACGTGCTCGGAAACGTCCTGACCAACGTGTCGCTGCGGGCCGTGGCCGTTTCCTTCACGCACACCGTCAAGGCGCTGGAGCCGTTCTTCAGCGTCATCATGTCGTTCATCTTCCTCGGGACGGTCCCAACATTACCCGTTGCCGCGTCGCTCGTGCCCATCGTCACGGGCGTGGCGCTGGCCTCCACAAGCGAGCTCACGTTCAACTGGACCGGCTTCCTGGCCGCACTGGGGTCCAACGTCACCTTCCAGAGTCGCAACGTGCTCTCCAAGAAGTTCATGCTGAAGGGAGCAGGAATGGATAACATCAACCTCTTCAGCATCCTGACAATCATGTCGTTCCTGATCCTGGCACCCATCGCCATCGCCGTCGAGGGCGTGGTGGTCACGCCCAGCCTGATCGAGTCGCTGCGGGCCGAGGGCATGCTCCTCAAGGCCATCATCGCAAGCGTGTCGTTCCACATGTACCAGCAGATCTCCTACCTGATCCTGCAGCGCGTCACCCCAGTGACACACTCGGTAGGAAACTGCGTCAAGCGGGTCGTGGTCATCGTGGCGTCCGTGATCGCGTTCAACGCGACCGTTAGTATGCAGAACGCGTTTGGAACCGCGCTGGCGTTGTTCGGCGTGTTCCTGTACTCGCAGGCGAAGAGAATGCCCGGAAAGTCGGCTGCCGGCGAGGGCGGGGCGGCGGACAACGCCAAGGAGGCAGCGGCGTGGATCGCGGCGTGGCGAGCCAAGCATGCCTGAAGGGGAGATATGCTTTGAGAACGGCCGGGCGAACTTGGTCATTGTAAGGACGCCATCGCTTTGCATTGCATGCACCCGAAAGCATGCACCCGCCCATCTCGCGATCTCGAGCGAACACGGCGCACATTCATTGACCGTCGTTCTCACATTGACCGTCGAATTTTGACCATCAATCGACGTCAGCGGACGACGAGCGGCTGTATCGTGTTTTCGACGACGAGCTTTCGGCCGAGAAAAATTCACGCACCACGCATTTGCGATTTGCGGCCCCCAGAAGACGCCTCTACGATCGATCCGGACGGCTAGCTAGGCACCAGGTACTTGATACGAACGACGATGGTGTTTGGGATTTTCAAGGCGCTCGCTGGTCACGGAGGGAAGGGCAAGGACGAGAAGAAGCCTGCGGCTGCGGACAAGGAGGAGGAGGCGCCGAAGGCGCAGGCAGCGGAGGCAGCGGAGGCGGTGAAGGCGGTGAAGGCAGCGGAGGCGGCGAAGGAGGATGCCGCTGAGGTCGCTCCTCCCGCCGACGCGCCGGCCAAGGCGGCGCCGCAGCCCGTCCAGTGCGAGATTGAAAAGGCGATTTTCGATTCCAACGCCGGCTTTGCCGACTGGACCGAGGAGGCCGACTGGGGGTCGTCCGAGCCTGCCCCCGCAGAAGTCGAGAACGAGGACGGATGGACCATGAAGACGACCAAGACTAAGACGCCGAAGAAGGGCAAGGCTAAGGGGAAGAAGCGCACGGAAGGCAGCAGCAAGCCCAGGGCGACGGCACCCGTCGTCGAGGAGCCCACGAAGGAGACCAAGGCCATTGCGCACGCGAATCCAATGCAGGCATTGATGGCATCAATGGAGGAAGAGCTTGGCATTGAGGTCGCACGGACGGACGACGAGAGCGAGAGCGAGGCTGAGGCCGAGGAGAAGCCCGCGCCGGCGGCGGCGGCAGTTCCCGAGAAGAAGGAGGAGGAGAAGAAACAGCAGCCGCTCTCGAAGAAGGAGCGCCAGGAGCAGAAAAAGAAGGAGCTGGACGACCTGGACGATCTGCTGGCCGAGTTTGGCATCGATACCGCCGCCACAAACGATACTGCGAACAACGCCGGCGCATCCAAGTCTTCGAAAAAGAAGAAAAAGAAGAAGAGCACGGGCGCCGGAGAGGCAGAGGCAGTGCAGGCCGCGGCTCCGGCTGACCCTGCCCCGGCGGCCGGGGCGGCCATCGACATTGAGGCGGCCAAGAAGGCCCTGGCGGCGAAGAAGAAGGGCAGTAGCGGCGGCGCCAAGAAGGTCAGCGCTGCACAGGCCGCTGCCAAGGCGGCAAGTTCCAAGGGGAAGAAGAAGAAGAGCGGCGTGGACTACGACCGCTGACGCAATCTTCGTCCCACTGACGACGACGATGCTTATCCCATTTCTATGCCATTTTACCTCACAAGTAACACACAGTCATAAAGAATCGTTTTCAGTTTTTCATCATCACCACGACCATGGCGATCAGCACGATCAGCAGCGGCAGGAGCAGCGCCTTGACGATGCCGCCTGAACCGCCCTTCTTCTCGCTCTTTGCCGCTTTGGTCTCCGCCACCGGGTGCGCGTCGCCGCCCTCATACTCTCCAATATAATAATCCGCAAGCATCTCCGTGGCCGTCGTGCTGTGTCCAATCTCCTCGTAGTCTTCAGTCCCGTCCTTGCCGCTCGCCGCCACGACGATATCATAGCCTCCCGGGTGCTCGTCGAGGAAGGTGGTCACGTCATACACCTTGCCGTGGATGATCAGCCAACAGTCCTTCTCCGACTTGTGCTTGGATGCCTCTGCGAGGCTGATTGTCTTCTTTTCTTGGGTCATTATCGTTGTGAGGAGAGTCGTTCCTGGGACTGCTGGGGGCGGGAATCGGAGAGAGAGCGCGTGAGCGGGCGGGCGTCACAAGCCACGGGTCGTCGGATCGTTGCAGAGAAGGCGGGCGCTGCCGCGGGGAGAGGGAGGAGGACGAACGACGCACAGATTCTTCCCCTTCTTGCTCGTCTCTACACGACCGAATTTTCAACGTCGTCGCCCGTCGTCTTCTGAGCGAGTCGCTGATCACGCGTGGCTGAATACTGGGAAACGAGATCAGAATGAAATACGACGAAATATTGAATCTGGACCGCTCCGGCTGGGCAACTGGCCAGTTGCCATGCCATGGCGCCGCTCTGGACATGCAGGAAGTCTCTCTCTCATTACCGCATCAGATTTCCGTTATAGATTACACTAATAAGTTACCACATCTCGTCGACACCGTCCCTTCTCCCTTACTGGGAGTTGGGGCCGCGCTTCTTTCCAAAGCCAGTCACAACGTTGACGAAACGCCTGTTGTACTTAAGCCTCTTGCACGCCCTTCCGGTGGGCTTCTTCGCCTTCTCCTGAGGGGCAACCTTGGGCGTCTGACCGCGAACCTTACCCGCGCGTGCGAGGGAGCCGTGCACCTTACCTGCAAGATGGAAGGCGAGAACGGTGTGTGAGTGAGGAGCGTCGAGTGTGCGGCAAGGTCCGACTGGGGAGGGGGAGGTGAGAGGGGGAGGTTGGGCCCGGCGCGCTTCCGGCGGTTCCGGCGGTTCCAGAAGTGCCGCGAGCCCGATCCGGTCGTCTTCTCCCCGCGCGCGCGCTCGAGAGCCCCTCGAGCAAGGCAGCGACCAGGCGCCCTCGAAGACAATTCGAGCCGGCTCGCTCCCACGTGCGTCCCGACCGTCCCACGTGGACCAAACGCATAGACAGCACAACTGAGACATGTACACGGGCCAGAAGACGACGGCCTTGGCGCAGGAGGTGCGGATTCGGCGTCCACCGCCGTTCGCAAAATCACCGAATTCCCGCGCATTAACCCGTCAAGTGGCCGCCATCCTCGCCCCATACGCATCCAGGTGTATCATCTACGCTTCCTGGTCCACGCGCTCTGGTCGGACGGTGCGCGGAGACGGGGATTCCGAGAACCAAAATTCCGTCCTATTCAGCCACCGCCGTGCCGCGTTTTCGCGCTCCCTCCTCCTCTTCCTCGCCGTGCCCTACGCTGTACGTACCCATGATGTATGTTCTGTGTAGAGTTCAGTGAATTTGAAACTGACCGAGCCGCACGGTGGCTGCGAAATCGAGGACCACGACGAATTCTTCCCCATTCTCAAGGCTATGTTTGCGGCGACGTGCTTGATCTCAAGGCACGCAAAAGAGTCGGTGCGCCTCGCATCGCGGGCGTACGATGTGGCAGCGCTGAGCGGAGGTGGAGGTGGAGGAGGAGGAGGAGGAGGGAGCCTTCTTCTGCCCTTCATGCGGAGTCACGGCAGCGATTCGAACGTCGCCTCGACCTCGACCACGCAGGACGTGGCCAACAGCGTTGCCAGCAACGCATTCCCCCGGTCTTCTTCCTCTCCCTCTCCCTCTTCCCTGCCGCAGCTCGCGGCGTCGATCCGCCTCCCGGTCTACGCGTTTGACTCGCTCGACTCGCCGGCGTCGACGATCGACCTCCCCGCGGATATCTTCGCGCAGCCGCTCCGCACAGACATTCTGCACCGCGTGGTCCGGTGGCAGTTGGCACGGAGACAGCAGGGGACGCACAAGACCAAGACGCGGTCGGAAGTTCGGGGGGGCGGTCGGAAACCGTGGCAGCAAAAGGGCAGCGGCCGGGCTCGACAGGGAACGATTCGGGCGGTGCAGTGGCGGGGTGGAGGCGTGGTGCATGGTCCCGTGGTGCGGTCTCATGCGCACGATCTGCCGAAGAAAGTGCGGCGGCTGGGGCTGGCCGTCGCGGTGAGTGCCAAGGTGGAAGAGGGGCGGCTGGTGGTCATCGACAGGCTTCAGGGCAACGACAACGACAAGGACGAAGACAAGGACGAAGAAATAGGCAAGGACGGAGACAAAGACAGAGACAAAGACAAGGACGAAGGCAGCGGATCGCACAAGACACAGGCGATGTTGAAGCGGCTGGACGGGCTGTTGGGCCGGGCAGAGGTGCCGGTGACGAGGCGGTCCGTGTTGTTGGTGGACGGGGGAGCATCGTCGTTGGCGTCTTCGGCGGTGGGAAAGGCGACGCGGAATATTCCTTGGGTGGACGTGATTCCGGTGGTGGGCTTGAACGTGTACAGTATTCTGCAGCGGGACGTGCTGGTGATGACGAAAGAGGCGGTGGAGCTGCTCGTTGCCAGGCTGCACACGCCGATCAAGCGATGAAACGTTGTTTTCGATTATTGCAGATGGTAAACGTCATCATAGCTGAAAGTGGGAATCAAAGAGCTGTTCGAACTGGTACTCTGCCATGAGTCGCTTCATGTTGAACCACCGGCCGTGGAGGGCGGCGTGGGCGGCGGTCGCCGACTGGACGTCGCCGAACTTGAGGTAGACGAAGCCTTTGCTGTCGGGGTCGAGGTGCGCGAAGAGCACGGTGCCATACTTGGAACACTCGTCGCGGAAATCCTCTTCGATCTCGCGCTCCCAGTCGACGGGCTCGTCGGCCGCCGCGGCCGTGGCCCGTTCTTTGTCCGGGTCGAACGCGTTTTTCAGCAGGACGCACGGCGTGGGGATCGGCGAAGACGGTCCGAGGACTCCCTGCATCATCTGGACGTCCTCGTCGAACCCGTCCTCTACCACTTGGCCAGTGAGCTGCTGCAAGTTGAGGTAGACGTCCGGCATCTTGGGCACTTCGATGCCGGCGTTGGCGGCCAGCTTGTTCATCAGCTCGACCCTCGTCTGTGCCGTCAGACGCATGCCGCCTCCATCCTTGGCATCCGTGTCGAGACGATCGAGACGTTCAAGCCGTTCGGCGTCCTGCGTGTCGTCAGCGTCGTCCCCGTTTTGCTTCCCGCCGGCCTCGGCGTTATTCGCCGCGTCAATCTCAAGCTCCATCACGACGCCGGCGATATCCACGGTCCCTGTCAGCGACTTGACGGCCATGATCGCGTCGTCGGGATTGACGAACTGCACGACGCCCGAGAGGCTGTCGTTGCCGTTGGCACCCGGGGCCTTGTCCATCGTCACCGCGAACACGGGCCCGAACGGTTCGAACAGCGGCTTGATCAGGTCCTCGTTCAGGGAAGGATGTGCGTTCTTGAAGAGCACGCGACCGCCCGCGAGGCCCGTGTTCACGTTACGGACTTCCTTGACTTCCTTGCCCGCCTTTTTCGCAGCCTGCTGCGTGTGCCACGCCACGTTCTTCTCCGCCTCGCTCGACTTGACCGTCACGCACTGCCCCATCAACTCCTTCCCGGACATCATCATCGCGTTGGACGCGGCCTCCTTCGTCTCGAACTCCACGTACGCAAACCCCTTGGAGCGGCCAGACGCACGGTCGCGGATCATCTTGATGTCGGCCAGGGGCCCCGCACCACGGAAGAACTGGAAGAGATCGCGCTCTCCCGCTTTGACGTTGATGTTGAAGACCTGGACCGTCCGAGAGGTCCGTTCAAGCTGCGCAATCTCGTCCTCCATCGAAATGTTCTTGATATTGACCCGGCGGCGGTTGTTGTACCGCCGGTTGTCCCGGCGGTCGTTGTAGTGTCGCCGGTTGTCTCGGCGGTCGTAATCACGATCGAAGTCGCGACGGCGCCCGCCTTCACCGTCCGAATCGGGCGAGTCGTCACGCCTGCGCCGTGGCGAGCGGGACCGGTCGTCCCGGCGATATCGATGGTCCCGACGATCTCGGTCCCCGCGGCGATTGCCATACCTGCGGCGCTCCCCGTAGTAATCATCGTCTTCGTCAGAATTCTGAGGAGATCGCCGCTGGGCGTAGCTCGAGTTGGTCGTGGGCTTGTCGCTATCGACCCGCGTGTTGTTGGCCTCCGTCCTGCCCGCCGGTTCCGATCCGGCGGGGGGAACGGCGGCAACGTCGTTTGCCGCTGCCATATTCGCCAACGACGCGTGGCCTCACTCGTGGTCTCACTCACTTGAGCAGGGGGTGGGGGAATCGCGTGTTCTTGATTGAACGTTCTGGAATCGAACGCAGGGAAACAATTTCGCTCGGTGTTGGCCGCTCCCTTGGTTTGCTGCCTGCCGAGATGCGTCCAAGCGATGCTTTGGTTCCGGTACCAGCGTTCGGCCGTAGGATGCAGTAAGGATGTTTGGTTTGACCAGTGTCGAGAAAGCCGGCAGGGAGTCGGTCAGAACCGGAGGTGGCGCAGGGCGTCAGTCTCGATCTGCCGGATGCGCTCCCTGCAGAGCTGGTGGATGACACCGACCTCCGTGAGTCCCAGGCCGCTCATCAGCTCGTCCTCCTCCTCGATCGTGACGTCCTCGCCCAGGATCATCAGCTCGGAGGCGACTTCTTTGAGCGCGTTCGCACTCGTGGTCGAGTGCAGGCCGTACCGCAACCGCAGCACGTTGCGCTCGCGAAGAGGCAGCGTGCTCAGCATGAGCGACAGGGTCTCTTGGAGAAACTCGGCGCGCTCGAACTCGGCGACCGGATTGATCCCCTCCTCGTCTGTGGTCCGCGAGTCGTCCTCGAGGTCAACGCCAAGGTTGCCGACGATGGACGAGAAGTTTCCAGAGATGTTGTCCGTCGACGCCTTTGGGTTCTTGGCCGCCTGGAGCAGCGCAACCAGCCTCGGCAACGAGACACCCATGGCCGCAGCCAGCTCTCCCTGCGTCGGGGGTCCCTGTCCTCTTGGGCATTTCTTTCGTTCCACTTCGCGTGGCAGTTGCTCGGTTCCCCGACGACGACGAGTCGTCGGCTTCTGAATATCATCCATTGTTCAATCATATATACTATTAACTGTATACCATGCCGCCGACGTGGGGGCACGTCAAGAAGGAACGCGAGGCGCGGGCGGAATTGTTCGACGTTGGCAACAGCAGTCCCGTGCGAGGAGGAAGAGGAGCCACGACGGGCCTCGACGCGGGCGCTGCTGGAGGTCCCCCCGTCGCCTCCGGCCTCCGACCCAGGGGCTATTTCGAGAGCGGAACGGACGCGGCATCGCCTTCGCCATCGTCGCACAGGGACTCAGTCGACTCGACCTCCTCCAACACGCCAATCTCGGCAACGTTTGTTCAGAAGCGGATGGTGCACCGGGCGATCCAACAGCACCAGGGGGCGACGGCGAGCGCGGAGCGAAGCTTGGCGCTGGCCGAAAACTGTCTCGACATGGGCGTGACGACGCTCGAAGAGGTGGCGCGACAGGGCGAGGGCCTGGACAAGGCAGACCGCGGGCTCGACATGCTCCAAGAGGAGGTCGCAGAGGCCGACTCGCTGATTAAGTTCATGTCCCGGTGCTGCTTGTTCCAAGTCCTGTGCTGTTGTTGCGCCGAATCGAAGGAAGAGATCCGCAGGGACCGCACGCGACGTCAACACCTGAAGCAGCGTCGCGGGGACGACGAGGTCGTGCGGCGCGCCATCTCGTTGGCGACCCAGGACAAAAAGTCCTCGTACGGAGTTTTCGGATCGTCTCTGTCGAATGGCAGCATGAACGGCGACGTCAACGGCGATATCAACGACGACGTGGAGCTCGAGCGGGTCGCGGCGCGGTACCGCCCGGCGAGCCAACGTCTCGCGGCCAATCGGCACGAGATACCACGGAACCCGCATCAGAATATCATCACAGACGAGCAGATTGCTACTATCAACAGCGAAACAAGGAAACAAGACGAGCTCTTGGATCAGATTGGCGATGCGGTCGACAAACTGAAGGTCGTGGGCGAGGCGCTACAGACCGAGTTGGACGAGCAGGACGGGCAGGTCGAGCGGCTCCAGGAACGGGCCATCGAGACGAAGTACGGCCTGAACGAGCTCACCAATCGGGCTCGCAAGATCCGCTGACGACGACGTCGTCGACGACGAGCTGCCCCCTCATTGTCGACTCGATATAAAAAAATCCTCTGTAGGCCGCGCGACGACGAGGCCGTACATACGTACGAGGCGACGACCAAAACAAGAAGAGCGCGCGCAGTGGCCCAACGAGAGGCCCAACGAGGAGAGACGGCCGAATTTCCGGACGACGAATCGATTGACGTGATGGGTGGCTCGGAAACCGGGAAATCGACGGGCGCTGCGCCACCGCCAGTCGTCGTGCTCAAGGTCGGCACATCGTCGCTCATCAGGCCGGAGCAAAACTCCCTCAACCTCTCCAGCTTGGCCGGCATCGTGGGTCTGGTGCGAGACCTGCGCCAAGAGGGCTACCGCGTCGTGCTCGTTTCTTCGGGCGCCGTGGGCGCCGGCGTCCAGCGGCTCGGCCTGCCGTGCAAGCCGTCGGTGCTCGCCAAGAAGCAGGCTCTGGCTGCGGTCGGACAGGTGCACCTGATGAGGTACTATGAGGACTTTTTCAGCGCGTACGGCATCACCTGCGCGCAGGTGCTCCTGACGCTCGAAAACCTTTCGAGTCGCAGCACATACCACAACGCGGTGAACACGTTCTCGGAGTTGCTCGAGTACGGCGTCATCCCCATCGTGAACGAGAACGACACGGTGGCCGTCGAACAGCTGAAGATCGGAGACAACGATACGCTCTCCGCGCAGGTCGCGACCCTCGTCCACGCCGACTGGCTGTTCCTGCTCACGGACGTCGACGCGCTCTACACGTCGAACCCGAACGTCGACCCGTCCGCGAAGAAGATCCACGTGGTAGACTCTCTCTGGGATCTCTCCGTGAACACGAGCACGGCCGGCACGCAGTGGGGCACGGGAGGCATGGCCACCAAACTGACGGCCGCGAGGATGGCGACGGCCGGCGGGTGCAACATGGCCATATGCCACTTCGAAGATCCCGGCAACGTCCTCGACATCCTGCGGGGCAAGCAAGTTGGCACCGTCTTCCACGCTAGCAATGCGCCCGTGCGCGGACGGAAGCGTTGGATCCTGAGCATGAAGGCCATCGGCGAGCTCTGGGTGGACCAGGGCGCGGTGCACGCCGTCAAAGACCGGTACTGTTCTCTGTTCTCGGCCGGCATTCGCAAGGTCGTGGGCGATTTTTCCGACCAGGACGTGGTCAGCATTTGCGACGAGGAGGGCCGGGAGTTTGCCCGCGGTCTGGTCAACTACAACTCCGAGGCGATCGAAAACGTCAAGGGCATGCAGAGCAGAAAGCAGCGGCTACAGAAGTTCGGCGACTCGTACGCGCAGGACGAGATCGTCCACAGGTCCACCATCTGCCTGCTGATGCCGAGGAAGAAGAAGGTCACGGTCATCAACGAGCACGGCGATGAGATCGAGGAAGAGCAGAGCGACGACGACGAGAGCATCATGGACCCGATCTCGAGGAGCAACTCGCGGTGCGGGACGCCTTCCGCCGCGCTCGGTCCGCTCTCGTCGGATCACGTGATGGGCGACGAGGCCTTCGGCCGGCGGTCGCAAGAGCTGCAGCTGCCGGCCGTCGAGGAGTAGCAGTCTGGCTGAGCGACCATTATTATTATGCAACAAAGACGTTGGTATGGTAGCGACAAGGAGGTCCACAAGGACCGACGACGATGAAAAACAACAACAGCGTGACAACGAGCAGCGAAATCGCAGCGAAAGAAACGCGCGGGGGAGAAACGACATGCATCAGCGAGCTGGAAGGCATGCAGGTGGGAGCGACGACTCGGGTTCCGGTTCAGACTCCGACGATGCGCCGGAGGAGGTCTCCCTGGCAACGAGCCGATCGGTACGTACTCGAGTGGCGCTTGGCGTTCGCTATTCGCTCTACCGTCTCGACAGGGTCGAAAGCCGGAAGCCCACCCTCGCCTGCCCGGTTCTCTCAATCGCTCACGCATTCGTCGGGATCACACGCACCCTAGAGAGTCCAAGCGCAACGCGAGGCGCAGAAACAGGCACAGCTGGAGGCAAAGAACTTGAAAAAATCACAGCGGGAGCAGCGCGAGCGGGCACGGAAAGAACAGCGACAGCAGGAAGCAGAGGAGCGGGCGGCGGCGGCCGCTGTATCGGAAGACGGCAACGATGCCGATGCCGGTGTTGACGATGACGACTACGACGTCGACATTGGCGAGGACCGACTGCCCGACAGTGTGCTCCGGGCGTTGGCGTCTCGCGACGAGCTGCGAGGGCACGCGGCCGGCGAGGACGAGGACGGAGCGGAGGACCACCGGGCGTTGCAGCGTCGGATCGTGAGCCAGCAGCTGCGCGCGCTGTCGACCAAGAGCAGCAACAAGCGGAAGTTTGTCAAGGGACGAGCAGTCGGGTCTGGCATCGTCGTCAAGAGCCTGAAGGGGGAGATCGGGTCTGCGCGTGCGAGCGGCGCGGCGGCGAGCCGGTCGTTCCTCCAAAGCCGGATGGGCCGGCACGCGCGGGAGGTGGATCCGAAGCGAGGGAGCGGTGGCGGGTTGATCCCCAGAATGCGACGCTTGAATTGACCCCTTTGAACTGTCTCAACGCAAATGAAGAATGAACGTGAAGACGACGATGGGATGACCCTTTCCTTGTACGTGTACGAACCTTACCTTACACACAGAAACACCCGATGACGCTGCCGCTGCCGCTGCCGGAAGAAGTTTCGCCGCTTTCTCTCGAAGACCGCCTCAACGCCCTGATCTGTACGAACCGCTCGGTCGCCGGATACGCCATCGTGCAACCCAACGGGAGCGTCCTGGTCGCCTTCGGGTGCCTCTCCGACAACAACGACGACAACGACGACAACGACGACAACAACGACAACGACCCGTCTGACGTCGTCAACGCGCTGCTCATCGACCAGACGCGGACCACCCTGACGCTGCAGCGCAGAAAGATGCACGTGGTCCGCCGAGCGCCGGACATGCTCCTGGCGGTCGAGGCGCTCGACGGCGCGCGGCATCCGGTCGCGTGCAGCGCCCACAGCATCTCGGGCAACAACATCCTCCTGGTCGCCTACGGGCCTGGAGGTTCGCACGAGGCACTCCCACTGGTGCTGTCGTGTGTGCACGCACCCCCCCAAGCGTGACATTTTCATATTCTGTATCCGTCGTAACAATTCAGATAACCACAGCCGTCACCCTACGAGTGCCTTCTTGGCCATCCCAATCGCGCCACCCGCCAGAGCCCGCGCCCCCGCGCTCCCCCCCGGCACCATGCTCACAACATAATACACCAACATGGCAACCTGCACCCCGACCATCCCAATACTCAGCAAGTAGCTCTTCGCCACCAGACTCGCCCACAGCGTCCCGACGAGGCTCCCGACGTACAACCCCGACGGCCCGATCCGCTCCTTCTCCACCATCCCCGTCACCATCGCCTTCCACCCCCGCAAGAACCCCAGACTCGCCAGAATCAGCATACTCCCCAGCGAAAACGTAATCGCAAACTTGCTCGGCCGCAGGATGATCATGGGCAGAAAGACGAAGAACGACAGCAGCACCAGAAACACCCCCACCCCCGCAAACGCGAAAAAATACGTATACTGCTGCTGTGTTACTGTCGCCGAGTCAATCGCCGCCGATGTCGTCGACGAAATCGACTTGAACGTCGACGTCAGCGTCGACGCCAGGAGCGATGTGCCCGCCTCAACGTCCACCGTCGCTGACGACTTTGAGGAAGCGCCTGCGCCGCCTTGGTACTTCTTCCAGTCCGACAGGACTGTCGTTGCCTCGGGTTCTTTGTCCGTCGCAGGCTTGGCCGTCAGCCAGCCGCTGAAGGAGGAGGACGCCGCCGGACCGGGTGGGTGGGTGGACATGATGATCCTCGGTTGAAGATCTCCGCGTTCGTCGTCGTCGTCGTCGTCGTCGTCGTCCTGTATTTCAATAGCTGGACCGATGACCGGTGGTCGATGCTGATGTATGAGGTACGTCTGGGCCACACGCACAGACGCGAGTGATATGAAACTGGGCTCGCGGAGACTTTTTCATGACTCCTTCGTGAACTCGGGGACCTGCAGATCTACCCATTCTCAATGTTGCATATGACACTGTCGTGTGTCGAGTCATCGTTGTGGCAAGGTGAACGGGCGACGTGCTGATTTCGTTCCAGTCTTCTCCGAACCGAATTGCAACCTGTAACCGACCGATTCGGTTCGATAACGTCTGAATTCAACGGATGGACAGCGAGGGTCCACCAGTGGGGAGTTGGGAGTCATGTCCACTCGACATTATCGAGCGTGTACGCGTTGAACTCGGCGCCGGGCCTCGCTGTCTCGCTGTCTTGCTGTCCGTCCTCCACAGAAACCGTCTGTCTGTCTGTCTGTCTCGCTGTCCTCACCCAAAGAACCCCACCCGTCCCTGCACGAGATCAGATTGCCTCAACCGCGTCTCCGGATCCAAAGTCCGTGGCTGCCATGCGTCTGGTCTCGTCTTCGTGGAAAGAGGCGGTTACCTACGCCGAGGTCGAGGTGAGACCGGGCGGCGAACGCTTTGCAGCAGACGCCGACCGTCCTGACCACCCGGACCACCCAAACCACCCTGGATCCCCGTCCTTCCTTCGTCGCGTGGCGGTCGTCGATCTCAACAGTCGGCACGTGACCTGGGTCCTGAACCGGTCCCATGTGCATCTCGTGGCGCCGTTCATCTCTTCCTCGACCGAGGCGCTGGTGATGGACAACGTGCAGCAGCCAGACGTACTCGGGGCGTTGCTGGCGATGAAGTCGGTCGAGTTGCGGAGCCTGAGACGGTTGTCGCTGCAGAAGTCGTCCGTCTCGGACGCCGACCTGGCGGGGGCGCTGGCGGGGCTTCCAGGTCTCGAGGTGCTGGACGTTTCCGGGAGCATGTTTCTCCGCGGGGACTTTCTGAACGCGTTGTGTGATGTCGGGGTCGTACCGCGGCTCCGGTGCTTGCGGATGGCTGGGTGTGGGATGCACGTGGAGAGCTATCGGTCGGCGTGGGAAAAGGTGACGGCGGGCGGGGGGCGTGGGTTGGAGGAGCTGGTGGTGTGCGGGAACGTGCTGGGGGACAGCGAGTTGCGGTGCTTGGGGGGGCTCAAGGAGACGCTGCGGTATTTGGACGTGCGGCGCTGTTCGGACGTGACGTTTGACGGGGTGTATCACGTGGGGAAAGTGTTGCGGTTGGAGACGTTCAAGGTGGGGCCGGTGTTTGGTGTCGGGGTCGAGGAGGTGTGGGACGCGCTCTCTCTCTCGAGGCGTGCGCGGTCGTCGGTGGGCGATCGCGATCGCGATCGTCTGGTCAACCTGGAACTGTTTGGGATGGAGGATGCAGGCGGGGGTGAGGATCCCCAGAGTCCTGATCCCGAGGGTTTGCGCTTTGCTCGGCTGCGGATGGTGTCGTTCATGGATACGAGCGTGTGTTGGCAGCGGTTGGGGGCGTTGCGTCATGTGGAGTACCTGAACGTGTCCCGGAGTCTGCCGGTGTCGATCAACGCGGGAAACGGCAACGAGTACTACGGTGCGGGGCTGGCGCACGCTGTGTCGGTCGCGGGGCTGGCATTTCCGCGTCTGAAGACGTTCAAGGCGTCCAACTCGTCGCTGCCATGGCACGTGGTGCAGGCCGTTTTGGAGGGCGCGCCGGTGGGTGTTGATCTGAATATCGCCCTTCGCTGAGCGAAGGGCGAAGCCTTCGCTTCGGAAGCGGCCCTTTGCACGCCCTGAATCTCTCACTCGCGCTACGCTTGGCTCGTTCGCTCGTTCGCTCGTTCGTCAGGGTCTGGTGGACCTCGATCTCAGCGGGTGGGAGGGCCTCAGGGCCAGCAGACTGGTGAGCAGCGCGGCGCACGCGGAGATGGTGGAACGGTTTTCTGACGCGCTCTGCGGGCTGCGGCAGCTCGAGACGCTCCGCATGCCGGGGACGCATCTCGTGGACGGGCACGTGCGGCGGTTCTTTTCTCTCGGGGGAGGGAGGCTGCGGGTGCTGGACCTGTCGTCCAACCCCCATCTCACCGTGTGCCTTGGCTCGGGCGACGGGCACCTGGAGGTCCTGGAGGTCATGTCGATCGCCAACACGGGGATCCAGCTGTGGCGTACCGGGGTGCCGACGACCTCGCCGACGACCTCGCCGTCATTCTCGTCGTCGCCCTCGACGTCCGTGCTCCCGTTGCGCGAGCTCGGGGTGTCGGGGAGCAATTTCAGCCATGACGACCAGGACAGGGCGGGATCGATGGATTCCTTCGTGCGCCTCGTCAGGCGGGCGCCGACGCTCGAGAAGTTGCATATGACGGACGTCGACGCGCTCACGGACGCCGCATTGACCGACATCCTCCGCGATTGCCCTCGTTTGGAAGACGTCAGCGTCGCCGGGTGTTCGTCGCTGACGCCGAAAGGGCTCGGTCCCCTCGCCGAGCTCTCGAAGCTGGTCAAGTTGGACGTGTCGAGACTGCGACAGGCAGTCACGGACGACAACCTGGCGTCCGTCCTGTCGCGCCACACGCTCACGGAGCTGCGGGCGTCGGGCGCCGACCTGACCCCAGCGAGCCTGGACGCGCTGCTGCAGTCCAAGATGCTGCACTACGTGGACGTGGGTATTGAATTCGAACGCCGAGCAGCGAGCAGCGAGCAGCGAGCACTCGCATGCCCACACGACACGTACGCACTCACTCGCGCCCTGCTCGCCCCCCCCCCCCCCCCCCCCCGGTCGGTCTGCCTTCGCCTTGGGGGACCCGGGCGCCCCGGCGGGGGGGGCCGCCCCAGACGCGGGCCGCCCCCA
>Ga0181582_10001346_pt1 | contig 19109 bp, 19 predicted proteins | sample 071ome_32_FD_132438 | JGI IMG/M metagenome (GOLD analysis project Ga0181582, IMG submission 132438) | Coastal salt marsh microbial communities from the Groves Creek Marsh, Skidaway Island, Georgia - 071405AT metaG (megahit assembly) | ecosystem: Environmental > Aquatic > Marine > Intertidal...
ATGGGCGGCATGGGCGGCATGATGTAAGCAGCCCCGCTGACTACCGCTCCTCGGAGCCTGAAGAACCCCGCCCCGTGCGGGGTTCTTTTTTTGCGCCGGTGCTGGCGCAAGCCCATGCGTCTGCGCGACTCAGTCACCCACCTTTTTATGCAGATGTGGTCTCGTCTCAGGCCGGCCCTTGATCATGTAGCGGCTCTCTGAACCCGTTGCGGTGACGTTTTCGTACACGCCGTCATCACGCTTGACCAGCTTGGTGAACCCGGCATTTTTCAGGCTCGAATTCCCGGTGGGAATCGCAATGCCGGGCGCGGAAAGACGCTTGCGCACAGGCGCTTCAAAGTCGGTCTCGCCGAGCGGCGTCTGCGTCGCAAAACACAGCTCTCCCCAATTCCGGATCACGGTATGGATGGAGTGTCTAACCTGCAGGACCTGCCCGTTGGCAGGACATTCGTACTCATAAGAGGGCATGCCGGCTACCTGCCTCTGGGAATCGATCAGGCCACGAAGCTAAACCACCTGCGCGGGTTTGCATACCCTGTGCGCCCGCCGCAGGCGCTAATCCCGAGCGTCTTCATCCACCGCCAGCACCGCGCTGACCGCCGCATAGGTCGAGACGCAGTAAGGAACACAGTAGGTCAGCAGCATCTTGAAGACGTCCTTGGCCGAAAGCTCGCCCAGCCACAGGCGATCCCCGTAGTTGATAATCACCAGAAGAGTGCCAACCACCATTGCCACGCGCCGCGCCCGCGCAACAATATCTCCCCGCCTAGCCAGGCGCAGCCACTGTTCTGAACGGCCTGCTGGCACTGCGCCGAGTCCGGCCTGACTAACCCATGAGCTGGTCAAAAATGCGGAAGCCGGCAACGTAAGTACCAATAGCCGATCCCAGCGTGCTCAGAAAAAAAACTAACAACGTGCGCGCAACCCGGTTCTGACGCCAACCCGCGAGCCGGGTGGTTGCTGTGCGAAGCTCGGCAAAATCCGCAACAGTTGGTTTGCGCAGCCAGGCCTCGACCAACGCCGTCACCATGCCCGCACCAACAGTCGGATTGAGCGAAGTCAGCGGTGCGGCCAGAAAGCCGGTGACAACCGTTATCGGATGTCCGCCGGCGATAGCGCAACCCAGCGCGGCCAGACCACCATTAATAACGATCCACTCTGTCACCAGACGCAGCCCCAGATCGGGACTACGTGTGAACCCGATAGCAAAGCCCGCGAGAACCAGCGCCACGATCAACCAGGGAATGAAGCGCCACCAGCGCCGCGTTGGGGGTGTCGTATCCAGCTCGACCAGACGTGCTTCACGCTCGCTGAAGCCACGCTCGAGATAGGCCTGCAACCCCTTCAAATGACCAGCACCGACGACTGCCAGAATACGAGTCGGTTCTTCCGGCACCACTTCCAGCAAACGCGCGGCCATATATTCATCTCGCTCATCGATCAGCGGTCCATAGATCGGACCTGCTGAGTCGGCGAACTGCGCAAACGTGCTCTCGAGCAGATCGCCCTCTTTGAGCGCCTCGATATCTTCTTCGGGAATGTCCTCGTTCACGACCACGCTCGCGAACAGTCCTGAAAAGATATAGAACCGTTTGTACCAGGGCACGTTAGCGTAAATGCGTCTGAGCGTGGTGCCGACATCCCGGTCGATCAGATGCAACGACAGAGATCTGTCCTTCGCGCCCTCAATGGCCGCACGCATTTCAGCACCTGGCTCAATACCGAACTGCTCAGCTATCCGCTGCTGGAACGCGCCGAGCGCGAGCATGCTCAACACCATCGGCGCTTTACCCGTACGGATCACCTCGAACAGATTCATGCGCCCGATCGCATCCGGATCGACCATGCTGCGAAAACGGTTCTCGCACAGCTCAATAGCAATCCTGTCGTACTGCCCGGACGCAATCTCCTGACGCACGGCCTCCGCGCTGGCGCGCGACACATGTGCCGTTCCAAGCACGAACAGGCGGGAGTGCCCGAGCGTAATTTCAAACCCTGGCTGACTGACTGGCTCGCTCATATCTCAACTTCGGTTACTGGGCCTACTGCATATCCGTGAGACAGCCAGTTTCGCCCGAGCAGCAGTTTGTCGGCTGCTTGCGCGCGATCGTTCAGGTTGGTCAGGATGCGAAAAGCCTGGTCACGGTACACCACTGTCAGGTAGACGTGATAGCGCACTTCCCGGCAATCAGCCATGCGGATCCCGCGGACCTGCGCGACCGACGTGGTGAGCTCACGACTCTCTCCCTCGGCGTTGACCAGCTCAAAACGGATCTGCCTTCCCACGTCGTTAATCGACGGCGCGCCCTCACCATCGATGACCTGGATATTCCGTGCATTGATCGAAGAGACGACAGCACCCGTATCCAGCCGCGCTTCGAACCCGAGCGCCGCTTCCGCCACCACCACGTCTATGGTCGGGTCGAGCACGACGCGCTCACTTGACCAGCGACCGAGCACGAAAGCGCCGCACAACAACGCAACGATAATAGCCACCCTGAGCACCCGCACTCAGCGACTCCTGTATCCGGCCGTAGGGAATTTCCTCGTCGCTCGGCGACCCTCGGACAGCGCCGCAGGAGCCGCTCATAAAGCGTGTTCATTGTAGCGGTCGAACAGGAGAGAAGCCTGCGGACTGCAGGGGAAATGCCCGCCGGGCTGAAAAGCCTGCTGTCAAGATAGCGAGCCCATTCCGGGTTCATTAAAATCCGCCCGCCGGCCCTGGAGGCGCGCGTCAACGAGTGCACCGCACACTGACCAGACGCCAGCTGGCAGTTTTTTCCGGCAATCAGTTGTTCTTCACTTGCGTCATCTGAATCCGCAACAGCGCCAGGCGGTCGAGTTCCACGACGGCCCCATGCTCGTTCTCGCCGGGGCAGGCAGCGGCAAAACCGGCGTCATCGCCAACAAGATTGCTTACCTAATCGACGCGAAGAAAATCGACGCGCCAAGCGTTTTCGCGATTACCTTCACTAACAAAGCCGCACGCGAAATGCGCTCCCGGGTCAGCACTCTCCTGGGGAAGCGGGAGGCCCGGCCGTGGATCTCGACCTTTCATACGCTTGGATTACGGATCCTCCGCGCTGAATACGAGTTGCTTGGCTATCGCCGCGGGTTCAGCATCCTCGACGCCGGCGATTGCGCTGCCCTGCTCGCTGACCTCATGCGCCGCGACAGCCCGGGAACGGACATCGCGGTCGCGGCGGTGCAGGCCGCCATCTCCGCCTGGAAGTATGCCCTGACTCCTCCCGGCACGATCCCGCTTGAAGGCATGTCCGCAGCGGAGGCCCTCGCGGCGCGCTGCTACGGCCCGTATCGCGAAGCGCTGATGACCTACAACGCGGTCGATTTTGACGACCTGATCAGCGGGCCAGTGCAGATCCTCAAAGAAAACGAGGATGTTCGCAGCCGCTGGCAAAGTCAGGTTACGCATCTGCTGGTCGACGAGTACCAGGACACCAACCTGTCCCAGTATGCTTTGATTCGACTGCTGGTAGAGCCGGGCCAGCGGCTCACAGTCGTCGGCGACGACGACCAGTCCATCTATGCCTGGCGGGGCGCACGTCCCGAAAATATCGCCCAGCTGTCAAAAGATTTTCCAGATCTGAAAGTCATCAAGCTGGAGCAGAACTATCGCTGCAGCGGCACCATCCTCAATGCGGCCAACGCTCTCATCGCGAATAACCCACACCCATTTCCGAAGACGCTCTGGTCGGCGCACGGCTTCGGCGACCGCATCCGGGTTTTCTCGTGCAGCGCCGAGCACGACGAAACTGAGCGTATCGCGAACGATATCCTGCATCGCCGGCTGCTGGGCAAAGGCGGGTTTGCGGATTTTGCAGTTCTGATCCGCTCCAACCACCAGGCGCGCCTGTTTGAACACGCATTCCGCGAACGGGAGATCCGCTACGTCCTCTCCGGCGGTCGATCGTTTTTCGACTACGCCGAGATCCGCGACTGCGTTGCCTATCTGCGCCTGCTGGCAAACCCGGAAGACAACAATGCGCTGCTGCGCATCGTTAACACACCGCGCAGGGCCATTGGCACCCAGACGGTCAAACAGCTGGTCGAGACATCTAGCGAGATCGGGTTCAGTCTGCTGGCCACGGCGCAAAGCCTGGCATTTTCAGAGCGTGTATCGCAGCAGGTGTACAAACGCGTTTCCGAGTTCGCCGCCTGGCTGACCTCACTGCATGAAATGAGCCTCACCGAGCCGGCGCCGGACGTGTTCGCAACGCTGCTCCGCGACGTTGACTATGACAGCTGGCTTGCGCAGACCAGCGACGGGGAGGCTGCCGCGACGCGCCGGCAGGAAAACGTGCGCGAGCTCCAGCAATGGGTTGCACGAATTCACGCCGCAGACGAGAGTCGCGGTCTCAGCGATGTCGTCGCCGCACTTACCCTGTTTGACATTGCTGAACGGCAGGAAAGCGAGAACGAAACCGACGGCGTGGCCCTCGCCACCCTGCATGCGGCAAAGGGCCTGGAGTACACGCACGTCTATCTCGCCGGCTTTGAGGAAAATCTGTTGCCGCATCGCTCAAGCGTCGAGCAGGATCAGGTTGAGGAGGAGCGGCGTCTCGCCTATGTCGGCATCACGCGCGCCAAACAGACACTGACCCTGAGCTTCTGTCGTGCACGAAAAAGATTCGGCCAGATTGAACCCTGTGAACCCAGCCGTTTCTTGAACGAACTCCCGCGAGATGAACTGGTGTGGGATGGGGCGCCTGTCGATGAGCAGGCGCGGCGCTCAACCGGGCGTGGAACTCTGGACAGCCTGAAACAGATGCTGAAAACCTGAAACCGATCCGAGCCCGCGCTCAGTCCTCAGCCTGCGTGCCTCTGAACCAATCGAGGGGTTCCCGATTGGCGTTTTGCTTACGGCCCTTTTCCTCACTGTCCAGTGCAGCGAAATCAAACAGCCCAGGGTCAGCCAGATGCGAGGGCACAACGTTCTGCAGCCCACGGAAAATATTTTCCGAACGGCCCGGCTGCTCACGCTCCCACGTCATCAGCATCTGCTTGATTTTCGCTCGTTGCAGATTTTCCTGGCTGCCACACAGATTGCAGGGAATGATTGGAAAGGCGCGCGCTTCCGCGTACCGAGCGATATCCGTTTCGCGACAATACGCCAGCGGCCGGATCACGATATGGCGGCCATCGTCGCTCAACAGCTTGGGCGGCATGGCTTTCAGTTTCGACCCGAAAAACAGGTTGAGGAACAGGGTCTCGACGATGTCGTCACGGTGATGGCCCAAGGCAATCCGGGTGATTCTGTGTTCGGTGGCGAAGGTATAGAGCACACCGCGCCGCAGTCTCGAACATAAGCCGCACAGCGTGCGCCCTTCCGGTACCACGCGTTTCACCACCGAGTAGGTATCCTGCTCGATGATGTGGTGCTCGATCTCGAGCTCCGCCAGGTAGTCGCGCATGACCTCCGGCGGATAGCCCGGTTGCTTCTGGTCCAGGTGGACTGCTATCAGCTCGAACCGCACGGGGGCGCGCTTCTGCAGCCCGAGCAGGATCTCCAGCATGGTGTAGGAATCTTTCCCACCCGACAGGCAGACCATGACGCGGTCGCCCTCGGAGATCATGTCGAAATCCCCGATCGCACGGCCGACCTGCCGCCGCAGCCTCTGCTGCAGCTTACCGATCTCATGACGCTGTTTACGCGCCTCGGTGCCAAGTGCGTCCGGACTGGCGTTCAAGGTTTAAACCTGCTGATAGGCGAGCTGCCTGGGCGCCCATCTTCGCACGGAAGCGCGCGCCCGCTTGAGCGTGGCTCAGGCGACGCTCTTAATCTGCTCCGTCGAAACCACGCCTCGCTTGAACAAACGAGTTTCAATGCGGCCAGGCATAAACGCCCGCTCGATTTCAGGCAGCGTACGATTAGGGTCGCAATCGCCACACATGAATACGTCGATCGCCGCATAACCACGCTCAGGCCAGGTATGAATGGAGATGTGGCTTTCGGCCAGCACCGTCACGCCGGACACGCCCTGCCCCTCGCCGAAGGGATGATAGTAAGCGTGCAGCACCGTCGCCTCGGCCGCGCGCGCCGCCCTGGTCAGCGTCTGCTCGATCAGTCCGGCGTCCGTCAGGTTATGTGCGTCCCACAGCTCGATCAGCATATGGTCTCCCGCGTAGGCAGTACCGCGCTGATCGGTTTTGAAATGGTCGGGCAGTTCTTTCACGATGCTTCTCCCTCCACCGCAGCTCTTATCCAGGGCGGCAGCACAAAACTCGCAGCATGGACCTCCGGCGAATAGTGCCGGGTAGCGCCCTGCAGCCTGGCATGGCGGTCAGCCAGCACATTCTGATCGAGCGTGAGACTGGCTCCATCGCGAGCACCGAACCCGAAGGTCATATAACCCCCGTAGTAGGTCGGCACTGCAGCCAGATAAGCATTCGCGCTTAAGCCCAGCTTACGCAGTGACGCCACGGTTCCCGCTGCCTCGTCCCGCTGAAAGAAAACCACGCCATCCTGCGCACTCAGCGTCCCGCCAGGCGCCAGTGAATCCCGACACAAACGATAGAACTCTTCCGAGTAAAGCGCTTCGGCCATACCTATCGGATCGGTAGAGTCGACCAGAATAGCGTCATACTCCCCCGTATGCTCCTTCATATAGGCGAACGCATCCCGAACGACGATGTTGACCCGGGGGTCATCAAAGCTGCGTCCATGGTCGTTCAGGGTCGGCAGGAACTCGCGCGCGCTGTCTATCACGACCTGGTCTATCTCGACCAGATCGACCCGCTCGATCGCGTGCTTGAGCACCTCACGCAGTGTTCCGCCGTCGCCTCCGCCCACAATCATGACCCGACGCGGCTCAGCTGCCGACATCAGGGGCACGTGGGTGAGCATCTCGTGGTAGATGAACTCGTCGGCTTCGGTCGTCTGCACTATTCCGTCCAGGACAAGGACGCGCCCGAGTCTGGGCGCGTCAAAGATCCGGATGGACTGGTATTCCGTTTCAGCCTCGAACAGGAGTTCGTTGTAATTGAATCCCTGGAAAGCCTGTCCCGTGTACAGGCTTTCGACGAACTGACCGGCCACGGTCAGCTTGCCTTCTTAAGTTCAGGCTGAAACTTACCTCGTTCCAGTAAATGCATATCGACGACTTCCGGCTCGAAGTACTTTCGACATACTGCTACCGCGTCATCGTTATCAAACGACTTGCAGGAGAAGATGTCGATGTAGACCTGGCCGAGATTCTCAGCAAAGTGCGCGCAGATATTTGACGTTTCGATCAGCTGCAGGAGAGTGAAGCCGGCCGCGTCGAAGGAGTGCGTCGCGAAGTGCTCAATCTGAGGTTCGCCGTAAGCCTTCATGCGGATGGTATCCACGAGCTCTTTGACCCACTCACGCAGGTGCTCAGCATCAATAAGACAGCGCCGCGGACAGCCGGCAAGATCCAGTATGAGGTGTTGCCCCCAGATAGGTTGCTCAATAGACATCTTTATGTCCCCCACCCAGTAAGGTCTTAGATATCGCAGCGCTGAAGACAGCCCTGCGCCCAGTCGGTTCGGGCTTGATACCGAACCCGGCCGAGGTCATGAAACGGCTTGGTTCACCTCCTTAACAGCTGGAATTACGCCGCCAGTCACACACGGAGGTCGCGCAGGGTATAGCTTTGCGTGCAGAATGCAAGAACTTTTTTCAGGGCCTTCTCAGACCTTGTCGATAGCCTCATCGCAGAGCACCGAACAGGCGCGTTTCAGCCACCCGCACAGCCGATCCGCCCAGTGCCTCTGCCCGGTCTCTTCCGTCACCAGATCCTGACGGATTTCGATGGCAACATGCAGCAGCCCCCGCTCGATACCGTGCACCGGAACACCGTAATCGTCAGCATCAATGCGATACGGTTCGTTGTCGCCGACCACAAGGTCCGGCTCCTGTTTCAGCACGCCAAGCAGACTGTCGGCGAGGTCTCGATGGTCGCCCGAAAGCACGCCCACATGCCATGGCCGCTCATGACCCAGGTAGCGGGGCGTGAAGGTATGCACAGCGACGAAGATGCTCGGGCTCCCCGCAGCAACGCGCGCATCGAGCAGAGCAGCAATCGCCTGGTGGTACGGCGTGTGGATTGCCGCGACCCGCCTCTCACGCTCGGCTTCAGCCAGTCCGCGGTTGCCGGGGATTTCTGTCGCCTCTGAGCGTTCAGGGATAAGTCCGGCGCTGCTCATCGGGCGATTGCAGTCCACGACCAGGCGTGAATACGGCTGCCAGACGAGTGCCGCATCGAGGCGCGCTGACAGCGCGCGCGCGACGCCGAGCGCACCGATATCCCAGCCGATATGGCGCTGACGTTCGGTCAGACTGAGCCCCAGGTTTCCGAGGCTCTCAGGTATCGCGTGCCCGGCATGATCGCAGCTCAGCACAAACGCGGAGCGCGCCTCCGCGCGTTCCACAACAAACGCCGGACCTTCGTGCGGCGCCAGCAGCTGACTCAAGACTGATCACCGCTGTTCTCTGGATAGAGCTCAGGGTGACGATAGCGCGCGTGCCAGCCGAAACCCTGCCAGGTGGTCAAGCGCACAGGTGCGATCCGAATCGTCGTACAAGGTTCCACGTTCACCGACCCGCGGTACTCCGCTGCGCGCGCACCGAGGTAGCGGGGACCGGTGTGTTCCTCACCGATCCGGTTCCAGATCGACGTCTTACCATTATCGAGATACGGGCCCACGCCCCACTCGGCAATCTCCGCCCGCCCCTCGCAGATCACTTTTCGAATCGGCGGATCGGGCTCATCCACGACCAGAGACACACGCGGGTCGGCGGCGATGTAGTGCGCCCATTCCGAACGCTTGCGCGCGACAACCCAGAAGGCTTCGCTGTCCCAGTGATACCAGACCGGCACGACGTAGGGCCAGCCGTCATCGCGCAGACAGGCCAGCCGGGCCAGCCATGGTCCGGCGAGAAACGCATCAATTTCAGCGACGGTCATGCCGCCGAGCCGCTGTCCGCGCCAGTCTCCTTCAGCCTGCTCTTCCATATCAGTAAACCTCGAAATACTCCCGCTGCTCCCAATCCGTCACGTGGCTCAGAAAGCGATCAATCTCACTCTGCTTGACGCCGAGGAAGTAGTCGACGAAACCGTCGCCGAACGTCCGACGGAACATTTCGCTCTGCTTCAGAGCCGCCGCTGCTTCCATCAGGCTCGCGGGCAGACGCGGCTTATCCGCCTCATAAGGAGAAGCATCCGGCACGCCCGGATCGAGACCGCGCTCTATGCCATCAAGGCCAGCTGCAATTTGAGATGCCATATACAGGTAAGGATTCGCACAAGGCTCACCGGCGCGGTTCTCAATGTGGGTCGCGGGATCGCCCGGCTCTCCCAGCACGCGGATCAGGGCGCCGCGATTTTCCTCCGCCCAGGTAATACGATATGGCGCAAACGAGTGCGGTGCGTAGCGCTTGTAGCCGTTGATCGTCGGCGTTGAAAAAACAGTCGCTGCGGCAGTGTGCTCCAGTATCCCGGCAACAAACTGACGTCCGATCGGACTCAGGATCTGGTCGCTGTCGGACTCCGCTGCGAACAGATTGCTCTCGGTATCCGCATCGCACAGAGACTGGTGCAGGTGCCATCCCGATGAAAAGAAATTCGGCAGCGCCGGACGGGTCATGAACGTCGCATGCAGCCCGTTGCGCCGGCAGATCTGTTTGGTCGCCGAGCGGAACAGCAGCATGTTGTCGGCACTGGTCAGGCCACGCGCGGGGTCAAAGGTGAATTCGCACTGCCCCGGCCCCCATTCATCCTCCATCGTGCGCAACGGCAGGCCCAGCGCCTCGAGGTTGTCCTGCAACAGCTGCAGGATCGGATCAATCTCATCCTGTCGCTCTTCGGTCAGGTACTGGAACCCGTGCGCAATGACACTCACACGCGGCGGGTCGGGCGGCCAGCCGGACTGTGCTGGCTCATGCATGGGATCTTCGAGGCGGGTGATGTAGAACTCAACTTCAAGACCTGACACGTAGTCCCATCCGCGCGCCCGCAGACGGTCAAGCATGCGGCGCATCAGGCCTCGGGTGTCGAACGGACAGGGCGAACCGTCCGCGAGCACCATTTCGGACAGCACCCAGCCAGTACGCGGCGCCCACGGCAGGGTGCGGAAAGTGCTGGGATCAGGCACCAGGATTGCATCCGGACCGCCAGCGACGACCTGCATGCCGCGGCCCGGATCCGGCGCGAACAGCGGCACAAAAAAGTGATTCGTGGTGTCCATGAACAGCGTCGCCGTCTGGAAATCGGCGCCATTCCTGAGCGCAAGCAGAAAATCATGCAGCATGACGTTCTTCCCGCGTACGATACCGTGCTGATCGCCCCAGGCGATGCGCACCGTGCGGACATCGCTGTCCCGCAACTCCGCCTCCAGACGGTCGGCCGCTGCCTGCTGTGCTTCCGACCACAGCCCATGTCGCTGAATAAAGCCCTGCTTGCCTACGCTGCCGTCCTGCAAACCCATCGCTGCGTCTCCTGCGACAACCCGTTGTGGTCGCTGAGTATAGGTAGCAGATCCCCGGAAACCAATTGCGCTCGACGCCGACTCGCAGTGGGTCACGCCAAGCCCCATGGGGACGCAAAGCGACAACCGCACGCAACCGGCGTTTCCGCAGCACAGGCGGATACATCGCCCCAAAAAATGCAATATAATGCCGCTCAAGAGAGCCGCCAGTAGCATTATGTTGCGTAAATCAGAACAGGCCGAAACGTCCGCTGAAGATGCGTTCCTGCATGACCTCGGCCAGCACGTCCGCAGGGTCCGGGCGCAGCGGGGAATGTCGCGCCGGATCCTGGCAGCTGCTTCCGGCGTTTCGGAACGCTACATCGCGCAGCTTGAGTCTGGCAAAGGCAATGCCTCCATCCTGGTGCTGCGCGCCATCGCCCGCGCGATGGATGTGCTCGTCGACGATCTGGTGGATGAAACCCGGAGTCAGCCGATCGAGTACGCCGTTCTGCGCGAGCGCCTGCGCGCTGCCAGCGCCGCCGATCTGAAAGCGCTGCTCGATCGCCGGGACGGTATCCCGGAGCGCCCCGCATTCGGCCACATGGCGCTGATAGGCCTGCGCGGCGCAGGCAAGAGCACCCTTGGCGCAGCGCTGGCCAAGCGCCTGGGTGTGCCTTTCGTTGAGCTGGTGCAGGAGATTGAGCGAATGGCAGGAACCGCCGTCAGCGACATTTTGACTACGGGCGGCCAACCCGCCTACCGACGTTATGAGCGTGCCGCGCTGGAGGCCAGCCTCGATCACTTTGAGCACGCTGTGATCGCGGTGGGCGGTAGCCTGGTTTCGGAACCGGAAACCTTCAGCCGGCTGCTCACGCACTGTTTCACAATATGGCTGCAGGCAAGTCCAAGGCAGCACATGGAGCGCGTTATTGCGCAGGGCGACCACCGACCGATGGCGGACAATCGTCACGCGATGCGCGATCTGGAAAGGATCCTGGACGAACGCGCCGCGCTCTACGCCCGCGCCCATTTCACGCACGACACCACGCCGCTGGCCGTCGAGCAGTCCCTGGCCGTGCTGCTGGACCTGCCTGTCGCCCGCGCTCTGAATCACCACCGAGGCGCCGCCTGATGACCGACCACACGCCGTCACCTGCTGTTATTGATTTCCGCACCGAGCCCGCTGCCTACCGCCACTGGAAACTCCGGATCGACGGCGGGACCGCCTGGCTCGGTCTGGCTGTGGATGAAAACACAACCATCGGCGAGGGCTACCAGCTCAAGCTGAATTCCTACGACCTCGGGGTTGACATCGAGCTCCACGACGCAGTTCAGCGCCTGCGTTTCGAGCATCCCGAGGTCGGCTGCGTCGTGGTGCATTCCGAGCACGAACGGGTGTTCTGCGCCGGCGCCAACATCCGCATGCTGGGTCGCGCGACCCACGCGCACAAAGTGAACTTCTGCAAATTCACCAATGAAACGCGGAATGGCATCGAGGACGCTGCTCGCGGGTCGGATCAGCATTACCTGTGTGCCGTGCGGGGCTCGTGCGCCGGCGGCGGCTACGAACTCGCACTGGCCTGCGAGGAAATCATCCTCGCGGATGACGGCTCCAGTGCAGTCTCCCTGCCGGAGCTGCCGCTGCTGGCGGTACTGCCAGGCACCGGCGGGCTCACGCGACTGGTCGACAAGCGACACGTGCGACGAGACCACGCGGATTTCTTCTGCACGGTAGAGGAAGGTATCCGGGGCAAACGGGCGGTCGACTGGCGGCTGGTCGATCGCGTCGTCCCCGCCTCTGAGTTCACCCAGCTGGTCACCACCCGGGCGACTGAGCTGGCCGCCCTGTCGACCCGGCCGACGTCTTCCGCAGGCGTCCGTCTGACGCCGGTGGAGCGCACGCTGAGCGAAAACACCCTGCGCTATCGCAACGTGAGGGTCGACCTCGACCGTGATCTCGGCGTCGCCCACATTACCCTGCTGGGCCCGACCGAAGACGCGCCCGGCACCCTGGATCAGGTCCACGCTGCCGGTGCGGAATTCTGGCCGCTCGCCCTGCTGCGCGAGCTGGATGACGCCATTCTGCATCTGCGCTTCAACGAGGAAGCCATCGGCAGCTGGTTTTTCCGCAGCGAGGGCGATATCGACCGGGTGCTGGCGGCGCAACATCTGCTTGAGCAGCACAGCGACGACTGGTTCGTGCGCGAAATCCAGCTCTTCGCCCAGCGCGTGCTGAAGCGCCTCGACGTTTCAGCGCGCTCGCTTTTCGCTGCTGTCGAGCCGGGCAGCTGCTTCGCCGGGTTCATGCTGGAAGTCGTATTCGCCGCCGACCAGAGCTTCATGCTGCTTGGTCAGTTCGAGGACGACGAACGCCCCGCGGCGGCAGTGGCGTTAACCGCTGACAACTTCGACCGCTATCGCATGGTCAACGGCATCACCCGCCTGGAAGCCCGCTTCCTTGACCGTCCCGACGCGCTCGCTGAACTACGCGACACAATCTCGCAATCGCTGGATGCGGCAGACGCCGAGCGCCTGGGTCTGGTGACATTCATTCCGGACGATATCGATTGGGCGGACGAGCTGCGTATCGCCCTCGAAGCCCGCGCCGGGTTCTCGCCCGACGCCCTGACCGGCATGGAGGCCAACCTCAGATTTCCCGGCCCGGAGACCATGGAGTCCAAAATCTTCTCCAGGCTATCAGCCTGGCAGAACTGGATATTCCAGCGGCCCAACGCGGTCGGCGACGGCGGTGCCCTGGTGCTCTATGGCACCGGACAACGCCCCCAGTTTCAGAAACGCCGTGCTTGACGGCAGAGGTAAGCGCCATGAGCGAAGTAAATTACAGTGACCTGATCCCCAATAACGTCGACCTCGACTCAGACCGGCGCTTGAAACGGGCACTCGAGGCCTGGCACCCGAAGTTCATGGACTGGTGGCAGGCCTGCGGTCCGGATCAGTACCAGGAGCACGAGATCTATCTGCGCACGGCGATCAGCGTCGATCGCGACGGCTGGGCCCAGTTCGGACACGTGAAAATGCCTGAGTACCGCTGGGGGATCTTCCTTGCCGACCAGGACCGCGAAGACAAGAAGATCAGCTTCGGCGAGCATCGTGATCAGCCAGTGTGGAAGGAGGTTCCCGGAGAGTTTCGCGGCCCGCTGCGCCGCTTGATTGTCACCCAGGGAGATACCGAGCCCGCTTCCGTTGAGCAGCAGCGCATTCTGGCCGCCACAGCGCCGTCCCTATACGACATGCGCAACCTGTTTCAGGTAAACGTCGAAGAGGCACGCCATCTCTGGGCCATGGTCTACCTGCTGATGGCGCACTTCGGCCGCGACGGGCGCGAGGAATCCGAAGAACTGCTGCAGCGCCGTTCCGGCGATCCGGACCGGCCGCGGATCCTGGGCGCGTTCAACGAGAGCACCCCGGACTGGCTCTCGTTTTTCATGTTCACTTTTTTCACCGACCGCGACGGTAAATATCAGCTGGCCTCACTGGCGGAATCCGCGTTCGAGCCGCTCGCGCGCACCTGTCAGTTCATGCTGACCGAGGAGGCGCACCATATGTACGTCGGCGAAACCGGGATCGCGCGGATCGTGCAGCGCGCCTGCGACATCATGCGCACCGAACGCAGCGATGACGTGCGCAAGCACGGCGGGATCGATCTGCCTACCCTGCAGAAATACATCAACTTCCACTTCAGCGTATCGGAGGATCTATTCGGCTCCGAGCAGTCAACCAACGCCGCGAACTATTTCACCCAGGGACTCAAAGGCCGTTATCAGGAATCGCGGCTCAAAGACGACCACCGCCTGACCGACGACAGCTACAGCATCACCACGCTGGTCGACGGCCGGCTGCAGGAGCAGGAGGTGCCGGCGCTGACCGCTATCAACGAGCGCCTGCGCGATGACTACATTGCCGACTGTCAGCGCGGCGTCGACCGCTGGAACAAAATCATCGCCGACGCCGGGATCGACTTCACGCTGACCCTGCCGCACCGCGCTTTCCACCGCGATATCGGCAGTTTCGCGGGCGCCAACGTAACGCCCGAGGGCAAAGTGATCGACGAGCTGCAGTGGGACAGTCGCGCGAGCGAGTGGCTGCCGCAGGAGACCGACCACGAATACATCCGCTCGCTGATGCAGCAAGTCACCGCACCCGGAGAGTTTGCCTCCTGGATTGCACCCCCCCGGATAGGCATCAATAATCAGGCGCTCGATTTTCCCTACGTGAGGATGTGATCAATATGGGCATCGTCCACGCCATCGACCGTGACGGCATCGAGCACGCACTGGAAGCCGCTGAGGGCATCACGCTGATGGAGGTGCTGCGCGATGCCGGCCTGCCGGTCGAAGCAATCTGCGGCGGACAGTGCATCTGCTCGACCTGTCACGTCTACATTGACCCCGACTGGGCAGGCCGCCTCGCACCGCGTGATGCTGCCGAACAGGTCATGGTCGAGGACAGCGGCAGCTACCAGGACAACTCCCGCCTGGCTTGCCAGGTGCCCTACAGCGACGCGCTCGACGGGATCAGGCTGACCCTTGCACCTGAGTTCTGAATCACGCCCGGGCGTAGTAGCTCGTTGTTCGTATAACGGCGCTACAACAGCCCACGGCATAGCGCCGTGACTTAAGGACTCTCCCGTATGACCAGCGCTGCCAGTTACAACGCGGCTGTCGATCTCGTTGAAAGGAACCTGAGCGTCGGCCAACGGGAGCGGATCGCCTACATCGATGACATTGGTCGGCACACCTTCGCTGATCTGGATCGGCGCGTGCGACAGGCGAGCGCGATGCTGCGCGCGCGCGGGATCCAGCCTGAGCAGCGCATTCTGCTGTGCATGCATGATTCGTTCGAGCTACCGGTCATGTTTCTCGGCGCGATCCGGGCAGGCATCGTGCCGGTGCTGGCGAACACGCTGCTGACGCCGGACGACTACGCGTTTCTGCTCAACGACAGCCGCGCGCAGCTGGCGGTTGTCTCCGCCGCGCTCGCATCGCAATTCGAGAGCATCATAGACACGGTGCCGCTGCTGCTTGCAGATGGCCCTCGGGGCGCTCTGGACGCAGCCTTAAGGGAGGCCTCCGGGGACGACAGCGCAGCGGCCACCGGCGCTGATGAGCCGTGCTTCTGGCTTTACTCCTCCGGTTCGACCGGACGCCCGAAAGGCACGGTGCACGCCCACAGCAGTCTCAGCGACACCGCCCGCCTCTACGGAAAGCCCGTCCTCGGGATCACGGGACAGGACGTCGTTTTCTCTGCCGCCAAGCTGTTCTTCGCCTACGGCCTGGGCAACGCCCTGTCGTTTCCGCTGAGCGTGGGCGCTACAACGGTGCTGATGGCGGAACGCCCGACGCCCGAGGCGGTGTTCCAGCGCTTGCAAGAACACGCTGTCAGCATCTTCTACGGCGTGCCGACGCTCTACGCCTCACTGCTCGCGAGCGCCGGCCTGCCGTCTGGCGATACCCTGCATCTGCGTCGCTGCACCTCGGCCGGCGAAGCGCTTCCGCGAGACCTCGGCGAACGCTGGCGTACACACTTCGGTGTCGACATTCTCGACGGCATCGGCTCCACCGAGATGCTGCATATTTTTCTCAGCAACCGGCCCGACGACCTGCGCTACGGCACTACCGGTCGAGCAGTCGACGGCTACGAGTTGCGCATCGTGGACGAACAGGATGCGCCGGTTCCCGCCGGGGAGATCGGCGAGCTGCTGGTCAAAGGGCCGACCGCTGCACTCATGTACTGGAACAACCGCGCCCGCTCACGTCGCACCTTCTGCGGTGAGTGGACCCGCACCGGTGATAAATACCATCTGGATCAGGACGGCTACTACGTTTACTGCGGCCGCAGCGACGACATGCTCAAGGTCGGCGGAATTTACGTATCGCCGGCTGAAGTCGAAAGTGCTCTGATCAGCCACGCGGCGGTGCTCGAAGCCGCCGTGGTCGGCTGCGCCGACGACGAAAACCTGGTGAAACCGCTCGCCTTCGTAGTCCCTGCCCCAGGCACCGAGCCAGACGAGGAGCTCGCCGAGGCACTGAAGCTGCACGTCAAACAAGCCCTCGCGCCGTATAAATATCCGCGCTGGATCCGTTTCACCGATGCCCTACCCAAGACCGCAACCGGGAAAATCCAGCGCTTCAAACTGCGCGAACTGAGCAACGATCCGCCTATCGGCTGAGCGCCGCTATCTGATGTCCCAGTCGAGCGGCCGCAAGATCGTGCACATCGACATGGACGCTTTCTACGCCTCCGTCGAACAGCGCGACCAGCCGGAGCTCAGAAACAGGCCCGTCGTCGTGGCCTGGCAGAGCAGGCGATCGGTTGTCTGCGCGGCCTCCTACGAGGCACGCCGTTTCGGCGTCCACTCGGCCATGCCCGCAGCCCGCGCTGAACGCCTGTGCCCGCACGCCGTGTTCGTGCCCCCGGATTTTCCGCGCTATCGCGCCGTCTCGCAGCAGATCCGGGCAATCTTTCGCCGCCACACTGACCTCATCGAACCCCTTTCGCTGGACGAAGCCTATCTCGACGTCACCCGTAATAAGACCAGGCTGCCGACCGCAACGCGCGTGGCGCAGGCAATCCGCGCGGCGATCCGCGACGAGCTCTCGCTTAACGCCTCCGCCGGCGTGGCGCCGAATAAATTCCTCGCCAAGATCGCGTCTGACTGGCGTAAACCCAACGGGCTGTTTGTGATCCAGCCCCACGAGGTACACGATTTCCTGTCGCTGCTGGCAGTACGTAAGCTGCCGGGGGTCGGGAAAGCAACTCAGGAGGCGCTGGAAAGGCTGGGAATCCAGACGGTTGCCGATTTGCGCGCGCAGGCACCGGGCGCTCTCGCCCGACGCTTCGGCAAGTTCGGCACACGCCTAGCCGAACTCGCCGAAGGGATCGATGAACGTCCGGTAGACCCGCGCCAGACGCGTCGCTCCCTCTCCACTGAAACAACCTTTGAGGACGATCGCGCGCTCGATACCTTAACGGTCCCGCTGGAAGCCCTGGCAGAGCGCGTCTGGCAGGCGCTTGGACGGGAAAGCCGGAGACCGCAGACAATCTTCATCAAGCTCAAGACCAGCGATTTTCGCAATCTCACCCGCAGCCAGACGCTATCGGCGCCACCCGCGTCGGCCGCGCAGCTGCTGGAGACGGCTCGGACCCTGCTGTCCAGAATCGAACTCCCTGTCAGCACGCGCTACCGGCTGCTCGGCGTCGGCCTGTCGAATTTTTACGACCCGAGCGATGATGGTCCGCAGGCGGAGCTGTTCAGCGCGGACTGAGCACCACACCATGAATGGAAGACACCACGGATGCACTTGAACGACGCACAAATGGCGCTGGCTGACGCGGCGCAGCAGTGCGCTCAAAAACTCATTGCCCCACATGCAGCGACCTGGGAGCGCGACGGCACCGGCACACCGACCTCAGTCCTGGAGAGTCTGGGTCAGCAGGGCTATTTCGGTCTGCTGGTACCGCAGGAGTACGGCGGTAGCGCGGTGGACATGGTGAGCTATGCGCTGATCACCGAGGCGTTTGCCGCGGCCGACTGTGGCCTGTGTAATCTCGTCAACGTCAGCAACTCACCGGTCGCCGCTGCCATTCGCGACCACGGGAACGCGGCTCAGTGCGCGCGCTGGCTGAGCGCCATGGCAGCCGGAAAGGTCCATGCATGCTTCATGCTGACCGAAGCGGACGCGGGATCGGACGCGGGCGCGCTCAGCACGCGGGCGACACGGGACGGCGACGACTGGCTGCTTTCCGGCACCAAGCGCTTCGTCACCGCGGGTCAGAGCGCCCAGCTGGCGCTCGTCATTGCGGTCACCGATCCGGCGGCCGGACGTCGCGGCATGTCGGCTTTCCTCGTGCCCACCGACACTTCTGGGTACACGGTTACGCGCCTCGAGGACAAGCTCGGCCATCGCAACTGCGACACGGCAGAAGTCGTCTTCGACAACCTGCGGATCGCGGACGGCGCGCGCCTCGGGGAACCTGGAGCGGGTTACCGCATCGCGCTGTCCTATCTCAATGGCGGGCGCATCGGCGTTGCCGCGCAGGCCGTAGGCGTGGCACAGGCTGCACTCCAGGCCGCCGTGTCCTACGCCCACGAGCGCAGAACATTCGGTCGCGCCATCATCGAGCATCAGGCCGTCGCTTTCCGTCTGGCCGACATGGCTACCCGGATCAGCGCTGCGCGGGCACTGACCCTGCAGACCGCCGCGCGGGCCGATGCGGGTGACGATATCGCCACCGACGCGGCCATGGCCAAGGCCTTCGCCAGCGAAATGGCCGAGCGCGTCACCTCCGATGCCCTGCAGGTGTTCGGCGGCTATGGCTACCTGCGCGATTATCCGGTCGAAAAGTACTACCGCGACGCACGCGTGCTGAGCATCTACGAGGGCAGCAACGACATCCAGAACATGGTGATCGCGCGCGCCTTAACAGCGAACCATCTGGCACGGTCTTGATGGCAATCTGCCGCACGGCACAGACGAGCAGTTACACTGCGCTGGCGCAAGTAAACACCGGGCTGTGGCCTGCCCGCTGCCTCCCGGCTCCGAGTCCCACCGCCCCGCGGAGAAAACCATGAAAGATCTCAACTGCCTGCATCACATCACCCTGTGCACCGGCGACGCTCAGGAAGACTATGACTTTCA
>Ga0181582_10001349_pt1 | contig 19060 bp, 12 predicted proteins | sample 071ome_32_FD_132438 | JGI IMG/M metagenome (GOLD analysis project Ga0181582, IMG submission 132438) | Coastal salt marsh microbial communities from the Groves Creek Marsh, Skidaway Island, Georgia - 071405AT metaG (megahit assembly) | ecosystem: Environmental > Aquatic > Marine > Intertidal...
GACCGCGATTAGCAGGGCACTGCATAGAGCCGCAAACTGCCATGCATTCATTTCACTCGCACTGCTCGCACAGTCACTTGACGCAACGAGTTCACCAGCGCGGCGCATGATGCGACGTTCTATCTCGCTCTCAGTTGACTTGACTTTCGCGCAGTTAGCGATATTTGAGCTGAATCGAATGTCTGATGTCAATTCGCCCTCTGCTGGGCACACGTCAAACACAACTTCAGATACGTTTGTTTCAGTCGTTGTGCTTCCACTATCCCAAATCAATCTCTTACCCTCTTTACCAGTGGCGCTCACTCGAACAGAATCGAATAAACCAGTGCGCAACAATCGTTTGGCGTCTTCCAGCAGATCTGCTGCCGATACCCTTATTTTCCTTTGTGTACGAAGAGTAGAAAGCAACCTCGTTGCCTCCACACCTCCAGGAAGTGTCCCCACGGGCAAGCCATCTATATGCACCGAACTGGGCACAAGAAAATCCTCACCTCGACCTCGAATTCGCTCTATGACTCCATCTATGCGCTCGTCGCATACTTCTAAAAGCACAACGTCAGGTCTGACGCTTCGTATGATCTCTCTGGTGTCCTTGCTTGACTGTGCACTCACGTGAGCAGTTGGTAACAGAATCACCCTCGCTCCCGGCAACTCCGTCGTTTTAGATCGCTCGAGGACCACGGTCGGCGCTAACGAGGCAGTGTCTTGCAGATACGGTTCCGATTCGCCTATCCGGTTGCGCAGGTGATCGGAGCGCTCGCACCGTGGCGCCCAACGCCGCCCGCTCGGGGCGGGGAGCCGCCGCGTTGATTTCAAGTCGCGCAAACAGGCTAGTGCCGACGCCCCGTCGCACGTGCGATTGAGAAAGTTCATGAGTATCGCCTACTTCCCTGTTCGTCTAGGGACTATATACTAATGTTGTTTCAAGAGAGTGCGCGCTACTGAGGAGTGAGTGTGTTTGCGTGAAAACTGGCACCGCCACTCATCACCCTTCGAGGAACACAGGTCGTTGTCGCCGCGGAAATTCTGCGAAAAATGGGTCATTTAGCGCATCGTCGCACGTGAATCGTTTCGCGGGGTCGTAAGTGAGCATCCGGTTGAGTAACTCAAAACCTTTGTCACTCAGACCTGTCGAATCTCGCGGAAATTTTTGTCTCAACTTATTGTATGGTTGCTCCGCAAACTTCGCTGTTTTCACGCTTGGGAGCGAACTGAACTCGGGCCAAATCTTATCATTCGGCGTTCCAAGCATTTTGAAGATCTTCTGAAGCTGATCTATCTCAGCTCGTCCATTGAAGAGTGGACTGCCGCTGAGAAGTTCGCCAAATATGCACCCGAGACTCCACACGTCGATTGCAGGGCCATACTTAGTAGCACCGAGTAGTAATTCAGGTGCGCGATACCAAAGTGTGACTACTAACTGCGTGTATCTGGCTACTCCTTCGAATTGCCTGGCGAGCCCAAAGTCACAAATTTTCAAGTTGCCAGAGTTCGTCACGAGGATGTTTGACATCTTCAAGTCACGATGCATGATCCAATTTTCATGCAAGTAAGACATTCCGCTCAGCAACTGAAGCATTAAATCCTTCACCTCTGGAATGGTAAACTTTGGCGTCGAAGACTTTGCCATCTGGTCCATGAGTCCCTTCAGATCATTTTCAACGTATTCCATCACCATGAAGACAAAGTTCAACTTCGAGCCGACAACGACCTCGTTCACGGTTACGATTGACGGATGGTCCAAAGAGAGCAATATATTTACTTCTCTGAGCGCTGTTAGCGGAAAGCCATCGGCGACCTCGTCCATTTTGACTCGCTTCAACGCGGCGACTTCACCTGTCTTTTTGTCACGAGCTTTGAAAACGATCCCGTATGTGCCCTCATCGATCTTCTTCAACCTCTCAAACTCATCAACACTTCGGCATGACTCTAACATGTTCAAAGGTCTCTTTTGTAAGGGGGGCATGCTCGTTGGAACAGCTAGCGCTGGCTGAGTTTCCAGCCTATCATCATGGAGAGAACTTGTTCGCTCGTTCCTCGTGAGCCCAAGTAAAGCTTCAGCATCACGTCTTGCTGGTCCGACCATTAAATCTTCATCACTGTCACTATCATGCTTCGTTATCTCGAGTCGCGTCGGTTCCGCGATCGTCTCCTTCTCCTCGTCGGAATGTAGTGCCGCCAACTCACCAGCGAATGTCTGCGAGACCATGCTTCGGTCTGGCAGCCTCACTGGACCTCCTTCAGGGGACAATTCTGCGCCTCCCTCCTCGCTATCGATCGGAGAAGGAGCAAAATAACTCTTAGCGTCGACCGCGCGCGACTTTTCTGGTATCATCTCCGTGCTATCACGCAGTTCTCGCTGGGCTGCGGCAAAGGAGTTGGCCTCCGCGAGCATCTTTTCCAGGTATCCTTGACCTTGCGTCGACGAAGGCGCCGCCTCTCGCACCTCGGCCCCTCCTCTCTGCACGTCTTGTGCATCGTCGTCGCTCTCGTCGTCTGACGATCCCCACCTCGATCTTTTCACCGTCCTCCCGTTCGCGGTTGACGTCGCCGCCTCTCCGCGCGTTTCGAGCGTCTCCTCGCCAACCGTCGCCGTGAGGTGGACCGCGTCCTCGCCCGAGCGCGCCTTCTCCGAAGCTTGTTCTCTATGTTTCCTCGCCAGCGCCGCTCGCGCGGCGGCTCGGATGCTCGACATGCGGCGAACGGGACGGCGAGCCCGGGAGTGACGAGCGAGCGTCGCGCGCTGTGAGCGCCACTTCGAGCGCGCTGAACGCGAACGCGACATCCCGAGTGCGATGAAGAGGAGCGAGTGATGACTGGTGAAGTGGGGAATGAGCTTCCGGTGTCGAGATACGGTGCGGCGACGGCGACGGCGACAGCGACGGTGACAAGGACTCCTCGAGGCTCGTTCCAACTCAACTGACTGACTGACGACGACGACGACGAGCAGCGAGAGAAATCTCGCGTGCGGTGAGAGCGAATGCGGTGACGCTCGTCATAGGAGAGACTGGAAGCGGAAAGACAACGCAAATAGCACAGATTTTACTTAGAGAGGGAGTAGTTGCCGAAGGTACGGCGGTGTGCGTGACGCAGCCACGACGTGTAGCCGCGGTGAGCGTTGCCAAGCGCGTGGCAGAGGAAATGCGGGTACTCGTCGGGCAGGAGGTTGGATACACGGTGCGCTTCGAGGACAAGACGTCACGGGCGACGAGGGTAAAGTATGTCACAGACGGCACTCTTCTTCGAGAAATACTCGAGGACGCACGCCTTTCTCGCTATTCTGTTGTTGTGCTTGACGAAGCACACGAGAGGTCACTGAACACGGACATCTTATTTGGAGTATTGAAAAGGCTCGTTGCTTCTCGTGGGGATAGTTTCAGGCTGGTCATCACGTCAGCTACCCTCGATGTTTGCAAGTTTAGCAAGTATTTTTCAAATTGTCCGGTGTTCACTGTCCCAGGCCGCACGTATCCGGTCCAGATTGCGCATTCCACGGAGGCTCCGAGTTCATATTTCGAAAGCGCGATTGAGACGGTGATGACCATCCACTTGAACGAGGGCTCAGGAGATATTCTGTGTTTTCTTACAGGTCAGGAGGAAATCAAACGGGCGTGCAGGCGCATTGAAGACATGGTCTCGTCCATGCGTCAAGGGGAGTGTCGGGACGTGCAAATCCTTCCATTGTACGCGGCACTTCCACCAGAGATGCAGTCTAGAGTATTTCAGTCCCACGAAGAGAGCGTCCGAAGGATTATAATTGCCACAAATATTGCTGAAACTTCCCTCACTGTTCCTGGAATAGTTTTTGTGGTCGATCCAGGAGTGGTTAAACAGGTGGAGTATGACGCGGCAACGGGTATGGATAGCCTCAAGGTCGTTCCTATCAGTCAAGTCCAGGCTCAACAGCGCGCTGGACGAGCTGGCAGGACTCAAGCTGGGAAGTGCTATCGCCTCTACACAAAAGACGAGCTTGAGTTCAATATGCCAAGAGAGACGCAGCCAGAGATTCAGCGAACGTGTTTGATGGGCACAATTTTGTACCTAAAGACATTAGATTTAAAAGATTTAGATGTCATGACGTTCGATTTTCTCGATGCTCCTGATCCGGGACTCATAGCTGACGCGCTCCGACAGTTGTATCTCGTGGGTGCGATAGACGCTGATGGAAAACCGACGAAGATTGGTTACGAAATGAGTTCACTTCCCTTGGAGCCATGTTTAGCGCGCGCGATGGTTGAGGCCACCCGTTTGGATTGTGTGGTCGACACAGCGACAGTCGCGGCCATGCTTAGCGTAGAGAGAGTTTTTGCGGGACAGCAACACGAAGCGCTGGCGAGTCTTCACGAACTTGCATCAAGAGAAGACTTTTTGATGGGCGATCATGTAGTTCTCTTGCGAATTTTTCAAGCTTGGGAACGAAATGGATATCGTCGAAGCTTTTTAAACCAGTTCTCTTTCTCTGATAAAGGTATGGAGTTTGCTCGCGATATTCGCAAGCAGTTACTTGCATTATTCCGAGTGAAACCAGTACCAACTTCGGACCATGATCGAAGTCTCACGGCCCTGCGGCGCTCGCTGTGTGCTGGTTTTGTGACAAAACTTGCGCACAGGATGCCTCAACATAATGGATACCGAACGCTTGGGGAGAACTCCACGCTTTGCCAAGTCCACCCAACGATGGCACGGCAGCTTGCCGATGCGGATGGGCTGCTTCCGGAGTGGATACTCTTCCACGAGCTCATCACCACATCTCGACCGTTCCTAAGACACGTCTGTAGGATCGAGCCCGAATGGATTTCAAAGCAAAGAGAAATGTTGTCTAAGAAGATCGATGTTCAGCGCCTCAGTGGCGGAATGCTATGTGGGGATACCATCAATTCCGATGTGTGTGACGATTACCGAGCCTACTCGCAGAGTGAGGACGGCGCCAACGCGGTCGAAGCACGTAAAACGTCCAATGATGAGATATCTGCCGCGCGCGAGCGCTACTTGGCTCGCAAAAGGAAGAAATTAGTGTGAGTAAGTACGGTACAAGTAGAAGTTTGTTTGTAGAAGAATCATAGGAAACGCCTTTCGCGTGCGTTTTTTGCGCTCGAACGTCCTCATACCCACGCGCGCGATCGTTCGGGAGCGCGAGAATGGACGCGTACAACCCCACACTAGATACCGTGAGCGAGGGTGCCAACCAGGCCAGAGCGTGGAAGGATTACAAGGCGACCGGGACGGTGGGCGAACAGAAACACAGAAAAACGCTCGACGAGGATGTGGTCGAGGCGAAGAAGAAAGAGTACGGCAAGCATTATCCGAGCGTCTGGACGAAGGATCCGCATGGAGGAAAGTACAGAATCGACAAAGGTCCGGGTGCTCGCAAAGGATATGACGCTCTTGAGCAGAAGAGCGACGGAACTATGATAAAGCGTGCACCTGGTTATGAAAAGCCGCAGAGTGGACCGACGACGAATTTTGTTGGAAATCATATGACACAAGGGGCGATCGATCTTGTGCAGTACGAACTCACAAGGCTCGATCCTGAAGGAGAGACACGAAAAGCTCGTTTAGAACGAGCTCGAGGCATCGTGCGTAAATCTCCAGAGCTTGTATCAGTGACCGTGGAGGAGGCACCGTCAAACGACAACATTTGCATAGAGAAGTTCACATGGTGGGACGCAGGAGAGTTTATCGAGCTCGTGATAAAGCGCTCTACTCTAGCTGATGCAATTTGGGCCGAAGGTACACTAGAATGTTCGGATACTGACGCCACGGTGAGTATTCCCAAAGTCATGTCAAGTTCGACAGCAATGCGAGTGTACGTGTTGAAACTCAAACACTTGTATGAGTCTATCGTGCCAAAAAAATGCACCTGCGTTGTCGATCACGAAGGTTTACGACTCAAATTAGTGAAATCAAATAAGTCGATTCGATGGACGCACCTTCAAGCCCCGGTCGTTCACGCACTTCCAATGAAGTCAAACTCTGAGTTGACGCCGAAATGCAACGATACAGATTTACGTGAACTTCGCGCTAGACTTATCACTGACAGGGAGGGTAAGTTGGCGTCGAAGATGGAGTGGCTCGTGCAATCGAGTATTGAAAACTCTGATGAAGCCGACACGCGTACTTTTATATCCGCCTCGGTCGCACTCGAGAGAGCTCAAACACAGTTTGAAGTTGGTGACTACGTCACTGTGCTATCGGTTGTTGTACTTGGGCTTCGGGATCCTAACATTTCTAGCGGAGAAAAGTGTGAACTATTACATCTTCGAGCTCGAGCGAACGTTCAATTGGGAGCCCTAAAGGATGCTGTCGAGGACTACTCGCACATTATCGATATCGAGATCAGTGTTGGAATTTTGTTCAAAAGGGCGTCAGTCTTGGAACAACTTGAAGATTACAACAGAGCTTCGATCGATTATGAAAGTATTCTAAAAATCGACGGCAGTGATTGTAAGGCTCATCAAGCGTTGCAACGAGTTCGCGATTGTGCGACGAAGAAGATGCGAGCGGAAGAGATCGAGAGGAAAAGAGGCGCTGAGTCTGATGATATGTTGCGGAGCATCCCGCGGCCGTGTCTGCCTCAGTTTGAAAATCGAGGCAAGGCTGGAGCATGCTTTTGATGAACTTTTTCATTCAATCGTTAATGTAGTACAGAATTTTCTACAATGATTTGCTATACTAACTCTATCTCTTCCCACGAGCCTTGATAGAGAGATTGAGCACCGCTCCGTCCCTGAGGTTGTAATATGCTAAGCTCGCCGTGTCCTTGAGGAAACCCAATGCAGGGGTGCTGAGTTTTTGCTTGTTTTGAGCTAAATCTCCAGCGAGCGGTTTGATGATTCTCTTGAGATCCACGATCTTATCAGCCAAACTCATTTTGATTTCGAGTGTTTGCCCAGTCAAACTGTTATCGCCATCCACTGTCGGACACACAACTCGAATTGTTACTTCACCAGGATTCGCCGCCAAGAAGTCTGCTTCATCATCCAACTCGACTTCTCCGATCTTCAACTTCTTCGCTTCCGGTTCGGCATCCTCGTCCGGTTCCTCTGCTATTCGCTTCGCATCATCCAGTTTGGAATGTTCCTGAGCAGGAGGTGGTGGCACCGCTGCCTTTTGTGACGGTGGTGGTGGCGGCGGCACCGGGCGCAGCGCTGGAGGAGGAGGAGCGACTACAGAGGGCTTCGGCGCACTCGCAGGTGCAACTACCGGTCGCTTCTTCATAATCTCTGCGCTGATCGCCTTCGATACTTCGGTATCAGTAGAGCCAAATATGTCGGGTCGGTTCCGTGCCAAATTCAAAACGTTTGCGGCGACATCTTCGTGAGAAGCTTGGGTGCTCCCTTGAAGCTTGGCCAACATTGCCTCTCTCTGAACCTTCCATTTGGGATCGAGAAGAGAAATACGCATGTGCTCTGCCATTTCATCTAGAGGTATCATCTCTCCTGTTATCGGGGAAACAACAAATTTTGAAGAGTTTGGTGCTGCTGCCACCTTCCTCTCCTCGGGCTTCTTGTAGTTTCTCACAATTTTCATGGATCCCACAGTTTCGACCACTGGGGGCTCGGGATTAGAGTGCGGCTGTGTTGCTAGTCTCACCATTTCACGTTCTTCTTCATCCATGGAAGGCGTCACTGTCGGGGCATCTTGATTCGTAGCAGTCTCTGGCTCCACCGGTGCCTCAAGCTCTTGCTTTCTCATGGCCTCGATGATTTCATTCAGTCTCATCGGTGGCGGTAAGTGACGATCTTCTGCGTCGTCAAAATCCAATGTCTCAACGATCACGAAACTATGCCAGTCGATGAGAGCCATCTGGATGCGTTCCTCTTCCTCCGCGTCTTCCTTGTCTTGCTGGGCCTTCTTTTGAGCATTCTCCCACTCGAGGCGCTTCAACACTCGCTCCAGCAACACACTCTTGTCGCTGCTCTTTTCCAAACTCTCCAGCAGTTCATCGCTGGGCGTCATGATCTTTTCATATGCGTCCGCAAGAGCGGTAAAAAATGTGAACATCGAGTGCGTAGGTCTCAAAAAGTTGAATCGAGGATTGGCCGCTTCCTTAGCTGCCAAGGCGGTGACAAACTTCTTTCCATTTCGAGCGGCGAACTGTGCAGTAATTTTTATGACATCCAGGTCGACAACGGAAATACCGGCCGGGATGGGGATCGTGAACTCAGCTTCCTTCGGTTGTTCCAACACAACCGGTTTCGCAGCTCCAGTACTTGGTTTCACGACGACTTGTTCCGCCGTGCGCGCCTCCGCCTTGACCGGCGCCGCCGTTCCGTTTGCCTGCGCCTTGGCCTCCTCCACCTGCTGCCGATAGTACGCGTGATACGGATCGCCCGGCGTGAGAAAATTGAATTTAACATTGTTCTTCTCCGAGGCCAGGATGCGCTGCTCGAACTCCGGTCCATTCTTCCCGACAAACTGCGCCGTCTTGTCGACGATCACTCGCACGTCCGGCGCCGGCACGATCACCCCGACGCTCTGCGTGCGCGTCTCCAGCTCGACTCCGCGCCCGCCATCGACGCGCACGGATCGTTCACCGATCCCCGTATCAACGCTCGAGGTCGCGAGCTCCATCGCGCCCGCGCGCGCGCGTGTGCGCGGGGCGAATCGGCGCGTCCCCGTGGCGCGCCGGCGACCCGACGCGCGCGGCGGGGAAAAAAAAGGCGCGCGCGCGGAGGCACGCGGGGGGGGGCGCTAGGGTTAGGGAAACCATCGACGAATCATGACTCAAGCACGAGTCCCCGACGACGGACCGGACCGTCCGCCCCGTCGCGCGTCGTCGCGTCGCGAGCGCGCGTCGCGCGGCGAGCGCGCGCGACGACGAGCATGGACGCTCGGGAGCTGAAATCGCGCGGGAACGAGCTGTATCAAAGGGGTAAGTTCGGTGCCGCGATTGAGGCGTACACGGAGGCGATCACGTGCGACCCGCGATGGACGGCGCTGTACGTCAACCGCGCGCTGTGCCACATGAAGAAACGGGAGTGGTCTTGCGTGAAGCGGGATTGCGAGACAGCGCTGCACTTCGAAAGGAACAATGTCAAGGCGCTGTACATGCTTGGATTAGCCCTTATCGCTGACAAGAAGTTCACGGAAGCGGCGAAATCGCTCCAACTGGCGCTCGAGGAGGCGCGAGAGAGCGGAGACGTGATTCAGGATGACGTCTGGCGAGAGCTCGCCAGAGCAAAATATTTAGAGTGGGAGTTGTTCGCGAGCGATCGAGATCGGAGGTACTCTCGTTTAGAAAATAGCGTGAGAGCTCTACACTCACAACTGGATGCTGAGAACGTGGATACAATGCGAGAGGTGTTGGCGTGCGCAAGGGCACCGGATGACCGCTCGAGCGAACCACCGGACGCATTCTGTTGCAAGCTTACTTTTGAGGTGTTCAGAGATCCAGTGATCGCCCCGAGCGGTCACAGCTACGAGAAATTCGCCATCCTGCAGCATTTGAAGATCTCGCAGTTCGACCCTATCACTAGAGAGCCACTGAGACCCGAGCAACTGATACCAAACGTGAACTTGCGGAACGCCGCACACGCGTGGCTGTCGGAACATGCCTGGGCGTTCGCAGATATAGTTCGTCCGAATGCTCCGTTAGATTAGATGAGATATAAATATTATTTGCAGCTATTAGTTCATACTTTCGAGCATCCAGCAGCGTCGTGCTCGACAATTTCGCCCCTGCAGTGTTTCGGACTTCTCAGTTCAGAGTTTGGCTTCTGCCATGTATGTGTCGCTATTTCACCGCGCGCCCTCAAGTTGGTTCACGCAGCGGTGAAAATGCCAGGCATTTTCAATGAACGCTCGATACCCGTGATCGCCGCGCTCTGGACGTTCACGCTCGTCCTCATCGTACGGGGCACGCGCACCGAAGGATCTGGGTTCATCGATTGGGCTCGTCTGTGGGTCCTCTTCACTCGCATCGATCCGTACTTCTTTTCCGCCTTGGGAATCGCCGCTGCGGTAGGCCTAAGCGTGGCCGGTGCGGCGTGGGGTATTTTCATAACAGGAAGCAGTCTTCTTGGGGCAGCGGTGCACACGCCTCGCATTACAAGCAAAAACTTGATCAGCGTCATCTTCTGCGAAGCTGTGGCGATTTACGGCGTCATCATCGCCATCATCTTGAGCACCAAACTGAGCGAAGTTCCACGTGATCCTGATACTGGAGCGTATCACGCATCGACGATGATGGCCGGATACGCAGTGTTTGCTAGTGGTTTGACGTGCGGTTTGGCAAACTTGGTGTGCGGGATATGTGTGGGTGTGGTTGGGAGTGCCTGCGCACTGGCGGACGCTGCGAACCCGACACTATTCGTCAAAATATTGGTGATCGAAATTTTTGGTAGCGCTCTTGGTCTCTTTGGAGTCATTGTCGCCATCATATTGAGTTCAAATGCTGTGTTTGAGGTTTAGTCTGTATTAGCTGTAGGTAGTTGCGCATAGTCTTCTTTTGATCCTAAAACAATATCAATTACACACGAATCAATCACCACACTACTCTCCTTTCGCTAAGGCTGATTTGAGGAGGGATTTCTTTCTCCTTGCGTCGAGTCCAAATGCAGCGACTAAATCGCTTGAGCGCAAACGCGCTCGGGAGACTCGTCCATCCTTGTACACATGTGGAACGCGTACCGTCTCCTTTCCTTTCTCAAACAAGATCAAAGTTGGCAACTGCTTGCTAGTTCCAGAGACGTTTATACCATATTCCGCCCCGGTGTTCGGCCATCTCATGAGATCAAACTTTGCAAACTTGAGGTCCGCGGAAGTGTACTTGCAGCTCAGGTCCGCAAAAGTGGGCTCTAAATTCACGCACGGTGGGGACCATGAAGCGTAGAACTCCACCAACCACGCCACATTCTTTTCTTCGTCGTCTGGCTCCAAAACTCGTCGTCTCAGAGTCGCCGGATTCAGCCACTCGATCTTGCTAGGACCCTTGTACTCTGGTTTTCGCACGTACAGGAACAGCATGGCGTACATGACACAGTACCAACTGAAAATGCGCTGATCCATCATCCAAGAAAGAAGCAAGATGCCGGACTTGCTATACATGAACATGTCGGACACATACGCGTCAATGTTCGATCTACGGACGAATTTTACCGCCGCCGTCGCCCCGAGAGTGGCCAAGGTTTGCTTTTCCCAGCCCTCGAGCATGCTTGTCGCGTTGGGGTACTCCTGGCGTGCCCATAACGAGAAGAATGGGTACGATGCGATCACGGCAACGTTCAAGATATGGTACGCGCTCAAGAAGCGGGACATCTCTGCAATCACGCGAGGAGAGCGCGGGGAAGTGAGATGTCTGATCGCGAAAAGTATTAGAAAAGTGCTGCTTGGGTGCATGTAGGTGGTATTCGTCTTTTCGAAGCAATTGCAGGGCACGAATAGCAAAGTGTGTGATGAAAACTCGCGACTCATTTTCTATTGCATTTCACTAATTGCTGTGGCGACGAGGATCATTTCAGTCCCCAGTCTTCATCGTCATCGCTTTCGTCAGCTGACGAGATCTCTCCTTCAAGAGCGGGTCTAGGTCCCTCCTCGGGGCTCGCCTTTGGCGGCGTTCGTTTGATCTTTGTCCAATCCTCCTTTGCTATACTCGAATCAGAATCGAAACCCTCTTCATCTGTTGCGAGAGAGGTAACACGGGCGTGAGTTTTGGCTTCCTTCCCTGAATCTTCGACGTGTGCAGCTCGCGATAGCGAATCAGGGAGATCTCTTCGACCTAACTCGATCTCCAACTCGTATACTTTAAAAAAGTATCGGCTCCAAAACGTCTCTTCATCCACTACTGTTGGTACGATTCGTGTGAACAGCTCCTTCATGAAATTGTTGGAACTCAGCGTAGTTGATATGTCTTGTCCGTGCGAGCCGACGGAAAACTCGCTCAAAAAATGTTTGTATAGCAGTTTTTCTCTGGGTTCGTTGCAGTACGTTCCAGAATCTCTCTGAATTGCCTGCACGCGGTGTAAAAACTCGTCCCTGACACGTTTTGGTTTGACTGCGTCTTTCACAAAAGCTTCTCTGGTCTCCTTGATCGCATCGCGAGTCGTCTCCTTCAGCTCATTCAGTATCTTCCCTGCACCAACAAACATTCTTTGACCTAGAAGCTCGATCTTTTCTCCGACCCTTTCCAATTCATCACTCACCTCGAAAGCTTCATCAGCACTATCGTCTCCTGTAATCATCACACCATCACCGGTGTAAATCACGCCTGCGACTTCTTCTCTCCCTGACGTCTCTTTTTCGAGATGTCTCGCCGCCCCGCGATCGGTTCTGTTCTCGAGCTCTTCGTCGCCGTCGACCGAGCCCTCCGTGTCGCTTTCGGCAAGCTGTGCTAAGTCCTCCCTGACTTGCTCCTTGATGTCCTGCAGTCCCTCTGTGAGCTCTTTCCCGACACCCTTTGAGACGTCTTTCAGTCGCTCGAACGTGGATCGACCAAATGAGATGGCAGTGTTCATCAATTCATCGAGCTCCCGCGCCGCGGCGACGTCCCGAGTGCTATCTCTGCTGCCCGAGGCGTTCGCGTCCGAGGCTCCGAAATTCCTCGCTCGCTCGTCGGCGTCGGAAGATTCAGCATCCGATTCCGAATCTGAACTCACAAACGCATCACCAACCACGTCGCCGACTCGACGTAGAAAGTCCATCACCACTCTCGAAGGCACACGCGGCACTCTGTAGCGAAGCGTTTGGTGTAACAACTTCCAGAGTGCACGTATCCATATCCACTCTCGATCATGAAATCACAATTTAAATTACTGGCTACAGTGTGTTACAACGATAATTAGCGTGCATGACTCGGGTCGATTCTGCTCAACGGAAACCAAACTTGGCCAAGCCTTGGAGAATCCCAAGTGCTTCGTTCTCTGTTGCGAGGAATACTCGCTCCGAAGCAAGCTCACCATTTGAAACTCGCTCATTCGCCCACTGTCGAAGGTCTGACTCAGCGTTGCCCACTACGATACATCTAGTCTGACCAGAAAGCATCAAAATATCGTTACCGCTATCTCCGCAAGCCACAGTGTCGAGGAGCTCAAATCCAAGTCGCTTTCGCACGTACTCGAGGCTTTCAAGTTTCCCTGCGCCCGCACTCACACAGTCCACAAATTTCCACCCCCCTGACCCACTGATGATAATCTTGTAATCTAATCCAGATGATTCACATGCTTCGCGAATTCGTCGTTCCACCACACTCACCAGTTCATCTCTGACGCCCACCGTGACTTTGTGCCTGTTCTGTTCTTCGGCAGGCCGAAAGTGAGCGTTGTCATGTCCACACTCGTCGATGACCTCTCGCGCCGCCTTCGTGACGACATCACAGGACCAGTTCACATCCAAAGACTGCGCCCAACTCTCGTCTTCAACCCAAAGCCTCTCTTTGTCATCGCTAGGTTGGAACACTCTTGTGCCGACAGCGCAGATGAGCCCGTCCGGCTGCACCATGACGTCCGCTTTCGCCTCGATGAGTCGTGTGTACGACTCCAAAGACCTACCCGTCGAATAAACAAGCTTAGAACCCGAGGGTTTCGCGTCTGACTCCCAGTATTGACGAAACGCTCGGGTGTGCGCGTCGTTTCCGATCATCGTTCCGTCCAGGTCCGAAACAATCAGAACGGGTGCTTTGTTCGTATTCTCGACGTTTGCCGTCGCTGATGAGGTAGCCGCGAACAACGGACGGGTGATGGTTTCTCGCAGACGTGCGGGGGATAGCGAAGGGGACACCCTATAGCACCTGTTGGCTTGCATGACTCTCTCTGGTGCCTACGTATCTGTCTAGCACAAAAGTTGAAGTTTACAGTAGGTGCCTATGAACGAACGCGATTTACGGATGGTATGTCTACGAGGGGAGCGAGGAAAAACGGGTGTATTTATGCCGCCTTTGCCGCCGCCGCAGCGCGTTTGGCCTTCACATCTGCCACCGCTGAGCGAATAGCATCCTCGGCAAGCATAGAGCAGTGCAACTTCACCGGGGGTAAGTTCAAATGTTTCGCTATGTCCTGATTCTTGATCGTAACCGCTTGATCCATGTGCGTGCCTTTGATCCACTCCGTCGCTACCGAACTGGACGCTATGGCGCTCCCGCATCCGAAAGTCTTGAAGCAAGAGTCCACGATGTTGCCCTCGTCGTCCACCTTAATCTGGAGCTTCATCACGTCACCGCACGCCGGAGCGCCGACTATGCCCGTGCCCACGTTGGCGTCGGATTTATCGAAAGACCCAACATTTCTCGGATTCTCGTAGTGGTCAACAACCTACGAAGCACGAACGCGCGCCAGGGTTAGAGTGAATTCTCCCGAGCGCGCCCACCTCGGCTTGACCTCCCGAAGTTGCGTTCGTCGTCGCGCAACGCACCTTTTTGTCGTAACTGCGGACAACAACACGCGGTAACGCGCTCGCGTTCGTCGACGCGCGGCGAGCACTCTCAGTCAGCGCTCTGCGGAGCATGGCGACAAGCGAGCACAGTTGTGGAGTTCCCTTGTCAGCCACAGCTGGCCCCCTGCGGAGAGTTGGGAAGCTTAAGTGAAAGCATTGATGCTAGGATTGCTAAAGCTAAGACATTACATTCTGAACAGGAATCATAATATACGTCCGTCACACGTTCTCTTCGCTTCCACGGGCTAAGCGAGACTGCGTCCGCACGAGCTTGGCCACAACGGTATCATCAGAGGTTTGTGCAGTTCCCACAGAGCGAATGGACTGAGCGGACTCTGAACTGCCCTGGGCTAAGTCAGAGAGTACCGCGGCGACCTTGTCCGGAAAGTGATCAGAGAAAAACCCGTATTGAATCATCATCCCGCGCTCCATGAGCTCGCCTGCTTGTACAAGACGCGGGGCGTATGTCCCGTTGACCTGCCGTTGCAGATGGATGAGTTGTCCTGGAGGATGCAACGGGGCAGACATCATCGGCGTCGCGTTTACTTGCTCGTCCGAGTACCGCCTAAATGAGTCACGGAGATTCGTAGATTCACTCGCCACGGATGATGGGTCTAGCACGTCCGATACCTGTAGCTTTGTGCCGTTGAAAGTCATTCGCATCATGAGCGAAAACTTGTTCAACTTGCAACTTGTCAGTGCATCCATCATATCACTGCGAAGCTTCAGCAGTGCCGGACCCGACAATCTGCAAAATAAATCGCAATGATGTACAGTGCTGTATGTCCAAGCCTTCGTTATTTCGCAGAGCTTAGGACTCAGCACCCCCCCTGGTGGTTCGATGCACCAAACCTTCAAGGTAGGAAACTTCCTTCGAAGATGCAAAGATAGAGCAGCAGCCACACCGGCACCCAACGAGTGACCAGTCAGAACAAGTTGCCATCCTTTGCACTCACTGGCAGTGCTAGGAAGTGCGACACTTCCCGCAGTTGGTGCCTCGCCAAGAATAATTTGCTCCAAAATTCTGCTCTCTGCCAACTCGGAAAGAATAAAATTCGTCGCTCTAAACACTCCGGAGTGCACATGAAGATCAGCACCTTGTAAACCGGTCTCGATGATTGCATCGCCGTTCAGCATGCAAGGTTTGTACATGCTATCAGTAATACAGTCTTCGACGCTCAGCGTGCCTCGAATGGAAATGACAACCGCCTTGCGACGTGTATCACGAGCAATGAAGAAAGGGGGCTCTCCTATCGCATTAGCGGTTGAGACATGAAACAAATCCTCAGAGGAGATTCCGGCGCACTTTTTGAGCGCCCTTCGATTCAAATCGTTATGGTCGTGCTGTCCAGTCTTCTTCGTGCACTGTCGACATCCACAACAGCTCGCGCACACCTCAGGTGAACAGGCCATGTGCAAACCAGATTTTGGATCAGCCCAAGCAAATAACGCATATCCATACGCCGCTAGCGCCCATCTCGCGTAATGCGCGGCGTCCTCATACATCTCAGAAAGAGACTTGTACGGGGCTAACGCGTCCGCGTCGCTCACCAGGGGTTTTCCGAGCGGCTGCTCCTCGATCAACTGTCTATGTTGAACTGCTAGGAGTCCCATACCAGCAGCGATGTCGCTGGGAACAACATCTGCTCCTTGAAAAACCTCCGCAAAACAGTTTGCTATGTGTGCCAGTGTCCCCTGCTCGTTCAGTGTTCTATCTAACTCTGGATCATCCCTATTTTCTCTTCGCTTCAAGCACAGCACCGCAGCAATCACATTGAAAATCTTGTACCACTTCGTGTCATTTGGAAGGTGTCCGAACATACTGAACATCAACACTATTCCGGCAAAGTGCAGCGCTAAAACTATGAAATTTCCAATGATGATGCTCAGAATCATCGAGTGCACTTTTGCTCGACCAAAGCAGCTAGCCACACCTTGTTCCACGAGAGTTCCCACAATCGTCAACGTTATGTCCGCAATGAGCAAAAAGAAGTGCGCATACAGCAGGTACGGCACCAGTGTCCGCTTTCCTGGTTCCATGATTTTCCCGCGCAGAGACACGTGCAACAACATGACCTCGACAAACAGTGCGAGGAAATAGCACCCAAACGTCGTGAACAGCCACAACATAGCCCGATCCCCCCCCGTGCAGTTTCCTCTCAGAGTCCGATGCGCGCGCTCATACACCACCAAGATGATCACGCACCACACCGCGTGCACCGTCATCAACCCCGCCATGGGGAGCGGCAAATCATCGCTCGAAAGCAGCCACTGCCGTCCGAAAACCCGAAGCGCCGGCATCGCGCGCTAGCGACCACTCGGCTGCGGATTCTCCCTCGGGTCCCCGAACGCTCGCCGTCCGCGAACGCGAGAAACGCGAGACGCACGTCGCTCGCTCCTCGCTCGCTCTGGCACCGTCGGAAACGACAACGAAGACGTCGCGGTCGACGCCGAGCGCGCTTCGTCGCCGCGCGGTCGGGGCGTCGCCGCACTGACGCGCGCGCGAGCGCAACACCCCGCTCCCCGTGTGGGGAAGATTCATTCATAGATCCATTCGCTCTCGAGTATGACTCGAACCGAACTGACGAGTCACGACTCATTGCATCCACGTCCGCGGCCGAACGGCCAGCGATGGCTCGAATGCGATCCCCGCGCGCTCGAGGTCGTGGCGCGCCGTCGTACGCGTACGCGTGCGCTCGCGTTCAATGAGCGCGCGGTGCCCCATCAGCGCGCCCCGGCGCGCGTCGCGAGCGTTCACGCCCGACGAGCGCGCGCGGTCGAGGTGCGACGTTTCGAAGACTCGGCAGCGAGCGGGACATTTGAACGATCGATGCGTAACTCTTCACGGGCGGTCATCTTCTCAGGGCGCGCGGTATTGAAAAATGAGCTTCGTAATGAGCACACTTACAGCAGACTTGACTGACGCGCGCGATCCGGCCTACGCAGGCGAAGGTCAAGTGGGACAAACCTTGCGCGGAGAGTTCTCGCACAGGCACAGGCAAAGCACTCGTTGCTTGACGGTTCTAAGTTAGACGCTGACGTTGCCGTCGGTTCAAATGATGACAGAGAGTGGTACACATTCAAACGCGGCGAAGATGTGGAGTGGTTGATAAACAAAGCTGGTCTCGACATGGCAACTCTTAAGAAACTGAATCCGCACGTGGACTTAGCAAAAGTGTTCCCAGGAGACAGAATCGTCATCCGAATGAAAGGTAAATCCAAGCCGAAGGATCGTGCCGCAGTGGGAATAGTGGGTCAACCAACGAACACCGTTCTTGTGATGCCAAGGCCTTCGACTTGGAGCTCTTCAATCGTATTTGCTGGTGTGCTCGTGACGGGTATCCTCACGGGGGCAGCTTTTGTCACCAGGAGCACTCGACTTTCCACGGTTTTCATGTATATGAGAGGCGGGGGCATTGATTCTGCGATTAGATCGAAAGATGATACAATCCAAAATCTCGAAAATCAGCGACACGCGGCCGAAATTGAGTTCAGGGAGCTGCAGGAAAAATGGAAGCAGAGTGAGCGGTCAATTTTCACTCTGCAGCAGCTCCTCGAAAGTGCTTCAAAATCAGACACTGCACTAAGAGAACATGTCAGCCTACTTAAAGATTCGCTGGATTCAAAAGACGTTGATTTGAAGCGGCTCGAAAGCTCCAATGCAGAGGCTGGTGAGCTTCTAGAGCAATGCCGGCGTGAGCTTGCCCTCCATGAGGCTGAATTGGAAGTTGTACGTGGATCTGCGAAAGTTACTGAGTCGCAGCTCAGCGAGATGAAGATAAAAGTATCCGAATACGAGTATCAGATGACGACTTACAGAGAAAAGGCAGTTGACATGGAGTCTGAGCTCATGGCGCTGAGAGAGCTTAGCATGGGATTTTCAAACGATGCCACAGCTACGAAGGAAAAATACAAGGAGAAACTTGGCGAAATCACAAGGTTGAAAGAAATGAACGTGAAACTCGAAATCGGAATTGGCAAAGCAAACGAACAAGTGACACTCGCTTTGAATCAACTCGATACATACAGAAAAGATATGGAGAGGCTTGAGCGTGAACTGGCTGCCTCAAGGAGTGACGTTTACGAATTGAAGACGGATGTTCAAAATGCGAACGCTCGAATAGTTTCACTCGAAAATGCGCTTGATGCATCGAATAATGAGAATTCCAAACTGACTATCGAACTCGAGGACAGTGTAACTGAGCTTGAGGCCACGAAGGGTGATAAATCAAGGCTCACGAACGAGCTTAGTGACCTCAAATCTGAGCTTGCAGATCTGAAGGGTGAGTTGACTACTGTTGAAAATAAGCTCACGGATAAGTTGGCGATGGCGGAGGAAGCTCTCGCGGCATCAAACAGTGACAAGTCCAAGCTGACAGCTGAGCTTACTGAACGCACAGCTGAGCTCGATGCTGCAAGAGACGATAGATCCAGGTTGACAAATGAGCTCGACAGTCTGCAGGCTGAGCTTGAGCGCATGCGAGCGCAACTTGATGCCGCAAACAAAGAATCGTCGTCAGCATTGGACGAACTCGTGGGTGTGCGCAACCAACTCGATGCCGTGCAGTCTGCTCTTGACACTGCTCGCAGCGAGGCGTCCCAGTACAGAGGGGAGCTCGACTCCGCTCGAGGTGAGTCTGGAGCGCTTTCGAACGAGCTTGCTGGTTTGAGAGTGAAGGTTGGTGAGCTCGAA
>Ga0181582_10001354_pt1 | contig 19046 bp, 14 predicted proteins | sample 071ome_32_FD_132438 | JGI IMG/M metagenome (GOLD analysis project Ga0181582, IMG submission 132438) | Coastal salt marsh microbial communities from the Groves Creek Marsh, Skidaway Island, Georgia - 071405AT metaG (megahit assembly) | ecosystem: Environmental > Aquatic > Marine > Intertidal...
CCTCGAGGCCGCCGACCCCGCCAGCCACGCGCAGGAGGCCCTCTACGACGAGATGGTTGGAGGCAGCCAGAGCCGCGTCCAGAGCGTGACAGGGCACCTGGCGGGAGCCCTGGCGCTGGCCGGACAGCCCCTCGTGGCAGCGTTCGAGGCCGCGGCGTCCGTCTTCAGCCCACACCTATCCTCCGTGGCCGCCGAGCCGCGCGCAGGGGGTGCGGCACAGGAAGCCGGGGGGGGGGGACGGGGCCGGAGGGAGGTCAGACGTCCCCACGGGACGTGCCCGCGGCCTCCTCCAAGTCGCTCAAGGACATCGCGGTGCTGCGAAGCAGCGTTTCGGGGAGCCTGATGGAAGTGGAGGACGGACCGATCCTGGACCCGGTGCCGGTAGACTGGGCAGACGCGTCGACGTGGCGCAACACGGGCGAATTCCTTGAGCACAGCCGGTTCGAGGGCGGGGTGTGGTCCGTGTCGGAGGGCAACCCGCTCGGGGCGCTCTTTGGGTCCATGGAAGAAGAGGAGGCCGACACGGTCGACGAGATGATCGAGGCCCTCGAGTGGGACCGGACGTCCGAGGGTTGGGAGGTCTTCGGGCGGTCAATGCAGTTCAACCTGGGCAAGACCCAAAGCGCCTTCTTCTTCGAGCTGGTCGAGTCAATGCACATGGCCGAGATCGGCGCCTCGCTGCTCATCCTGTCGTCCATGCTCAACGTGGCCGCGTCAGCGCACGCGCTCTCGGAGCACCACTCGGGGCTCCCCGTCGTGATCACGTCGTGCCTCGAGCTCCGCACGTGGTGGCTCCACCGGATGGTGGTGTCCCGGTGCGCGGGGGCGTTCCAGGAGATCGCCACCTGCGAGCGGCCAGACGTGGCCATGCTCCTCTCGGGGTTCCGGGGCAAGTTCGGGCTTGCCGCCGAGTACAAAAAGCTGGGCCAGTCGGCCACCCGACTCGCAAGCGGCCAGGCCATCCACGCGGCCGTGGTGTCGCTGGGCGTCATGGGGGTGGCGGCCGCCAATGAGGACACCTACAAGGCGCTCAAGATGGTCAAGAAGATCGCCAACGCCTTCATGGGGCTCGAGTGGTAGGCTGGGTAGAGCGCGGCGCACCGGCCGGCCCTGGAACTGGAACCGCAGCCGTCCGGAACCGCGGTCGTCGCCAGCGGGAAGTTTTGAATCGGCCCGGGCCGTGCCCATGGCTCAGTGCATGGCGTGCCCGGCTAGCTGCCTGGCCTCGTCGTCCATGGGGAGCTCCAGCACGGACCCGGCGGGCACGTACTCGGGCTGCGCGCCCGGGTCTGGGCTGACCCCCTCGGGCCCCACCTTGTACGGGACCGCCACGTTGGGGCAGCACGGGCTCTTGCACAGCTCCGCCCACCGCCTCCCGTGGCGCGCCAGCAGCGCGATCCGCGTGTTCACCGCGTGCGCCCACAGTGGCCCAAGCGCGGCGACCATCCGCCCCCCCCCCACCGCCCCCGCCCCCGCCCCATCCGACTCCCCGTCCGACTCCCCGTTCCCCCCCGGCGCCCCCGCTGGCCCCGGAACCCCGTGCGTTGCGGCGCCTCTCGACGCCACGGTGATCTGATTCGTCACCAGCACGGGCACCCGGAACGAGTCCGCCAGCCGCTTGAGTAGCCCCGCCTGCTCCGCCAGAAGGGCCTGCCGCTGGGCGACTGACTCGGGGCCGAAGTCAGCACGCATGTGGGAAGCGATCGAGTCGACGACCACCAGGCGTACGCCCCGGTCGATAACCGCCGACGACAGCTGCCGCAACCGGTCCGTCAGCTCCGCCGCGCTCCGCGTCGTCGTGACGATCACCCGGTCGGCCAGCGGAGTCAGGTCATGGAGGCCGGCGCGGTGCGAGGCCATCTCGAGCATTCGCTCGGCGCTGAACTTATTTTCCGTGTCGAAGTACACGACGGCGGACGCCCTTCCCCCCAGGCTCTCCGGGAGCGCCGTCAGGAGCGCCGCCTGCAGGCACAGCTGCGTCTTACCCATCCCCGGGGGGCCGACGACCTCCGTGACCGACCCGGCCGGCACGCCGCCCCGGAGGGCCGCGTCCAGGGCGGGGAGGGCCAGGGGGAGTGCGGAGGAGGCCCGCTGGAAGAGGAGGACATCCGCGGCCGTCGCCGGCGGTGGGGAGACCCTGCGCGAGGGCGGACGAGGGGGCGGCGGTGGCGCGCGGGGGGACGGGGGCGATGGCGGGGGGCTTCGAGGTTGTGGGGCTTCGGAGGGGGCGGTTCCGGGGTCACCTGGCGCCCACGTGTCGCCGCAGATGCCTGACTTCCTCGAGATTCATGTCCAACAGCTCTAAGGCCTCCATGTCCGTCAGGCACAGGAACTCCCCCGCCGTGCTGATCCCCCTGCGCGGCGAAAGAGGCCGGGGCAAAGATGCTGCTGGGCCCAGCATGATCGAGAAGGGCATGGCCCGGCGTCCACAAGGGGAGTGGGGCATTTCATGTGTGTAAATCATGTGACTCAGAGCTTAATTGTCCTCGGTACCCCGCATCATGGGCTGAAGCGGGCCGTGCGGGGCACCTCGTCGCGAGAATGGTGCTGGCCTGCTCAGGCAGCCCGAGTCGCGCGATGGCCGTCGTGGCACTCATTTCGCCGCCCCGGAGCTCGGCGCGGCAGAGGGACCGGGGGGCCAGTCGCGATCCGCTCCCGTGTGCACTTGCTACGTGGGGGATGTGGCGCTGGGGGGGCAGCCCGGGCGCCCAAGGGGGGGCGCTGGGACCGCTTCCGGGAGACTGGCCAGCGGCCTGGCACCGTTCACGCCCGACCCCGCGCGGCTACAGGCGCATCGCCGAGACTCCGTGGCCGGCGGAGGCCTCCCGCTTCGCGATGTCCTTCTCCGCGTCCTTGAACTCCTGCTTGGTCCCCTTCTTCCGCTCCCGCGCCTGCCGCTTGGCCTCCTTGACGGCGGCCTTGCGGGCCTTGCGCTCCTCCTTCGTCTCCTTGTGGGCGCCGCGGCCCCGCGTGGCGCCGAGGTTCCCGTCCCCGTCCTCCCCGTCCCACTCCGCCTCGTCCATCTCCTCGTCGCTGTCGGGCGCCCCGTCCCCCTCCGCGATCGCCCCCAGGTCCCCCCTCTGGCCCCGCCCCAGCCCCACGAAGCCCACGGGCATCCCGCTCTTGCTGCTCAGCGTGATCCGCCCCGGGCCCCCGCCCCCCGCGTTGTCGCATATCGTCCCCGGGTGGTTGTCCAGGTTGCTCCGCAGCGACAGCACCGTCTCGCAGTCCCACTTGCTCACCTCCCGGGGCTTCATGTACCCCTGCTGCATCGCCCGCGCCATCTCCTTGTCCGTCAGCTCCTCGTCCTCCACCGCGCCGAGCCTCTCCGCCAGCGCCTTGGTGCGCAGGTGCGCCCGAGCGGCCACCTCCGCGGCCTCCTGGTCCCGGCGCTTCTGGTTCAGGCGCACCAGCGTCCCCCGGTTGAGGTCCTCCTCCGTGAGCTCCGACGACCCCTCCCCGGCCCCGGCCCCGGCCCCGGCAGCGAGGGGCACGGGCGCGGCGAGCTCGTCCTCCTCGTCCCCCTCCTCCCACTCCGCCTCCCGCCGCTCCCGCTCCGCCTTCTCCGCGGCCTCCTGCTGCGCGAACCAGTCGGCGGCGCTGACGAGCTGCCGCTTCTGCTCCACCACCCGCCCTGTGCCCGTCCGGGTGTTCTGCTCCATGAACTCGTCCAGCACTGCGGGGGGACGCAGGTTTGAGGGGGGGCGAGGGTCAGGCGGGAGGGCGCGGCGCATGAAGGGGGCAGGGGCGGCGGGGCTGGGCGGCACGGAGGGAACCCCCGCGGGGCATCCGCACCGTGCTCGAGCTCGTTGAGCCCCCACCCGCCGCGGGCCTTCTCCTTGCCCTCTTCGTCCGACTCGAGGTCCCCGAACTGCTCCTCCTCGTACTCCTTGAGCACCATGGCCTCGAACTGCTCGTCGATCATGTCGAGCTGCTCCTTGCGGTCGTTTCTGGCGGGCTTCATCCACGCGGTAGAGGCGACGCTGCCCGTGTCGAAGGGGAGACGACGGCCGTCGGCGCCAACGGGGCCGTCGTCGTCGTCCCCGAAGCCTGAGCTGACGTCGGACCCGGAGTCGGAGGGGTCGTCCTCGGACGCCTCGTCCGGCTCGTCCGCGCCGGCCGCCCCGGATGACCCCTCGCGGGCGCCTGGGTTGGCCGAGGCCTTGGCGACGAAGTCGTCGAAGAAGTCGCTGTCACCGTCCGAGTCCACGCCATCCAGCCGGTGCGCGGCCTCCTCGAGCTCCGCCAGTTCCCGCGCCGCCCACCCGCGGAGCTCCTCCACGGGCCGCGCCAGGGCGGAGATCTCGCGTGACCTGCCGTCCACGTCCTCACCGTCCTCCTCGGTGATATCGGCCACGTTCAGCCCTTTGGCGCTGTACAACATCCCGTCCTCCACACGACGGGCCACCTCCGGGGCCTCCAGGAACACGTTCGCGCCGTCCATGACCTTGGCGCCAGGCGGGGCGCGCTTCGGCAGGTCGCCGATGACCATCTTGCCCTCGTCCTCGCCCTCCGACTCGTCCTCCGACTCGTCGCGCGCTGTCATGTTGCGCAGGTGCTGCGTGTAGTCGTACCCGTCGTCGGGCAGGCCCATGTCCATGATCTCCTTACGCTTCTCCTCGGACATGCCGCCATAGTCCTCGTAGTCGCCGTCGTCGGGCGGGCCGCAGCCGAGGGCCATGCGGCGGAGCATGGCGGCGACGTCGGCGGGGCGCCCGCCCGAGGGGCCAGGGCGCCCGCCGGCGGAGGGGTCCTCGAACGGGTTGGAGACCTCCTCCCCGGAGAACTCGTCGATCCACCTGCGACGCGGGAGGCCAGAGACCGTCAGGGGCCGGCGGCAGCCCGCCGAGTTCCCCAGGGGCCGCGTTCGTCGAGAGGTCACTGGCGACGCATCGCACGCCATGCGATGTCCTAGGTGCAATTCACCCGTCGCGACGCGAAAACGCTGCCGGGTCTCCCCGGAACACTCCCCGCAAGGACAAGCGAGGGAATTAGGGCATCAAGCTGGAAGGGAAATGGGGATTCTGGGGCACACGAAGGGACATCGTGGAGTCTAACGCAACCAATCCCGCTATTTCTTTGGTAAACATCGGTGGGTCCTCACCGTCCTCCCTTCTTCACGGGGTGGAAGACGCGTGCGGCGCCGTCATCCCCCTCCCCAGCCAGCAGGGCATAGGACGTCGACTTCTTCTTGTCAATGAACTTCTTCCCCTTGGGCGGCATCCTGGAGCGCGGACGACCTTAAGCGCTCGGTAAGGCGAGTTCGTCCTGGCAGCTCCTCCGCAGTCGTGCGGGTGGGGAGATGCAGATTCTACGCGTCGTCGGGACCTTGCTTCGGGGTCCCACAGCCGGACGCCACGTTATTCAGGGTTGTATAGGACAGCACTGAAGATTATGGAGGGAAGAAGCGACTCAACGGGATATAATCGGCCATCAATCCCTCGTGTCGACAGAAAATCGTTGGAAAGTAGGGGGGCTCTGAGTCCGTCATGGCGGACGCGGCGGGTTTCCGCCCAGAGGGGCGCGGGACGTCATAAGCGACTCCTCTCGCCTCTCCTCTTCCCTTTCCTGACCCTGATACGCCATTCAGGTACATCCCAGAGTCGGCGTGAGAGCATGGCGGTGAGCGTCCCCCCCTCCCGTCCGAGGGCAGGAGGCGGCCACGGGGGAGGCGCCGTGCGCACCCCGTCGATCCGCAGTTTCAGCCTCTCCCCTCTTTTTAATATCGTCGCGCGTGCCACTGCGATTACTATCCTCCGCGCATCGCCCGCTTGATCGACAGGGAACGCGCTCATCTCGTCAGCGGGGAAGGGAGATGGAGCACGCCATGTCCCAGCCTGATGGGAGGATATAGCCCCCTTTCGTAGCATGACGCAGCTGTAAACGCGTCGAATGCACCCTCGCGGATACTCCTCGTGACCACTGTTCCTTCGGATGGCGCAGGGCGACGCGGAAATGCCCCCCCTGAGCCCCACCCCCCCGCTATCGCGCCGCTTCCCACCGCAGGACGACGCAGCGAACGCTGCCGCGGGCAGCGGTGCTCCTCCGAAGGACGTGGAAATGGATCCCGTGGTGAGAGGAGCCGCCCCACCTCCCCCGCCGACCCCCACCAGGGCGCCCGGCAGGGGTGCCCTCCACCGGGAAGACCGCCCCCCCCCACCTTCGATCGAGGGGCGCACCCGCCCCCCTGCTGCCCACCCCGGCCCCGCAGAAGGCCGAGAAGCTGGCCAGGAAGAAGGCGGAGAAGGCCGCCAAGGCCGCCAAGGCCGCTGCAAAGGCCGCCAAGGCCGCCGAGGCCGCTGCCAAGGCCGCCGCCGGCGGCGGGAACGACAAGAAGAAGAAGGAGAAGGAGGAGAAGGCCCGCAAGAGGGCCGAGCAGGAGGCCGCCGACCAGGGTGAGCGGCGGGCGACGCCTTTCACACGACACGGCGGCCCCTCCCGAGCTCAGCGTACGCCGGCTTGCCGCTGGGGCGCACCCGCCCCTGCGGGGCGGCCAACCACCCCCGACCCCCTCCCCCCACCCCGCAGCCCTGATCGACAAGGCCAAGGCGACGCCCTACGGCGAGAAGAAGGCCACGGACGGGGAGATGCCCGCCGGTTACTACCCCAAGTTCGTCGAGGCCGCCTGGTACGAGTGGTGGAACGAGTGCGGCTTCTTCAAGCCCGATCTCGAGTCGGACAAGCCGCCCTTCGTGATGGTCATCCCGCCCCCCAACGTGACGGGGGCGCTGCACATCGGGCACGCGCTCACCAACTCGATCGAGGACTGCATCGTGCGGTATCGCAGGATGTCAGGGTACAACGCCCTGTGGGTGCCCGGCACGGACCACGCCGGGATCGCCACGCAGACGGTTGTGGAGAAGCAGCTCATGCGCCAGACGGGCGAGACGCGCCACGACCTCGGCCGTGAGAAGTTCGTCGGGAAGGTCTGGGAGTGGAAGGAGGACTACGGCGGCCGCATCCTCGGCCAGCTCAAGCGCCTCGGGTCGTCCGTCGACTGGTCCCGCGAGGCCTTCACCATGGACTCGAACCTGTCCCGGGCCGTGCAGGAGGCCTTCGTGCGCCTCTTCGACGAGGGCCTCATCTACCGCGACAACCGCCTGGTCAACTGGTGCTGCAAGCTCCACACCGCCGTGTCGGACATCGAGGTGGACTACATCGAGGTCCCTGGGCGCACCAAGCTCCCCGTTCCCGGGTACGACGAGCCCGTCGAGTTCGGCGCCCTGACCAAGTTCGCCTACAAGGTCGATGATGACTCGGGCGACGAGATCGTCATCGCCACCACGCGTCCTGAGACCATGCTCGGCGACACGGCCGTCGCTGTTCACCCCGAGGACCCCCGGTACGCCAAGTTCCACGGCAAGCACCTCGTCCACCCCGTCTCGGGCCGCAAGATGCCCATCATCCAGGACGCCGAGCTCGTCGAGATGGACTTCGGCACGGGCGCCGTGAAGATCACGCCGGCGCACGACCCGAACGACTTCGCGACCGGGAAGAGGCACAACCTCGAGTTCATCAACATCCTCACCGACGACGGCAAGATGAACCACAACTGCGGACCCTTCGAGGGCCAGGCGCGGTTCGAGTGCCGGCGGACCATCGTCGAGTTCATGGAGAGGGAGGGGCTGTACCGCGGGGTGGAGGACAACGCGATGAACATCCCCGTGTGTTCGCGGTCCAAGGACATCATCGAGCCGGTGCTGAAGCCACAGTGGTGGGTCGACTGCAAGGACATGGCCGCGGCGGCTGTGGGCGCCGTGCGCAACGGCGACCTGGAGATCATCCCGGCCGAGTTCAACGCAACGTGGTACCGGTGGCTGGAGAACATCCGGGACTGGTGCATCTCCCGGCAGCTCTGGTGGGGCCACCGCATCCCCGCTTACTACGTCGAGGTCGAGGGCGAGGACCGCGGCCGCGCCGGCATGCCCTCGGAGGACATGACCAACTGGGTGATCGGCAAGACGGAGGAGGAGGCCCTCGCCAAGGCGCAGGCCAAGCACCCGGGCAAGAAGGTCAAGCTTGTGCAGGACGAGGACGTCCTCGACACCTGGTTCTCCTCCGGCCTCTTCCCCTTCTCTGTCTTCCAGTGGCCCGACCAGACCAAGGACCTCGCCAAGTTCTACCCCACCTCGCTCCTCGAGACGGGCCACGACATCCTCTTCTTCTGGGTCGCGCGGATGGTCATGATGGGGATGAAGCTGACGGGGGAGGTGCCCTTCAAGCAGGTGTACCTGCACTCGATGGTGCGCGACGCCCACGGGCGCAAGATGTCCAAGTCGCTCGGCAACGTGATCGACCCCATCAACGTGATCGAGGGCATCTCCCTGGCCGACCTCCACAAGACGCTCGAGGGCGGGAACCTCGCCGCCGCCGAGATCGAGAAGGCTGTGGCCGGTCAGAAAGAGGACTACCCGGACGGCATCGGCGAGTGTGGCACGGACGCCCTCCGCTTCGCCCTCATCTCGTACACCTCCCAGGGCCGGGACATCAACCTCGACATCAAGAGGGTCAGTGCGTACCGGAACTGGTGCAACAAGCTCTGGAACGCTCTCAAGTTCGCGATGCTCAACATCGGCGACGCCTTCGTCCCGCAGCGCGACTGCGAGGTGGACTTTAAGGCCATGCCCTTCATGTGCCGCTGGGTCCTCGACTCGCTGAACGAGACGGTCGCCACCACGGTGAAGGCGATGGACGCGTACAACTTCTCCGGGGCCACGGACGCCCTGTACCAGTTCTGGCAGTACAAGCTGTGCGACAACTTCATCGAGATGTCCAAGCCGACCATGCAGTCGGACGACGAGGCCGCCAAGCAGCCCGTGCGCCAGGCGCTGTGGATGTGCCTCGAGACGGGCCTCCGCCTCCTCCACCCGTTCATGCCCTTCGTCACCGAGGAGCTCTGGCAGCGCCTCCCCAAGACCTCCGACATCACTGCCAAGTCCATCATGATCGCCGACTACCCCAGGCCCAACCCCGCCATGGAGGACCCCGGCTCGGTCACCGACTTCGGCCTGATGACGGCCGTCGTGTCGCAGATCCGGTCCCTCGCGTCCGCCTACGATCTCCCCACCAAGGCCCGGCCCGAGGTGACCCTGCGGTGCGGGGACGCCGAGCGCAAGGGGCGCCTCGAGGGCGTCGTGGCTGAGATCCGCACCCTCGCCAAGACGGGAGACATCCGCGTCGCGGGCACCGACGGTGACGCCCCCACGGGCTGCGCCGTGCAGGTGGTCGACGATGCGACGACCCTCCACGTGCTCCTCAAGGGCCTCCTTGACCCCGCCCAGGAGGTCGGGAAGCTCGAGAAGAAGAGGGAGGGCATCGTCAAGAAGCTCGAGACGCTCCGCGCGCGCACCGGCGAGGAGTCCTACCAGGCCAACACGCCCGAGGACGTCAAGTCCAGGGACGCCGAGACCCTCAAGACCTCCGAGGGGGAGCTCGAGCACGTCCAGGAGGCCATCGAGTCCATGAAGAAGATGGCCCTCGAAGCCTAGACGCTAGCCCCGCACCAGCGGCGGGTAGACCGATGAATCCACCCGGTCGCGCGGGACCCGCCGCAGGAGACCCCCTCGTGCCGAGGCCCTTCAAGTGGCGGGTAGCGCCCTACATCCCCTCCTCCAGCTGCTTCTTGACCTCGTCGCTCTGCGCCATGCCCTTCATGAGCATCTCCATGAACCCGGCATTGGCGGCGCTTGTCTCCTCCTCGAAGAGCACCTCGTACGCGTTGCTCCCCGCCTCCCCGAAAGACACCACCGACCCGGGCGAGACCATGTAGGCAACGCCCCCGCGGATCTCCACGTCCCCCAGGAACGTGGCCGACTTGGCGTTGCTGCCCTCCACGAACACCCGTCCGCCCTTGAACGTCACCTCCGCGTGCGGGTTTGAGGTTTTGGGCCCCGACACCTGCGGAGCGGGGGGGGCGCGCCTGCCGTTCCCAGGGGGGGCGCCCGAGGTGGACCCCGGGGGCTCGCCGGGGTCGGCGCCGCGGGGCTCGCCTTGATGTCCTGCCCCCCCGTCCCAACGGTGAGCGAGGTCGTGGACGAGTCCAGGGTGTAGCTCTTCCCCCCCGCCGTCGGCTTCAGCTCCACCTTCCCCGCCATGCACCTCACGGCCCGGGGCGGGGGCATGGACGAGGCGCCCGCGCGGTGTGCCGGCGAGCGGCCGAGCGCCAGGGGCCGCGCGCCTGCAAGGAACACGGCCGACATTGTCGAGAGCCGCGGTCGATCGGACAACTGGCCTCGAACCGCGCGCGCGGGGATGGGGGTTTTCGGGGATGCGCAGGGGAGGGGGGGCGGGGGTCAGTGAGGAAATTGACTGCGAGAGTATCCGGCGCTGCGTAGATTCTGGCCCCCCCCCAGATCGAGAGCGACCAAAGACTGGCGCTGGCTCACCGCGGAGGACGGGGAGGCCAGGGTGCAGGTCCCTACCGTTGCCAGAGAACTCTGACGGCCTCCTCCCGCGGGCAGAAGAGACGTGGGTAGGAGGCTCGATGGGCAGATTGACCCGTCATCGCGCCGCCGTTTAGCCCCAATCGGCCCCCCACCGCCGAGCACCACCACTCCCCTGCGCCTTTCTCTCCTCCCAACCGCACCGCAAAGGCGACCATGGCCACCGTTGTCCGCGTCTCGATGCCCCGGTGAGCACGGCATGTGCATGTTTCTCTTCTTGTCTGCGTGCGACGCGTGAATGTCTCTTGTTCACCCCGCCCGGGCTGGTGGGGGGTCGTCTGGATAAGGGCCCTGGGAGCCACGCGCTTGGGACGCCCGGCTTCACGATCTCACGGGATCGATTGCGACGATTCTGACGCCTTCGGGTCGCATTCCACGCGAAACCCCGCAGCTGTCCCGCGCGAGCCCTGTTTCTCCCTCCCCAGCGCTGGCGGGGCCCAGGCACCCCTCAGCAACCGCCGCCCCCCCCGCCCCCCTCCCTCGCAGCGTTGCGGGCATCGCCCGCCCCGCCCCCGCGCTGCGGATGGCGCGCGCCCGCGTCGTCACTGCCGCCGGTGAGACGCCCGCCCCCGCGAGGACCCGGAGCTGCGCGCCCCCAGCGCCGGCCCCGCCCCAGGACCCCCCCGCAGCGCTGACCCAGCCCCCCCCTGCCCCCCGCCCCCCTGCGCGCCCGCAGTCAAGACGTCGACCAAGCAGGCCAAGGACGCCCTGAAGAAGATGGAGAAGTCCCTGGACAAGGTCAAGGAGGACTTCACGACCCTCCGCACCGGCCGCGCCGACCCCAAGATGCTCGACCGGATCGAGGTGGTTTACTACGGGGCTCCGACGCCGCTGTCGGGGGTGGCGGGGGTCAGCGTGGCGGACGCGAGCACGCTGACGATCCAGCCGTACGACCTCTCGTCCCTGGGGGATATCGAGAAGGCCATCATGGCGAGCGACCTGGGCATCACGCCGTCCAACGACGGCAAGGTAATCCGCCTCAACATCCCCCCCCTCACGACGGACCGGCGCAAGGAGATGGGCAAGGCCGCCGCCAAGATGGGCGAGGAGGGCAAGGTGGCGGTGCGCAACATCCGGCGGGACGTCCTCAAGTCCCTCGAGAAGGAGGCCAAGGCCAAGGACTCCTCCATCGGGGACGACGAGAAGAAGGACATCGAGAAGGAGGTCCAGGACGTCACCGACGACGTCATCAAGCAGATTGACGCCCTCGTTTCCGCCAAGCAGAAGGACCTCGAGAAGGTCTGATGGGGCGTCCCTCGGGGCGGTGGGGTATTGAGGTTGAATCCGGTCTAGCAAGGGGGCGCGGGGGCGCGCGTCACATGGCGTCCTCGACCGAGTCGGCGAGGATGGCCGGGCGCGTCTTCTCCACAAGGGCAATGGCGGAGTCGATTACGGCATCGGGGAACTCGTCGGGGACGGCATCTCTGAGCGCGCCGCGCATCACCGCCGCGACCTTGTCGAAGTGGGCGTCCGTGATGTTGAACTGCGCGCGGGGGGGCGGGCGGGGGGAGAGCGGGTCGGGGGGGGCTCGCCGCCCCGCGCGGGGCGCGGGGTGGGGGTTCGCGGCCTGGGGCGGCCTGGGGCGGCCTGGGGCCCGCGGCCGTCCCCACTCACCTGCTCGCGGACGCGCTTGTGGGCGCGGTTGAGGTCCAGCCCGTTGTAGTTCCGGGCGCCGCCGAACGCAAAGGCGCAGAAGGCGTGCACGTGCTTCTTGAGCGTGGCCAGGTCGACGCCCTGAAAGAAGGGCGAGAGGTCCTCGTCGCTGATGGCCGCCTCGTAGAGGGAGTCGAGCATGTCCCGCAGCGCCTTGTCCGCGATGTCCTTCCCGAGGATTTCGTATAGGGACTTCCCAGCGTACTTGTTCAACTCCTCCTGCTTCTTGGCCTGGTCGTTGTACCCTGCGGGGGGGGCCGGGCGGGAGAGGATGTTGGGGAGGTGGTCCTCGGAGGTTGCGTTCGGGAGGGCGGTGCGGGGGACCGACGAGGACGTGCGGACCGATGAGGTGAGGGCTCCCGAGAGGGCAGGAGAGCTCGGGAGCTCTCCCCCGGCCCGGGGCCTGGCGTTCGATGGCGTGTTGAATTACGTGGCACGCAAGGGCCGGGCAACTCGAGCGATCGGCCAGAAGGAGGTCCGCCCCAACAGAGTCGCTCGCCCACCGTAAAACTCGCACGACAGGGGGGGCGCAGTCTATGTGCGCAGCGGGCGAATTCGGCGGGAATTTGTAGGACATGGCGACCAGTAGCCCACCCCCTCAGCGCGGCCCGGGCGGAGCCCCGGCGCCAGGCACCCGCGGGCCCGCGTCATTGGACTCACCAGGCATCTGATCGCGGCTTTGCTGCCGCAGCGCCTCCACGTACTCTGGCCCCATAAGGAGGGCCTCCTCAACGTTCATCGACATGTCTTTGACTCGTCTCTCCAGTCGCTCCGAGGTGGCCCCGTGTGTCCTCGCGCAGGGCGATATTCTTCGATTGACTTCCTCAGTGTTCCCGCGCCCCCTCTTCTGGGTCCTAGCCCCCGCCCTAGGAGCGCGGCGTTCCCACCCAGAAGCTGCGAGACAGACCGCTTTGGGGGGGGGAGGGTCCCGTCTCCACCAGCCCACCCGCGGCTCCAACAGCCCACCCCCCAGGCCACCGGTGCCCCGTGCCGACGCCCCCAGCACTCCCATACCCCAGGCGGGCCGGACGCGTCGACACGGTTTTCAACTCCCCGCCACCTCCCCCGCGCGCCCCTCAGCGGTGCGAGGTCCCGAACTGGGCGAAAAAGTCGGGCCGGATCTCCCCGCGGTACGTGTCGTTGAGCGCCCGCGTCCGCTGGTCCGCGGCGTCCCTCTGCGTGGACAGGAACGTGGCCAGGTCCCGGCTCTGCCCCGCCATGAAGGCCCGCCGCTTGGCCTCCATCTCGTCCATCGCCTTCTTGACGTTGACGGCCTGCCGCGCGTACTCCATCTCCTCCCGCGCCGCGGCCTCCCGGCGCGCCTTGGCCGCCTCCACCTGCACCTCGCGGACCTCCTGCGGGGGGCGAGGGGGGGAAGGGCGCGGGGCGCGGGTCAGACGTGGGACCCACGGACCCCGGTCGGGCGGCCTCCGGGCACGGGGGCGCGGGGGGCGGGGGGCGGGGGGCGCGGGGCGCGGTGGCGGGCGGGCCGCGGGGCGGGGCGGCGGGACCGCGCACCTGGATGGCCCGGAGCTCGTCGGCGCTCATGCCCTTGTAGTTGTCCTTGCGGAGGGTCCCGGCGGGGTTGACCGTCGCCCCCGGGTCCTCGTTGAGGAAGGGGTCCTGGGCGTTGTGAGCGATCTCGGCCTCGTCGGCCATGAGCTGGAGCGCGCGCTCGTGCTCCTCCCGGTCGCGCCGCGCCTGCGCGAGCTCCTGGTTGCGCCGCAGGACGAGGAGGTCGTGGGCGCGACGGGCCTCCTCGGCGTCGGCCACCATGGCGGCGAGGGCCTGGGTCTGCGCGGCGGTGCCGGCGGCGACGTCGGCCTCCTGGGCGTCGGCGGCGGCCTGGATCGCGGCCCGGTGCGCCTCCTGCGCCTCCCACGCCGCCAGCAGCTCGGCCCGCAGCGCCTCCTCCCGCGCCCCGCGCTGGAGGTCCTCCCCGTCGAACTTTTGGATCGACGCGGGGCCGCAGCGGGGGTCGTCGTCGGCGACGCGGGCGGCCGTGTCCTTGAGGAGGTACTTGGGATCGTTGAGGTCGAACTCCCGGGCCTCCTCCTTCTTCTGGGTGCCCCAGAACGCCGCCTGCGGGGGGGTAGCCGGGCCAGGCCAGGGGGGCGTCCGGGGGGTGCGGGGCGGGCCCAAGGCGGGCCCCACCACGGCGCCCGGCGGAGCGCGGGGCCAAGAGCGAGGGGGGGGGAGGGGAGGACGCGCAGGGCGGCGGGGGACTGCGCCGCCGCGGGGGGGGGAGGCCGGGCCGGGCGAGGGGTGTCGTCGTTGTTGGCTCCAACTCACCACGTCCTTGTTATACTCCTTCTTGGTCTGAGAGGCCATCGCCTGCCTCCTCAGGAGCTCTTGGTCCCACTTTAGGGCCATCTCCGACGCCTGCTGGTCGCTATCCTTGGCTCCCTTCAGCCGGGCCTCCTTCTCGGCGATCTGGGCCTCGAGCGCGGCAACGTCCACCTGAGCGGGGGCAGGGGGAGTCGGGTTGGGGGCCGGTCAGCGACTGTCCCCGCGGTAGTGGCGGGTTCTGTCCCACGACATCGCGTCCTCGCACACTTTCGTTCTTAGCAGCCAGACTGTCGAGCGCGTTGGGTCCACAGGCGATGCCCCGCGCCGGGAACATGGAAACGAGCAAGGTCGAGGGACGCCCCGCCATCGGCACCCCCCGACAGGGTCCCGCGATGGAGCACGCCATCTATTCATCCATGAAATTGAAATAGGGAGCAGAAAGCGGCGTCTCAAGGTGTGCATGCGGACTTCTATCGGGTCACGAGTACATGCTCTGGGGCACTCCCCGAGAGGCCCACGGGAGGTCCCAGGACAGGGGGTTCTCCGGAGCTTTCGCGGGATTGCGGCCATAAATTCGCCTCTATCGACCGCGTAGACATGTTAACCGCCCCATTCGTAACCTCGGCGCGCCAGGGGTGGAGCGGGAACATCCGAGCTCCACAGGGGGGAGGGGAAGCTCCACCGGCTCCGACGCTACGAGGGACGGGAGAAGCTCACCCCGATCGTGCGCTGCTTGGCATCCATAACCCGAGCGAGGCGCTCAGGGTCATTGGGCGGGATCACCCGGTTCGTCGCCCAGCGACCCATGGTGCGTTCTTTTCGGAAGGTCTGCCCAGTGCAGAGCGCGGGGGGGGGACTGCGAGGATCGAGCGCAAGGTACAGGCACCCGGACGGGCTACTATCTGCTGGCACTATGGGGCCCGAGGCGCGGGGGCGCACCCAAGGGGACCCCTGCCGCCGGCGAACCCCCCGCCGTGCCGTTGCACCGCTGCTCTGGCGGGGCACCAGGGCAGGCCGTGGCACACGCGACCCCGGGAGGCGGCGGGGGACGGATCGCCCAAGTCCGATGCTGTTCAATCCGACTGTCTCCTCCCTCTCTCTCTCGGTCCTGGGGCGGCCCTCCGTACCCTCACATCACCAGGCGGCCGGCGGGGCTGGGCCCCTCCCAGCGGCTCAGGAGCACCGCCGGGTCCGTCGTCCTGGGGCTGCCGGGCAGCGGGTGCGAGTGGAGCACCGTGGACCCCGACCCGAACCCCACCACCACGGGGTGCACCCCCTCGGCCTCGGCGCGGCCGCTGCCCGCCTCGCGGCCGCTGCGGCCACTCGAGGCCCGGGGGGAGGTCCCGGGGCTCCGAGATTCCCGGGCGCTGGATACGAGGCTTCCGAAGGCCTGGCGGAGCTGTCCGGACGAGCCGGAGCGCAGCGCGCCGCGCGTGACGGCCGCCGCAGTGAGGGCGGCGGCGGCAGAGACGCCCGCGCGTCCCGAGCCGCCCTCCGAGGAGAAGGGGCCGAAGCCGGCGTCCAGCTCGCGCGCGGACGACGACGCCTGCCCGGCGACCGCCCGCGCGGCCAGCTCGGGCGCCGGGGCCCCCGGCGACGGGGCCGGCTTGGGGGACGCGACAACCCCCACGTCGGTCGCCACCGTGACTTGCGAGATCCCCAGGGCCGAGATCTTCACGCTGACCTCCACCCGGGGGGTCTCGCCCACCGGGGCGGGCTCCCCCGCGGGAGGCTCGCGCTCCCGGGCCGCCTCGGACTCGGACGCCTGGCGCTCGCGGAGCGCCCGGGCCTGGGCCGGCGCGAGCTCGAGGACCAGGTCCCCGGAACGGACCTCGAACGCGGCGGCGGCCGTGCCGTCGAGGACGGCGCCGTTCACGTCGAAGAAGCGGCCGGCGAGGCCCGTGTCGGCAGCGAGCGCCTCGGCGAGCGAGGTGCCCGCCTGGGTGCGCAGCACCCGGACGCGGCCGTCCAGGCCGACGAAGACGACGTGCGCGGCGCCGCACGTGGCGCAAGCGGTGCTCCGGAGGTCCTCGAGGGACCCGCAGAAGCGCTCGTCGCGGTGGTTGCACGCCTCGGCGTGCTCCGGGAAGGTGCAGAGCGCCCCCGTCTCCCGGACGAGGCCCCCCGGCGCCCCTGCCGCCCCCGCGCTGGTCCCGGGGCTCTGGGGCTTGCACTTGGCGTCGTGGACGTCGAGCTCCCACCCGAGGACGTACTTGGCGTAGGCGACGAGCTTCTCCGAGCACTGCCCGAGGCCGTCGGCCCCGAGGGACTCCTTGTAGCGCCAATGCGCGGCGGCGCCGTACTCGGAGACGACGTGCATGTCGGCCGTGCGGATCTGCACCTCGGCCGGGACGCCTCCCGGGCACTCGATGTAGCAGTGGAGGGAGCGGTAGCCGTTGCCCTTGGACTCGCGGATGTAGTCCTTGAACCGGAGCCCGATGGACTCGAGGGGGCGGAACGTCTCCTGGACCACCCGGAGCGCGCTGTAGCAGTCGACCTTGGTCGGCACGATCACCCGCAGCGCCTGGGCGTCCAGCACGTCGTCGAGGCCGAGGCTCTTGGAGTGCGTCTTGCGGTGGATGCCGAAGAGCGACTTGACGCGGCCCGCGATGTCGACCACCTCGATGCCCGACTCCTTCAGCGCGGCCTCGGTCCGGTCCAGCGCCTGCTGCAGTGCCTGCCGCCGCTCCTGGGTGTGGAAGCGCGACCGCAGCTTGGCGTGCGTGACGGGGTCCAGGTGGTAGAAGCACAGGTCCTCCATCTCCGACTTGACCGACGCGAGGCCGATGCGGGAGGCCAGGGGCACCAGCGTCTCCATGTGCGCCCGGGCCACCCGCCGCCGCTCCCCGGCCTCGCGGTGGGACAGGCCCCGCAGGTCCTGCAGGGCCTGGGCCAGGTGGATGACCGAGGCCCGCACGTCCCCCATCGACAGGAGCACGTCGCGGAGCTCCTCAGACTCGGCGGTGGCGCCCTCGAGGTCCAGGATGGAGGACATGCGCCGGGCGTTGGTGACCGTGGCCGCCAGATCGTCCGAGAAGTCGGCCAGCACCTCGTCGGCCCGCACGGGAGACACGTGCGCCAGCGCGGACGACAGCACCCCCGCCGCCAGGACGTCCGCGTCCAGGCCGAGGTCGCAGAGGGTGGCGACGGCGCCGTTGAGCGCCGCGACTATGACGGGCTGCCCGTCCGCCTCGCGCCCGCGGACGGCGCGCAGGGCCGCCTCGAAGGCCCGCCCGAAGACGGCCTCCCGGAGGACGGGGTGACGCTGCGCGAGGCCGCGGAGGAGCGACCGGGCGCGCGCCTCGACGTCCGCGGCGGGGTCGGCGCGGGGGATCCTGGGGACGGGCGGGGACTGGAAGGTCCGGCCGGCGTCGACGTCGGCGCCGGCGGAGAGGCCCGGGAGGTGCCCCGAAAGGGACCCGTGGAGGGACCCGCCCAGGGGGGCCTCAACGGGGGCCGCAAAGCGGCCACTGTTGCCGCTCGCCGAGGCGCGCGGGGCGGGCTTGAAGCCGACCACGACGGGGACCGACGCCCCCAGGGACGCGGCGCCGGGGCTCCGGGCCCGATCGGCAGAGAGCCCGGCGCGCGCGAGGGACGCGTGGGACGGGGTCCGCGAGAAGCTCTGCGCGCTGTCCAGCTCCTCAATGCCCAGGGGCATCGGGGACCGCGACCGCACGGAGGACGCCGCGGGAGTCTGGCTCAGGGACTGCGGGGGCGCGGGTGGGGCTTGTGCGTCGCGTGGGTCCCGCGAAGGGCTCGCCGCGCCGCGGCGTCGGAGAGGTTTGACCCACGCGGCCTACCACGCTCCCCACGGGTGGGTGACAACCTCTGCCCGGGGGCGCGGCAGCCTCCACGAACAGATTTAGCGGTGATTTCACGTTCGAGGTGGTTCTTGTTGATAGTAACTATGTATTAGACCAAAATTCGCGCGGGTTAGATCTCGGGATTGGACGTCGCGGGGGACGCAAGGCGTGTCCTTTTTTGGGAGGGGGACGTGGGGGGAACGTGGCGTCCGGGGAACTCACGCTCGCATTTTGCGGGGTGCCGGCCAGCTGCCTCCTCGACACCGAAGAGGATAGCTCCGAGCTCCGCGGAGCCGTCGCGGGGATGCGCACGGGTTGCGACATAGGGTCCCTGATTTACCCAGGGTGAGAAGAATCCGGCCTTCCAACTGCGGGCGTTCCGGGGACGTGGTAGTGTCTTTGGCCGCCTTCTACAGTTAAAACTGTCGTTAGTAGACGAATTATACGGAAGAACAGATAATTGATGCTATTGGACCGGCGCGTCTCCCGGAAGGAGGGCACAAGGTGTAGATTCACATTGCCTCGGGGAGGTTGGCGGGGTAGTCCGTAGAGCGCGTGCCGCGCACCCCCGGGGCCGAGGGGGCGCGGAACGAACCCTAAAGGTACCCACGAGTCCCCCGATTCGCGGGAAAAATGAAACTTATCGCCGAATTCACGCGTGGCATGTTTGACTCTTTCACGCGGGGGCGCCCTCCCCGAGAAACCGGGAAGGCGGGGGCCCGAGAGGGCGGGGGCGTCGGCTCACCTGATTTTCAGCGATATTTCCTCGGGGTTCCCTTCCCGGCGACCAATTATACCGGCGTGAAAAGCAGGGCTCGAAGAGCGGGGGTGGGCAAATGTTCTTTTCGCTTCCGGGGAC
>Ga0181582_10001358_pt1 | contig 19036 bp, 12 predicted proteins | sample 071ome_32_FD_132438 | JGI IMG/M metagenome (GOLD analysis project Ga0181582, IMG submission 132438) | Coastal salt marsh microbial communities from the Groves Creek Marsh, Skidaway Island, Georgia - 071405AT metaG (megahit assembly) | ecosystem: Environmental > Aquatic > Marine > Intertidal...
GAGGAGCTCGTCGCCCACGGAGACCCAGGCCTCCTGCTCGGCCTCGAGGGCGGCGGTGCCCCCAGCGCAGCGGCGCATCCACACGCGGGGGCCAGCCCTGCGCGACGCGCACGTTCGGACCCGCGCCCTTGCCGCCCCCCGCCCCTGGCGGAGCCTCCTCTCGCCAAAGAGGACGTCCCCGCTCACGCGGAGCAGGGACTGCGGGGTGTCGTGGGCGTCGCCCTCGGCAGGCCGGCCCGAGCTCCCAGGGGTGGACGCACGCGTCGATGCCACGCTCGCTTCTTCGTCCGCTTCCTCGGGCATCCATACGTCACACACGCATCGGGAAACGGACACGGGCATGGATGGCCACGAAACGCGCCCCAGGGTGACGGAGTGGCCGGTGGAGAGAGCCAGGGGGGGGGCGGCTTGGCCCGGGCCGTGGGGGACGAGCACGAGGTTCGGGGACATAATACACTACTGGACGCCGGATGATGGATAGAAGAGCGCAAAAAATCCGTCAAATGTCATGAATCCGACGGCACGCCTCCCCTCGGGAGGCTCGGAAAAAGTGTCGTGGTTGGGCAAAGGCGCCAAAATGCGCGCCCTTGTGGAACCTGCGCAGGGAGCACGCACTTGCGACCAACAGAAATAGGATGGACGCGACCGCGAGGGGGAGGTTTGCGCGGGACCATGCTTTGTCGGTCCCTAAGCGGCACAGCATCCACAGCACGTGCGTGTCCTGCCAGGGCACTGTCCCGCTCCATCGGGTCAGCTCGACGGTTCCACTTCAGAGGGAAGGGCAACGCCCGGCCCTTCAGTCCATCCCAGGCTCGGCGAAGGGACCGTCGCCCTCCGCAACCCCCACGAGCTCCCGGAGTCCCTCGTCCATGCCATCCAGTGCCGCTGCCCCCACCCCCATCACCCGTGTGAGCCTCTCGGCCCACGCGTCCGCCACGGCGCCCCGGATTTGGTCCAGGTCCTCCTTGCTCCACCAGCCTGTCGTGGCGTCGGGTGCCGCGAGCGGCTCCACTTGCGCAGCCAGTGGGGGGGCGACGCCAAAGGCCTCCTGCACAGAGATGAAAGCGGTCGCCCCCCGCGCTCGCGGCGCCGGGGCCCCGAGTGCCGCCGCCGCGGCCGCTACCGAGTCCGGCACCGCGACGGCGACGGCCTGCCGCCACGGCGACGTGGGATCGTCCCGGGGGTCGTAGCCCCGCTGGATGAGCACCCCCGCCCACGGCCCGTCGCGGAACTGGTAGCAGCTGCGGGCGACGGCCCGGGCCATGGCGTCCCGGTGCGGGGGCTCCGCGAGCGCCCGCCCCTCCGCGGACCGCGCCATCTCCTCGGGCACCCACACGGGCTGCTGCTCAAGCATGGCGGCCAGGGCCTGGTGCGTCGCCTCCTCCCCCGCGGGGGGGTCCGTGGTATCCGGCTCCGGGACGGCCGTGCTGTCGCCCGGGACGCGCTCTACGCCGTCGCCCCCCAGCAGCCCCGCCTCGCCCTGCCCCCCGGGCCCTGCCCCCCCCCCGGCCACCCCCTCCCCTCCGGTCCCCCCCTGCCCCTCGCCTCCCCCCGGGGGCCCCGTGCCGCCACGGCCTGCACGCCGGGCCGGGGGCGCGGCCCTCTTGGCGGCGGCCGCCAGGTCCTTGCCCAGGACCTGGACCGGCGCGTCGCGCTTGGAGAAGAGCGGAGGGACCATGCACAGCGGGGACGCGCCCCCCTGCAGGAGCCGCTCCGCCGGCGGCACCCCCCTGTCACCCGCCTCGGTCTCTGGCCGGGCCAGCGCCGGCGCGAAGCCGCCCGCGAGGGTGCTGGCGGACGTGGGTGGGCGGTACTGGAAGTCGGCCATGCAGGGGAAGGATAGCGCCGGCGTGACGCGGGCGGACACCTCCGCGGCCGGCGCTGCGCCCGCCGGCCCCGCGGTGAGCCTCAGGAGGAGCCCCGGCCGCCCCCTCTCAGAGAAGGCGGGATGGCAGAAGGGGTCCTCCGGGCGGAACTTGAGGGACAGCATGTCCGTCTTCCCGCTCACCAGGGCGTCAAGGGCCTTGGGACCCCCCAGCGCGGCGATCACCCTGCGGAGGCCGGGGAGGTGGCGGCATCGCGTGGCGTCGGGGGGACGGAGCGAGGGAGACGGAGAAGGGCGGGCGCGCGGGAAGGTGGTTGGCGGCGGCTCCCGGGCGCGTGATGGGCAGATGAGACGCATCGGATGACAAGAAACCCCGCGAGCCAGACCGACCGGGTCGAACGGCCGCGTGCGGAAGGGGAGCGCGCCTTCTGTCCGAGTTCCGAGGGGGTGACTCACCTGTCCCGGTTCTTCACATACACGGGGAGCATGAGCCCCGTAACGGAGCTCGAAGGGATGGTCCCGGACGCGCTGACGCCCTGTGCTGCGTGCGAGCCGTCGACGTCCATCCTCCCCCCCCTTCCCTGTCCGCGGCTGTCTCTCCTGTCGTTCAGGGGCGAAGCTCGTCGCTCGGGGAGACGGACAATCGGCGCGGGAGGGCCGGAGGGGGGCCAGCGGCGCGGGGGAGAGTGGAGGGCGGGCAGGTGGGAGGCGCGCCCTCGACGACGCCGCGCGGGCGGGCGGGAGACGTTGTCCCCGCAGTCGCACGGGCACCCCGGAGCCGCCCACGCACCCGCATGCCCGTCAGGGGGTCAAGGTTAGTCCGATTGAGTGAAGTTCACATGGCCGGGCCGCCCCTTCAGCGCCCGCACACCCGCTCGCACATCCCCACCAGCTCCCCCATCGTGGCCCGGGCCCGGTCCGCCGCCCCATCCTCCCCGCGGAGGCACGCCACCACCGCACCCGCGTGCTCTGCCAGTGCCCGCGCGTCGCGAGGCGCCAGTCGCCCCCGCAGGACCTTGAGGACCGCGGCCAGGCACTCCTTCGGCACGGGCGCGGCGCACCCGAACAAAGCCCCTACCAGGGCGGGCGCGGCGTGCTCCAGCGCCGACATCGGTTCGCTGGACCCGAGGCGCGACAACTCGCGGGCGACGAGGGCACGGACGGCCGCCCCCTCCCGCTCCCGCTCGGCGCCCTGCGCTGCCGACACGGCGCAGATGGCCCTGGCCGCCCCCTGGAGGCCCTCCTCCCACTCCTGGTCCAGCTCCGCCCCCCCCCGCAGCCCGCTGATGAGCCCCGCGTGCCGCGGGTCGATGGCCCCCGCCGCCCTGTCCCTGAGGGGCGCGGGCACCCTCGCCCCGGCAAAGGGCTCCGGGGGGTGCCCGGCGACCGCCGCGCGGATGCCGGCCATCTCCTCGGGCGACGGGTCGCAGTCCACGAATGCGAAGAGGACGAGCAGGTCCAGCACGCCCTCCGCGACCCCCCGCACACCCTCCAGCATCGCCCCCGCGGCCGCCGCCGGGAGCCCGGCCGTGGCCATCTCCCGGATCGCCGAGAGCGCCGTGCGGACCTCCGCGACGCCGCCCTCGACCGCCTCCCGGAGGACGCCCCTCGCGGCGTCCCTGTCCGCCCTCTCCTTCTCCGCCAGATGCTCGGCCGTCTCCCTGAAGCACGCCCGCGCATCTTCCACCACCAGCTCTGCCAGTGCCTCGAGCGCCGACTGCCCGTCCCCGTCCCCGCCCCCGTCCCCGTCCATCTCCCCGACGGCGCCCACCGGCTTCATCTGGGACGCGACCCACTTGGTGTCGGGCGCCCGGAGCCCCCCGCCCCGGTCCCTCGGGGGCGCGCGCCCCTTCCGGGCGGCCCTGCCCTTGCTCCTGCCGTCGGCCCGGGCCCGGCGCACCTGCCGCTCTGCGTCCTCGCGGGCCGCCGCCAGCGCGCGCTCCTTGGCCCGCCCGCCGAGGTCTCCACTGACGACAATCGACCCGGCGACCACGATCGCCGCGTCAGGGTCTCCCAGGGCCGCTGCGGCCTCGGGGGACGGCGCGGAGTGGATCCACTCGACCTCTCGAGACAGGTGGGCGAGGAGCATCGCGAGGTCCCGGGTCGTCACCGCCGCGGGGAGGACCGTGCGCGGGTCCAGGAAGCCCTGCATCGCGACGGCCTCGGTCACCCGGGACTGCAGTCCGCGCACCAGCGACGGGGACACCACCATCGAATCCAGGGCGACGCAGCCCCTGCCCCCGCCCGCATGGTCCCGCAGCATCGACGCCAGCCCCGTCTCCGGGCGGGCCACGCCCCGGACCTTGGCCTCCCGGAAGGTCACGTACCCTCGCGTGTCGTAGTACTCGTCGATTTGCGCCCGCATGGCCTCCTTGTGCCGCCCTGGCTCGTACCTGGTGCCGCCCCCCGTGAGCTTCCCGTCCACAGCCCCATCCGCCACAAGGGCGGCGACCGCCTCCCCCACCAGCTCCGGCTCCTCACCGAGCTTCGCGGCGAGGTCGCCGACCTGGACGGGCTCCGACGCCGCCCCGAGTGCGGCCCGTACGGCCGACGACGCCCCTTCCAGGTACGACTCCGAGTAGACCCTCCCCCTCACGATCCGCGCGGGCGGCTGCATGGCCGCGACACGCCCCGCGAGGAGGGACAGGACGACGTCGCTCGGGAACCCCAGCGAGGTGGCCAGCGACACGCCCGTGGCCTTGCCGTGCCTGGCCAGTGTCTCCTCCACCGCCTTGACCACGACGCCCGTGACGTACGCCCGCGTGACGAGGTCGTTCCCGAGCAGGGCCACCTCGAACGCCCCGCCCCCCTCGCCGGCCCGCGCCGACATCTCGTCCGCCCCGCGGACGTCAGCGACTTCGCCCGCGACGGCGCGCATGTGGACCAGGTCGACGACCAGCTCAGAGGCCGCGGCCGACAGGGCCACCCGCCCCCGCTCCTCCAGGATCCCCCGCAGCTCAGACCGCAGGCGCTCGCGCGTTACGTAGTGCCGGGCGTCAGTGGTGACGATGAGCTCCCCGGGCCGCAGGATGCCCAGGTCCTGGAGCTTGTTGATGATCTCCACAGCGTTCCTGCGGGTACACGGCGTGGCGGCGGCGGGGTCCCCGGTCGCAGGGCGGGGAGCCGCGGGGCCGGGGGGGGGGCGGGGTGGCGTGGGGACGCACCGGTCGCTCATCTGCGCCGCCGCGGTGGGCCGCTCTTGGACCGCCGCCAGCTCTGCGAGGAGATCCGCGAGCTCGGGATCCTTGCTCTGCCCCAGCAGTGACCACATCGGAGCAGCCGCCGGGCTAGCTGGCCCCAGAGGGGAGGCGAGGCAGGGCTCCCGGGGAGGAGGGGCTCGGGAGGACCCAGTTCGTTGGCGCGGGCCACGCAGGCGCGAAAGGGTGTGCGGGTCCTGTGAGAAGGAAGCACATGCGTCTACCCTTACTGTTCGCCGGCAGGTGAGCGTCAAAAGGAAGGGCTGGGCCGCGCAGACCTCACACCAATTCCTCCGTCGGTCTCAGAAACTCGCGGAGGCGATGACTCCGGGGAGGAGACCCTCCTCTGCAGCTCGTCTGCGCACCTGGCATACACCCGTGGTCAGTTTCCTACGCGCCCGCTACGTAGCAGCCGCGCCCCCTGACGGAGCGCGCTTACCAGCCCCCCGCCTCCCCCACGAGCAGAGTGGGTTTGGCCGACACCGGCCCGTCCAGGATCGAGCGCTAGCAATGCACCCGCTCGGTGAGCTCCTGCTGATCCTCTGCGGCGTCCTCGATACGAGTCAAGCATATGCCCGTCCCGTGCTGCGCAAACCCCCCCCGCAACCCACCCCTCCCGCCTGGGCCAAAATTTGAGATGACCCGCGCCGGTTCGATCACTTCCACCCGGTTTGATCCGCAGATCTCCAGCGTCTCGAGACGCTGCTTCTCTTACCCTCGTACAAGGTCCTCGCGGAGGCCAAGAAGCGCGTCGAGCGGACGGAGGAGTTCAAGCCCGAGGTGAAGCGCAGGAGGATCAGCATCCAGGGTACGCGTTGCCAAATGTGCCCGAACTGCAAGAATGCGCAGACCGCCAAGCAGGCCTGCTACGTCAACATCCTCATGACCTTCCCAGAGTTCCAGGACCGGGACATCATCATCACCACGATGCGCCGCTTGGGCTTCAGCGAGTTCGGCCTGCCCCCCCAGCCGGTGAAGGGCGCCACGGTGAGTAGCTCGGGGACGTTTCGCCTCTTTTTCCAGCGCCCTCAATGCGTGCTTGGACTCTTCTTTGACGTGAATCTGCATCGGTCGCACGTCACCCCTTTCCCGCGCGGGTCCCCAATGTTCAGGCAAACCACTCGGCGAGCCCGCGCGGCCTCACCCCTTTCCGTTTTCGCCGTCGGGGGGAGCGTGTGATGTGGTGGACTGTCAGTGCGCCGCGTCGCATTGAAAGTGGGGGCGCATGGGGGTCCGGCCCCGGTGCGGGGGCTTCGCTGCCCGGCCGGCCTTGCCGGACACCTCGTACTCCCGCCTCCCCGCCCGCAGGTGGCCGACCCCGCGCCGGTGGCCGCCCCCGCCCCCGTCGCGGACCCCGAGCCCGTCATCGAGCACTGCACCATCTGCCGGACCGGGGACAAGATGGTGAGCAAGGACAAGGCCCTCCTCTGCGACCTCTGCAACCGCGAGTTCCACCTCGTGTGCCTTGAGAAGTACGCCCCGGAGGACCAACGGTTCCCGGAGGACGACAGCTACGGTCACTGGTACTGCCCCGCGTGCCACGGCGCCGGGACGTCCCTCAACAAGCTCATGCTCGAGTGCGCCACCATGAACCTGCCCTTCCCCATCCCGGACGAGGTCCCGGGCGCTGATCTGTCAGTGGGCTGGGAGCTCACGTCGGAGCGGACCGTGCGGTTCTTCCACGCCCAGAAGGACACGCAGGGGAGCCACACGAAGAACGCGATGAAGATCATCGAGAAGGGTTTCGACGAGGAGAGCGCCGACCTCCCGTGGGTGAGCGAGATGGTCCTCGGGCGGAACGAGTACATCCAGCTTGACCACTTCGCCTCCACCGCCACCATCCTCCTCTCGGCACCCAGCCAGGCCAAGGCCGGGGCCACCCGGGTCTCGGACGCGCACCGCCCCGTCGCTGCGGCGGTCGTGCGGTTCTGGGCGCCGGCGGTGTGCGAAATCCTAGCTATCGCCACGACGCCCTTCTCCACCCGCCAGGGCCACGGGAGGGCGCTGATCAACGTCGTCGAGTCCCTCTGCGCCCTCCTTGGGATCAACCGCATGGTCGCCCTCTCGCGCAACCGCTCCCAGAATTTCTGGACGGGCCTCAAGTTCCGCGCCGTGCCCAAGGACGAGCTCCGCGCCCTCGAGGACCGTAAGGTCTCCCTCGAGTACTGCGACGTGCCCCCCAAGCAGGCCAAGTTCGTTTACCGCGAGGTCCGGCCCAAGTCCATCAACGCTATGGGCTTCCTGTGCGAGCTCCAGGTGGACTCGAACGCCTCGCAGAAGGCCGCCAAAGCCATGTTCGAGTCGCGCGCCCGCGCCCTCGAGCGCAACTGGCCCTACTGGGAGACTTACCAGAAGGAGAAGGAGCGCAAGGCCAAGGAGGCGGCCGAGAGGGCCTCCAAGCAGGAGGAGGAGACCACCTCCACGGGGCGCCCCGGGGAGACGGCCTCGGGTGGCTACGGCGGGTTCGGATCGGTGCCCCAGCAGCGCCCCTCGGGCCCTGGGGCGCAGCGGGGGCCCATGACTGCCCCGCCGGGGAGGTTCCCCGCCAAGGCGCCCCAGGGGGGACCCGCGCACTACGCCGCGTTCGGCCGTGGTGGACCAGCCGCCTCCTCCGCGCGCCCTGCTGCTGCCCCCGCTCCGGCGGCCGCCGCGCCGCGGGCGTGGACGGGGGTGTGGGGGCCTGCGGGTGGGGGCCGGGTGGGAGGCGCGGGGGCGTCGGCCCCGTCATCGAAGGCCACCTCCAAGGCAACCGACAACGACCGGCCGAGTGACTCTGGTGATCACATTGTGCGTTCTGTTGGGGTAGCAGGCGGATGTGCTGATTCGAGCACGTGCCGTGTGCGCTGAGCCAGGGCACCTACGCTGACATACCTTTCCAGTCGTGTATGCTCGCAGGAAAGAAGGACTGAGCGCGACGTCGGGATGGAGCTCGAGGTCGAGACGGAGCGTGCGATGGAGGTGGTTCCCGCGCAGGAAGCGGCGGTGCACAGTGCGCAGGTCCGCCAGGGACAGGAGCCCGAGGAGGGTGGGGCTGCTGTCCTGATGCGCAAGGTCGAGGAGGTGAGGGAGCTCGAGCGCGAGATTGCCAAGATCAGCGCCGCTCGCGCCTGCCTGAGGGGCGTCAAGGGGACGTCTGACATCGTCAGGCGGCTCAGCCGCGCGGGCGCGGAAAAGGAGGGCGATGTTGCCGTCATCAGGAGCGAGCTGCGGGGAATGGTCGAGGAGTGAGGAGTACGGAGTGACCGTGGGATCTTCGTGAGAGGGTACTCCGTCGTCCCCCTGCTTGTCTGGGAGCGATCTGTGCGGGCTCGTGGGCCGGGATGATCCCTTGGTCTTCAAAATCCGTTCATCACATCGAACACCCTTGCCCGAGGGCTGTCGGCGCCTCCTAGACCTTCTTTGCCAGCTTGGGGACGGTGAACGTGCCACCGAACATGAACGCCCCGGACTTTGCAGCGCCCTGGGACAGGGTCACCACTGACGGGCGAGGCGCCGATGGCGCCCGGGCCTGGGCAATGGTTCCCTCAATTTCCGTCGCCGTGACGGGCTGGGACATGGACAGCCCCGTCCCCCGGCCCTGCGCGCTGCCGAGGGCCTTGGCCGTGATGTTGGTGTGCCTGTTGGCGTCCACCTTGGCCAGGGCCCCGGCAGGTTTCCCCAGCGCGCGCTTTCTTCCCGGGGCGGATGCCTGACTCAGCTTGACACCCCCGACTGCCGGCTTCGCCTGTGCCGCACCAGCGTCCTCGACGGCGGCCTTCTTCGCCGCCCTCGGCTCGTTCTCCTGGTCTTCGTCCCTAGCCCGCTTGGTCGAGGCTGTTGTCGCGGAAGTGCCTCCTTTCAGCTGCTTCTTCGCACCCTTCTTAGGGGCAGTCTTGCCCGCCGTCGGAAGCGGCTCCGGGGAGGCGGGGGGCTCGTAGCCCTGCGAGATATCGATGCTGGGGGCAACCTGGGCGTCCGAGGTCCCTTCCCCCATAGCAGCGAGACCTGTGCGGTCGTCCTGTGGCTCTGGGGCTTTCTTTCCCCTGCCCCCACGCTTCCCCTTGAGGCATTTATCCACCCCCCCTGACGTGTTTGCCGCCCCCTTCCCGCCGGCACCCTTCTTGGCCCTGCTGGCACCCGTCTTCCTGCCACCCTTCTCACCAGTCAACCCAGCGGCGGCTCGGCCTGACGACCCCGGCCCAATATCCTCTCCGCCCTCGTCCTCCTCAGCGTGAGTCTCGAGAGCAGGGGCGCGGTAGGAGCTCCGACGAGCGGCGCCCGTCGTCACGTGGAACGCCTCGAGCTCACCCTCCATCAGGGACATCCGGCGCTCCTTGGCGCGGACCTCAGCGGTGAGTGCTGTGACCCTGGCCTGCCCCTCCAGGGACGAGGCCCGAAGCTCGCTTTCGAGTGCGCGGACGCGGTCCTGGGCGTCTTGCCTGCTCCGCTGCTCCTCGACAAGGCGCTGCTCGAGCCCGGCAACGCGGTCCCGCAGCCTCTCCTCTGCCAGCTGCTCCTTCTCCGCCATGGCCCGCAACTGCTCCTGGACGCGGTCCGACTCCATACCCTTCTGCTCTGCGGCCATCTGCTTCCACTCTTGCAGGAACTCCTCCTTCTGCACCATGCGCTGCTCCATCAGCGCCGCGTTCTTCTCAGCGTGCAGGGCCCGGTCCTCCAGGTCCCGCACCCGCTGGGCGTGGGCTGCCTCAAGGTCTTCGAGTTTGGCCTGGTGCGACGTCCGAAGGTCCGCGATCTGATTCCCCATGTCGTACTCCGTCTCCTCGAGCGTGGATCTCAGCTGCTCCGCCTCCATGGTCCTCGCCGCGAGGCTCTCGGCGAGCCCCGCGGCCTCAGCCTCCAGGCGCGTGGTCTCGCCAGCGGCCTGGACCAACTCTCTGCGAAGGAGCTCGTTGGTGCGCAGGAGGCGCTCCGTCTCCTGCCGAGCCACGTCCAGGTGCAGGGTGAGCACCAGGGACTTCTTCTTTTCCTCGATCTCGTCGACGCAGGCCCGCGCCCAGTCCACCTTCTGCTGCTTGAGAGAGCCCGCAGCGTGGGTGAGCTTGTGCTCCAGCTCTTGGACCGGGTGCTGCCCGAGCTGGCTGAGGCCCTGGCGGATGTGGAACACCAGGGGCTCCAGGCACTGCACCTCCTTCTGAGCGAGACCGTACTGCGAGGGTGGGGCGAAGCTGCGACATCATGCCCGCGGAGCCGGGGAGGGCTCGCTCGGGGTGCCAAGCGGCGCGGGCGTTGTTGCTTGGTGGCCCAACCACCGGGGGAAGCCACGGGTGACCGGAAGCTCGTCGCGAACCAGCTCCGGGGCGCGTGTCACCTTGGAGCGCAGATCTTCGATGCGGTCGAGGGCCTCGGCGAGGAGCATCTGGAGCCTCTCATTCTCCCGGGAGACGTCGTTCACCTGCGTGGATGAGTTGGCCCGAACTTCGTAATTTCCGGGATCTCAGAAGACAAATCGCGCCCAAATTGCGAGTCTCGTGCAACGAAAAGAGGTGTATTGTCACGTTGAAATGAACAAAGCACGCCGCGACGCTGTGAGCGGGGAGACATGGGCGCAGGAAGTGGTTGTTGACAAGGGCAGTCACCTCCTCCGGAGAAAGCAGCCCGTGGTGCCTCCCAACCTCCCCCGAGGTGTCGAGACCAGCCGCATGGCTACCCTGTGCGCTTTCTGCGCTCATATTCCAGGCGGAGAGATCCGTCACGGGGAAAGGTGAATATTGAAGCCTCCCGAACTTCGACTTGGGGAATGAACTCCTCCTCAGAGGCCACGTGGAGCCAAAGGGTTGGCTTCTCCGGGGAGACCAAGCAGTATAAGATGTCATCCGCGCGGCGCGATCAACAAGAGCCCTGTGTATGCCGTCTCCATTCACTTTTGGCGAATGAAACCGAGACTGACCGACGAGGAAGGGCTTGGACCCCGTCAGTGGGCGCACGGGACACCTTTTGAACGGTAACCGCGACCCGCGGCATGTCTGTGGTCACTAACGTGCCAATACGTTCGGTCTAACCCTGCATCAGACTAAAGCGCCGCACCCAGAAGCAGCGAACCCTCCTTGCCCCCTTTCTTCGGCGACCGAGTGCGACGCTTGCGCACAAGATCGACGTGCCTTGTCAGGTGTTACGCGGGGATTCGAAAGAAGCAGGCATGGTGAAGCTCATCAGGTGTGTATGGTCGCTACATGGGGCGCGGGAGCGGTGTCTTGTCGCACTTCCCCCCTTCGCTCGCTTCCACACCCGCGCACAGCGGCGAATCAGTCTTTTTGCGGTTCTTACCGCTAATATATGCACATATTCGTCCTTGAAGAGGCGCAATCGTTGATTTGATGTCGTCGACGGTCGGCATCGGCCATCCTCCCCCGGGGAAAACGTCGAGGAAACGCCGCTTCTGCCCCCTTCTTCCGCGATGCGACTTTGTTCCTCACTCGCCGGCGGTCGCTTTGACACATTTGTGACCACATATATATTGGGGTTCGGTTTCAGACGACCATTGCGGTGGGACGAGGGCTTGGCTCGCCCCCCTTTTCCTCCGGGGGGCTGCCCAACGGGTAATCCTCCCCGCGCTTTGGAGAGGTGACCGGGCGACCTATCCTCTGCACCCACTCGCAGGTTCTTGATGAAGCTCTCGAACGAGACCGTGAGGGTAGAGCTGAAGAACGGGACCACGGTGCAGGGGACGATCACTGGGGTCGACCACGCCATGAACATGCACATGAAGTCGGTGAAGGTGGTGCCCACGGGGAGGAACGCGGTGCAGATGGACAACATGAGCATCAGGTGAGGGCAGCACAGGAGGTATTTTCGCACTGCACGCACGGGATCCGTGCCGAAGCGGCCTCCGTGACGCGGGAGGGGCGCCCTAAATCTGCGATGCCTCGGCCGCTCTCAAGGGAGGAACCCGAGTCCACCCTCCGTCCGTGCCTGCAGGGGTTCGACCATCCGGTATATTATCCTTCCCGACTCTCTGAACCTCGACACGCTCCTTGTAGGCCTTGACCAGCCCAAGCAGCGGGCCAAGCACCCCGAGAGGGAGAGGGCACCGGCTGCGGGGGGGCGGGGCCGGGGCAGGGGCAGGGGCAGGGGTGGCCGGGGACGTGGGCGGGGTCGCTTCTGATCCGAGGAAGCAATTGAAGAACGCCGCCGCGGGAGCTGCTTCGGGCTGCTCCTGTCTAGCCAGGCCGCTACTTTCAAAGGGAGCGGTCTCCGGAAACGCTGCCACTTGCCCACGCGCTCACATGCCCATTAGCCCATTATCTGAGCCCTCCACAGCCCCGACAGCTCGCGTGCCCCCGCCGCCCCGGCGAACGGAAGGACCCTGGGGGCTACCTTTGCCAGCGTACGCTCGTCCCCGCCGAGGGTTCGCCCCAGATCCATCCAGTCTGGCGACCACTGCCCCTCGAGGGTCGTGACCCCGTATGCATCGGGCCACCTGACCTGCCCAGGGGCAAGGCCCCGGCCCCCCGCGTCCGACGCTGCTTGCTCGAGCCTGCCCAGAAGCTCCTCTGGCGACTCGACGGGATGGTACCAGCCGCTCGCAGTGGCGGAGGCGAGGGTGAGGCGCACCCGCGCCCACGCCGCCGCTGCTAGGGCCTCCCCGTCCTCCGGGTCCACAGTTGCCAGACCCAGGTGCTCTGCCGCCGACGCAGCCGCGCGGTCCAGGGCGGCCGCCAGGACGCCCGGGTCCAGGGGGTCGCTGCAGAAGGTGTCGGGCTGGTAGAGCTCGAGCGCGCGGGCCGTCTGCACCGTGGACAGCGCGTGGCACACCTCGCCCAGGACGGCCGGCTCCCCGGCGAGGTCCTTGGGGAGCATCAGGAGGTCGGCGAGGCACCGCGTCAGGGGCACGAGCGCGCCGTGCGCCCCCGTGGGCATGCCGAGCGCCTCGATCAGGCCCGTCATCTCCATCTTCGCGCCCATCGCCCACCCAAAAGTCAGGGGGGCCTCCTCCCCGCCCGCCCCCGGGCCGCCCACCAGGGCCTCCCGCCCCCGCTGCCCCAGCCACGCAGGGACCCCCTTGAGGCTCCGGTGGCCCCTCGTTACCCCGGCCGGGGGGGCGGCGCCGAGGGCCGCGTTGATCAGGGCCGCGTCAGCTACGGCTACGACGGCGGGCACCAGCAGCGCGGAGAAGGTCATCCCAGGAGTGCCGAAGGGCGTGACCTCCCGGAGGAGCTTGGCGGCGGCGACACGCACCCCAGCGCAGAGGGAGGAGACCCCCTTCGCCCCGCTCCCGCGCGTCCGGGAGGCGAACTCGGCCACTGCGTCCTCCCAGACATGCCGTACCCCGGCGACGAACGCCTCGTGCTCGAGCGCCACGAGCTCCTCCACGATGGCCCCGGCAGCCTTGCTGCCCACAGCGTCCTCGAGGGGGGGGACCCCGCGGCCTCGCTGGATGCGTCCCTGGAGGGCCAGTCGCGTGTGGACCGCAAGGAACCAGGTGTCCAGGGCACCGGTAAGCAGGGACGTGGCCGAGAGAAGGCCCCCGCGGGCCTTCTCCGCCACCAGTCTGAGGTACTCTACCGCGCCCCCATCCCCCGAGACGGCCAGCGCCAGGGCCGTGCGCGTCAGGCACCGTGCCGCGAAGGCAGAGGCGGGTCCAGGGGTGGGGTGGGGAGGCTGTCCGAGAGGAGCAACCGAGCACTCGAGTGCAGTGGCTGGCCACTTGGCGACACGCTGCGACCTTGCAGCGGGCTGCAGGGCAGAGTCGTCACCACTGGGCACGTTCTCAGCCCCGCCTGCCTCTACCGATCCCCGACCGCGGGAATCGGCTGGAGCACTCAGTTTGCCTCCCTTCCGGTCGTCCGGCACGTAAGAGTGCTCCTGACCTGGCCTGCCCGCGGCGAGAGGGGGGCGGAGGTCAGGTTCGGCCCCATTCGCTTGTGGGACGCTCGTTGTGGGTAACGAGAGGAAAGGATTCTCGGCGCCCGGGTCCTCTCCGGCTGGGACAGGAGCCGCGGCGTGCGCGGTGCCGGGGGCGGGCGATCTTGAGTCTGCGGGCGAGCCCGACGCAAGCGCCTCAGCGGGCGGCGGGTCACCCCCCCCGCGCGGGGTGGAGGACGGCTGGTGCGCTCCGTCGCCGGGTGTTTGTGGCTCCTCGTCCCCCCGGGCCCCGTCTTGGCCTGCGACGCCTGCGCCCCCCTCGCTCTCGCCTGTGTCGCTCGCAAATGGGTTGTCGTGCTCGTTGTCGGTCTCTTGGCCGCCCTGGGCGGGGTCATGCCCCCTGAGTGGGAAGATCACCTCGGCCGTGTGCTCGTCAAGGGGGTCTACCGGTGCCGAGGTCCTCGCCCCGATGCCCGCGGGGGCAGCATGGGCTGCGCCCGCGACGTGGCGTCCGAGTCTTTCCACGACTGCAGGCACTGCGTCTCCCGCTCCAGAGCCACTGGACAGCGTATATGCGGCACCAGCAACAGGTCCCCCGGGGCCCTCCACAACTGTGGGCGTTTGGGCCGGTGCGGCCTTCCCCGCCCGGGCCCCTGGGACGAGGCTCCTGATACTCTGAACGTCCGATGCCTGGCTGCCTCTTCGTGCTCCTGCCTGTGCCTTCCAGGTGGCCAGCCGGGCCGCCCGCGCGGACCGCATCGCCTCGACTCTGCTCTGGCCACCCTCCTTCGCAGGGAGGGGGGGCACCGTGGGCTTCTTTGGAGGCCCCGGGTCGGCGCCACTCGCGGCCGAGGAAGGCTTCGGGGCGACCTCCGACACTGGCACATCGTTGCCCTCTGCTTCGCGAAGGACATCGGCGAAACGCACTCTGCTGTCCGTCTTTGCGTGCCCACCCCCCGGCCGACCTGCCTTCGGAGCGTCCGACGTGTACAGCTCCAAGCCGCCCCTGCGGGGCGGAAGGGCTGTCGCGCCCCCCGCGAGTACTGCCTGAGGGGGTCCAGCGCGGTCATCTTCATCCGAGTCGAGCAGGATCCCGTCCGAGTCGTACCGGTCCTCCCTCGACGGGGGCTCGCGCAGCGCATGCGCCGTGGCCAGGTGCTGGACCTCCGGCTTGGGGAAGGGCCGTTGAGTGGTCTCCGGCGGCCCTCCCGAGGGAGCTCTGTGCCCAGCGGACGATTCGGCAAACCCCCGTTCCTGGCGCGCATGCATGACCGCCTCAAGCCCCTTCCCATGCCGCTCCAGGTCCTGGCCCGACGCCAGCTCGCGCCCACCTCGGGTACCCAGCAGCTCACCGTCGGGTGTGGAGCCAAGGTCCGCTCCGCAGACGCCGGGCTGTCCGCTGTCGACGGGTGCGTCCCATCGCCCCCTCGGAGCAGGGGCACCGGCATTTCGAGAGGTGTACTGGGGCCCGGGGCCAGCACACCCGCCCGCCCCGTCGCCAAAAGGTGGCAGGGAAGGGGTGGTGGGGGTGCCACTGGAAGGACGGCCTGGTGTGGGGGGTGCGAGGCTGATGCTCCGGCTAGGCTGGGGCAGCGCCGGGGCCATGGGGGCGGGGTTGTCCATCGTTCGGGCAGGGGTGTCCAAGCCCCCCACGTGCGAAAACCTCTGCTGGGCGCCCGAGTAGGAGAAGCGGGAGAGCACTGAGGCATCATCCGAGGAGATCGCTGAGGACAGGGCGGACGACCCGACGGACCCCCGGCCCGACTTGTGGCGGATGGCCATCACGATGGAGAGCGTCAGGTGGGGGGTGCCAGCCGCGCACGACTCGGGCGTCGCGGTGACTGGGACCGTGACCTTGTGCTCGAGGCACTCCGGCGTCGCGAACCGGGACAGGTCGAGCTGAAGGGAGCCCACCTGGGTGTCCTTCCCCCCCCCCCGGGTGTCAAGGACGAAGAGTGAGAGGGCCTTGCTCTGAAAAGGCCGTCCCTGGTGTTCGGTCCCCCCCGCCGCCCCCCCTGGATGCTGGTAGAGGGTCACGGGGAGGACAAAGTCCTCCTCGAAGACGAAGTCCTTCACCCCTCCGCCAACTGCGGTTGGGAAGCAGTGGGAACGACGGGCCCGTCGCCGCTCTCGGGGGCCCCGGGGCAGCGGGTTTCGTCTTGTTAGGGGCTTCAGCAGGGGAATGTGCCGCGGGGTAGCTGACGGGAGATTCGCCGGCGAAAGATCCACCAGGCTCACCTCCGCGGCCCGCTGCTGCCATAGTGAACCCCTTCCTCCGCGTCCCCCGTCTCCACCCGATGCGCAGAGACTGCGACGCTGCGGCAAGCGAATGTCGAGTCGAAAAAAGTATGAAGGTGCATCGCGGGAGGCGACGCGTGTTGTGTGTGGCGACAGAGGCGTGGCGGAGTTTGCGAGACCCACGATTTGGAACCCCCCCGCGGGCTGGCTCTCACGGCCAGCAGCACGGGGACGGAGAATGGGCCCAGGAGGGCGCGTGTCTCGAGACCACTGCGACGTTCAGGGCATCTGGAGGATCAGCGCAGGGCAGCAGGGGGGCACTCACCCGGTCCCGTCCATGGCGAGAGGCTGTGGACCCGGACGGTGCAGTCCCACTTCACCGGGGTGCCCCGGTCCTTCCTGGAGAACAAGCGCTTCATTTTCCAGAGTGCCGAGGGGCACGTCCCCTCCACGGAAGAATGGAGGGGGCGAGTGAGGGGACGGCGTCGCGGGCGAGCGGGGAAAAGCTGCGGCACGGGGCCCGCCCTCCCTGGCGGGCCCGGCCCCTGAGCAAGTCGCCAGTGCGACCGTGGTCGTACAGCGCAGTAGTAGTGGGTTTCTCACAAGGGCGATGCTCGTGACGGTAAGCTGAACTATCCGCCTGATCTCTCCGGCAAGGTCACGCAGCGACCCCAAAATCCGGGTCCACCGGGCGGGAAGTTCCCGTGCTGGCGTATGGCCACGTTCGCAGTCGACGATGGGGAGTTCTCCGAGCAGTACGTGGGATGTTACACCGGCTATGTTGATTTAGGCCCTCTGGCCCAGCAGCAGCCGGCGGACCAGGAGGTGAGAGGGTCCCGCAGGCATCAACACCTCAGTGTCCATCTGGCGACTCCTCCGTGCGGGTGGGCCGTTTCCCGGATTCTCTAGCGCAACATGGTTCCACAAGACTACCAGTAATTGGATTTCATGAAGAAGTGCCTCACTAACCAGCGAAGCTCCGCCAACACGCCGCCCTCGCCGGATCCTTCCCCAATCGTGCCCCCGCCCCACTGCCGTCCCCTCGGCCCACCTTCTGCCCTTTCACGCCCACTCACGCCCTATTCGCCCGATCCTGCCCCCCTACTTAAGACCCCCTGTTCCGCATTTCCGCAGGGGACCCATCTTTCTCTGGAGCCCGTAAGCCTATTTCTCTTGTCCATCGCGGGGGCGTTCCTCGCCGCCATGGTCATCGGGGCGGTGTGCATGTGCGTCCAGAGCGCTCGTCGGACCAGGGCCCACTTTCCCGACGCGGATGTCTCGACGGGTTACACGACGGACACCAACGAGTTCCTGGACGAGCTCCATGCGCTGAGCCAGACGGAGGATGAGGTCGAAGACATCGAGGACCAGTATCCTCCTCCCAGCCAGGGGCGCGCGAGCCACCTCCCGGCCTACGTCGTGCGGATGCCTGGTCCGTGTGCCCTGAAGCTCGCCTACGTCGCGCCCAAGACATGGCGGGAACATGCCGTGGACCGCAGCCAAACGGAGGCGCCATATGCTCCCGCTGTCGGACCGTATGACGTTGAGCTGGCAGCGCAGGTCCCCGGGGAGCTGTCCGCCCAGGAGAGTGCGCGGCTCGGCGGAAGTCTGGGGGTATCGGCCATCGCAACACGCCTACGGACGGCGCGTCCGCCCCCCCCACACGTCTTCCAGGTAACCGTCCCCGGGTCGGGGGGGTGGTATGTTGTTCGCTCACCACGTCTCCTGTTGCAGGAGGAGCTGGCGCACGCCGTGGCATCTGTCGAGGCGGGCACCGACCTCGTGGCGCTCCCCCCCTAGCGCCGAGGCCCAGCGCCGCGCGGTTGAAGGGTTTGGCTTCGAAGTCGTGGTTGGCGAGCGAAGTGGGCTTGCGTGCCAGTGGGCTTGCTTGCCAGGGGGCACCGCCAGGCCCTCCGGGAAGTCCCCCCGCGGCTTACGTCCTCCCTCCGCTATCCCGCCGCGACAAATCATCGGCCCGCGAATAACCTCGAGGGACGACTACCGGGGCTCGGCTCCCTCCAGCGTCTCACAGCGCGCGCTTAGAATCCCGCGTAAAGCGAGAAGGGCGCCCCCCTCTCTCACAGCCGCCCGCGCGGCACGTAGCCATGTCGGATCTAAGCACAGTCCTCCTTCTGGAGAAGCTAGTCGCGCAGATGCTGGATGTGGACGGTGTGGACGAACACATTCTCGAGAAGAGGCGGACGGTGCGTCGTCACCCCTGCTCGCCCCCCCCGCGCCCTCGGGGCCCAAGACGGTGTCCCCCGCGACGATCTGACCGGTGTGTTTATTCTCGCAGCTCGCGACAAGACTTGCGATGCGGCTGGTGGGGTTCGTACACCGCAGAGGTACGGTCCCTAGGCGCCTGCTACCTTCCCACTAAGGCCGTATGAAATTTGCCCCAACCTCCCCTGAAGGCCTCCCGCGTGTCGCTCGCCGTGCCGCAGACCAGCCCTCAGGGTACGACCAGCTGGTCCAGCAGATCCATCAGCGTCTGAAGGGCGCTGGGGACCCGGCCGCTGCTGCGCGGCTGCTCGACCTCGCCTCGGAGCTGCACCGGGTCATGCTCGACGACCGGTCCCGTGCTGACCTCCTGGACGCCCTCTCCAAGATCGCTTCGGCTCGCGCTTCTGAGAGGGCTTCCGGCCCTGGTGAAGTATCCTCGTCGGCACTAAACGTCTCGGGCACGGGGCTTGCCTCCGGGCTCGCGTCAGGTCTCCCGGGGGCACTGCGGAGCCCCCTCTTCGGGCCCTCGATTGGCCGTGTTGGCCCCCTCGCTGCCTCCCAGTCAAGCCTCGACATCTCCCGGGGAAACACCCGCACCGTCCGGCCCTCGTCGGTGGCTTTTCGCCATGAGAGCACCTTCATGGACGCTTCGCGCTCCCAGCTGGGCGGGGAGCCGTCCGTGCTCATGACAGGCCCGCCTGGCGGGCTTCAAAATGCCCTGGCCCACGCCCCTCCCCGGGCACCTACCCTC
>Ga0181582_10001360_pt1 | contig 18984 bp, 10 predicted proteins | sample 071ome_32_FD_132438 | JGI IMG/M metagenome (GOLD analysis project Ga0181582, IMG submission 132438) | Coastal salt marsh microbial communities from the Groves Creek Marsh, Skidaway Island, Georgia - 071405AT metaG (megahit assembly) | ecosystem: Environmental > Aquatic > Marine > Intertidal...
CCCCCCTTCCCCTCCCCAGGGGGGCACCACTCAAGGGGCCACCACTCTCCTCCAGCGTGACCGAACGGTCCGTCTGCGCTTGCAGGGACACGGACCGGGAGGAAATCCTGAAGGAGATCCAGCGCCTCATTGCGCCGCGGAATCAGCTCGAGGGGGTGCTCCAGATGCAAAGCACGTGGCTCGACGTCTCCGTCCCCCTCTCTCCCGGCCCGGGCAGGGTCGCCCCCAGCGGCCACGCGGGCGTGCCTTCGACGTCCGCCGACACGAGGACCTTGTCGGCTGGGAGCGAGTCGATATCGGAGTGCGCCCGCAGCAGCGCGCTGGAGAGCCTCGGGGGGCACCTCGTGTCCCTTGGGCACACCGTCAGGGTGCGCCGGTGTGAGCCTGCGGAGGCGAGCGACTTCCTCCGCCATTTGCGCCACACGAGCCTGATTGTGTGTCCGAGCGAGCGCCTCGAAGACGCACTCGAGGTCGCCCCCTCCACGGAAGTGGTCGTCGACCCTTCCTTCCGCGACCAGTTCCGCATCCCCTTCGAGTGCCCCCTCTACGAGGACATCCTGGGCCACGTCCCCGACACCTTTGTGGGGTCGTTCGACGCGCTCGGCGCGCTGGTACACCTGCTCACGCAGCTCATGGCCACGGTCATGCAGAAGAGGGGCGTGCCCCTGCCCCCCTGGCGCAAGGCGCAGTCGCTCATCACCAAGTGGCTCCGGCAGCCGGGCAGTGACATGCCGTGGGAGGGCGGCGTGGCCCGCCGCAGTCAATCGCAACGGTGGGGGGCCGACCTCGAGGTTTCGTCCGGTGTGTCGAGCGTCAGCCAGGCCACGTGGCACTACTAATTCGCGAGAGACGCGGGTGCCAACGGCGGGCCGGGGTGGGTGGAACCCTCCTGACATTCTAGCCGAGAGGTGAGGCTCGGAAGACTAGACCAACTACTACCAACCCAATAGTAGTGGCGCGTAGGCGCCTCCATTTGAACAAGTTCCGCGGTGCAGGGCCCGTTGTGAGTAGCTAGGGCCCTGGCGCGGCGACCATACCCCAGCCGAGAAAATGTCAACTCTACTCGCAGAACGAATCTATCCCCCTGTCCCTCCCAGTTGTTCACTACGTCTCGATACTGCTCAGTCCTCTGCGTGGCTGGCAGCGCGCGAGCCCATGCGGCTCATCCGCGACACGCGGTCCGCGTTGTGCGCGCCGCCGGGGGCGAGCGCGGCGTTCTTCCTGGCGAACAGGCTCCCCTGATGCATTTGGGACTGCTTGGCCGTCAGTTGCTTGCGCCAGTTGCGCAGCCGCTGGTTGGGGAGCTGTGCCATCTCCTCCTCGTCCACCTCCGACTCCCCGAACGACGACTCGCTGAGGCCGTCGTTGGAGCCCAGCTCCAGATCCTCGGGCCCCAGCTCCTCCCCCATGACATGCTGCTCCTCCATCGCCAGCTGCCATGCGTCGAGGAGGTCAAGATATAGGTTGTTGTCGGTCTCCTCCAGGACCATTGGGTCCTCGGCGAAGCCCAGGTAGATGGTGTTAGCCCCACCCTCGAGCAGGTACGCGGGGAGAAGGCCCGCGATGAACCCGAAAAGGAACGCGGGAAGGTACAGGTACACCAGCAGGGTCGAGTTCACGAGCGCTTCGTCCGCCGAAATGAAGTACTGGTTGACGAAGTAGGCCACCCCAACGCCCATTGTCCCCGTGGCCACGCCCCCAGCGACCTGGATTGCGAAGATGACCGCGTCGGACGAGATGAGGGCGATGTTGGTCCCCGTGAGCAGCAGCAGCCCCTCGAGTGAGGCGTGGGTGAACCCCGTGTTGCTGAAGATGAGGAAGCTGTACCCGTACTGGTTGAGTGCACGCAGGAGGACCTCGAGGATGCTGGCAATGACGGCCAGGAACTGCGCCGATCCGGAGACGCGGGTCCGGAGGAACCCGGCGGAGATCTGCAGCACCTTGGTGATGCCCCCGAACAGCGACCCGAGGGCCACAGACCCGGCGTTGATCGACGCCGCCCTGGTGAAGCCCTCGAGGAGTGGCTGCCTGACGTCGAGGTGCCGGTAGTACCAGGTCCCAGCGACCTGAGACCCCGCCACGATGAGCGTGGACTTGAAGAACCCGACCAGCCAGATGAAGGTGATGAAGAGGAATGCGTCCGTGATCACCGAGAGGCGCCCGTTGAGGCGCATGGCAACGAGGATCCACGCGAACCCACCCCCGAAGATGAGGAGGGCCGTGATGGCAACCGTGAGGAGCATGGCCCCCATGTTGAGGCCCATCAGCATCCCAACCGTGGTCACCACGATCTCCGCGTTGAGCTTCGCGGTCGAACGTAGCGCGAAGTACAGACCCGCGATGAGGGCGAAGGAGAAGCCCCACAGGATCCCCCACAAGCTCGACTTCCAGATGCACACCGCCGTGGCCGACACCAGCGACACCATGGCCGTGCCGAAGCTGTACGAGTAAAACTTGGCCGGGAAGTAGGCGAGCACGAGGGCGGTGACGAGATTGAAGGCGAACGGGACAAGGCACACGAGCGCCAGCTGCCACCAGTTGCCGTCCGTGACGATGAGGTGGTAGGCGTTGCGCGTCATCACGCAGTGGTCCTCGGCATGCCAGGTGCTGTTCCGCTGCTGCCAGCGGATCCCCTTGACGCTCCTGCTGTCCAGCCACGTCTCCGTCTCCGGGTCCCAGAGCCCCCAGCAGTCCTCCGGCTTCCCCGCCGCGACGTTCAGGTCCTTGTCCGTGTCGAAGAAGGACATGTCCGAGCGGATGCACGTCTCCCGCTCCCGCATCGTGTCGAGGTGCAGGGAGGAGAAGAACGAGTCCCTCCCGCAGTCCGTCGTACTCGTGTTGCCCGCCGCGTTCCTCTGGCTCTTCTCGCACGAGTCGCACTCGTAGGGGGACGGGGCGTCATACTCCTCGAACGCCACCCCAGCGACCGTCATGAAGAAGGCGCACGTTAGGATGAAAAGGAGCAGCCACGGGAGGTCGCGGAAATTTCCCAAGCGCTTCTTCGGAATGCCGCACTTCCTCTGGCTCCTGCGGATGCGAGCTTCAAGGAGAACGGGGGTCGGCGGTGGGGCACGGCAGGTGCCCCTCGGGCCCCTCTGCTCCAGTCCTTGTGACACGTCGCTGGCCCTCGACACCGCGACGTCCGCGGCGGGGAGCGACGTTGCCATGATCAGTATGATGCGTGCTAGAGAGAGCAACAGGGCGCACATCACCCCGCCAAGGGCGACAGGTCCCGCCCCACGTCCCGCCCCAGCAACGCTCGTGGGAAGGGGACAAACGCGACCCCGCGGGGCTTCCGTACCTCAGGCGCTCCTGCTGGCTCTGCTTCAGAGCCTTCATCTTTGCCTCTCCGGCGAACATGCCTACTTTCTTCTTCCCCTTGACGGCCTTCTTCCGCCCCTGGGGCACCACGGGACCCGTGGCACCCTGGTCGGGGTCCGGCCCTACCTTCTTCGGCATGGCTCCTCAGCCCGCCTGAATCGAACTCGACGGGACGTAAGGCCCTAATCCTACCCCTGCGCGAGGCGAAGGTGGGTGTGGGGGCGGCGTGAGCAAGCGGGGATTTTGGCAATGGACATCGCGTGCCCAGCCCTGAGCGGGCGGCGGAGACATGCCTTTGTCGTCCGCGCGTCGCCTTGCACATAGAAAAAATGCAGCGAAAAAATGTGCCGGCGTGAGGCCCGCGTCTCGCCTGGTGGCCCTGTCCTTGCCGGAGGTTGATGCAGAGGTCCGTGTCAACGGACGGGGGGGCAGTATTCTGTCCCGATTGAGTTCACCGCACGTTTTTTTCAGCAGTGCAGACCGTCCGAGGCACCTTTGTGAGGTGCTTCCTGGCCCTCTCCCCCCCCCTCCCCCGCCCGCCCGGCGGGCATTTCACTGGCAGCGAAGGCAAGCCGTGACAAGTTTGACTACCTAGTCCGACTCCTCCCCGTCGCCTCCTTCCACGTCGATGCCTGCCGCGGCGGGGATAGGCTTCCTTCCCCGCGTGACGGCCTTGTTGTCCGGGCGGAACAGCGCCACGGCCGGCTGGAGCCTGCTGCACAGGGTGGCCAGGGCCGCCGCCCCGTCTTCCCTCATGGACGCAGGCCCCACGACAACGGCCTCCACTACCCGGCTGCCTAGAATGGCCCCGGTCACGAGGTCCATCACCTGTGAGACGCGCACGGCCACGGGGACGGCCCCGACGAACAGTCCCCACAGGTGCCCTTCCTTCATGACGTGGGATGTCACCGCCAAGCCCATCTGCTGCCACATGCCCACGCACGCGTGCCCCGACACCTCTGCCATGGCCAAGTCCCTCGAAAGAGCCCGCGCGTCCTCCATCACCCTCTGATCATACACAACGGGCCGGTAACGGTACAGCATCCAGCTCTCCTCCCGTGCCCCCGACGTCCCGGGCTCCCCTGCCTCGTCCTCGTCATCGTCCGGGTCTGGCACGTCCCGAACCAAGCGGTACGTGGGGGGCAGCCGGCCCTGCGCGCACGGGTGCACGGCGTGAGTGAGATCGACGATCCCGCCATGCGCGGGGAGGCATCAAGGGGGCACGCGTGGGAAGCAACCCATGGGTGGGGACTCACGAGGTGGTTCCTCAGGTGGGCCGGGACAAGCGTAACCTCCTCAATCCGCGACGGCGTGGGCGCTTTGCTCGCCAGCATGTTCAGGGCAGCGTGCGCAGCCTCGACGGCCTCATCGTCGGCAAGTACCCCCACTACGCGGCACTCCATGGCGGACATCCTCCGTCCGCGGCCAATCCTATGGAAACCTCGCCAGGCGATTTCGCAGCCAGTAGTCAACACACGTTCTCGGTCGTCACGGCAATAGAACGGATTGCGCAAAATCCATCCGTTTTGACGCCTTCGAGCGACAGAACGATGCGACGCACGCTCCTGGCGGCGTGCAGCGGGTCGAGATTAGGGGAGTGCGAGGAGCGTTGGGTGAGGGGCTGCGGGGGCTCACGCGAGCCAAGGGGGACTAAGCGGCGCGCGACTAGTTGAGCAGTCGAGGCCAGAGTCGCGCGCCCCGTCGTTAGGGGCCTGGCGCCGTGAGTTTGTCAATCGGGTTGGTCGGGCAGGTGTCCCGCCCCTGGCACAGCGTGTCGGCCCGGCTGGCATGCTGCCCACGTGGGGTCTCGCTGGCACCAGGCTCTCTTGCGCCCTGGCCGGAGGCCCGCCCATCGGGGCCCGAATAGGTGTCGCGCCCGCCCGGGCCTTGCCATCCCCGTCGCCCTGTCCAGTGAGAAGGATTCGCTGCGAACACCCTGCGACCACTGTGACTGGGGCAATCGACCAGGGCAACCGACTAGGGATCTGACGATTTTCGGGACCACGCAACGCATTCCGTGGGCGTAGTCGTATTCTCTGGAGATCCGACCTTGCGTGGGCTCCGGGGGACCTCAGCAACAGCGATGGCGTCGGAGGCGGACAAGGTGGCCGCTGAGGTGAGGAGGCCCCCAGCCCCCGGCGCAGTCACTTTCCCATGAGACTTTGATAGCCCCAGTTTGTTGCTTATATCCGACCTTCGTACTTGCGATGCGCGTAGAAGGCCAAGGGAGAAGCGAATGAGCAGTTCAAGGGCAAGCACTTCGCCGCGGCCGTGGAGGGGTACACCAAGGCCATCGAGCTCGACCCGTCCAACCCGATCTACTACGGTACGCCCCACTTCATACGCCCAGTAGTGTACCGGATAGATGTTGTCGGTCGCAGGGGGGAAGCGGAGGAACAGGGAGCGATTTTGGGACGAATCTCCCCCGAGAGCCCTGCAAGGCAGGGGAATGTTTGCGGCCATCCCGCGGTGGAACACGGCGCGGCCGACTCGCCGCTGCAGCGGCCGCCGTGCGGGTGGTACGTCGGGGGGTCGGGTGTCCTTGGGCACCTCCGGCGTAATGCGAGCAGTATCGAGGGGGGGGGTCCCAACCACCCTTGCCCTGCGCCCCTACGTGCCCGGCCCACCCACCCGACCCCATCCGACTCCTCAACCGCAGGGAACCGCGCTTTCGCCCACCTGCGTATGGAGAGCTACGGTGCCGCGGTGGCAGACGCGGACAAGGCGCTAGAGCTGGACCCCCGGTACATCAAGGCCTACTACCGCCGGGCAGATGCCCACTTCATGATGTGCAAGTACAAGGACGCCGTGAAGGACTTCCGCATCGCGCACAAGGTGGCGCCGTCGGACCCAGACCTGAAGAAGAAGCTGGCCGAGTGCGAGAAGGCTGTGAAGCGGATCCGGTTCGAGGAGGCCCTGAGCTCCCCCGAGGACCTGCACAACGGGTTCGACCGGGCACGCAAGGCATGCGAGGGGATGCTGGTGCCGGACGACTACAAGGGACCGCGGATGGAGGGCAGCGACGAAACGGGGTGGACATGCACACAGGACTTCGTGATGGGCATGATCGCTGAGTTCAAGGAGCAGCGGAGCATCCACTCGCGCTTTGCGTACGAGGTCCTCTTCCAGGCAGACACCATCCTGCGTGGGCTTCCCTCCCTGGTGGACTTCAGCGTCGGCGATGGCAAGCACGTGACCGTCTGCGGGGACATCCACGGGCAGTTCTACGATCTCCTCCACATCTTCGAGCTCAACGGGTACCCCTCGGCCGACAACCCCTACCTCTTCAACGGGGACTTCGTCGACCGCGGCTCCTTCTCCGTCGAGGTCATGTTCACTTTGCTGGCCTTCAAGGTCATGGACCCCACGTGCATCCATCTCACGCGGGGGAACCACGAGACCCGTGCCATGAACAAGATCTATGGCTTTGAGGGCGAGGTCAAGGCAAAGTTCAGTGCCCTCATGGCCGAGGTGTTCAGTGAGCTCTTCTGCCACCTCCCCATTGCCTATACGCTCAACTCCAAGGTCTATGTCGTACACGGCGGGCTCCATGAGCAAGACGGCCACACCTTGGACGATGTGCGGAGGATCGACCGCGATAAGGAGCCGCCTGAGGGGGGGCTCATGTGTGACTCGCTGTGGTCAGACCCCCACGATGGGGACGGCCGCCTCCCCTCCAAGCGCGGCACGGGGGTGCAGTGGGGCCGGGATGTGACCAAGCGCTTCCTGGAGGCAAACAACCTCCAGCTCATCGTGCGGTCCCACGAGGTCAAGGAGGAGGGCTACGAGGTGCAGCACGATGGGTACTGCATTACCGTCTTCTCTGCCCCCAACTACTGCGACCAGATGGGCAACAAGGGCGCCTTCATCCGCTTCACGGCCCCGGACATGGTGCCTCACTTCACCCAGTTCGAGGCCGTCCCGCATCCCCCCGTGCGCCCCATGGCGTACGCGAACCCCTTCCTGTCCATGATGGGCTGAGCGGACGGTCGGGGCGGCATCATCAGATGTGGGTAACGCGTCGTCTGCATTGTTGTTCGGCACGAAAAGCTTAAAGCAAGCGCTATACGCGGACTCCGCCGTCTATCCCCCCTGGCTATTCCGCGCCGCGCGGCCGCCGCGGCGAGGACGATGCAGGAGGCCGTGTCTGACCGCTGGCTTGGGGGAGTCCCCCAAGTGTCCCCGGGACAAGGCAGTCCCAGCTCGGACAGATTCGCGTTTGTCAGCGGGGAGTCGCCCGTCGCGGATTGATGGAACCCTTCAGTCTATGTACCACGTTGCGGGCGCGGCCGCTGCAGTGGTCACTACCCGCCGCTCCGAGGGGGCCTTTTCCGTGCCCACGCCACCTGGCCGCAACCGCTGACTCGTGATGTTGTCCCGGCTCCGGCGTGCGCCGCGGGCCTGGGCTGCCGCCGCAGGTCCGGCGTTGTCACTGCGGCATGCTTCCACGGGGGGGCTACTCGCCACGACGCTATCGTCCCGCTCCGTCGTGCGCGTCGCGGGAGAGGATGCCGTCCACTTCCTTCAGGCGGGTTCCCTGGCCATCGCCCGCCTCTCCTCATTGCCCAGTGCGATGGGCACGACGTGGGCGCGAGTGTCGTCGTCATATTCACATGACGCGTCTTTTGCCAGATGGTGTCCGAAAGCACCAGCTCGGGCTTGTGCTGCGCTGCTTTCCCCCGCCCCTCACCCCGCCCCCCGTAGTGGTGCCACCCCTCCACCCTCGCCGTTGGCGCCGCAACTACAACCCCGGCACTGGCGGCTGGCCCCGCAGGGCCTCGTGACGAACGACGTCGCCGCCATGGAAGAGGGGTCCAGCATGTACGCCGCGATGCTCACGGCCCAGGGGAAGCTCCAGCACGACCTCGTGGTGCACCACCGGGGGAGCGAGGGGCTGCTCCTGGACGTGTGCAGGCAGCAGGCGCCGGCGATCCTCCAGTCCCTCGGGCGCTTCAAGCTCCGGTCCAAGGTCCAGATCTCGGACGTGCGTGCCGGCCCCCTCTACCCCCCCTCGCGCCCCCTGTAGGACTCCGGGCGCCCCGGGCCATCCCCCGTCACCCGCCCCCCGCGCTCGCCTCCCGCAGGCCTCGGGGGAGTGGGACGTCGCCGTGGAGTACCCCCGCGAGAACGTCGTGGATCTGGACGTGTCGGAGCCCTCGTCATCTGCGCCGAGTGCCCTCGGAGAGGGCCCCTGGGGCCTTCCTGAGGACCCCCGCACAGCCCTCCTGGGGCGTCGCGGGCTGGTGCGGGCGGGGCTGGCGCCGCAGGCCGACGCGACCGGGAGCGAGGAGGCGTACCGGGCCGTCCGCCTGTGTCAGGGCGTCCTGGAGGGTAGCACCGAGATCCCCCCCGGGTCGGCGCTGGCCCTTGAGTATAACCTGGACGGGCTGAGCGGGGTGAGCTTCGACAAGGGGTGTTACATTGGGCAGGAGATGACTGCACGGTCGCACCACGTCCTCGTCGTGCGAAAGCGGGCGCTGCCGTGGGCGCTCCTGGGGCCGGCGGCGCAGGGGGCGCTCAACGAGACCATGGGTGCGCAGGGCCTCGAGATCCGGGCCGAGGGGGCCCGCCGGGCCCTGGGCAGGGCGCATGCGGCCGTGTCGCTGGACGGCGAGGCTGTGGCGGTTGCGGTGGGGGTGAGCCGCCTCCGGGAGTCTCTCGCGGAGGGATCCGAGGCGTTCGCCGTGGTGGGGGAGCGGAGACTGGAGGCGGTGCCCTTCCGTCCTCTCTGGTGGCCCGCGGAGTGGGGCCGGGGAGGCGAGGAGGACAGTGGGTGAGCGCCCCCCCCGGCCCGGCTGGGCGGCAACCCGCCAGGATTGAACGGCGAGCGATGGCCGCCCTCCCCTGGACTCGTTGGCGTTGTCCTGCCTACCGTTGGCCCGGTGGGACAGGGGCCCGAGCATCCGCCCGAAGAACCGCCCCCGATAACACTCTCACTCATCAGGGACGGGGGCCGCCTGTGCACACTCCAGGCGCTCGCCCGGCACGACTGGCACGCGTGTGGCCGCTGGGAGCCTACGGGCCCGGCGACCCCGCGCAACTCGGCAGATCGCTCGCTTCACTGCAGCGCTCGCCATCCTCCCTGCTCGTCGCAATATCCATGGGCAAGTGAGAGCAGATGAGCGGGAGAACGCAGAGGCCCAAGAGGCCCAACGGGCAGGTGATGCCCGCTTCGGGCGTTGGTGGGTCGAGCGGTCCTTCGTTCGGCATCCAGGGATCGAGCACAGGCTCACGACCTTCGTCGGGGTACGAGCGGCCAACCAGTAGCAGAGGCGAGAACCCCAGCCGCAACACGTTTAGACCCCTGTGAAGGAATACGCGGTCCAGTCCCCATTGCAGCGACGAACAGAAGCCGATGCCCTTGTCGCGAGGAAATATCCCCGTCTCAAAGGAGAATCAAGTGCCGATGGAGGCTCTTCTCCCCCGGCCATCGCGAAAACCACTCCCGGTCCCCTGCCCCGAGTGAACACATTTCAGCGCCCATCGGTCGCCGGGGACCCTCCCTGGCGCTAATCGCCGTGTGATTTGGATATAAATGACCGAAAACGCTCACCGGGACCCCCAAAAGTGACGGTCTGCGATATCGGGGGGTTCCTCTCGGTTGTGAAGTAGGGGACCGAACTTTCACTGCATATTGCTCCTTCGCTACGCTTGAGCCAGATCGCCGAGGTGGGCGGTACTATACTGATACACGCCGGCCCGCGACGGCCCGCCACCAGGGGGGCGGGGGTCCCCAGCGGTCAACTCCCACGCCCGGGGAGAAAATAGAAATCGGCCGGTACGCCTCACCCGCGCCGTACCGGGCCATGTTGCTCGCAGTGAAGCCGTCCGGTTCTACGTTTGCTGCGAACGGAATCATCAGCTCGGTTGCTGGCGGGACAGGGAAGCCACGGGCGCCCCCGGGAATCAGACCATCCAGCTGGGATAGGTGAGACCTCTTCCCGCCGGCTGGGACGCGTGAGGGGCCCTGTGCGGACGACTCACCCGACCATCGTCCCTACGCCTACCGAACTGCGCGACTCAGGGGCGCCGGTGCGCGCTTTCGGCGAAACGTCGCCCCCTTTAACCGTCCACCCCCTCGTCCCCGGTCGCAGCTCCACGGCCGCGACCCGTCCTCCGAGGGGGGGAAGGCGCCTCATCGACGCCGAGAGGGCGTCTCCAGCGACTACGCCGACCCACGCGGCGGCGGCTTCGATGGGGAAGGGTCACTCGACCCGCATCGCGGCGAGCATCTACCTCGCGAGCTCGGTCCCAAGCCCCGCGGGCGCGCCCGGGACCGCGCAGCGGCCGAGATCGAGCACCGGGTCGAGGGTATCGCGTCCGGTGAGTGGCGTGGCGCACCCGGATGACCGATCCACGCGCGCACGACCTGGGGCTGCCCCGGCGGGAGTGGGAGGGTCCCAACTGCCTCTGCCGAACCCCGAACTCCCCTCCCGCGCCCGGCGACCCCTCGCGTTCCCCGGTGCCGCCCCCGCAGGAGTCGGGCGGGGGAAGGGAGACGACGGGGCGCTCGACGCTCCTGAGGGCCTCCACGGCCCCCGGGGAGCAGGGCCAGGGGCTGGGCAGCACCACCCCGCAGGCGGCCACCCACGAGCGGGACTCGCCCGCGCCGAGGCAGTCGCCCGCGGCGAGGTACGGCGGCTACGGCGGCGGCATGGCCCGGACGTGGGGCGGGGTCACGCGCCTGCAGGCGCCGGCCATGGGGCTCATGGAGCGCCACCACATCCCCAAGCCGCGGCAGGCGTTTGCGCCCTCCACGGGCACGTCGCAGACGTCCGTGGGCGGGGGAGGCAGCCAAGCGGGAGGGGGCGCGCGGCCCTCGAGTTCCAAGGCGAAGCGCGAGAGCGACGCGGAGGACGCGCGCAGGGGGGACAAGCGCGGGGCGGGCAAGGCCCCGGCGAGGGCGGCGAGCCAGCGGGACGGCGAGCCGGCGCGGGACGCGTGGGGGGCGACCTCGAGCGGGCGCGCGCAAACGCCGCAGTCGACGTGGGCGCAGCCGGTGCGCGGGATGGCGGGGCAGCCCCCGTCCCTGCTCCGGACCAACTCGGGGCCCAAGGGGGACGCCGCAAGCCATGGTGCCCACTCGGCCCGTGTCCGCCCGCCCTCGTCGACCGGGCGGACCAACGCGCACGCGGGCGCGCCCACCGCCACCGCCGCCGCCGCCGTCGCCGGGGACGTCCGGGACGCGTCCCGCCCGGCGACGACAGTCGGCTCGGCGAGGCCGACGCCCGGCGCCGGGGACGCCAAGGGGGCCCTCGGGGGCCGCAAGAGCCTGACGTACGGCCCGGGCTCGCAGAGCAGCCAGGGGTCGAGCGGGAACCAGACGGAGGTGGTGGCTCACCCGGGGCCGATGAAGGCGCCGACGCCGCCGATGGATGACGACCGGAGCGCGGACGGGACGGAGCGGCGCCCGGCGTCGCGCGGCGCGCCGCGCCAGGCGAGGGACGCCGCGGCGCCCGCGGGCCGGCCGGCGAGCCAGGCGGGGGCGCGGCCCGCGTCGGGGCGGCAGTGGGCGAGCGGGGCGCGGCCCAGCTCGTCGGCGGGGCAGCCTGGGTGGGGGACGGGGGTCTCGTCCAGTGGGGGCCTGTCCGAGTACAGCATCGGCAAGGTCCTGGGCGAGGGCGGGTTCTGCGAGGTGCGCCTCGGGATCCACCACCACAGCAAGCGCAAGGTGGCCGTCAAGGTGATCGACAAGTCCCGCCTGTCCGACATCAACGACCGGAAGCGCGTGGCACGGGAGATCAAGGTGCTGAAGAAGCTCCACCACGCGTGCATCATCCGCTGCTTCGACGTCATCGACACCCCCTCCAAGATCTGCATTATCATGGAGAACGCCTCGGGCGGGTCCCTCCTCGACTACGTCCGCTCCAAGAAGCGCCTGAAGGAGTCGGAGGCGGCCAAGTTCCTCCAGCAGGTTGTCCACGGCCTCATATACTGCCACTCCAAGGGCGTCGTGCACCGCGACATCAAGCTCGAGAACCTCCTCCTCGACTCGGACACCAACATCCGCATCATCGACTTCGGCCTCAGCGCCATCACGGCCCCCGGAAAGAAGCTCAAGGTCTTCTGCGGGTCCCCCTCGTACGCGGCGCCCGAGATCGTGGCGCGCAGGCACTACGAGGGCCCCCCCGTGGACGTGTGGTCCCTCGGCGTGGTGCTGTTCGCCATGGTCTGCGGCTACCTGCCCTTCCACGCGGGCGGGGACCGCCAGGCGCTGTGCCGCAAGATCATGAAGGGGCAGTACACGGCGCCCGACTTCATCAGTGCCGACTGCCGGGACCTCCTCCAGCAGATGCTGACCGTCGACGCCGACGTGCGCATCTCGCTCAAGCAGGTGCTGAGCCACCCGTGGATCGCCCAGTCGACACGGTGGACCCCCCCCACGGCCAACCGGTACACGGTCGGGATCGACTCGCATGGGTCCCCCATGGCGCACCCGGAGATCCTCAAGCGCATGGAGGCCCTGGGGACGGGGCGGGACGACGTCCTCGACGCCCTCCTGCACCGCGAGGTCAACCAGACGACGGCCATGTACTTCCTGCTCCAGGACCAGTGGCTGGAGCAGCACGCGGGGGCCACCTCGCACGCCCACGCCACGGCGCTGGTGCGCGCTGCCACGGCCCAGGGGGGCTCCCGGAGCCTCGTGCTCTCGGGCGGCGCGGGGGGCACGCGGGCGGAGACGGCCCCGGGCGAGGCCGGCGGCGAAGACGGGAAAGGCGGGCCCTCCCAGTCCAACAGCAACAAGGAGACTATCCTGTACGGGCACAACCAGTACGCGCACGGGCGCATGGTGCCGAGGGCGCACGTGACCGTGGCCACGACGCGGTGAGCGGCAGGCCGCGGCGCGGGGCGCTGCTGTTTGAAACGCGGGGACGTCCCGCGCCCGCCCCAACCCCCGGACGCGGGCCCCTACCCGTGCATGGCCTGCTGGATCATGCGCAGGGCCTGCTGGAGGCGGTCGGTGTGGACCTCGAGGTCCCTCCCCAGGGCCTCGTCCCCCGCGGCCCGGGCGGCCTTCTCCGCCTCGAGCTGCGCGCGGATGGCGAGGAACTCCTCGAACACGGCCTTGAAGGACACGTCCGTGTCGCTGAGGTGCCCCGCCACGGCGTCCTTGAGCTGCCCCTCGAGCCGGCGCACCGTGTCCTCCCAGCTCGCCCGCTCGGCGTCCATGCCCTCCTGCATGTGCCGCATGTCCGTGGCCACCTTGCTGATCGTCCGGCTCTCCGCCTCGAGCCTCTCCACCCGCTCGTCGTCCGTCTTCTTGCCCAGGATGTCCACCCGCTCCAGCACCGCCCGGGCGAGAATCTTGGCCTCCGTCTGACGCGTCTCCACCTCCTGCCGCAGGGCCCCCGACAGCTCGGCCAGCTGGCGGTGGACCCCCTCGAAGGCGTCCTCCATGCCCACCTGCAGGTCCGTGAATCGCTGCTCCAGGCGCTCCGCCACCGCGGCGACCTTCCTGTCGATCAGGGCACGCACCTTCTGGTCCTCCAGCTCCCGCCGCTTACCCTCTGCCAGCACCTCGGCCTCCAGCTTGAGGACCATGTCCTGGAGCTGCTGGTGCCGCGCCGTCTCCTGCGCTCTCCGGTTGCGGATGTCCTCCTGCAGGGACCGGTTGAAGGACTCGAGCCTGTCCGCCATACCCCCCAGCTGGCTGCTGGACGACGCCCTGCGGGGAGGGGGGGAGCCTCGGGGGTCAAGCAGGCTCCGCGAGGGAAGGGCGCCACGCTCGCCCGCGATCGGGTGGCGGGCTTCGGCTGGTGACAGCGGGCCGCAGCACGGCGTGAGCCTGTTCCACGGGACGGAGGTGGGGGGGGGGTCGCGAGGCGCGGAGCACCCGCAGACGAACGAACTCACCGGCCTTGACTTCCCCGCATGCCCACGGCTGACATATCCCCGATCGCTCCGCTCCCGTACGCGTCCCCGTGGAGAGACATCCTGGTAGTGTGTATGTCCGTTCCAGTGTCGAAGCTATCGCACGGGGCACGCGACCAGGAGTCGCGTGCAACCTTCGAATGTCGAGGGGGGCCTGCTGTCGCCCGGGCTTGAGGAGAGAGTATACTCCTCGCCTATGGGACGCTTATGCGAAAGTTCCAGGGTCACGAGACGGGAGGGGGCTCAAGGATAGCACTACTACGCTACTCCTGCGCTACCTACTCCGGCCCTCGTGTGTGTCCTGGCAGTAACAGGACGCCGGGCGCGACCGCTGATTTCTGAGCGCTTGACGGGCACTTCGGGCGCCATGTTCGCCTCTTCTGAGTAACGACAGAGTCGTCCGGTGACAGGGAGTCCACTATATCTCAGGAGGAGCGCTGGAGGCGGTACTTTCTTCGCAGACCTCATTCCCGCGCCCACCCGACGCCGGGACCCTACACCTCCCTCATGATGAGGGTGGGCGTTTTGACCGTCGGCAAGGGCCCGCCGCCATTGCGTGCATGCCGCGTGGTGGCCCACGTGGGACCTGAGGGGGTGCCCTTTGGGAACGAGCGGCCGCTGCACTTCGGGCGCAAGAGCAAGCTCTGGACGAAGAAGCGCGCGGACTTTTGCAGGGAACTCGCCATCGCTATGGGGTGAGCAATCCCGTCCGCGGCGTCCCCGCGCCCCTCGCGGCCGCGCCCCGCGACCCGCGGGGTGGCGTCGCGGAGACGGCCGCCCCCCCGTGCCCGGAGGGCCCCCCCCCCACCTCGCGGCCGCCCTCACCCCGCCGCCCCCCGCGCGCGCCGCCCCCGCAGGAAGCTGACAGACGCTCAGGTCGAGGGGCTGTGGCCCCTGATCGCCGACCGCGACGACATGACGGCGTCGCTCCGGACCCTGCGGTCCCTGGGCCCCCGCAACAAGGGGCGGCTGAGGGAGGAGAACAACCTCGGGGGGATGCTGCGGTCCCTGAGCGCCGAGGCCATCGCGGACCTGGCCGCGGCCGTGAACCGCGGCGCGACGACGGGGACGTCGAGCAGCGGCGCCGCGGAGGAGGAGGACCTGGCCCTCGAGTGGCGGGCCCAGCTCCTGGGCGGGGATCCGGGCGCCGGGGAGAGGGTCGCCGCGCTGGCCCTCGGCGCGGGGGTCCTCCCGCAGGAGCTGCACAGGCAGGTCCGGGCGGCGCGGGCGGAGCGCGACGAGCAGGCGGCGGGCGCGGCGGCGGGCGGGGCGGCGGGCGGGGCGGCGGGCGGCGACGGCACCGGGCCCGAGGCGGGGGCAGAGGTGCTCGAGGGCTTCGAGGACGTACTGGCAGAGCTCCGGGGGGGCAGCCGGGGGGGCAAGGGCGGGGGGAAGAAGGCCAGGAACAAGGAGGGCAGGAGGCTCCTGCAGACGCTGCGGGACATCGCGAGGAGCCACATGGAGAGCGACGAGTACGCCCGCCTCGAGTGACGCGCAGCGGGCAGTGCGGCCTTGAATGCACTTCCCCCACGCAGGCCCGACGCGAGCGCCTGCCGCGCCCTTCCTGCCCCGTGTCTAGCGTTGTCCGCGGACCGGGCGCGCGGTCTTCCTCCTCTTGGCCTGCGGGGACTCCTGCGAGAGCCTGGCCGACCGGCGCTTCCCGCGGGGGGGGCTCTCGTCCGACTCCTCCGCGAACTCCGTCTCCGCCGACTCCTGGGGCTCCTCGGCCTTGGGCTTGGTGGCCTTGGGCTTGGTGGCCTTGGGCTTGGTGGCCTTGGGCTTGGTGCCCTTGCTGGGCCCCGCGCCCTTGCCCCTGCTGGAACCCACGCCGGCGCCCTTGCTGGAACCGGCGCCCTTGCCCGCGGCCTTCTTGGGGGCAGCGCCCAGGCCCTCCTCGAGAGCCTTGTCGAGCTCCGCGTGCGACGCGCTCAGCGCCCAGGCCCCCTTCGTCATGACCCTGCGGACGCGCGTTTCCAGCTGGACGTTCCTCAGCATGTGCCGGTACAGGGGGTCGGTCGCGTCCCCGACGACTTCCCCGCAATCCTGCCACGCCTTGGCGATGAGCCGCCACTTGTCGCGGATCCCCGTCCCCTTGATGCTGCAGCCCCCGGTGTCGGCCGAGAGGTTGTACGGGTCGTGCTTGGCGTCCGCCCAGGGGAAGGAGGGCTTATCCCCGTCACCGGCCTTCCATTCCTCCAGCGCCTTCAGGTGGTCTTTGAAATGGTCCTCGACGAAGTCCAGCAGGAGCTCCAGCTGCGTCTCGTTCCACCGGACCCGGGCCTTTCGCGCGGAACCGTCCGGGTTGACCGAGCGACTCTGGCCGCCCGCGCCGCCGGCGGCGGGCATGCCCACGGGCTGCGAGCGCGGCGCGTGCGGGAGGAGCGTGAGGCCGGCGGTGGCGGGGGCCTCAGGCGCGAGGCCGTCGATCGGGGCAGGCAGCACGCCGGGGGACTCACGTTGAACGGGAGGCCCTCGAAGCCCGTGTCTGTCTGGAACTGGACGAACACGGCGTCGCCATTGCGCACGCAGTGTATCATCCGCTCGGTGTCCTTCAGGAGGCCCCACTTGGTCTTCTCCTCGGCGGAGGCGTTGTCGCCGTTGATGAAGTCCGACCGCAGGCGCCTGGTCCCGACAAAGATCACCTTGTCCCGGTGGTACATGTTCAGATTCGCGTACTTGTCCTGCAGCATCATCTTCACTGTGCCCACCGTGGCGCTGCCCTCCACCTTCAAGGTAACAATCCCTGCGAAGGGGCGGCCGCGCGGGGAGTCTGAGCACCCCCCCAAAACGAACACGAGGGCTTGGGTTCAGCCTTGGGTTTGCCTTCAAACCCTTTGCGAACCCTTGACCCCCCCCGGGCCCATTTGGGGCACTCACCAGTGTTCGGAAGGAAAGCCGAGACGAAGTGTACCGTCATTACCTCCCCCTCGCCCATGGAGGGGTCTCCCTGACCGCCCTGGAGGGCCGCACCGTAGCCACCCTGCACGTCACGCTCAGCAGAGACAATGTTTGCGAGGCCCGCAGCTCCGTCTGGAGACTAGAAAAATGCGTTTCCGTGGACCACCTTCTTTCCAGAGTGCTATGTATGCCGAAAGTCGCGCTAAATACATCGACACGGCAAGCACTGGCCCTCGAGGGGAGCACCCTCGCGGAAGTTAGCTCCAAACATCGACCTCGCGAATGGAGGCTGACGGCCCCTCTATGCTGTCTCATAGCGCGACTCGGTGGTGTATCCTTGCAAATACACCCGAAAGTCCCGCCGAATCGGCGCCTAGATCCCAGGAATACGAATGCGATTACGACTCACCCCGAACATGGCGACTCGATTCCAGAATCGCTATGAAGGCTCGATTCCGAGAACGCAGCTCTATCTTACCAGAAAAAAGAGACTGTGCATTTCCAATGAGGACGGCGGGCGGCCACACAGGAGACGGCGAGGTCGAAACTCGAAACTGACAATCGCTCCGAGGAAATACCCTCGTTTATCGCTTCTGCCCATCGTTGTGCGCATCTTATGTCCTGGGGGGATCGGGCAGTACTATTTAACCGTCTCGCCGGAAGAGGCGCGCCGGTACTTCACATTTTGAGTCTGGGGGCCGTCCTCTCCCCCGGCCTCCCCCGAGTTTGAGTTCGAACACGCGCTTTCCTCCTCTGGACAAGTGCATCACCTCCTGCGGCGTCCCCGGCAGGAGCTTACCTGTGTTGGCACGGCGTGACCCAAGGAGTGGCGCGATGAGTGGCGTGGGGCTCGCGGAGGAGGCCTCAGAGGGCGATGTGGTCTCGTTCGTGGGGGCGGGAATCACATCCATCAGGTGCGCGCGCGGCCCGTGGCCACGGAACGGAGGTCGATCCCCTATCAATGAACCCATCGTAGCAGCTCCCCCCCCGGAACACGGCACCGGCCTCCATCGGACCCCCCCGCGCGTGCTGCGACGCCCCGAGATACAAACGCTGCCCCCGCCGCTGTCGCGCCCCACTGCCTCCCGAGCCATGGGGAGGGGCCGGCGGCACCTCCTCCGCGCGAACCCCCCCCCCGCGCCGGTCGACCCTCCTCCGAGACCCGTCCCGCCCCGGCTCGCCCGTGCTGCCGCAGGGCCCTGTCGGTCCCCCACGCCGGGCGGGTCCTCGGCTTGCACCTCCACGGGAACCACTTGGTGCGGGTCGAGGGGCTCGGGGCGTTTGCGGCCCTGACGTCGCTGGACCTGTCGTCCAACCGGCTGGCGTCCCTGGACGGGCTCCCGCCCCTGCCGCAACTGGCCGAGCTCGACGTCTCGTCCAACCGGATCGCGTCCCTGTCGCCCCTCCCCCTCCTCCCCGCGCTGACCTCGCTCCGACTGGCCCACAACCGCGTGGAGGTGGTGCCGCCGTCCGTCGCCGCGGTGTGCCCCGCGCTGGCGTCGCTGGACGCGAGGGGGAACCGGATCGCCTCGCCCGCGGACCTCTCGGGCCTGGCGGCCCTCGCGGGGCTCCGGGAGCTCCAGCTGTCGGGCGGGCCGCGCCCCAACCCCCTGGCCCTGCAGCCCCACCTTCTGGGCCACCTGCCCGCCCTGCTCCCCTCTCTGGCCACGCTCGACGGGGAGCCCGCCGCCAGGGACCCCGGGGCCGCCAACGTGGCGAGGGTCCGCCAGGCGGAGCGGGAACGGGCCGCGGCCCTCGGCGGCACGTCCGTCGAGAGGCGGCTCCGGGAGATGGAGGGCCGCCTGGCCGGGTGGATGGAGCAGCACGCGCCCCAGGCGCCCCAGGCGCCGCCTGACGCGGAGGGGGCAGGGGGGGCGGGGGCGCGGGGGGGGA
>Ga0181582_10001363_pt1 | contig 18978 bp, 16 predicted proteins | sample 071ome_32_FD_132438 | JGI IMG/M metagenome (GOLD analysis project Ga0181582, IMG submission 132438) | Coastal salt marsh microbial communities from the Groves Creek Marsh, Skidaway Island, Georgia - 071405AT metaG (megahit assembly) | ecosystem: Environmental > Aquatic > Marine > Intertidal...
GACCGCATCCTTGACTTTGTGGAACAACATGGCATTCCGAAACGGCGCATGATCGAAGTGGGCGCCGGAACCGGCCAGTTCTGCGAAATGATGCAGCAAACCGGTTCCTTTGATGAAATCGTCGCCATCGAACCTACCCCTTCATCAGCAGATAGTTGCGAAAAACGAGGATTGAAGGTCCTGAGACAACCGGTCGAATCGGTTCCAGTTGAGCAGGGAAATGCGGGACTTATTGTGTCCTTTGAAGTATTGGAGCACCTGTTTTCACCCAAAACCTACCTGGAGCACTGTTCACGCCTCCTGGCCCCGGGCGGCATGCTCGTTGTCACGTGCCCGAATGCCAGAGGATTCGATGTCAACCTTCTGAGAACCGTTGCGGACACGGTCACACCTGTACACCTGAACCTCTTCAACCCAAAATCCCTAAAGCTCCTTTTCGAATCCAAGCAACTGGAAGTCATTGAGTTACTTACCCAAGGCCGACTGGATGCGGATATTGTCCGTAAAAAAACCATGGCAGGAAAATTCAGCCTGGAGGGTCATCCGTTTCTCAAACGGGTGTTGATTGACGAATGGGATCAACTGGGTGAAAAATTCCAAGACTTTCTCGCTGAGAACCTTCTTTCCTCGCATATGTGGATTGTGGCGCGAAAACCCGTCCTCTAATAACAATAAGCTGTTTTTCAATAAGCTGCTGCTTAAATTAGATACTTGCCACCACCTTGGGCATTCGGTATAAACCTCCGACGAACCCATTGAGGACTGATTTTCAATCAAGAATAAAAAATATGAAATTAGCGTACACACAAGCAAACCGAAGCAAGACGGTTCGAAGTGGTTTTACACTGATCGAGCTGCTCGTTGTTATTGCCATTATCGCGATTCTCGCAGGCATGCTCCTACCCGCCCTTAGCAAAGCCAAGGACAAGGCCAAGGGCATTCTCTGCATGAACAACACCAAGCAGCTCATGCTCGCCTGTCACATGTATACGGGCGACAATGAAGAAAGCTTTCCAAAAACCCGTCACGGGGGTGGAAGTGAAATCAACCAGGGTTCCTGGGTGACCGGTTCCATGACCTGGACCGTTTACGAAGCCAACACCAACGTCCAATACCTGTTGGATCCAAGATACTCCAAACTGGCTTCTTACTTCTCCGGCGCTAAAAACATTTTCAAGTGCCCTTCCGATCACTTCCTGAGTGCCGCCCAACGCCGCGCCGGTTACACCGAGCGTGTTCGCAGTATCTCCGGTAACATCCGTGTAGGCGACGATTCCAATGCTTGGGATACCGCCGCATTTCCTCGTTACACAGCAAAGACTTCAGGTCTGACCAACCCTGGCCCTTCCGAAACCTGGGTTTACATGGACGAGCATCCTGACAGCATCAACGATGTGGGTAACTTCACCTACGAACCCGGTGGTAACGGCTGGGTGGACGTGCCCGCCAACTATCACAATGGTGCTGCTGGTATCGCCTTTGCAGACGGACACTCCGAAGTCCACCGCTGGACAGGCGGTCTTTCCACGGCTCCTTTCGTCATCACACCCGCTGGCACCGGAAGCCTTGGCGCCATTCGTGCCTACTGTAAGGCGGATGCTGATGCTCTCTGGTGGTCACTGCGCACACAGCGTAAGGACAACATCACCGAGCAGTGGATTCGCAGCCAGTTTTAAGCTCGACTTGACCCATAATCATTTTCCAAAAGCCCGCTGTTTACGCAGCGGGCTTTTTTTATTTCACCGACACAGATAACCGCGCCCGCAGATCCAACTCATGGGGCGGTGAACCGGGACTGCATTCATTCCAACTTCTTTCTTGCTGCGAAAATCCATGCGCGCCATGACAGCATCACCACTGGAACTCACTGCTTGTCAGGTAAATGTCAAAACCACCCCAAATCAGGTTGTAGGGCTTGATATCAGTCACAGACTTCACGATAAGAAGGATACCTGATAACGGGAAAAGGGAATTTCCCAATGCAGGAGCCTTCAGAAGCGACACGGAGGGAGGGATAGCACTCCGAGGTCGGTCACTGAAGAAAATGGTGAAACTGAAACTTGAATTAAAGAAAGTCGTAACATGCTACTAGACCACCCCACCCACCCTTACACCGGCACCATGAGCGGCCTTGTCGATGTCAACGACATCGTCGCAGCAGCCAACGAGTTCGAGCCTCTCAATCCTACCATTGTCAAACTGAGCTCCATGATTCTGGATCCGTTCACAGGGATCAAGGAAATGGCAAACCTGATCGCATTCGACCAGGCCCTGACCCTCAAACTACTCAAGGCCGCCAATTCGGCACACGTCGGAAGCGCCATGCGCATTACCAACGTAGGAGAAGCCATCGCCTTCATCGGCGAATACCAGACCTTGAACCTTTTACTTTCCTGCACCATCGGACAAGAGTTAATGGCTGCAAACCTGGAAGCATACGGCTACACGGAAGGACAGTTGTGGCGGGAATCCGTCATCGCTTCCCTGGCAGCGGAACAATGTGGCAGAATGTTTCGCACCCCTGTCCCCCAGGTGAGTGCCACGTCAGCGCTCCTTTACAACGTCGGCAAAGTGGTCATGTCCCGTTTCATGAACGAGGATGTGCAGGAGTACATCTCCTTGTGCAAATCAGGGGGACAAAAAACGGCTGATGCGGAAATGGAGATCCTGAATGTTCACTAGGGCGAAGTCGGTGGTCTCGTCGCCCAACACTGGGGGCTACCACACGAAATGGTCGTGGGTATCAGCTTTCATCACAACCCGGACACCGTTCGCAGCAGCATCAGCGATGTCACACATGTCTGCCACTCCATGGTGGAGCACCTCAAAGGCGTAGCGGCGCAAACTCCGAATTTCCACCAGATCAATCCCAACGTCATCGAACGCCTGGAACCCAAATACGATAACTGGCTGGAAAAACTCGAAGCATACGTATGCGATCGATTCAATGACGTGGCTCCAAGTTACGGACTCAAACCCGACCTGACAGTCAAGGAATCCGCTGTGGCGTAAGCCTGAAAGACTTTCTCGGGAAAGCTGGGGTGGAGTCGGATTTAAAAAACGGAGGGATGATCACCATAGCTTGACACCGCTGGATCTCAATCTACTATCCGGCCACGTTCTTTGAAACATCCCCGGTCGTTGTGACCGGGTTCAAGAAAGCGAATCAATGACAGGGAACCCCGTGAGATTCGGGGACGGTTGCGCCACTGTGAAGGGTGACAAGTTTCCAATAGGCCACTGGCAACATGCTGGGAAGGCGGAAACAAGGTTTGGAACTCTAAGTCAGGATACCGGTTGTTTCGCTCTCGTCCGGGCCCCAAAGGGCTCACTTCTCCGTCAAAGAGAAGGATGAGGCCAGCCGAAACGCGAGTGCGTTATCGGGTAGCGTTCGTGTTGTTTTTCGACAACCTTCATTCTCTATGTGGTGGGACTGAAGGTTTTTTTGTGTCCCCTCCACCTGGTCTTCAACAACCCAAATCCATTCCATAAAGGAATCATTAGAAAGACCAGTATCCATGAAACATCATCACATCCCCATCAATTCAAAGTCTCTCATTTTACTTTTGTTCACTTTGGGTTCGCTCAGTTCATTCACCCGTTCCAATGCCTCCTCTTATGCTACAGAAGTGATTGCATACTCCCCCGGAACTGGATTTGCCGTGGAGTTCGCTTCCGGCTTGGGCTACACCAACACTCTGGCCGTGCTGGGTGAACCATCACGCACCACCCCTGGACCGTTCGGGGGCCCTGTTGATCCATTTTCACCGCCCTACCTCTCCGAACAATTGCTGTCAGTCGGTGAAGGAGGTTCGGTGATCCTTTCGTTCGACACACCTGCTTTTAATCATCCTGACAATCCTTACGGTCTGGATTTCATCCTCTTTGGCAATACCGGCTTCAACATCATCAACGGCGACTATTCGGGTGGAGGCATAACGGATGGTTCTCTTTTCGGAAACGATCAGGCAGAGGTCTCTGTTTGGGTCAGTGAGGACAACGCAAGGTTCTATCAACTCAATCCCGAACAAACCCCCAAAGTCGATGATTATTTCCCGATAGACGGAACAGGACATTTTCACATCCCGGTTGATCCGCTGCTCAATCAAACTGACTTCGATCAGGCAGGACTCAAAACCATCCGAGACCGATACGCGGGATCGGGAGGGGGAACGGGATTCGATCTTGCCTGGGCCATGGGCAGCCCGGAAAACTTTGCCGCAAGATATGTGAAAATCGAAGTCACTTCCGGAAAAATCGAACTGGATGCCGCCTCCATTGTGGCCCCCGCAGCAACCAGCTATTCAAACCACCACGAAGAAGGCTTTTCAACAAACCCTACGGAGTCATCCGGCTGGCGCACCTTCGGTGATTCCAGTTTGTTTGCCTGGGATTCCAAGCATGAACGCCTCTCAGTCACCTGGGATTCTCGAAAACCCAACAGTTACTTCTACCTCCCGTTTGGCTCCAGGATTTTCCGCCATGAGGATTTCAGTGTCTCATTCACGCTTCAACTCGATCACATCGAACTCGGTATCGATCCTGAAAAGAGTTTCACCTTTCCCCTCGCCATCGGCTTGATCCAAACCGGGGAAGCCTTCCGGGACAATTTCTACCGGGGGTCGGGCATTCACGCTGAATATGGACCTCGAGGATTGGCGGAATGGAGCTATCATCCGGATTCCGGATTTGGTGCCACCATCTCATCAGGTCTCATTTCCCAGGACAACCAATGGTCCGTGGAAAACACGTTCCCTCTGGAATTGCAAACCGGATCCGTCTATGAAGTGGAACTGAACTACACCGCCGATGATCAAACCCTGCGAACAACCATGACCGAAGACGGATCCCCCTTCGGCCCCATCAAAGACGCAAACCTGGGAACCGTCTTCGGAGGTCCGGCGGGAGAGTTTACCGAAATCAACGTGGACGCTTTTGCCCTGATCAATTACAGCGACGCTCAACAGCCATCACCGGAATGGGACGGATCCATCCTGGCCAACGGTTGGGTGGACAACGTATCCATTAGACGCAATACCTCGCTCAACATTGACGGTATCGAGAGGACTGAAACGTCCATCACGGTCATGACTCAGGCAAGCGCAGGATGGGAATACTGGCTGGAAAGCACCGACAATTTCATCGACTGGGAAACGCGAGGCTACGCTTCATCTGATTCGACTGGCACCCTGTCCATCAAGGACCAGGGCCCGGAGCAAACCGCCGGATTCTATCGCGTCCGAAGCCATCCGAAACCATGAGTAAGAGGCAGGGATTCACGTTGATCGAGCTGATGGTGGTGATCGCCATCATCGGCATCCTTGCGTCCCTGCTCACCGCCGCACTCACGTCCGCCAAAGAACGAGCCCGTCAGATCCAGTGCACTTCCAATCAAAAACAACTGGGACTGGCGGGACAAATGTATTGGGACGATCAGGATCAGCGTGCCTGGTCGTATTCAGGGCAATTCATCGACAACGGCATGGTCTACTGGTTTGGATGGCTCGGAAAAGGTCGCGAAGGTGAGCGGAAGATCGATCACAGCAAAGGCGTCCTCTGGCCTTATCTGGGCGGCAAGGTTGTTGGCATCTGCCCGTCCTTTCGATTCCATGATCCACTTTACAAGCCCAAAGCACTGGGAGCCTCCTTCGGTTACGGCTACAACCTCCATCTCGCCTCAAATGGAACCCCATCTTCAAACAACCAAAAAGGAGGGGTGATCATTCCACAATTACCCAATCCTTCGGGAACCGCCCTGTTTGCCGATGCCGCCCAGATCAACGATTTTCAAGCACCCGCCTCACCGGATCATCCAATGGTCGAAGAATTCTACTACATCAACGACGGCCCCGCCGCCTACGCGAACGGACATTTTCGACATGATGAACGAGCGGTCGTCGTCTTTTGCGACGGACATGTGGCAACAGAAAACCCATCCCCCGGAACCAGAGACCTGAGATTACCCGAAGCCAACCTCGCACGCTTCCGAAAAGAGATTCTCACGCCCTCCCGCATTCGCGGGATAGAGACGCAGTGACGCAGAGGTTTAAATCAACAAATTACTACCAAGCCAGGCGATGTCTTCCTCCTGTCTCACATGGAAACACGGAACCCCGGTGGCAGCCAACTCCGCGCGTTCTTCGGTTGGAGCAGCCCAGTCGGGTTTGAGTTCACTCTGCCAATTGACCTGCACCATGGAAACCCGATAACCGGATGCCTTGAGTGTCACGATCCCCTGAATCAAAGACGAAGTCAGTTCATGCGCCAGCACTATGACCGAGGCATCCCGCGGCAGCCAGTTTTTGTATTCAATGATCCACTCATCGAACAACGCATCGCTGGCGAACTCCATCTTGGCAAGCGCTTCCTTGATGACTTGTAATTGCCCTCCTCCTTTGCGGGTGGGCACGATGATGGATTGCTCGAGTTGCCGTTTCTCGCGAGGTTGTGAAGAAAACCACGGACGATACAATCGCTTCAACGCCTCCCTGTCTTCCTGCTGAATCCGCTCGGCCTTGTTCCCCGCCAATGCCACCAGACCTATCTGTTCACCCGCCTCATCAAACGCATGCGCCAACGACGCCGTCGTGGTCACCAACAACTCGGCTTCCGCATGATCCTTCCCTCCCCCAAAAGAGGATGCATGGAAATCAACCACCAGCGTGGCTCCCTGAATACAGGACGGATCAAACATGCGGGTCTGCAATTCCCCTGCCCTCGCCGTGGCACGCCAATGAATGCGGTTCAACGGATCACCCGCCTGATAGGGCCGAATCCCTGAAAACCTTGCGGGGTCTTCAAACAAGCGATGCGTGATCCGGGTTTCTCCCAGTGCCCGATTGGAAGCCCACTCATTACGAAGAATAGGCAACACCTTTGGAAGCACCAACACTCCATCCCGCTTCCCAAAAGTCCGGTGCTTTCGATGCAATCCGAACACATCCCCCGTTTCCACCTGCGCCGGACCAAACACATAGTACCCGCGAGCCTTCATGGTCGCTTCATAGGTCCAAAACTTGATCGCCCCGGACTTGAAACGTTCGATCCCCAGACGCGGCCCCTTGAGCTGAAGCTTGACCGGTGTGCTGGTAAGGTCATCTTTGGGACCTTCTTCTTCAAACAAAACCCAGGGAATGGTAAAGGGGTGAATGTTCTTCAGCTTAATGGATATTTTAACGGTGTCCCCAATCTCCGCCTCCGTCTGGCCCATGTGACGGGAACATTGCAGGCCTTTGATCCAGATGGCAGACAGGGTTCTCGTCACAAAAAGAATCCCCCCCAACACATACATGGAATAAACCAGCAGACTGAGCTGAAGGACAAAACCAATCAGCAGCAGGATGAGAGTGCCAACGATCCACTTCATGCGTTCAAGTCTTCGGTCCGAATTTGGGGCACAGAAATGGAGTTGAGGATATCGCGCATGATGTCTTTGGCAGATCGTTTCCTCAGTCGGGTTTCCGGCTTCAACAGCAGACGATGCATCATGATGAAAGGAGCCAGGTATTTGACATCGTCAGGTGTCACAAAATCATATCCGTGAATCCCCGCATAAGATTGCGCACAACGAAACAAGGCCAGAGATGCCCTGGGACTGGCGCCGAGTTGGATGTCATCGTGATTTCTGGAAGCTTCCACGATGTCCACAATGTAACCCGCCACCTTGGGATGCACCTTGATATTTCGCACAGCCGCCTGACATTCCAGAACCTCACTGGAATCGGTGACGGCTTCCAGCGTTTCAATAGGGTGTTGCAACTGATTATTCTGAAGCATCTGAATCTCCAGATCGGTCCCTGGATACCCCAACTGCAGGCGCATCAAAAAACGATCCAACTGCGCTTCCGGCAGTGGAAAAGTGCCCTCATGATCAATGGGATTTTGAGTAGCAATCAAAAAGAAGGGCGCTTCCAAAGCATGCGTTTTCCCATCCACCGTCACCTTACGTTCCGCCATCGCCTCCAACAAGGCAGACTGGGCGCGCGGCGTGGCCCGATTGATTTCATCCGCCAACAACACCTGTGTGAATAGCGGGCCGGCACGAAATTCGAAATCCGTGGTCTTTGGATTAAAAACCGATGAACCGGAAATATCACTCGGCAACAGATCAGGCGTGCACTGGATCCGTTTGAACGGACACCCCATACTGACCGCCATGGCACGCGCCAACATGGTTTTGGCGACACCCGGCACATCCTCAAACAAAACATGACCATCGGCCAAACATGCGGTCAGGGCCAACGCCATGGTCTCTTCCTTCCCAACGACGACTTTCCCCATATTGGAAAGCACCTTCTGTGCAACACTTGCGATAGGAGACTCGGCACTTTGACGAATGCTCTCATCCACCGCTGAAGGAATACGCACCAGGATATCGGACATGACCGGCAACTTGGTCTGCGTCCCGCAATGAGGACACTCCACCTGCTGCCCTGCAAGTTCCTCGGGATACTCCAACGGTTGATTACAAATATGACAGGGACACTTTGGCATGATTCAAGAAGACCTACGCAACGGTCTATTTGTGGTTGAACTGGAATTAGATATGACCAAACCAGACCACAACCCAATCCAAAAAGCAACGCAAATCCATCATGATCACTACCAAAGCCGACAACAACCTCACCCCCCCAAAAAAAACCACACCAAGCAAGCCCCCCCTCTGGATTGCGGTGAGCATCACCGCTCTGGATACCCCAGGGAAACGTTGTGCCCTCCGCAAGCCAAAGGCACTCCATCCCTCATGACGGCAACTCCTCACGTATAAGTTAGCTCTTGCGGTATTTGAATACAACCAGCGTATGCGAAGCGTAAACAGAGCTCCGATGACTCGGAGCTCTGGTACACCTATGGCGCACAAGGAACATGGCACCACTTTTGATATCCTAGGGCATGAAAATGCTGGCAGGTGATCCAACCAGGCGTGAGGCGCTTTGATCCGGATGCGTCTGAAGATATCGGTTCACCAGTGCGAATCCTATGGAGTAACCAGTCCAGCGCGGAATATCAGAGTGAGTTCCGAAGAACCACTCGGCATGGCGATAACCCGGTTCCAGCCAAACCTTAGAGGCCTCTTCCATCCAGTGATCCAATGTTTCTCCCTGAACCGCGACCGACCAGATGGGTGGTTCGACGCCGGCAATTTCCATGGAAAAATGGTCCGCCAAGCCTTCGGAAACAACCGCTTCCAGCAAGGTGGAACCATAGTCCACCAGGTGGGTACGTCGGGCATGGTGCATTTCATGAGCCAACAGGGGGAACAAATGGGTCTCGATCGAATCATCCAATGATTGAAACGTGGGATGAACGAACAATCGGATTTCAGTGGCCGAAGGGGTATACCCGTTCAATCCAATTTCAGGAATCACGTTGGTTTGACTGGCGAAGACCCGGATGGAAAGTCGCCCAATGTCCCATTTCGCGGCAACAACTTCAATAGTGCGACGAACTTCCTGTTCGATCAAAAGGTGATACGAAGCCAGGCTGCCCTCATCTTCAAATAACAAAGCAACTCCATGATTCAAACGGACTTTTCTGAAGTCTTTTAAGGCATGTGATCGGTTGGAAGGAAGATCAGAACGGGAACGACAGGCAGTCAAAGCAATAGCCGCCATGACAAATAAACACAACCATCCGGCTTTTATTCGATCAAAACTCACAATCCTCTTCCTTTCGAATGCACACAGCTTGTTGTCATATTTTTCTTCCAAAGCGTGAGAGGGATCGAATCATGTTTTGTTCCCTCACTTTTCAACACCAAAGATCAGTGCGGCTGATTAAGAGATCCAACAGTTTTTCATCGGCTTTGGGAAACTCAAAATCTCTTAATTGTGCTACGGAGATCCATTCCACTGCGGCACATTCCACCGGTTTGGGCTCCCCTTGATGCAATTGGCATTGATAAAAACGAATGTCGATGGATTTGCCCGGGTAGTCATGCTTTGTCTGGAACACCTGATCGCCCACGCGGATATCACAATCCAGTTCCTCGCGGATCTCTCGCTGAAGGCAGGTCTCGAAGGTCTCACCGGATTCCCGTTTGCCGCCCGGGAATTCCCATAATCCGGCGAGGTGGACGCCGGGAGGCCGTTGGGCGATGAGAAGTTTCGAGTGGCGGAAGATCAATGCCGCGGCAACTTCGATAACCGGTTGATTCATAAAAAAAGCGGCGGTCACCCGAAAGTGCCGCCGCGTAGAAAACTCATTGAAATGTCAGTGAAACAATCCCTTATTCGGCCGATTCAACGACGGCTTCTTCGGCAGGAGCCAGTTCGGGATGTTTCTTCAACAGTGATTCACGACGTGAACCGGCTTCGCTGCTGTAGGTCACCGGGACTGTCGTGTGAGAAAGCTCATCGTAAACGGCCAGTGCCTGGGAGGCTTCGCCCTGGGATTCGTAAAGCCCGCCCATTGCCAATTTCGCCTGAAAAGCCAAATAGGAATTGGCAAAGCTACTGGCCACACGGCGGTATCCGTCAATCGCATCTGCGGTTTGCCCAAGTGCGTCCTTACAGGCGGCGACACAAAACATGGCCGTGCCGCGCAACGGACTGTCACTGTAGTTGGCCAGGAAGGCTTCAAATTGTTTCTGGGCTTCGTCGTACTGACCTTTTTCAAAGTAGGCACTGGCGGCAAAAAGCACGGCCCGTCCACCGGCAGAGGTGCCGGAGTGATCCGAAGCAACCGTCAACAACTTGGTTGGGTCAGCGATTTCGGCTTCCTCTTTCCCCATGGCCAAACGGGCCTGGAAAAGATCGTTGGATGCATTCAACTCGGTCTGTGTGGTCTTCCAGTTGGCAAAATAGCCAACGAAACCGACGACCAGGAGTACAACGCCCACTCCTGCCACCTTCTGCTTGTTGGTTTCATACCAAGCCAGAAGATCAATCATTCCGGTTGATTCTGTTTCTGAACTCATAAGGACGGGTATCTTTGAGATCCAGCGAAAAAAGGCAAGTGCGAAATGTGACAATTAGGCCCCATTTGGGCAAAAAAAGCTGTTTTAACGTGAAATCCGGGCAGATTGAGCCATTTTTCGGAATGCTTTGTCCGCGTCATCCACCAAATCACGCGGACCGGTGAACTTGATGAAGATATGCCCCTTGGGCGCTTCAATGATGGCTCCAAGCAGCGCATAATCGGCTTTGGGAGTCTTTGGCCCGAGTGGTGCGCCACTCATGTAGGTGCCATAAGCCTTCACAAAAGTAAGGGTCACGGAATCAACTTCACTCTTTTCGGTCTTGGCGCCCAATTGATCTCCGGTTTCCTTGAACTGCCCCAACCAACGCTGCACATTGGACTGGGTTCCTCCAACCGCGCCGGGACCAAAGTGATAAAAGACAACTTCCCCTTTATCCTGAATACCTTCGCGCACCACGGCAAACTGCGCCTTGCGCATGGGCGAAGTGGAGGTAGCTTTCTTCCAATCCGCCGGAGCTTCAAACGCGGTATCACTGACCGTAAAGGCAATCGGATCTGCAGCGTGGCCCAGGGTCAATGTTAAGAAAGCACATAACAGGATGGCATATTGAATCATGCTTTGAAGAGGTTTTTGCGTGTTGTTCATGAGGCCATTCCATACGGCTTGATCAGCCATTTCGCAAGTTGTTTTCTAATATTTACCCCATGAAGAGCACCACAACCCGATGCACTCATCAATTTCGTGCTTTCAAAACACCCAAGAGTCAGCAACCTATTCGACGACCATGCGATCACTGAACATCAAAACACTCCAATCCGGAGGGCTACTGGTAATGCTCAGCCTGAATCTTTCCTGTGGGCAAGGCGTGCAAACGACTCCAGCCGCTCAAACACAGCAGGCCGACACCAACAGCGCCAGCACAGACATATCCAAGGACAAGGCATGGACCTCCTTCGAGGATTGGATCAGGAAATGTGATCCCCTGCCACCCAACCGCAAACTCGGCATGACATTGCCGGACAAGAGCCTCCTGCCAATGCAGGACCTCACCGAATTCAGAGCAGTTCTGGATCGCTTTTTTGAGTTGCAACTAACCGGCCCGCTTTCTGACGCCGGCAAATGGGTCAACTCAAACAAACCGGACGCCACATTTTACGATACTTCCAGGGTGTATTTCGAACGTGGCGGGATCCCTTTCCAACCCTTTACCCAGAAACTTTTTCTCAGTGCGGAATCCAAAGTCCTGTTGCACGGAGATCTGCACGGGGATGTTCACTCGTTGAATGCATGGCTGAAACACCTCAACGATGAAGGCATGCTCAACGGCTTTAAAATCCAATCACCGGACACACACATGGTGTTCCTGGGGGATTACACAGACCGGGGCGCTTACGGAGTCGAAGTGATGTATGTGCTGCTGCGGCTCAGGGTCGAGAATCCTGATAATGTGTGGATGGCGCGCGGCAATCATGAAGACATTCGATTGACCATGGAATACGGTTTCCTGCGCGAGGCCAATGCCAAGTACGGCCCGGAATTCCCGATCAAACCCCTCTCACGCATCTATGATTTCCTCCCGGTCGTCATTTATCTGGGGCATCAAAGCAATTTCGTACAATGCAATCATGGCGGCGTGGAACCCGGATACAACCCTTCCGAACTGCTCGATCATCGAAGCGACATCGCCTACCAGCTCATCGGCGACATCAAGCAACAAACCTTCCTGTCAGAAACACCCGGCATCGATTCGGTTCTGGGCAGCGGGGCTCAGTTGGCCCATTCCAATTTCAAGGACCACACTCCCACGAGCCCGTCCACACCAACGGTTCTGGGTTTTATGTGGAATGATTTCAGCCTGACCAAAGGCGAGGCCCAGTTGGCCATCGACCCGGGCCGGGCATGGGTTTATGGAGACCGTTTGACACAATTGATCCTGAAACAGGGATCCAGTTCTATACACCGTATTCGCGCCATCATGCGGGCGCATCAACACTCCAGCCTACCCAATCCCATGATGCGCCGATTGGTGCACAGTAAGGGTGTGTTTCGACACTGGCAGGAATCCATCCCTCCATCTCAATCCGAACAGTTGTCATCCTTGTCCGGATTGAAGCTCGAAACCGGGAATCAACGTCCTCTGGTCGATGGTGCTGTTTACACCTTCAATGTGGCGCCGGACAGTTATTACGGTGCCGGGAACAAATACGATTTCGACACCTTTGGGATCTTGCATCTGGATGCTGAATTTGAGCAGTGGAAACTGGAAGTGGTCAATTTGAGCAACATCAAATGGTAAGCCCCAAAGAGTCGGCCCATGGGATGTATTTATTATCCGCAGATGTCGCAGATTGACACAGATTTCAAACTGATAATTGATCTACCACTTCGGCTGAGGCTCAGGGCGAATCTTACACTCCACAAGAACCGGATTCGCTCTGTTTATCTGCGCAAATCTGTGACATCTCGAAGATCCCGCGACTGCGGTGGTAAGGATAAAAATAACTAATTACTCAAAATACAGATCGTCTTCAGGAGGTGCGGAGTCTTCTGATTCGGGGGTTTGATCCAGCTCGGCGTACAATTCCGCAAACGGAATCAACAAGGCCTCGAGTCGTTCAAAATAGGCAGCTTCATCCATGTCATTGCGATGATCCCGCAATTCAAAGATGGCCTGCTCCAGTTCGTCACGGCGCTGTTTGATTTCCGGTGACATTTGCTTCTCAAGAGCATTTTCCAGCAGGTGAAATTGACTGGCAATGCGTCCGTCCGGCTTGGATTGGCCTTCGGGTTGTTTAACAGGTCGCACCCCTTTGAACCAATCAGCGGCAATCCCCTTTTGGTCCCCAGTATCATCAAGCAAAGCATGTTCGGAAGCGAGTCGCCCTTCCACTTCGTAGAACTCGTCCACTTGGCGCGAAGCCATGATAAACGCCTCCAGCAAGGACGTTTGACCATCCTTGTCCAAATCGGCCGTGGAACTACCCAAGGCCTTGACCAGGTAGGAACCAAATCGCGCGAAATTGAGCTCGAACCCGTCCCGGGTGGCGGTGAGGATCACCCGGTTGGGACCCGACAGGGCATTCAAAAACGGAGCGGATGCCGATGCGGTGTTCATGACCGCCAACGGACGCTTCAAAGGCTTCAACCACTCGGCCAGTTCCTGGCTCGATACATCGGGACCGGCAATGTTGAATTTTGCCGTCCGTCCATCAAAAGTGCCGTGTCCGATCATGGCGATCCACAACGGTTCACTGGTGTCGGCGGAAAGAGATTCGATGGTGGACTGAAGTTGGTCTTTCAGATCCCCGGTGCTTCCTTCCGGCAATTCGGGGCCGACGACCGTGACTTTGGCCTGCGCTTGTTCACCGACACTCCGGAGCATGGAAGTCCATTCAGAAAACAATTCCTGATACTGCTCGAGACCACCTGCCCCCACCACAATCAACAAGTCAGCCTTGCGGGTCTCACCTGATGCGGCATCGGCATTTTCTTCGGCAGCCGACAATCCCAAGTTTCCCCCTATGCCAACCAACAGGATCAAAACGCAAGCAACCACGGTCTGAATCCATTTCTTTCCCACTGAATCGATCATGCCAAACCTCTCTTTCTTCGTAAGTACCATTCCAGCGCAAACAAAACCATGGCAGCCCCGAACAGATAAGGTGTATGCCAGAGCGGTGTAGAGATGGTTTCCATGATGGGAGCGGCCTCGAATTGGAGTTCCGATGCCCAGCTGTCGAGATCACTTTGTTCCAACACACGCCCCCCGGTCTTCTGCGCCACGGCATCCATCCAGGCACGATTGGGAACCAGCGATTGAAATTCTTCGGCGTTCGGATCATTGGTCCAGCCGGCTTCCTCCCGGGCAATGACCAGACCATTGGCATCAGTCACCTCAACCCCCAAATGGTAACCGCCCGCAACCCGGGGAATATAAGTCGCCTCATACAAACCCGGTTCCCGGATGCTTGGTTCGGCATTGATGACCACCTCACCACCTTGGTCGGTTGCTGTGGTTTCACCCGAAGGACCGGAATCCTTTTGGTCGGGGGTTAGCGTTTTGACGGTCAGTCGAACATTGGCGTTGTCGATCGGCCAGAATTTCTCGTCCCGCACAACCACATTCACCTTCATGGCGGCCCCCGCTTCGGTATGCTCGCGTTTGAGATCAACCTTGATTCTTCCCGGCACATCAGCAATCAGTCCGCGCACCAGTTGACGCCACGCCTTGCCCAAATCACCACTGCCTGTTTTATCGTGCATCTGCCAACGCCAAAGATCTCCCACCGCCATCACCATCGTGCGACCTGATCCATAGCGTTGACTGACCAGTGCAGGATAAGTGTCTCCCGAATAAGGATCCTTGGCCTGCATCAGCACCGAGGCGCCGGGTTTGACTTCCTTGACCAAATTGATGACTTTGAACTCGGGCATCGATGACAGCCGCTCCTGCTCCAACGACTCCGTGGAACGTAATCGCACCCAAGGTTGAAGCCAACCTTCCCGGGTCAACTCCAATGAAACTTTCTCCACTCCCTGCAAGGCGCGCCCGGAATCCAGATAAACCGGCAGCATGCGTCCGATCGGTGTGTCGTCATATTCCCCGCGCGTCAGGGATTCATACCCGCCCAACATCATCAGGCCGCCACCACGTTCGGACACGAATTTCTGAAGCAAACTCATTTGATCGCGCGTAAAGAATTCGGATTCCAAATCATCCAGAATGATGGCCGTGTAACCGAACAAATCCTCCGCTCGCTTGGGGAAACCTCCCACCAGTTCTGTTTCGTCCTTGATGTTCATCCGGGTGAACACCGCCTGATCCAATTGCTCGGTAAATTCATCCTTCTTGTCGAACCCGCGATAAAGTGGATTGCTGGTCTCCCCTCGCCGGCCTTTGAATTCAAACTTCGGTGCCCGCTTGGCAATCCGAATCAAACCAACCAGCTGCACCTGATCATCCTCAGCCAACGCGCGGTTCAGGAATTTATATTCCCAGTTGGGTCGTCCGGAGACATACAGAATGCGATGAGGTTCCGAATCACGATCCACAACGGCAAGCCGTTGGTTGTTGGCCAGTGTGGCCTCCTCGATCTGTTCCCCGGGAAGGGCGCTGTCTTCCACGGCCGCCACGTCCAGTCGATAAAAGGAGACCCCTGCTTTGGAGGGACGGAACTGGAAACGAAAGGTCAATGTCGTCTGGTCAGAAGAAATTCCCTGGGCTTGACTATCCAACGGTTCTTCCTGCTGAGAAACTCCATTAGAGGTCGCTTCGCCATCATTGGAAACCGCAGCCGGTTTGTTGGAGAAATCCGCCTCATAAAGACGAGCCACCACTTCCTTACCAGCAAAGCCGACCACATCCACGTCGGCACGCAAGGTAACAGGCGCATCTTCGAAAGCCGTCTGGCTGACCGCGATGTTGCGAATGGATACATCGCTGGTGGTCTGTTCCGATCCCACCACAACCGGATAAACGGGAGGGAGTCCACTGAGATCCAGAAGCGATGCATCCGCCCCATCGGTGGCATTGCCATCGCTGATCAACAGGATCCCAGCCAGGGGTTGATCCTGAAATCGTGAAGCCAACTGCCGCAGTGCGGATCCGAGCCCGGAGGCTCCGCCGTCGAAAGTCAGCTCTGAAAAATCTCTCAATCCATGCAACCGTGAATCCATACCATAGCGACGCACCTGAAACATGTCTTCGAGGGTCGAACGCCATTGACCGGGTTCCGTCACCAACATCCCGGTAACTGCCTCGGCTCGAGTGCGGCCCAGGCCCGGATCGAAAATGGACATGCTCTGACTGTTGTCAGCCAGGGCGGCGAAGTAGTTGGCCCCGGCTTCCGGTTTCTGGCGGGTCAGTTGAGGCTCCAGAAGGCAGAGCAACAGGAGAGCCACTGCCACAGCTTTGAGGAGAATGCAAAACAAACGCCGCCCCAGGGACATCCCGGTGCCGCGATAGGTCCAGGCCAGAACCAATAAAAAGACCGCAAAGCCACCCAGCATACCGGGCAGCCACTGCGGGGAAGAAACGACGATTTGCCCGGGCAGTTCCATAAAGCTATTTGAATCGCAGCTAAACTAACCTAAACCAGACGGGATGCAAACCCTCTAATTCAGCTTAATTTGAAGGAGATTCCTGCTGTGCCGCAGCATGTTTGGCCCGCTGTTCCAGCACCTTCAGTGTTGGTTGATAACCGGCAATGAATACCTTCCTGAATTCGCCAAAGGTCCCGTTGTCCAGATGCGACCGGATGTCCCGCATCAATTGCAGAAACATATGGCTGTTGTGCACACTGAGCATACGGAGCCCCAGAATCTCATTTACATTGAGCAAATGCCTTAAATAAGCCTTGGTAAAATGCTGACAGGCGTAGCATTCGCAGTCCTCTTCGATCGGGCTCCAGTCGCGTTTGGCATAACCTGCCTTGATGCTGATGGTGCCCTTCTTGGTGAAAGCCGTCCCATTGCGCGCCACTCTGGTCGGCAGCACACAGTCGAACATATCCACCCCACGTGCCACCAGTTCAACCAACTGAGCCGGTGTTCCCAGCCCCATGGCATAACGGGCTTTGTTGGCAGGAAGAAACGGTTCGGTGTATTCCACAGCCTTCATCATTTCGGGTTCCGGTTCCCCGACGCTCACCCCACCGATGGCATACCCGTCAAAATCCATTTTGCACAATTCCCTGGCACAATACTCGCGCATCCCGGCATTGCTCCCCCCCTGCACGATCCCAAAGTATTGCTGTCCTTCCGCCCGGGGCTGTTCACGGCATAGCTCCGCCCAGCGCAGAGTCCGGTCCACCGCTTCCTTCATCTCACCCTCCGGAGCATCGTGGTGTGGGCATTGGTCAAACACCATGGCGATATCCGAACCAATCTGACGTTGAATGGCCATGGCCTCCTTGGGCCCCAGAAAAAGAGGGGAACCATCCAGATGGGACCGAAACTCCACCCCATCCCGCTGCACCTTGCGAATCTTGGCCAAACTGAAAACCTGAAATCCGCCACTATCGGTGAGGATCGGCAAATCCCAATTCATGAACCGATGCAAGCCACCGGCCTCGTTCATGATGTCCATACCGGGACGCAAAGCCAGGTGATAAGTATTCCCCAGCAGGATCTGAGTCCCCATCTCAAGCAATTCCCGAGGATCCAAAGCCTTCACACTCGCCTGGGTTCCCACAGGCATAAACACAGGCGTTTCGATCACCCCATGGGTCGTGATCACTCTCCCGCGACGCGCCTTGCTACTGGCATCTGTCTTCAACAATTCAAACATGAGACGCCAACATATAAGACAGCCACCACCTAAAACAAAGTTTTTCCTATCATGACAGCCAATCCCAACTAAAAAGGCAGCGAACCAACGCAAAAAATCACCTTACGACAAACCCCATCCAGCACATCCTGTTCATCCTGTCTAAAAAAACCCGAAATGTGATTGTCACCCGCCCCACAATCCATTTACATCCTGCCTCGCCAAAGAAGGATTTTCGCACATGACGAACGCAACAAACTATATCGAAACCATCAGCAAGGAACTGAACCTGCGCGCCGCCCAGGTATCCGCCACAGCCAAACTGATTTCAGAAGGCGCCACCGTGCCCTTCATCGCCCGATATCGCAAAGAAGCCACCGGCATGCTGGACGAAGTGGCCGTCACCAACATCCGAGACCGCATGCAACAACTGGTCGAACTCGACCAACGACGTGACGCCATACTCAAATCCTTGGACGAACGCAATCTCCTGACCGATGAGCTCAAGGCGTCCATCCTGAAAGCAGAAACACTCAGCAAACTCGAGGATCTCTACCTCCCTTACCGCCCCAAACGCCGCACCCGCGCCACCATCGCCCGGGAAGCCGGACTTGAACCGCTGGCAACCAAACTGTTCGATCAAGGACATCTCGATGTGTTCGAAGCAGCAAAAGATTTTATCGATCCCGAAAAGGAAGTCCCCGACACCGACAAAGCCCTTGCCGGTGCTCGTGACATCATCGCGGAATGGGTTTCGGAAGATGCGGGCGCCCGCGAAGAAACCCGCCAA
>Ga0181582_10001365_pt1 | contig 18964 bp, 19 predicted proteins | sample 071ome_32_FD_132438 | JGI IMG/M metagenome (GOLD analysis project Ga0181582, IMG submission 132438) | Coastal salt marsh microbial communities from the Groves Creek Marsh, Skidaway Island, Georgia - 071405AT metaG (megahit assembly) | ecosystem: Environmental > Aquatic > Marine > Intertidal...
CTACTACCCGACGACAACCTTGAGTACAACTCGCACGTTCTTCCCAAACGCACGTCTCAGATCAATACTCGCGGCGCGCTCGACGGCCTGAATCGCGGCCCCCTTGGACCCCACGACGACCGTTCGCATGCTCGACGTCGGCACGGACAACACGGCCCGCACGACCGCATCCTCAGCTTTCGACGCCCCGTCCGTCACTCTCACGTCCCGTATCAACACGCTATACGGGATCTCTTTATAATACGCCCGGAACACCTTTTCCCGAATAACCTCTGTCACGACAGACTCGGGCGCGCTGCTGGGCTCGTCCGTCGTCCAGGCCCCAGGCTCGGCGAGACCGCACATGTACGACCTGAGCTCACCAACCCCGTGCCCACGAAGCCCGCTCACGCAGAACACATCGTCCACGCCCGAGATACGGTACAGGTCGTCCCTCATCCGGCTGTAGTCGACGTCGTGCGCAATCAGCTTGTCAATCTTGGAAAGAACCAACGCAGTGCGAGCGTTCCCGGCGACCTTTTCCCGGAAAGTCTCGAGCACGCTGACAACCCGCGGGTCGGGGCGAGTGTACTGTCTGAACGCGTCGACCACGAGCAGATTCGCGTGTGTCTCTCGAGCCACAGCCCACGCCGTTTCAACCCGCTCACCGTGCTTCTGGTCCCTGTACTGCCCCACTTCGACAATCCCAGGCGTATCGTATATCGTCACCTGCACGGGACCATCTGTAAAACAGCCGAGCCGGATCCTCGCCGTGGTATTCGTCTTGGCCGACACGGCCGACAGCTTGCGACCCATCAGCGCGTTACACAACGTGGACTTCCCGGCGTTCGGTGCCCCAGCCAGCGCCACCGAGGCCACGTAGGTGTCTCCCGCGTCGCTCGAGCTGCTCGAGCTGCTCGAGCTGCTGAACGAGCGAGCTACTGCAGCCGAACGACGAAGGAGGAGGATGTCGAGCTTTTCGAGGAGGAGAACCGGGCCCAACTGCCCGACGACGGCCCTCCGCCGCATGTCGTCCAGGAGGCAGGGTGCTCGTCGTGCTGCTGGGTCGTGTGTGTGACGAGGACCATGTGTATACCGGGTTTGCGGTTTGCGTTGATGGGTGGGGTCGGGACAAAAACAGAAGTTGGCGATGATGATCGCCTCGCCCTTCACCACGAACGCACAGAGGGCGACGACCTCGACCTCCACAAGGCTATGCAGTAGCAGACGGATCGTTCCATCCAGGCAGGAGGCGACGCCGAAGACGAGGACGCTGCTCCGGGCGACGTCCTCGGCTTCGAGTTCGAGTGTGGACAGCGCCGTTGACTTGTTGAAGGCAGCAGCAAAGACGAAGTCTGTGCCTCCCCGGCAGGTCTTTGCGGCGCTGCGGGACTTGGAGAAGGCGTCGTTGCAGGATCCGAGCTGGCCTGAGATCGTGGGTGGTCGGGTGCGTGCTGACTCGGCCGATGCGCGCGCTCTCCGCGTCGCTCACGCTCACGCTCTCTCTTGCTCTCTCACTCGCGCTCGGCGCTCTTTCGTTCGCCAGGCATCGCCGGGGAACCGATGGCGACTGGTCTTTACGACGGGAACGAAGCAAGTTCGGGAGGCGCTGAAGGGAAAAGAGGGCGGGGGCAACTACTTTCCGCTTACCGCGGCGCAGCGGTGGGACGCATCGACTGGGACGATCGAAAATGGGATATTCTTGGGGCTGATCGCCGCGTTGACGTTCTCCGGTGGGTATTGCCAGCGTGCTTGCCTGCCTGCCAGCTCGGCCCCAGCCGACGTGCGCCCGCTCTGACTGGCTCGCTGACCGACTCGCTGACTGACTCTCCCACCACCCACCACCCACCACCCACCACCCACAGGGCCGTACGAGTATTCGGGGAAAAAGCTGAGCTTTGACTTTGATCAGCTCAAGATCAAGCTGGGCCCGTGGTCGTTCAAGTTTGGGCTCAAGGATGAGATCAAAGACTACAAGGCGTCCAAGGCGGATCCGTTCTTCATTGTCTTCTATGTTGACGACGACATCATCTGCGCGCGTGGGCGCGGCGGGGGCATCGCGTTCTGGACCCGCGTCGAGAACGATTTCGACCTGAAGAACCTGGTCTGATTGGTGAATTTGATTGGAATTTGATTTGAACGAATAGTCAGAACTCAGCACATGGTCATTCCGCCGTCAATCGCCCAGGTCTGTCCCGTGATGTAGGCGGCGGCCGGGTCGAGCGCCAAAAACCTGACGAGCCCAGCGACCTCGTCCGGCTGTCCGTAGCGGCCGAGCGGGATGGACCCGAGGATGGCCTCCTCGTACTTGGGGTCGATGGCGGCGGTCATATCGCTCGCGATGAATCCCGGGCAGATGGCGTTGGCGGTGATGCCACGTCCGGAGAACTCCCTCGCCACCGTCTTGGTCATCGCGATGACGCCTCCCTTGCTGGCGGCGTAGTTGGCCTGTCCGGCGTTTCCAACGAGTCCGACGACCGACGCAATGTTGATGACGCGTCCCTTCCTCTTCTTTCCCATGACTTTCGTGGCCGCCTGGGTGGCGTAGAAGACTCCGCTCAGGTTCACGTCGATCACGTCCTGCCACTGATCCGGCTTCATCCTCATCATCAGGGTGTCCCTGGTGATTCCGGCATTGTTGACGAGGACGTCGATAGTGCCCCACTTGTCGACCACGGTCGAAATCATGCCGTCAATCTCCTCCTTGGAGCCGGTGTTGGCCTGATAAATAATCGCGTCACCTCCGGCCTTGCAGATCTGGTCGGCGACCTCCTCCGCGGCCGCGGACGAGGAGGCGTAGTTGACGGCGACGCGACATCCTTGCTTGCCGAGCTCAAGGGCGATCGCGCGGCCAATACCGCGAGACGCGCCGGTGACGATGGCGACGTCACCGTCGGCGGCCCGCACGACGAGGGTGCGGCGCGCTGTAGAGGCCCTGTTGCTGGCCGCGATGCGACCGAGCTTCATGCCTGCATTTGAGAGATTGAGGGGGTTTGGACGGGGGTGAGTTGGATTGCTACAGAGGGACTGAAAGTCGTCGTTTGAAGATCGAAGCGTCGTCGCTCGCTCCCCCGATGTCGTCTCGGGGGGCCCGATGCGGGCATGGATCGATACGCATACGTCCTGGATGTGTCTGGACGGCGAACGCGGTGGCAATTGGCTCCGCGATGGGCGAGCATTCGGCAGGAAATAGCGCTAACGAAGGAAATACCGCGAACTCGTTCGAGCACAGCGGCTCGTACGTACCGATCTTGAGCGTAGCGGAGGTCTGCATCGTCTTATAATACGTCTACGTTTGTACAGAGTGACGCATTGTGGGAGCGGTGATGATGGACGAGACGTACATCGATCGACAAGCAGTCGCCCAGTCGGTCTCATCCATCTCGACGGCGCTGCTGCTGCTGCTCCTCCGCGTCAATCTCGGCCTGCATGTCTGCGATCATGGACTCGAGTTGACGCACAGTCTGTCGCTGAATCTCAAGCTCCTCCTTCATTGCTTTCACCGACGCCCGCTTTGTCGCCAGGTCGGCCGCGTGCCGCTCGAGCTGCCGCTCGTGTTGCCGCTCCTTTTCTCGGACGCCAAGTCTTGCCTTTTTCAGACGGTCCTCGAGTGTCATGTGCGTCGAATTGCACGTCGCAGCGCTCAACCACAGCTCACACGACTCGACGTTGACCGCCGACCTTTTCCCGACCCGCCGACCCGAGCGATCCCACAGCGACTCGAGCAGCACCTTGTCGATCGACGCGATCGACGCGATCGACGCCACCGACGTGCCCGGTTCCGGTCGCCATTCTCTGTCGACGTCTTCCTCTCCGTTTGCTCGCCCGCCTGCGCCTCCGCCGCCTTCACGTTCCCCCTTTCTAACCACGTCCTCGCGGGTGCTTCGCGCCCAGGACGTCGTCTTCCGCTCGTCCTTCGTACGCCGCGTACCCGCAATATCAACCAGCGCATTCCGCACCCGCAAACTCCCGCTCTCTCTGTACCGATCCAAGGCATACACAAACTTTTTCCGGCTGCCCAGCGCCACGCCCGTCAACCGCTCCAGTCCGCCCACGTCCATGATTTCCAGCAGATCCATCTCGATTCCCTTGTCCGCAAACACATCTACCAGTTCTTCGTACCCATAATACGACAGGAACCTCGCCACGGCGTGCCGCCCGTCGACCATTCTGGCGTTTGCCGTCCCCCCCGGGCATGTCTTGACGTGCTGCATCTTGGCCAGAAAGTTCAGCGGCGTCAGCGAGCGCAGACAATGGCTGCAAAACGCAGACGTCGAGGCGCTCGACGACGGAATCGACGGAATCGACGGGATCGACGCTTCGTCCTCGACGGATCCTCGCGGCGACCGCCCCGGTGGCTCTGGATCCCGATCTGCCTGCCGTTCCGCCTGCGTCGTCAGGTCCACAACGTCGTCGACGTCGACCACCACCACGCCACGCTCGTCCTGCGGCTCGTCCCGGTGTCGACAGAACAACGCGGAAAACAAGCCGGGACTCATCTTCTTGCTGGTGGTCTCGATCACCCTATTGCCGTCCACGTTCTCCATTTCGAGAGCGAGGACGAGAGCGAGTCACCGTGTCAACGAATCACTCCTTTGCATTCTATACATTCACACGCGTCATCACGCTGGAGCGAACGAGCGAACGCTTCATGAAGCGTTTTTTGTGCGACGCATTTCGGTTGGCTTCTCGTTCAGCTACAGCGCGGCCTGTACCCCTCTCCATCCCTCGCCGCGCTGCCCGCCCACGATACTCCCACTCCAGTCCCCCACGTTGACAGGCAGCAGCCCCATCAACGCCACCCGGTACACAGCGAACAGCAGCCCCGCCAAATGAATCAGACCTGCCAGCGGCGACGCAGACCACCCGAGTGAGTGGTTCAGACGATTCAGCACGAGCTACAAGCGCAGACGTCTCCAGCGTTTCTCATAGACCATTCGAGTTCAGACACGCACAATACGTCACCCTCGGCATCATCACATCCACCTTGCTCCCCTCAATCCGCTGAAACACTTGCCCCGACCGCAGCACCGCCGTGATGGGCGAGTAAATCCCGTTGATCACCGTCAGGATTGAGAAAAAATGCAGGTTCGTCCCCGTCATATACATCATGAACGACGTCATCCCGACCTGCTTCAGCGGCGAGAACGACAGCGAGGACAGCGCGGCCGTCCGTCTCCGGTACAGCTCTGGCGTCTCCTCTACCGCCTGGTGTGCTGTGCTGGTCGACGACGACGACGCCGCGCCCGCACCCGGCCGAAACCCGGGCGGACACGATGTGCTACGAGACGAATGTGCGGGAGGTGCCGACGTGAGCGCGTGAGCGTGAGCGTGTGGGGCGTGAGGGCGTGTCGTCCAGAGACCCACCTCGTTTCCTTCGATTGCGGGACGTTGCTGACGTCGATGACGCGCATGCGCGACCTCAGACCGTCGAGAGACATGGTGCAGGGCTGGACGTGTCACGGATGGCCGTGCGGGTGTCAGAGGCAGCGTCAATTCCGGTTTTGAACGGCGTTCAAGTTCGCACTCTTTTTTTTTGAAGAGAACTTCACCCGATGGCGAAGAGCTCTCCCCACCCCGACGGCAAGGACACGAAACCAAAGGTGAAGATCTGCTGCGCTTGCCCGGAGACCAAAGTACGTTTTCACGCCGGATTCTGCTCGGGAGAATCGAGCCCACCACGGACGATCAGACCCACTCACCCGCCCACCCACTCACCCGCCCACCCCTCGCGCAGACCAAACGCGACGAGTGCATTGCCACCCACGGCCCTGAATCGACCGAGTGTGCGAAATTGATCGAAGCTCACAAGGTGTGCCTGCGCAAGGAGGGCTTCCACGTCGAGTGAAAAATCAGCGACAGGACCAAAACCAACCGATTCACGAACCATCGAATCACCCCCATGAGCAGCAAACTGAACAAGGACCAGAAGGCGCAGGTGAGCTCGTTCATCAGGGTGACGAACGCCAAGCAGAAGGATGCCATCACCTGCCTCAAGGGCGCGTCGTGGAACCTCGAGCCGGCCATCAACGCTTACTACTCGAACAGCGGGGCCGGGTCGAAGAAGAGCGCCGGGCCGAGTGAGGCATTGCATCAGCTGTTTCTCAAGTACAAGGACGAGCAGCACGACAAGATTATGGCCGAGGGGATCATTTCCTTCTGCAAGGATCTCGGCGTGAGCCCGGAGGACGTCGTTATGTTCGTCATCTGCTGGTACATGGACGCCAAAACCATGGGCGAGTTCACGCAGGAGGAGTTCGAGGGTGGCTTGGAGGAAATGGGGATTGACACGGTCTTCTCGCCGATCGCCAGTCTGAAGGCCAAGATTCCCAGCCTGCGGAAGGACCTGGAGAGCAACCCGTCGTTGTTCAAGGACGTGTACGAGTACGCCTTTGGTTTCAGCTGCGAGGAGAACCAAAAGTGCCTGCAGCTCGACGTGGCGGTGAGCATCTGGCCGCTGCTCATCACGAAGAAGAAGTGGAAGCTTATCGATGAGTGGTGCGCGTTTCTCCAGGAGCACCATAAGCGGGCCGTGTCCCGGGATACGTGGAGCCAGCTGCTGGACTTTATCAGGACGATCGGGAGCGACTTCAAGAAGTACGACCCGAACAGCGCCTGGCCGTACTTGATCGACGAATTCGTCGAGAGGCAGACGGAGGCTTGAATAATCGTCTGTGACTCCATACGAATTGAATCATCATGGGGAAGGTGCCTGTACGATTGAAGGAGGTGGTCTACACGCTCTCTCCGTTTCAGCAGAGCGTGATGAACGGGCTGTGGTACGTTGGACGTGATTTTGTCGGATGAGACTTGGCTCGGGGATGGCGTCGTTTCTTCGCGGAATAGTCGGTGACGGGACGTTCCGCCGTGCGGAGGTCGTCGAAGGATGTCCGATTGTTCGTATGTATCGGCGGGGCGGAGCGGAGGGGGGTGTATCGGCTGGAGAGGCGGACTTTGTTGTTGGAGAGACATGAGTGGGAGGGGGAGGCCACGTTCTCGTGTGGGGGAGGCCACGTTCCCTCGTTCGTTCCCTCGTTCGTTCGCTCGCTCGCCGTATCGCTCACGAAGCATCCACCGAACAAACAACGCGCAGGAAGGACATGCCCCACAAGACGGCCCACTATCTCAGTAAGGCAAAAGAGATGGCGCTCTGGTTCGGCGTTCCGTTGTATTCGGTCGTCTGGTACTGCGACGACTTCAAGGAGAAGGAGAAACAGCACCACCGGTTCTGATATATCGCGCAACTGCGTATGTAACACATGAGAAAACCCCGAGATGGCTCACCGGCGCGCGACGACGTACGCGACGACGACGCCGGCGAGGAACTCGGTCCGCTCCGTGACGTTCAGCACCCCGCGCCCGTCGACCTCGACGTCTCTGATGAAGGCGTCGACGTCCTGATTGTACACGCATCCCTTGCCGCCAAATACCGCAGCGGGACCCGCGGTGAGGTCCTGGTAGGCGCCCAGCAGCCGGTTGGACGAGCTCCTGGCGTGTTCGAGCAACAAAATCGTCCCGCCGGGCTTGACCACGCGTGCCATCTCGGCCAGGGCCCGCCTCGGCTTCTCGTAGACGCACATACTGAACGTGTCGACGACCGTATCGAACGTCGCATCCTCGAACGGCAGCCGCTCCGCGTCGGCCACCGAGAAGGACGTCGGGATGTCGGGCGCCCTTTTCTTCCGCGCTTGGTCGAGCATACCCGGACTCAGGTCGATGGCGGCGAGGCTCTGTACCCTCTTCGGATCGTAGTACCCCAAATTGATCCCAGTCCCGACACCCACCTCGAGCGTCTTGCCGCTCGCCCGAGACAGCAACGTCCGTCGCTGGTCGTCCATGCCGAGCGACTTGGCGATCCGCCCGTCATCCAAGCTATCGTACGTCGGCGCATACGCGTCGTACGCGTTCGCGTCGCCTCGAGCGTCCAGCGTCGTCGCCAACACCGGGTGGAGCTGGCTTTGGGTGGTCGCGAGTGGACCGAGCGCAATCACCGAAAGCACGGCTCGTCGCGTCGTCGCGACCGATTGATACTTCTGCTGGTGCTGCATTCTACCACACGATGACGACGAGTACGATGCAGCCTGTCGCTAACGTTTACATCTACATCTACGTCGTCTAGGGGTGTTCTCTGATTGGTCTCATTCAAGTCATCATGCTCCTCGCCGCCTTGTACGCGTTGAGATCGCCCCTCGTCACACTGCTCCTGCTCGTCAGCCCCACGACCTTGGGCTGCGACAGCGTCGTCAGCATATCCACAAACTCGTCGTAGTCAATCTCCCCGTTCCCGTCCTTGTCGACCTCGGCCAACACCCGGTCAACCTCCTCCATGCTCACGTCCAGCCCACCGCTCCCAATCGCGTTATTAAGCTCCTCTCGGCTGATAATCCCATCGCCATTCGTATCAAAGTGCTTGAACGCCGCCCTCAGGTTCTCCTCCTTCTGCAGCTGGTGCTGACTCAGCGTCGCCGCCAAAAACTCGTCATACTCGATCGTCCCGTTGGCGTCCACATCAATCATACTCAACAGCCTCTTCGCGTCCTCCTCTCCCAGCACCGTCCCCTTCTTCCCCAACGCATCCTTCAGCTCCTGCGCCGTGATCGTCCCGCTCTTGTCCGCGTCGATGCTCTCAAACAGATTCCTCAGCCCGGTAATCTCGTCCAGCGGCATGTTGCTCGCGATCACCTTCATCGCCTCCTTCTTGAACTTGTTCATGCTCGCAAAGTTATTCAACCTGCTCACAATCGCATCATCCATCGGCTTATCGCTCGCACACCCGTTCACCTTCATCCACGGATCGGTCAAAATCTCAGCCGCCGTCGCACGCTTCTTCGGATTCATCTCCAACATCCTCGCCACACACGCCTTGGCCTCATCCGAAATACTCGGCCACGGCGCCGTCTTAAAGTCCAACTGACCGCGGAGAATCGACTTGAAAATGTCGTTCTCAGAGTCGCCCCAGAACGGCGGCATGCCCGAGAGCAAAATGTAGAGAATCACCCCACACGACCAGATATCCGCCTCCGGGCCGTAATTACGCTTCAGCACCTCGGGCGCCACGTAATACGCCGAACCGACGATATCCTTGAACTTCTCCCCCGGCTTGAAGAACACGCTCAGACCGAAATCGGTACACAGCACCGGCGAATCGTCCTTCGGCGTCTGCAACAAAAAGTTCTCCGGCTTCAAATCCCTATGAATCACCCCCATATTGTGACAATGCGCCACCACAGACACAATCGTACGAATCAAGTCCGCAGCATCCTACGAGTCAGCGGGAAGGGATGTACGTTTGTGAGTGTGCACGTGGACAGATCATCCACAACACGATGAATACCAACAACGCACCTTCTCAGAGTACTTGCCACGCTTGATGATCGCGTCAAACAGCTCCCCACCCCCGCACAGGTCCATCACCAGGTGGACACTCTGCTTGTCCTCGTAGGTGCCACGCAGGTAGGTCACATTCGGGTGACCCTTCAAGTGATGCATAATTTGAACCTGCAGAAAGCGAGAGAGCGAGTGAGAGCGAGTGAGAGCGAGTGAGAGAGTGAGAGAGAGAGAGAGAGAGAGAGAACGACCAATATGTCCGCGTGAGAGAACGAGAGAGCAAGTGCACCACCACCACCACCACCAACCTACCTCCCGCTGCACGTCCTCAATGTCCTCCTTGCAGTTCAACTTCCCCTTGGCGATACTCTTGCACGCAAACGTCTGCCCTCGCGCCTTGGCATCCTCGGCCAAACGCGTCGTCCCAAACTGCCCACGCCCCAACACCTTGCCCAGATGATAGTCCCCTGAGCATCGAGCATCGCCAGTGAGCCAGGGAGCTTTTATACGCTTCAATCACAGCGACATACCGTTCACGTCGTTCAACCCACGCCCCAGCACCGTATTCCCGGCATCACCTGATTCATTCATTGCAGGTTTGGAGGAAGCACAACCCATACTGAGGTGGAATTCACGAATTCCAGTGTCTGCAATTCGATTCGGATCTGTTGTGCAGGCCGAAGGGTCTCGTAGAATTGGCCGAAACCGAATTATTTGAAGTGTATGTATGTATGGAGTGAGCGGTGAGCGGTGAACGGCGGGGTTTCGTCGTCGAGCTCGGCCGCAGATCCTTCTGCCCATAGGATCCCACACGATCTCGAGCCCATCGTCGGTCACGACCGATGGGCTCGTCGTCGGCCGTATAGGGGCTGGTCTGCAGCAGTGCAGCAGGAGCTATGATCACCAGTCAGTGAAACACCGCGTGGAAGAACTGACTGGAGGCTGGTGTCAGGGCTAGGGTGTCGCTGGCGAGGCCAGGGGTCGGCCAGGGCAGAGGGAGGGCGAGCAGGGGGAGACCGGTCAGGGCATCGACCGACCCATCGACCGACCCATCGACCGACCCATCGACCGACCCATCGACCGACCAATCATGGGCCGATGGCATCGACCGACCCATCGACCGACTGCATGATCTCGGAACTGGACGGATGACGAAAACTCTCGCCACTGCAAAATTTCGCCACTTCATTCTACGTACCACTACATCCTACGTACCAACCTGCCATCTCCGCACCATGATCTCAGCGATCTCCTCCACGGCCCCGTCGTCGGCGCCAATTCGTCGCCAGACCGTCACGCATGTCCGTTCCAACGCCTTTTCCTCCCGTACCTCCCCCCTTCGTCCCCGGCACGTCGTCCCCTTTGCAAAGGCATCAGACGCAGACCTGCCGCCGCCGGGCATCGAAACGCAAGGCCAGAATTTCCCTGCGCTGAAGGATATACAGCAAATCATGGACATCCTGCCCCATCGCTACCCGTTCCTCCTCGTGGACCGCGTGCTCGAGTGGGAGTACGGGAAGTACGCGGTGGGCTATAAATGCGTGACCGTGAACGACAACTTCTTTCCGGGGCATTTCCCGCAGCGGGCAATCATGCCGGGGGTGCTTCAGGTGGAGGCGATGGCGCAGTTGGCTGGGATTGTGATGTTGGATCCGGAGGCTGGGAGTGAGAGTGAGCAGAATAATAACTTTTTCTTCGGGGGGGTGGATGGGTGCAAGTGGAGGAAGCCGGTGGTGCCCGGGGACGTGTTGATGATGCGGGTGGACGTGACTAAGTTCAATCCGAGGTTTGGGATCTGCAAGGTGAAGGCGAGGGCGTTCGTGGGCGAGGATTTGGTGTGTGAGGCGGATCTCACGTTGGTGCTGGCGAAATAGGTGGTGGGTAGGCGTGTGTCGGGGTGGGCGGTTGGCGGTGGGCGGTTGGCGGTCCGGGAGTGGGTGCACCGGGTGCACCGGGAGCAGGGAGATGCGACCGAGCGGGGTGCGTGGAGAACAACACAGTTTTGGTTGTAAGTTTTGGTATTCGCTTGGGCCCTACTGTAGGGCCAACCGCTTTATTATTCCCTCCTCCTCTCTTTCTTTGAGGGTCCCTCCTCCTCCTCCTCCCAACGTCCCCGAGTACGGACCGTACGTACAGAACAGTGCGTAGTAGATATGACGAGTCATCATGCGGCGTGGTCTAGTCTGGGCTACCGGTAGTCTCGAGCTAGAGAAATCGATCCCTCCGTCCGTCCGTCCATGCCACCCTCCGCGGTCTTGGGCTTTGAAGTGAGCTCGCCTCCTCCCCCCTCCAATCGTGTCGGTAAGATGTCTCACTCGGATCTCACCGGGGACGAGACGGCGAGGTTGTTGCCGCGCGGGGCCGGGTCGTCCGACGACGGCGGGGCGTCTCGCCCCTCGTCTTGCCCCTCGTCACCCCGGCGCACGAAAAGCTCTGAGAGGTCAAAGAGCCGTCAGAGCTTTTGGAAAGCGCTGCGGGCGGTCATCGGCTTTCTTCTATCAAACTGGTACAAGTTTGCCATCCTGGGCATTGTCATCACGCTCATCGTGCTCGTCTCCATCCACGGCTTTAGCATCTTCCCGGCCATCCTCGAGTGGTTCAAGAAGCGGAGCGGGTGGGGCGGGTGGGGGGCGTATCTGGGTATATACACGGCGATTGTGGCGCTGTTCATTCCCGGCGTGGTATTCATCATGGGTGCTGGGTTTGTGTTTGGGTTTTGGCGGGGGCTGCTGGCGGTGTGGCTGGGTGGGTCGATCGGGCAGGCGCTGGCGTTTCTGCTGGCGAGGTACCTGTTGCGGGACTGGGTGGAGTCGTTCGTGAATAACAAGTGGAAGAAGTGGAAGTATATCGATGCGGCGCTGGAGAAGGACGGGTGGAAGCTGGTGTTGATTATGCGGCTGTCGCCGATCATCCCGTACAACCTGCTGAATATCGCCATGGCGACGACGTCGATTCATTTTCTGGCGTTTGCGTTGGTGAGCTCGGTTGGGATTCTCTTCGAGTGCGGGATCTTTGTGTACCTGGGGACGATCGCAGACGGGATTACGTCGATCGTCGAGGGGGGCAAGGGGGGGAAGCCCAAGGCGATCCAGTGGGTGCTGTTGGGGTTGAGTATTTTTATGGGGATTGTGGGCGCGGTGTTTGTGAGTGTGATGGTGCGGCGGGCGGTGCGGAAGGCGGACGAGCTCGGCGTCGAGGGGGTATTGGGTGGCGTGGGTGGCGGGGACGAGGACGGAGACGGGGACGGGGGTGCGACGTTGCTGATGCTGAGTCCGGAGCGGAATCACAGTGGGTCGTCTCGATGGCAGCAGTATGGTCGGAACTTTCCCGAAGTGTCTGAGATTGACGTGATGGAGCGCGGCGGTGGGTACTGGCGGCGGGTCGAGAAAGAGAAAGAGAAGACCAGCCCTCGAGGCGTCGATCGGAGCAACAGCAACGGCAACGGCAACAGCAACAGCAACGGCAACAAGGATAGCAACGGAACAACGGCAACGTCGGCGGCAACCATGGACGCCTCCTCCTCCGTCTCCCCGCTCCGGATACGGAAACGAGGCGACAGCGCGAGCGACACCTCACTGATCCAGTGACGATCATCCCATACCACACCCTGCATCATCGTGAAATCTCCATAACAACGACAACAACAATGCAATTGCTCACTACATGTACTCCCTGGGATCGCAGACGTATCCCTTGAGCGCCGACGCGGCTGCGGTGTACGGCGAGGCGAGGTAGATCTGGCCCTCCTTGTGCCCCATCCGTCCGGGGAAGTTCCTATTCGTGGTGCTCACGCACACCTCTGGCTTGTTCATCCTCGCGTACGTATCCTGGGGGCCTCCCAAGCACGCCGCACACGACGGCGACGCGGGTGTATCGCACCCCGCGGCCTCAAAGATCTGCGCGGCCGTCTTCCCGTCGCATCCCTCGACCGGCTTCGTGTACACGTCCGCCCACACCTGCTGCGTGGCCGGCACCAGATACGTCGGAACCTTCACCTGCTGCCCCGCCTTGTGGAAAAGCTTGGCAGCGGCCTGGAAGTCCTCGGTCTTTCCGCCCGTGCACGACCCGATGTACACCCGGTCAATCTTCACGTCGCTGCACTCCCTCGCCAGCTTGCGGTTATCCGGCGAGTGCGGCGCGGCCACGACCGGCTCCAGCTTGGAAACATCAAAGCTATAATCCGCAATGTACGACGCGCCCGCGTCGGCGTAGACGGGCTCGAACGGATCCGACGTCCTAGCAGTGACGTAGTCGAACGTCGTCTGGTCCGGCGGGCAGAGGCCGTTCTTGCCTCCAGCCTCGACAACCATGTTGCAAATCGTCATCCGCTCCTCCATGCTCATCTGCTCGATCGCCGACCCGGTGAATTCCATAGCCTTATAGGTGCCCCCGCTGACGGTAATCTCCCCGATAATGTGCAGAATGAGGTCCTTCGCCAGGAGATAGTCCGGCATCGTTCCGTTCAAAGCGAACCGCATCGTCGGCGGCACCTTGATCAACAGCTTCCCGGTCCCCAGAATGAATCCGGCGTCCGTGTTCCCGACCCCCGTCGCAAACTGCCCAAAGGCACCCGCGTTGCACGTGTGCGAGTCTGTGCCAAACAGCACCTCACCCGGCTTGCAGTGACCCTCCTCCGCCATGGCGACATGACACACGCCCTTGTAGTTCGGGTTGGCCTTGAAATCGCTCCTATCCGTGATATCGTAAAAGTACTTGAGGTCGTACTGCTTGGCAATGTCCCTCAGAATGTCCACGTTCCGGTTGGCACGCGGGTCGTCCGTGAAAATATAGTGATCCGGAATGATCACAATCTTCTCCTTATCCCACACCGGCGTGTCCATCCCAAACTCATTCTGAAAGATACCGAACGTCCCCGGACCGCACACATCGTGCGTCAGCAGCTTGTCCACCTCTGTCCAGATGTTCTCGCCCGGACGGACAACCGTATTCCCACTGTGCTTGGCGAGGATCTTCTCCGTCATCGTCTGGGCAGTTTTCACCTGGTACAGAAAGGAAGAAGGGAAGAAGGGAAGAAGGAGCGGGGGAAACGTGTGAGTGGTCGTCGTAAAGACGTCGTAGTACGTGCGTGGGGCTGCTGCTGCTGCCCTTCCCGACATGTCCCTCGTCCCTTTTCGCGTGAGAAGTCCATCCGTGGTCACGACGACTGCCCGCGACCTTGGACCGGTACGATGACGGGTATCGACATCGATACCGAGACCGGTACCGACGTAGAGAAGCCCGGCGACACCGCCACGGCCAAATTTCCTTCAGGCTACTGACATGTGCGACTCCGTTCCTGTTCCCGTCCCTCCCGTCCCCTCCCGTCTCCCCGGATAGACCCCTCCACAGACACGAGAACAACACCAACGTACCCCTCCGGTCGACGCCGGGCTCCTTGCCGCGGTGGTATTCGACGTCGAGCAATTCACCTTCATCGCATTGGCGCGACGGGAAGCGAGGCTGCCTGCGGTCCTCTGGAACGTTTTCATGGTCGTATATGTCAGAATAGAACTGCAGTCTGGCTATGACTCGTCGTTGGAGGGTACGAGTGGGCTAGAACGCGTCCTCCAGGCCGTCGAGCAGATCATCTGGTTCGTCTTGGTCGACGAGCGGTGGCGACGACGCGATGGGTGATGGTATTGGCGGTGGCTGCCGGACTGGCTGCTGCTGCTGCTGTTGCTGCTGTTGCTGCTCTTGCGGACGAGTGGTAGGCGGAGATGCTTCGACTGGCTCGGGCCGCCACCCCGGCGGTCCTCGCCCCAGTCCTGCACCTTGAACAGGGACGAGTTTGTCAGTCCCCTCTGCGTCGTCGTCGTCCTCGTCGGTGAAGGCATCGTACAGGTCGACGTCCATGCTTCTCTTGGGGCGGGGGTTTGTGTAGCAGGTGGATGCCTGTTGTTGGGCCGGGTTGACGCTGGCGACTGTGGTGGTGGGTTTGGGGGCCGTGGCGGTGGGTTGGGTCTCCTGGCAGAGGGTGGTTTCTCTCTCGTCGTCGGGTTGGAAGCGGCATTCCGAGGTGTGGTTGTTGGCGATGGTGGTGATTTGTTGGGGCTGCTGGTAAGGGGTCGACGTTTGGAAATTCTGGGGCGGTATCAGCGGCCTCTGCTGCTGTTGATGGTGTTGATGGTGTTGATGGTGTTGCTGTTGTTGTTGGGGTGCGGCGGCGCCACGGTCGTCGCGGCCGCTGCCCCCGCCGGCGGACAACACCCCGTCACACGCTCTCTCATCCTCGTCCTCATCCTCGATTTTGGGCTCGCCGAGCTTGCTGAACGAGTCGCTTCCCAGACAGATCAGCCGGATGGGGTTGTAGTGGCTGCTGGAGATTGGGTGCACGTCTGTCTCGATCAGGAGCGTGTCGCCGGCTCGGAGGGGAACGCCGAGTTTCTGCACGGCTGCTTTGGTGGCCGATGCACGGATTGTCTGCTCGTCTTGTCGCTTGAGGAGGAGCGTGAGTTCGCCGGCAATCCCGCGGGTGACGGCGGCGACGTGGACGATCTCTCCCTTTTTGAGCGGGTGGGCGTCGGCGCGAGCGTGGAGGCAACAGGCTGCGGAGGAGGTCGGTGCGTGATCTGGATGGTGGAGAGCGAGGCCGGGGTTCCCTGCCGGGCCCGGAATGTAATTTGTACCATTTGCTGGTATGGTGTCGCACATGGGGAGGGAGGGAGGGGGCGTAGGGGGGGGGCGACCACGCTATTCGAAAAGTGAAGAGTCGTACAGATTTTGTGCGTACAGATGAATATACACAACTACCGAGAATCCCCGCCGGCTTCCGTGCCCGACAGCAACGCGTCGACTCGCCGCCTGACCTCGTCCTGCTTCGCCTCGTATCCCGCGACGAACGCCACCCACGACGGAGTCCCGTCGCCGTCCCCGTCGCCGGCATTCTCGTCCTCGAGATGCCTTCGCACGGCCGACTCGTTCTCCGATGCGATCTTGTCCAAGGGTATCGTTTGATCGGAGACGTAGCACCACGGCACGGACGGCGCGGGTGACCGAGCACCACCACGAGGACCACCAGCACCACTCGTTGTCGTCGGTCGGTCGTCTCGAGCATCTCGCGCTTCTCGCGCCTCGAGCTTCTGCACGCCGCGCGCCACCCTGTCGAGGACGAAGTCGAACGATCCGTCATCTCCCTCGATCACGTCCGACGGGCGCGAGCCGTTGATCCGCTCCACGAACCAGTCTGTGTATTTCTGTAGCCGCGCACGACCAATCCGCTGGGGCACGTAGTTGGCGTCCCGCGGCAGCAACAGGTCTCCACCTTCGCAGGCCTTCCCGGATCCTCGTGCATACTTGCCGTGGTCGAACACGTGGGCGCTCACTAACGCCGACCACGGCATCAGGCCAGAAGGCGGTCCGGTGTCCAGCCGGAGGTTGAAACAATACAGCCCGGCCATCACCTGGAATTGAATGGATGAGATAAAAAATGGGTGAGCAAGCAGTACAAAAGCGCAAGTCGCAAGTCGCAAGTCGAGTTCGAGTACCCACCTGCGCGCGAACATCGCAGCCGCCGTCGTGGCCGTCACCGCCGTCGAACCTCGCGAGCCACGCGTGGACATTCAGCGGCGGCAACACGATCCCGAGCTGACTGACCAGCTCCCGCGCGTCCAGATATAACCGCACCGGGCTCGGCACCCCGTCACGACGCAGAAACTCCCGGCTCGCCAAGTTGCGCTCGATCACCTCTGTCTGCGCGGCGCGATCCGGACGCAGCGCCCCCGTCGACATGAACAGCGTCGACACATCGAACACATCAATCGGATACCGCTCGATCAGACACCCGACGAACAAAATCGCATACACCGTATCGAACCCCACGCGATTGCGCAGAAACCGCTCAAACACGACGTGCCGACTGTCTTGATTCCGCTCCTTGTCCGTCCGGGCAATCTCCTCCGCCACCCCCTCCCACGCGGCCTCCTCCAGCAAGCCACTGTGCGCCACCAACCGCCACCAGATGTCCTCCGCGATGGCTTCCAGCCTCTCGTCGGCACCCTCATCGACGTCGTCGTCAACTTCGTCGTCAACTTCGTCGTCGTCGTTCCCACCTCGCAACAACACGCGCCCGATCCTGGACGCACCCTCGGACAAGCACCCGCGCGTCATCATCACCCAGTCCTTCACGCTGTCTCCGACCTCTCGCACCCCGACCTTCCGAAGCCTGTGAACGGGCACGACCGACGCCGCATCCCGCTGACGGCCCTGCGACTGCTCGCGAAGAGGAGCGAGCCCCGCTTGGTACTCCTGCTGCTCCAGTACCTCCAACGCCTCCGTGACAAACCCGCATGTCGTGCACACCAGCAGGGTTTGCTGGAATTCCGAGGCCTCGAGATGGCCTGCGAAGCACGAGGTACACAACTCGTTCATCATCGTGGCGTCGGGAGGGAGCGCGGAGGCGGGGTCATGTGTTTACGGAGGGGGGGGCTGGCCGCACCGACCGCGGGGTCGACCGGATTCGACCCGTTCGAATCAAAAACCTTCCGCACCCGCGTTCTCTTTGCGCGTCGAGATCCGCGCGCTTTCCTGATGGTTTCCGTACTATTCACGGATGAAGCTACGCGCCGGGTGAAGCAGGGCGGATTCCGTGACGGGCCCTCGCAACCCATTAGTTTTGATCGAACGTGTCATGGACGCCCCCCGCGGTTGCCGAGTTGGCCGCCACCGCCACGGCCACCGCCTGCATCTATAGGGTCCACACGTCTTCACGCCCGCGGGCGGAGCGTCACCGCTGGCTCGAGCGCCAGCAGGCTTCTTCTTCCATCATACGAGCTTACACGGGAGACTGAACCAACATCCCTCTAGAGACGACGACGGTCCACTGGCTCGAGAACACTCTCGCACCTGCCGGATGCACAGCGGGTGTACGCCACGCAGTCACTGTCATCTACGCACGCCGACCCAAGGTACCCCTGCTCGGCCAACGTGGACATCTCTTCAAAGGTGAACGAGCCGCTCCTATCAGCGTCCAACGCCGCAAACATCCGAGTCACCTTCTCTTCGTCCAACGACATGCCCATGACGTCTGCGAGCTCCATCACCTCGCTCGGCGTGACGACCCCGTTACTGTCCTGGTCGAGAAGATCGAACATCTCCCTCGAGGCACCGAGAAAAATGGGATCATCGGAAACATCCGGGAAGAGGGTCGCGAGAACCTCTCGAGCGGACCTGACGTCCACGATGTACTCGGCCGGCTGACTTACGATCGGACCGGGCCCTGCAGCGGGTTAGAGACCAGTGGGTCAGGGACTCTCTCTCTCTCTCTCTCGAACTCGAAATCACACCGCGTACCGCGAGACTGGGCCTCGGCCAGAGAAAACAGGAGCGCGGCACACGCGCAACTCAAAGGACTGAAATGCATCTTGTTGAGCAACCCTGGCCCCCCCAAGAAAAAGAGTATCGAGGAGGGCGCAAGATTCTCGGATTTCTCGGATCCGAGCCTCGGGAGACCTGGACCTCCATGCCTCGGGAGACCTGATCCAGGTCCACTCGTTCTTCAGCAACCTCCAGACGAAAAACCGTAAAGTACGCTTGTTATCATCATCATGATCTCTCGCACCCACCTTGTCCTCGCGGCCCTGCTGAGCGGTACGTTGATTAATTCGGGATTCTCGACGAATGGATGGCTGACCTCGTGCCGCTGTCTCTCTTGCCCGTCTCC
>Ga0181582_10001366_pt1 | contig 18950 bp, 29 predicted proteins | sample 071ome_32_FD_132438 | JGI IMG/M metagenome (GOLD analysis project Ga0181582, IMG submission 132438) | Coastal salt marsh microbial communities from the Groves Creek Marsh, Skidaway Island, Georgia - 071405AT metaG (megahit assembly) | ecosystem: Environmental > Aquatic > Marine > Intertidal...
AGACTTTATGATGACAACTAATCCAGACTTGCAACGTGGAGCCAAGCGTGGCGGCACAGAACAATACTCAGGTAAGGACAGAGCTATACTATTGTCTAGTATTGCAAGAGGTAGAGGCTACAAATTTAGTCCTAAATTTGGTGTGGTTGATCCAAACAAAGGAGACGAAGTAGTTGCAGATAACTGGAACGATATTGCAGTTATCTTATTAGGCAAAGGTGCTACTGAAGCAGACACGCACACTGTAGAAAGTATGCTTGCAAAGATTAAAGGCGACCCTAACTATCAAGAACTAATTGCTCCGTGGAAAGAAGCAATGGAAAAAGAAGGTAAGTCAGTACCTGAAACACTTGCTGATCGCAATCACAGCCGTGTAGTTGAATTATTAAAGGCAATGTCTAAATGAGATTTTACGAAATAAAAGGCGGCGGCAAAGCAGCTGATCAAGTCAAAGGTAAAGATCCAATGCCAGCTAAAAAGAAGCGAGGCAAACATCCTTTTGACAAACAACTTGTAGGATCTAGTTTTCAGTACACAGGCAATGTAATTACTGAAGCAGCAAAAGTAGGTCGTGAATATCAACACTTAGAGGATCTTGTGTTTGTAAAAGGATCTCAAGGCGGAATGGAAGCAGCAGACATACTTGATAAATTAGGATCTGACTCCGGCGATGTTGCAATTAAATGGGACGGTAACCCTACTATCTATTGGGGCAGAGAACCTGATGGACAATTTGTTCTTGTAGGTAAGAACGGCTGGGGACGTAATAAAAGTACAAGTGCAGATAATTTAAATAAATTTATACAAAACAGTGGCAAGGGTGTTAGTGAAGAACCGTGGCGCAAAGACTTTGGCGAAGAAATGGCCGAAGTGTTTAATATTATGAAAGCAGCAACACCGCCAAACTTTAGAGGATATGTATATGGAGACTTACTATACAGTCCGCGTAAACCTTTTAGCACTACTGATGGCGCAGTAGAGTTTGAACCTAACAATGTCAAATACACAGTCGACACACGAAGCCCACTCGGGGGCCGCATAGCGAAGTCAAAAGTGGGTGTAGTAGTTCATACAAAATTTGACGAGTGGGGAAGTAAAACAGGTACACCTATCAAAGATGTAGAAGAACTTAACTCTCAAGACGCAGTAGTGCTAGGACAAACTTATGTAACACATCAACCTACAGTAGACACAAAAGAGGTTGACAGCATAAGAAAAAGAGTGCAAAGTAGCGCAAAAGCAGTAGATGCATTTTTGCAAGGTACACAAGGATTGAGTAATCCTGCAGGAATAATTTACACGTATGTTAACCAAATGACTAAAGCAAGACAGTTAGATAAATTAGAAACAGGATTTTTTGACTGGTTAAAAACATCAAAGGTGAGTCAAGGACAGCAAGTTAAACTTGCTGAACTAGACAAGCAAACAAATGGTTTAGCAGCAATACTAGGACTTGTAAAACAAATCATGTCTGTAAAGGATCATATCATAGATCAATTAGACGATGCCGATGCAGACGTTAAGGCAACAACAAAAGGCGAAAAGGGCGGCGAAGGTTACGTTGCTCTTGGATCAAAAACTAAATTAGTTCCACGTACAAGATGGACACCAAACTAAGGAAATAGATATGAAAATTAATGAAGTGACAGAAGCACTTAACCCAGGGTATTCAGATAATCCGCAACACAAAAAGTTAGCTGATTTTGGACGTAAGTTAATGGATATGAGTGCTAGTATGAAAATTACTAAAACAACATCTGATGAAGAAATTCATAGATCAAATCAAATGTCATCCTTTGGAGATGCTCTAACACGTTTTGGTACAGACTTTGGACCAAAGAGCTTACCAGAATTATTAAAAGTCGCTCGTGTTAGTAAAGAAGAAGCTATGGAATTTTTAGCACTTGCACAAAAAGCTCCTGCACCTAAATTAAAAGGGAATGAAGTAGAACCTGACGACGATGATTCGGATGATTTTGATGAACCAGATGATGATAAGATAGCTCGTCAAGCAGACATGATGGCTAAAGGTAAGTAATGGCTGAAAAGTATACCGCAGCAGAGTGGGCAGCAATGGAAGGCGGACATGAAGTTATTCCGTCTGAAGAGTCTTTTTCATTTTTAAAAGACTTACACGAGTCCCGTATGACAAAGGACAATGGTCCTTCTCAAAAGCTAACGTATACAGATTGTATTGAACGTGCATATTTAATTTTACTTGCACTAGAAACAATGCGTCAGTTTGAAGACTTTCAACCTTACGTACAAAGATACACAAAGAAAACAGCTGGTTTTGAATTATACAAATATTATCGTATAATGGGCACTGACTTATATAACTTTATCTATTTCGTTGTAGGAAATGACAGTGCTCAAAATAAACTCAAAGATCCAGCAGCAGCAAAAGCATTGAAAGCAAAAACTAGATTACCTGTTCCTGCAATAAACAGATACATTAATTCACTAGCAACAGGATCAGAACCTACACTAGCAAGTAAAATGTTTATTGATTTTGAAACAGCAGGCAAAATTACTAATGCTGATTACAAAGCAATAAGAAGAAATTTAGCAACTTGGGATAGGCTTACTAAAGCCGAAAGAAGGCTTCTTGCTACAAGATTAATATTTGCAGTTAGAGCTAAACTAAGAAATTCTGATATTATTGAAGACTTTGAAAAATTTGCAGCAGTCAAAGATCTAGAAAAAACTAATGTAACAGATCCAGAACCGACTATAAGTCGTCCTGATATTTCTTCAACACCAGGCGATCTTGCACTTTATAGATATCTAGTAGGAAACAAAAATCTAGCACTAACCAAGAAGTTTTTAGAAGCAGCTAAAGACGGAAAAGCAGCTAGTGCAAGTATGGTTCAAGCATATCTACCAGCAATTGAAATGATAGACACTCTAGTACAAGCAGGTCCTGCATACGTGCAACAGCTTAGAGCATTACATTCGAGAGCAAAAAAACGCCAATAAACCGCTATTTTTTCTCTATTTGATAAATAATATTATACAAAACGCAAGAGAAGAGCGTTTTGCCATTAGAGAAACAGGAGAAATAAAATGGCTACAGTAAGTAATCCAAACGCAGCAGTAGTTGCAGGTAACGGTATAGGACCAGTTACATATATCTATGCAGTGGCAACAGGTACAACAGCAATGGCAGATGCTGTAACACTAGCAACAACTACATATGGTGGTACAGTTGCAGGTGTTGAAGGCACAACTGGTACAGCTCACCTAATCGTACAAGGTGGCCCAGGCGGCTTAGAAGCAGACGCAGGTGTAACTCTAGTTGCAACTATTGACCAAAACCCAGCGTAATAGTTTAATCCTACTACCTTAGGATCTGGGGCTCACATTTATGTGGGCCCTTTTTTTATCTCTGTAAATACAACATGAGATTTAAATTATATACATTGGTTGACATTACAGAAACAGGAGCACGTAAAGGAGATAATCCTAAAGCAGTGCGACAACAACAAAATTTTCTTAGTGTGATCCAAACAATTGGGTTAAGAGTTAATCCAACATATATAAAACCTCCAAAAGTTATAAAAGAAATACCTAAAAATTTAGGATTAGGAAGTTCTTATACAAAGAAACAGAATGTTTGGGAATTTATGTTTGATATAGAGTATGAAGACGCTTTAGATATTGATACTCTTAAAAATGATTTTAATCTTATTCCAATTATATCTAATTTAGATGAAAGTGTAATATTTAAAACAGCAGCATTTAGTACCAAAGATGATACTATATGCAACATATTTTTTGAAGAGTTAGATAAATAAATTTATAGGGCAATATTACTGAGGCATTCATAACAAAAAAACTAAAGGCCAACTACGAGTTTACTTTACGGAGAAATGAATGTCAACTATTGACGAAACAACAGCATTAGAAAAACAAAACTTAGAAGCACACGTTGATTTGTGCGCACTTCGCTATCAAAACTTAAACAATCGTTTAAGTGTAGTTGAAAATACACTAAGAGATATTCACGATGACCTTAAAAAAGGTCAAAACTCAATGACTAAAGTACTAGTTGGTACAGCAGGAACAGTAATTGCAGGCTTGCTATCAACTGTAGTCGTAATTTTAATGAAGTTCTAATTCGCTCACGATAAATAACTATACTATGTTATTACGTGAGTTTTTTATTGACCAAATAGAAGAAGGACAAACTTGGGCACGTTCTGGAAAGAAAGTTGTGCGTAAGTATCGTTGTACTTCTGGTCCCCGCAAGAATAGAATTGTATCAAAGATTGGACAATGTTTTGCAGCACCCGATGTTAAAAAGCGTGTTCAGTTAAAAAGAATCAAAGCAAGACTAGGTAAAAGACTAGCAAGAAAAGCAAAAAGAACAAAGCGCATTAATCCAGCGAGTCGCAGAGTTCAAGCAATGAATAGAGCAACTAGGAGACGCTAATGTTATTGCGAGAACTTATATCAGAAGGTGTCACTACTGTTTTTGGACATGGTAAAAGTAAATCAGGACACACTGTAAGAAAATATCGTTGTACTAGTGGACCACGTAAAGGTAGAATTGTTGCAAAACCGTCAACATGTAGTGCTCCTAAAAGAATGTCATCTTCTAATACACTAAAGAAAACTAGACGTTCTAAAGGCAAAACTACAGATATTAAACGTAGTAGAACATTTAGAACTAGTCCTACTACACAAAAGCTAAGAAGATTAAATGTTGGTCGTAGAAGAATCAAGCCGCATAAGCGTAGAGGTGCAAGATGAGAATAAATGAAGTAGTTGGTGGAGTACCTCCAGAGCAAGGTGGCAGTCAGCCAGCACAACCAATGCCAGGACAAACTCAGCCTCAAGGTTTAGGACAAAAAACTCCAGGCAACGGCCAAGCTGATCCAGCAGCAATGCAAAAAGCAAAACAAGACCAAAAGAAACAAATTCAAGCACAAATTAAATCAACTCAACAGCAGTTGAGACAATTACAACAACAGTTATCAAGTATACGATGAAATTAAACGAGCTCATAACAGAATTTTCTATCTATCTCACAAACGAAGAAAAATCTCTCGTGAAAGAAATGAATGGGCTCACTCCTTTATGTAATTTTCACGAGAGAGAACAAGTCATTATCAATAACCTGATTCGGAAAAGTGTGGTAAGTAGAGTACATTACAACGGAAGTGTTATGGTGATGCGAAATGAATTCTGAATACATAGCAGCGCAGTTAGAAGAAATAGTTAATAAAGGTCTAGAAGACTTTCCTATTCCCTATCAAAAAGGAAATAGTATTAGGATTAAATATCTAGTGATTAGAAAAAGTCCTAAAGGTTATCTAATTTATGATACAAGAGATAACAAACAAATTACTAGAACTGTGTTTAAATCTTCTGCACTTGCAATAGCGAAGAATCTAGCTCACGGAAAAGACTATACGCATAAAATACTTGAGCTAGAAGAAAAGATGTCAAAGCACTATAACGATGCAGTTTTTTTTAAAAATTCAATAAAACGATCGAAAGATCCGTTTAAAATAGAAATAACCGAAACAAGATTAGATATTGCACTTACAGAATCACAAAGAGTTCGAGACATTTTAGACAGATATATTTTTTCGTAGAGATAAATAACATAATAAAGCATTCATTTGGGAAGAGACAATGAACATTAGAGAATTTACTAAACCAGTTACAGCAAAGAGCTTAAACGAAAGCCTTGCCAAGCGTTTCGGCGCAAGAATTAATATTGACGAGTTTACTACAGAGCAACTACAAGACGTTCGTAATAAATTACGTACCAAAGTATTCAATGTTGAAACTACAGAAAGTTTTGACAGTGTGCAAAAAGAAGCATATGCAAAAAATAAACTCTTTCTAGATGTTCTAAATGCTGCACTAGACGAGCGTGACGATGTTACAGTTGCAATTGACGAAGCCATTGAACAAGTAAACGAAGGCGAAGAAGATAAAGCAGAACTAGTAATGGCAGCAAAAGATATGGTCGACCGTGTTACTGGTTGGATGGAAGACACTGCCGAGATGCAAACAGAATCAATGCTAGAACTTGCAGATGCTATCCGTGACGAAATGGGCAGCGAAGCAAGTGAATCATTTACAGCAACAGTAAAGCCTGCATTAGAAACTATGTATGCTGCAATGGAATCAACACGTGAAACTCTTACACAAGGTGTTGGTATGCTAACAGGCGAAGCTGAACCAATGGATGCAATAGGCGACGACGATATGGACATGGACATGGAGCCAACAGACGACATGGACATGGAAGAACCAGCAGAAGATGATTTTGAAGCAAGTGATGCAGCAGCAGGCGGCGAAGAAGAAATGGGTCGCGAAAAGCGTGAAAGCGTAGAGAAATCTAAAAAAAAGATCTAGTCTCTGAAGCAGTAGATACTAGTTTCATCTATTCAGTATTAAGACAACAAAAAGCGGCTGGAGTAGCCGCTTTATCTATGACTAAGCTAGACAAATTTATGCAGAATCAAGGACACGGTCAATTTACTTACGATGTCTTTAAAGCAGCATACGATTCTGATCCTAAGCTACAAAAGTTAGTAACCAACTTCGATCAAGAAAAAATTGAATTTAAAGATAGCGAAATGGATGACGTAAATAAGCTGCCAGGCAATCCAGGACGCCCTAGCGATGCAGTTGGTAAAATGGCTAAAAGTGCTACTGACTTAGGTGACAAACTATAAAATAATGCTTGACAATCAATAACTTATATAGTAATATAATAAGTATGAGCCTTATAACTAACAAATTTAAATACGAAAAACTTCAACGAGTAGAAACAAACGGCAAACGTAGATATGCTGCTCCTGGCGGTGCACCTGTAGCAAGTGTAACCACTATACTTGATGCAACTAAAGATAAAACACATCTTATTGCTTGGAAGAAACGTGTAGGCGAAAAGAAAGCACAAGAAATTGTAACTGAAGCCGCAGGTGTAGGTACTAGGATGCACAAGTATCTTGAGGACTACATTGACACAGGCGAATGGCCCGATCCTGGCAGTAATCCTTATGCACAACAAGCACACATGATGGCTACACAAATAAAAGAAAATGCTATGAATGATGTGGACGAAATTTGGGGTAGCGAAGTGCCATTATACGTTCCAGGAATTTATGCAGGAACAACTGACCTTGTAGGTGTATACAAAGGACAACCTTGCATAATGGATTTTAAACAAACGAATAAACCTAAAAAAGAAGAATGGGTAGTTGATTACTTTTTACAATTAACAGCATATGCACTAGCACATAATGAAGTTCACGGTACAGATATACGTGAAGGACATGTGTTTATGTGCAGTCGTGCAGGCGAATATCAACAGTTTGACATTTGGCCAGACGAGTTTGATGACTGGAAAGATGAATGGTGGAAGCGAGTTTACGAGTATTACGAGAAATACGCATAAATACTTTAAATAAAGCGTAGGAGAAACTCGTGGCAGTTGTATCAATTTCAAGAATACAAGTAAGAAGAGGAAAAAAGAACGAAGGTTCTGGATTACCTCAATTGTCCAGCGGCGAATTCGGTTGGGCAGTTGATTCACAAGAATTATATATAGGTAATGGTTCAGTATCAGAAGGCTCACCAGCAGTTGGAAATACAAAACTTTTAAGTGAACATGATAATCTTTTTGAATTTGCAAATACTTACAGTTATAAAAAGAATCTAAACATACAAACAGGATCTAATCCTAATAGTCCTGTCCTACGCACTTTACAAGATAGATTAGATGATAAAGTAAGTATTAGAGCATTTGGTGCATCAGGTGACGGCACAGACCAAACAGCAGAGTTACAACGAGCATTAGATCAATTATACTTAAATGCAAGTAATAAAGGACAGCCAACTTCGAGAGTAGAACTTTATCTTGAAGCAGGCGAATATCAAATTACTAGTACAATTTATATTCCTCCGTTTGCTACTATTAGAGGCGCAGGACAAGAAAAAACTTTTATTCTTTCAGGCGCAGGTTATCCTGCATTTATGACAGTAAACGATCAAGCATTACCAGGAAACTACCCAGGAGATGAAAACAGCTCTACTCTAACACAGGCAAGGCATATTGAAGTTTCAGGACTTACTATCCGTTCGGAACAAGGACCTGGTATTGTTTTACGTAGTTGTAAAGACAGTATTTTTAAAGATATCACACTACAAGGTTCGTTTGAGTTTGGAGATACAGTTGACGGTGAAAGTGATGCATTAAGAATGACATCGTTAAGCACAGCAGTTACTTGCCAAAATAATACTTTTGAAAATATTGTTATTAAAAATTGGGTAACAGCAGTTAAAACAGATCATGATATAACAAATAATATATGGGACAACTGTTTAGTAACTCATGTATGGCAAGGGTTTGCATTTGGTGCTACAACTGTACTAGGTACTCCTGGAATGTTAACTGGACCAAAAAATAATATTATTTCAAATTCTACTTTTAAAGACATTTATATTAAAGCTATCTATATTGCCGCTGGCGAAGAGAACAAAAGTATTGATAATAAATTCTATCAAGTAGGAAACGAAGGTGGTACATCGTTAAACAATGTACATCCTATAATTGAATTTACATCAGCAAGTAATTCAAGTAGAGGAGATTGGTTCGAAAGAACAGAAGAATTAGGACATGATCAAACTTTTATTTCAGGAGTTGTTTACAATCCAGAAGTTAAAGGTCCAGTAATTACAGAATTTGATCACACAAATTCAGTTAACGTAGGACAATCAGGCACACCTACAAAACTGTTTAGATTACCTGCTGATACTGCAAAAGGATATGAAATAGATTATATCTACAAAAGTAGTGCAGTAAATGCAACAAGAAGTGGAACGCTGACTATAGTAGTTGATCCTTCAAATGATTTTGTCACATTAACAGACGAATACGACTTTGCAGGTGATTCACAATATGACGAAAACATAGAATTTTCAGCACAAAATTATGATGAAGATCTTGATTTATCGGTTGACACAGTAGCGGTTATGATGTTAAACTCAACTAATAGCGATGATGCTGTAATGTACTATAAAATCAAAACTAAGTCGTAGTTAATGTTTGAAAAGAAATATGAAGAACGGTTAGCCATCTGGAGTGACTTCCGAAAGTCGCTTGAAAGCTCAAAAGATCCTATCCAAGACACAATTGATTTTTACAATAAAGCACCATTGTGTAGAATATCAGCTGACCCGTGGACTAAAAGTACTTGGCCCGATCCTTGGGAATTATTAGCGGAAAATAATTATTGTTCCTTTGTTAAAATACTTGCAATATGTTACACCTTGCAATTAACTGACTGTTTATCCCAGTCGGCCTATGAGATACATATTGTACGAGACAATGAAAATTCTGCTACATACTACCTACTTTATGTAGACAACATTGTAATCGGATTCAACGGAGACACTTATGTTCATAAAGACGAATTACCTAAAACTATCTATTCTGAAATTGAACATGAGATGCCAGCACTTCAATAAATATCAAAATAATTAAAGAGGAAAAATAATGACAAATGGAACCATGATTATCAAACGTGACGGGACCAGTGAACATCTTAACATTGATAAGATTCACAAAGTAGTTATGCATGCCTGCGAAGGACTTGCTGGCGTTAGTAGTAGTCAAATTGAAATGAATGCTAATTTACAATTTTATGACGGTATGAGTACTGCAGAAATACAAGAAATACTAGTTCGTTCAGCGAACGATTTAATATCTTTAGAAAATCCAAATTATCAATTTGCTGCATCACGTTTATTAAGTTATGGTTTATATAAACAAGTGTTTGGTGAATTCCATGCAATGTCTTTTCGTAAAATGATTAATCTTAATATTGAAAGAGGCGTTTACGATCCAGAAATACTGGCAAAGTATTCTGCTGAAGAAATTGAAAGAATGGATTCGTACTTGCATCACAAACGTGACGAAAACTTTACTTACGCAGGACTGCGTCAAGTTGTAGACAAATATCTTGTACAAGATCGTTCGTCAGGTGAAATTTTTGAAACTCCTCAATTTATGTATATGATGATTGCAGCAACACTATTTGCTAACTATCCAAAAGAAGATAGAATGCACTATGTAAGGAGATACTATGATGCGACCTCACTTTTTAGAATTAACATCCCCACACCCGTTATGGCTGGTGTTCGTACCCCTGTCCGTCAGTTTGCTAGTTGCGTTCTTGTTGACAGTGACGATACTCTCGATTCCATATTTTCTAGTGACATGGCTATTGGACGTTACACTGCACAAAGAGCAGGTATCGGCATTAACGCAGGACGTATCCGCGGGGTAAACAGTAAGATCAGAGGCGGAGAAGTCGCACACACTGGGATTATTCCTTTCTTAAAGAAGTTTGAGTCAACTGTAAGATGTTGTACGCAGAATGGTGTACGCGGCGGCTCTGCCACCACACATTTCCCGTTTTGGCATCAAGAGATTGAAGACATTCTTGTGCTAAAGAACAACAAAGGTACAGAAGACAACCGTGTACGTAAACTAGATTACTCAATTCAGTTAAACAAAACAATGTATGAACGCCTCCTTAGCGGAGGTGAAATTACCTTGTTCTCGCCACATGATGTTCCAGGATTGTATGAAGCGTATTTTGGTGATTCAGATGCATTTAAAGAAATGTATGAAATGTACGAGCGCAAGACGAGTATCAAGAAGAAAAAGATCGATGCAATGGAATTGTTTTCTGCACTAATTAAAGAACGTGCTGAAACTGGACGTATCTATATTATGAATGTAGATCACTGTAACACACATAGTTCATTTAAAGATACAGTATACATGAGTAACTTATGCCAGGAGATTACACTTCCTACTAAACCATTACAACATATTGATGACGAAAATGGCGAAATTGCTCTATGCATTCTAAGTGCTATTAATGTAGGTGTTATTAAAAGTTTAGATGATTTAGAAGAATTATGTGACTTAGCAGTTCGTGCGCTAGAAGAAATCATTGACTATCAGCGTTATCCAATTAAGGCAGCTGAGATTTCTACAAAAGCAAGACGCTCACTTGGTATTGGTTATATTGGGCTTGCACATTATCTTGCCAAAAACAAAGTAAATTATGCAGACGAAAATGCATGGAAACTTGTACACGACTTAACAGAAGCATTCCAATACTATCTGTTAAAAGCATCTAATGAACTTGCTAAAGAAAGAGGAGCCTGCGAATATTTTAACCGCACTAAATACTCAGACGGCATCCTTCCAATTGATACTTACAAGAAAGATGTCGATGCAGTAGTGGAGAACAATCTAAATTATGATTGGGATAGTTTACGCAATGATATCAGAGAGTTCGGGCTTCGTCACAGCACATTGTCCGCACAAATGCCATCAGAAAGCTCATCTGTTGTGTCAAACGCAACAAATGGAATCGAGCCACCTAGAGGCTACCTGTCCGTTAAGAAAAGCAAAAAAGGCCCCCTTAAACAGATTGTCCCACAATATCAAAGTCTTAAGCAATACTACACCTTGTTGTGGGACATGCCTAGCAACGAAGGTTACATCAATATTGTCGCGGTAATGCAAAAGTTCTTTGATCAAGCAATATCGGGCAACTGGAGTTACAATCCAACACAGTATGCAGATAATGAAGTACCTATGTCAGTTATGCTACAAGATTTATTAAACACATACAAATACGGTTGGAAAACTTCATACTATCAAAACACTTATGATTATAAAGAAGATCCAAGTGAGCTAAAAGAAGAAGTAGAATTAGCACAACCATTATTAGTTGAAGAAGATGAGCTTTGTGAAGCATGTGCAATTTAATGGTTGACAAACGTTATAAAATCGTATATATTAAAAAAGAATAATATAGGATTGATCAATGGTAAAAACAGTTTTTAATAAAGAAAAAGTCGACTTCACAAAACAGCCTATGTTTTTTGGAGAAGAACAAAACACACAGAGGTATGACACATTTAAGTTTCCTGTGTTTGATAAATTAAATCAAACAATGCTAGGTTACTTTTGGCGTCCAGAAGAAGTAAGTTTGCAAAAGGACAGAGCAGACTTTGCTAACTTTCGTCCAGAGCAGAAACATATCTTTACTGCTAACTTAAAATATCAAACACTATTAGATAGTGTGCAAGGGCGTGGTCCTTGTTTAAGTTTCTTACCTCATGTAAGTTTACCTGAACTAGAAGGTTGCATTGTAACTTGGGACTTTTTCGAAACTATTCATTCACGTTCGTACACACACATTATGAAAAATGTGTACGCAGATCCAAGTGAAGTGTTTGATACTATTTTAGAAGATGAAAAAATTATTGCCCGTGCTGTTTCAGTAACCAAACATTATGATGCATTTAACGAAGCAGCTGATAACTTTATCCACAAAGGTAAAGGTTCAATGCGTGAAGTAAAGAAAAAACTTTATCTTGCAATGCACACAGTGAACATTCTTGAAGGACTTCGTTTTTATGTAAGTTTTGCTTGCACCTTTGGTTTTGGTGAACTAAAACTAATGGAAGGTTCAGCTAAGATTATTTCATTGATTGCTCGTGATGAAGCACAGCATTTAGCACTTAGTACACACATTCTTAAACTTTGGGCGCAAGGCAAAGACGATCCAGAGATGGTATCTATTGCTAAAGAGTGTGAAGAAGAAGTATATGAATTGTGGCGTACCTGTGTTGAAGAAGAAAAAGACTGGGCTAATTACTTGTTTAAAGACGGAAGTATGATTGGATTGAATGCAGTATTGTTGCATCAGTATGTAGAATACATTGCTAATCGTAGATTAAAAGCTCTAGGGTTTAATGCTATATTTGATCAACCTGTTAACACAAACCCATTACCTTGGACACAGCATTGGTTGTCGAGTTCAGGCTTGCAAGTTGCTCCACAAGAAACAGAAGTTGAATCTTATGTTATTGGCGGCATCAAACAAGATGTAGATAAAGATAAACTTAAAGGATTCTCACTATGATACACATTTGGGGTAAACCTGCATGTCCATCATGCACAAAAGCAAAAGCATTTTGTGAACAACGTGGATATCAATTTGAATATTTAGAACTGGGCAAAGACTTTGAACGTGAACGAGTTTTAGAAGAATTCCCAGAAGCTAGAACATTTCCACAGATTGTTGTCAATGGACTAAAAGTTGGCGGCTATGAACAGTTTACACGTTATGTAGAAGAAACGAATTACACAGGAACAGGACACACTTTATGATAATTGAAACGCCCTACAAGGCAACAGATACAATTACAATTAAAACAACAGCAGGCGAAGAAGTAGTTGCTCGATTTGTAGAAGAAGATGACAAATCAGTTACAGTTGAAAAGCCAATGGCTATTATGGCAACAGCGCAAGGTATCGGACTAGGTCCGTTCTCCTTTACCATTAACCCAGATGCAAAACTGAAAATAAATAAAAGTGCAGTGTTAGTTATACATAAAACTGATAGCGAAATGGCAAAACAGTATGTATCTAGCACAAGTGGGATAACAATGGTATAAGGATATAAATGAGCGGACATGCAAAAATATTTACAGAATCGGGGACTGAAGGTGTAGGTAAAACTACAGTTGACCATTCTGATATTGATACAGATCCAGGTTCTTCGCCCGAAGATCATAGACATATTGACTATGATCTAGCTCATCAAGCATGTCTTGCTGAAATAGCAAGCCTTTTTGAGGATATACAATCTGATCTAAGAATTATTACTGATAGATTCGATGATCAAACAAAAGGTGTATTTGTAAGACAAGCAGACACAGTTGCATGTAATCCAGCAAATATTGCTCAACAAGCATTATTAATGCAAGCATTACAGAACGGCGGCATACTAGATCAAATTAATGCTGAGATTGCAAATCCATCAAATCTAGCTGATACTTCACCTTCTAACTATAGCAGTATTAGAAATGGTGGAGGCACAGGTCAAGGATATTCAGGCGGAACAACACAAAACTCTCAAAGTCCAGGATATGCAGGTTCTGAGTTTGTTACTACAGAAGATGGTAAAACAATTCCTTTAACAAAAGCGGAAGATAGTTCATTTGCAAGAAGCACAGGTGGCGGTGACGGAACAGTTAAGTATGGTAACCAAGGTACTAAACGTTCTTTACCTATCCAGCAACAACTTTGGGATATATTAGAAACAGCAGCTAAAGCAGCTAAAGTTAATGTCCTTATTACAAGCGGAGGACAAGTGCCTGTAAGTCGTGGCGGTATTAAAGGACGTAATAGAATAGGATCTAATAGGCACGACGAAGGATTTGCAGCAGACGTTGCTCTTTATACTCCAGATTTTAAAGGTAGACAACTTAATTTAAAAAGTAAAGATGATTTAGCAATAGTTCTTAAATTTATGGAAGCATGTAGAGATGCAGGTGCAACAGGAATAGGCGCAGGTAACGGCTACATGTCTGACAGTCACGTACATGTAGATATAGCATGGATAGGACAGCAAAAAGGAATTATTTCAGGGATACTATCTAATAGATATTGGGGCGGAGGAAAGTCAGCAGGACTAAAAACAGGTACTGCAAATACTCCTACATATCTAGCATCACTAATGGCACCAAGGGATAATACAGCATAATGGCAGGAAACGGAACAAGCTCACCTTATGAACACATAGATATGACTCCTGAATACAACAGGATCATTACTGCTCTAACGGGTATAAGAGACGACATTAGACTACTAAGACGTAGAGCAGAAGATTGCGAAATAGGTGTTGTTACTAACTCAGTTATGAACGACTTACAAAGAGCTATGATGACAACATCAATGAGTGCATCAGGCGGTAACATGGCAGAGTCTGTTCGACAAGCAATAGATAGCGGTAATACTGCAAACGGAGGCATAGGTGCACCAACAGCACCGGCTGGTGAAGATGGACTTACTCGTGCTGAAATATTAGCTGCACTTGGACAAGATGCAGAAAGTACTAGAACAGTTATACGTGTAAACGGAATGTACTATTTTGAAGCTGAGGCAACTGCTGGACCCGATGACGGATTAAGAGGCTCGATACCACAAGTAACTCCGTATACTCAAGGAGAATATCTAGGATATCATAACTGGGCATCAAACCAACCAGTAACAGGATCTCCAGCTGGTCCGCCAGATGATATTCCGCATCCAAGTGTTACCAAAAAACGTTGGCCTGCAACTAGACCAGCAGGACAAACAGCAGTTCCAACTGCAAATCCAAACGCAGATTTAATTGATCCAGTAACAGGAGATGTTATACCTAAATCTTTAGAGGACCAAGTTAAAGATTTAACATCTGGAGAAGCACCTCCTCCAGCATGGGAAACTAGTGACGGAACAGGAGTAGGTTAATGCCTAAGGTACACAGAGTTGGCGATTCGGATAGTAGCGGCGATACCGCAGTAATTGGTTCTGACGATGTATTTGTAAATGGCGGTCCAACTCTTGGCGGCGGGTTTACATCTGCACTAGGAGTTGATGATGCTGTAGGAGTATCAGATGCTGAAGCAAGAGCCATACTTTCAGGAAGAGCCGCAGAACTTGCCGCAGGAGGCGACCCGGATCAGAACGAAGCGTTAGAATCTTATGGCGGCGGCACACCGGGCGGAACAAATCCAGTATCTGGTGTTGAAGGAGCTCAACCTGCTCCTGGATCTGATGCTGCTGGAAATACAGAAGGCAATGTTCCTTTTAATAATGACAGACCAGAATCAGAATGGATCAAAGTACAATCACATGTTAATCCAGCAGTACTAGATGATGTTTGGACTAAAGCAGTTAACTTTGCAAAAAGTTTAGGAAAACCAATTACACTAAACAGTGCATATAGAACTCCAGAATATAACCGTAAAGTTGGCGGTGCAAAAAATAGTATGCATGTCCAACGCAAAGCCATTGATGTGCAATGGGGTTGTAGTAGTGCTCAAGATAGAGTTGACTTTATTCAAAAAGCAATTGATGCAGGATTTACAGGAATCGGAGTATACAATAGCTTCTGTCATATGGACATAGGCCCAAAAAGATGTTGGGGTCCAAACGGTAGCCGCACTGGCGTGTTTCAACAATACAAAACTGTCCTTAAAAATAACGGATTTCCACTTTAATACTTGACAATAACAATTTCTTATGCTATTATAAGGTATGATTAAAAATACTAAGGCTAAGAAAGAGGCTCAATTTGAAAAATAAAGTAATACTTACTGATTGCGATGGAGTACTGTTAGACTGGGAATATTCATTCGATCAATGGATGAAACATCATGATTATACAGTTGTAACACCAGGTTGTTACGATATGGATATCAAATACGGACTAGAAAAGAAAGAAACAAAACGTTTAGTTCGTATGTTTAACGAAAGTGCATGGATTCGCAAACTTCCTCCGCTACGTGATGCAATCCATTATGTAAAGAAGTTACATACCGAACATGGATATATATTTCATGCAATAACAAGTTTAAGTGATGATAATTATTCGCAGCACTTGCGTACTAAAAACTTGCGTGAATTGTTTGGTGATACTGTATTTGAGAAATATGTTTATTTAGATACAGGCGCAGACAAGGATGAAGAATTAAAAGTTTATGAAGGTAGTGGTTGCTACTGGATTGAAGATAAGCCAGCTAACGTAGATACTGGTATAAATTTTGGACTAGACGGTGTACTTGTAAGCCACAAACATAATGAAAATTATGCAGGTAAGGCTAAATGTGTACGTAACTGGAAAGAAATTTACGATATAATTATTTCAGGAGAAAATATATGACACAACCAACACATGAACAAATTGTTCAAGCATATCAAAACTATCTAGCAGAACATGCAACCTTTGAAGAAAAAGGTGTAAAAGCAGCAGCCGCTAGAGCTCGTAAGGCACTTGGAGATTTAGGTAAATTAACTAAGTCACGTAGAGCCGAAATTCAAGAAAAAAAGAACGCAATGTAATTAGTAAATGTGCCGGCAATAGTCGGCACTTTTATTATAAGCTAGGAAAGAAAGAATGAATCCAGTACCTAGAAAATTACCAGATGAAGAACGTAATCTAATAGACGAATGGTTAAAAAATAACAAAGCAACTACGTTTGAAGCGTATAAAAAATCTGAAACTGTAGAACTTAAAATACAAAAAAGAAAAACCCAAAAGAAAGAATAATATGCCATATGTTGATGTATTTCCTAGTGCAGTATCAATTACTGACTTAGAAAGAGATTTTACACAAGAAGAATTAAAAGTAGTTGATGAAGAATACAAAACTGCAATGCACAACATTGGCAATATGATGGGCGCAGATCAATATGTATTAAATAGACCAGAACTTGCAAATATAAAGGCAACATTAGAGCAAAGATTAAAAAATTATTTAGAAGATGTATTTGCTCCTAAAAATAATTTAGAAATTTATATTACACAAAGTTGGTTTAGTTGGTTAAATCCAGGACAACACTTTCATGAACATCAACATCAAAACAGTTTAATATCTGGTTGTTTGTATTTTAATGCAGACAGAAATCAAGACGCATTAATTTTACACAAAAAAGAATTTCAACAAATTTATATTCCTGCTGTTACTGAAAAAACAAACAAATGGAATTCGCAAATGGCTACTATACCTGTTAGTACTGGAAACATTGTATTGTTTCCTTCTAAAATTACTCATAGTGTAGCACCGACACAAGGTAACTATATAAGAACAACTCTTGCTTTCAATAGTTTTATTCGTGGAAAAATAAAAGAAGGACTGCATTTGTTGGACTTAGAGTTAAAATGAATGAAACTGTAGACTTTAATGACATTAAAAAATTATTTGATGAAACATGGGACGTAGGTTATTTAAGCGAAAATCATCTACTCCAGTCTGCATACTCGCCTTTAAAAAATAAATTCCACGTATTTGGTTACGACTATACAAATAGCACACAATTTAAAGATATTAAAAATGCAATAGTGTTAATAAAAACAGGACACACCTGGGATTATTCTCATTATGATCAAGCAATTGATATTTTAAAAGAAAGTCCTTTAGAAGGTTGGTATCCTGCATATACAAATTACAAACAAGCTGCAATACACGCAGGACTTGGAGTAAGAGCAAAGAATAGTCTTGTTTATAGTTTTAAATTTGGATTTGACTGCCACATTGCAATGGTATGTTTTCATGCTAAAATTATTAACTATCCTGACAGAAGTAAGAAACGTAACTATGGACTTTGGAAACATTGCGAAGGTTGCGATGATTGTATTGTAAACTGTCCAGCAAAGGCAATACACTATGATGACAAAGAACCTCCGTGGATAGATTCAGCAGCTTGCGAGAATTTTATATTTTTTGGAAAAGATGGAAGAGTACCAAATGTTTTAAACTATTGGCATAAAAATGTACATCCAGAAATTCCACAAGATGTTATTGATAGCATAGACACATTAGAAAAAATGAATAAAACTATTGGTACTTTCCAATGGGACGCAAATGGTTATAGTTATGACGGGAATGTAACCAAAAGACATGGTAAGAAAGTATATGTACCGCACTGTCGAGAATGTACTAGTCAACCCAGATGTAGTAAATGGAATGGCAACTATCCTTATGATGGTTCAGAATAGACTTATGTTAGCGCCTACATTTTTTAAAAAAGTAAATACGTTATGTTAAAAGATCTTAAAGAAGAATATAGATTATTTTACATGGTCAAGGGCCACCTTGACGCAGACCCCCAAACAGTTGTAGCAAGTGCAGATGGATATTTCAAACGCCTTTGGGCAGATGGATGTAACGGCGCTCCGTTGTACGATTACGATGAACAGTTCGAACTAGCATGGAGAAAAAAACACAATGGTATCTCGTTCGATTCAGAATCTTAGTACAGAAGATTTAACTTACTTAGAGCAACTACTAGGTAAAGAGTTTGCAAACATTAACGAACGCAAACAAGCATTCAAAACAAAAAA
>Ga0181582_10001368_pt1 | contig 18943 bp, 17 predicted proteins | sample 071ome_32_FD_132438 | JGI IMG/M metagenome (GOLD analysis project Ga0181582, IMG submission 132438) | Coastal salt marsh microbial communities from the Groves Creek Marsh, Skidaway Island, Georgia - 071405AT metaG (megahit assembly) | ecosystem: Environmental > Aquatic > Marine > Intertidal...
ACGATACGGAAAGCATGGGCTTGGTCATTTGATCCAACGGCTTGTGCGACAAGTCCAGTTGTACCCATGCGTAAAAAAGAAAAGGTACCAAAAAAGATAACAAGTAACTCAGCGCCAACGGTGACGGCCGCTAGGTAGTATGCCTCATCAAGATGGCCCGCAATTGCTGCATCGGCGAGTCCCAAAAATGGTGTGGCGATGTTGGCGATGATTAGAGGCCAGGCCAGACACCATAGCCGAGTGACGGGTTCTAGTTTGATATGAGATCGCATTGAGGATCAGTGCGTCGAGCAACCAAGATATCTAAAAAGTCATTAGGATCTTTTACATGTGGAGGCGCTTGTGGACCGCCTTCACGTTTTCGAGCCAAAGCGACTAAGCGCAACATCCAGAACCGCAGTGCCGCTGTTTCTGCAGCCTGGGGCCATTGATTAACTTCGTCACTCGTGAGGGTTCTGAATTGGTTGTAACCACTAACGAGTGCCTCAGTTTTATCAGCGTCGAGATGCCCTGTTGATGATGAACACCAATCATTGATTGTGACGGCTAAATCGAAAAGTAAGCACCCATCACATGCGTTGTAAAAGTCGATGATTCCGGCCAGCTTACCCTCATTAAATAATGCATTATCGCAGAACAGGTCACCGTGAATTATCCCCTGGGGAAGTGATGCTGCCTTTGCAACAAACTGTTTTGAGCGAGCGACTTGGTCTTTCAGTGTGGTTTGATGATCCTCGGGAACCAAGTCAATGACTCGATCGACGTTGCTTTCCCACCAGGTATTCCAACGGTGATTATCACGTTTTAGATCTCGATAGGTTTGAGTCGCGGCATGCATTTTCCCGAGAGCCTCTCCCATCTGTCTACATGCATCGATAGAGATAGGGGAGAGTGTTGATCCATGAATTCGTTGGAATAAAGCAGCTGGCTTTCCTTTGATCGTAAACAATCGGTCGCCTGCTTGATTGGCAATAGGAGTTGCCACAGGAACCTGATCTTCTGACAGGCGACGATTGAGCTCAATGAAGAACGGGATTTCATCAAATCCTTGTTCTTCAAAAATTTGAAGAACTGTTTCTGCTTGATCAAACGAAACAAAATACGTGGTGTTTTCAACACCTGCTTCCACTCCCTGAAAGCTTTTCAATTCACCGAAATCAAACTGTTTGGTGAAATCCTGCATTTCCTGCAGGCTTAATTCTGTGTAAACACTCATCGCCGCGTCCTGTCTAAGCGCGGTATTATGCATCGACAGATACAAAAGCAACACTCTCAGGAGCTTGAATGCCTGCACCTTTGGTTTTAGTTGATGGGTCCTCTTACCTATACCGTGCCTTCCATGCACTGCCACCACTGACAACGAGTACTGGCCAACCAGTCGGTGCAATACGGGGTGTGATTTCAATGCTTAACAAGCTCGCAGATTCCACTAGTGCTGAGCGGATGGTTGTCGTCTTTGACGCGTCAGGTAAAACGTTTCGTGACGATATGTACGATCAATACAAAGCGAATCGGGAAAAAATGCCTGATGAGCTTCGCGAACAGGTCGAACCGTTGCATGCGATTATCAAAGCGTTGGGATTTCCGCTACTTGCGGTGCCGGGTGTTGAAGCTGACGACGTAATCGGCACCCTCGCGAAGCAGGCTGAGGCAGCCGGAGAGTCTGTACTGATTTCGACAGGCGATAAAGACTTGGCACAACTTGTGACAGACAAAGTGACGCTCGTTAACACTATGAGCGACATCACTCTGACACCTGCCGGAGTGGAAGAAAAATTTGGAGTGCCACCTGAGCGGATTATCGATTTCCTTGCGTTGACTGGGGATAGTGTCGATAACGTGCCGGGTATACCGAAGTGTGGTCCGAAGACGGCAGCGAAATGGTTGAATGCCTATGGAACGCTCGATGGAGTTGTCGCGAGCGCGAATGATATTGGCGGCAAAATTGGTGAGACCTTTCGCGAGCACATGCATGTTCTACCTTTATCTAAGGCATTGGTCACGATTAAAACGGATTGCGAGTTAGCAGTTGGGCTCGATCAATTATCTCGCTCAGGCCCGGATGTAGAAAAGCTGACAGAGCTCTATAAGGAACTCGAACTTAATCAATTTTTAAAACAACTCTCACACCCACCGGTGTCGAATCAGACAACAGTTGAGGTTCCCGCAGCAGTTGAGACGCAGTATGAGCTTGTAACGACTCCCGATCGGCTCGAATTCTGGCTGTCCCAGTGCCGAGAAGCTGGGACATTTGCGCTCGATACAGAGACAACTTCGTTAGTGGCTCGGCACGCGGAACTCGTCGGGATTTCGCTGGCATATGCAGATGGTCGAGCATGTTATATCCCTGTCGCTCATCGGAGTGGAGAGCAACTTGATATTACTCTTCTGCTGAATCAACTATCGAATCTCCTATCAGACCCGACTCTGACGATGGTCGGCCATAACCTGAAATATGACTTAACGGTTTTAGAGACGGTCGGTTTGATTCCAAGATGCGCACTCGCTGACACGATGTTAATGAGCTATGTGTTGGATGCGGCAGGCGGGCGTCATGACATGGATTCATTAGCTCAACGCATTTTGGGTGTGAATACCATCTCTTATGAAGACGTCTGTGGTAAAGGCGCTAAACAAATTGGATTCGCAGAGGTGTCGCTCGAGCAAGCGTCTGACTATGCATCGGAAGATGCGGATGTCACTTTGCGATTGTTTAATCAATTCAAGAATCGGTTGGAAAACGAGCCCTCGTTGCAATCTATTTATCAGGATTTAGAGCTCCCGGTGATGCTCGTGCTTCGCGAGATGGAGAATCACGGTGCATTACTCGATGGCGCGATATTGAAATCGCAATCGGTGTCACTTGGTGCAAGGCTTGAAGAATTAGAGACCGAGGCCCAGAGCCTCGCTGGCCGACCTTTTAATTTGGCAAGCCCTAAACAATTGCAGGAAATCTTGTTTGATGAATTGAAGCTTCCCGTGCTTAAAAAGACGCCGAAAGGTGCGCCTTCGACGAACGAGGAAGTGCTTCAAGAATTGGCACTCGATTATCCTTTGCCCAAGCTATTGATTGAGCATCGAAGCCTCTCTAAGTTGAAGGGAACGTATACAGATAAGTTGCCTGAAGATTGCGATCCAGCAGATGGACGTGTTCATACTTCTTTCCATCAAGCCGTGACATCCACGGGCCGATTGTCATCATCAGATCCGAATTTGCAAAATATCCCGATCAGAACCGATGAGGGTCGACGGATTCGGAAGGCGTTCATTGCTCCCGACGGTTGGTCTGTAATGGCGGCTGATTATTCTCAGATTGAATTACGCATCATGGCGCACTTGTCTGGTGATAAAAGCTTGGTCGATGCGTTTGCTCGCGGTGATGATATTCACCGAGCTACTGCTGCTGAGGTATTTGATCTCGAGCCCATGTTCGTGACAGATGAGCAGCGCCGCCGCGCTAAAGCCATTAACTTTGGATTGATCTATGGCATGAGCGCTTTCGGTCTTGCTCGACAACTTGGAATTGAGCGCGCAGAAGCTGCTGCATACATTGATCGTTATTTTGAACGATATCCCGGGGTGAGACATTACATGGACTCGACCCGAGCTATGGCTTATGAAAAAGGCTATGTGGAAACAGTGTTTGGTCGACGCCTTACGCTTCCTGATATCCACGCGCGGCAAGTGCCTATCCGGCAGGCGGCTGAACGGGCTGCGATTAATGCGCCAATGCAGGGAACAGCGGCAGACATAATTAAGCGCGCGATGTTGCGAGTTCACGAAGCGCTCGCCACAGGTGACTTGGGCTGTAATCTTTTGCTCCAAGTTCATGATGAATTGGTATTTGAAGTTAGAGATCGAGATTTAGATGCATCTCGCCTGCTCGTGCGCACAGAAATGGAGGCGGCAGCTGAGCTGAGGGTCCCATTAGTCGTTGAAATCGGAAGCGGTGAGAGTTGGTTTGAGGCGCATTAAATTTATTTGAAATATTTTTGAACTTTTTCAAATAAAGCCTGTCTGAATATATAAGACAACGAGTTTCCCTCATTCGTTGTTCCGACGAGACCCCTGTCGGACGTTGAAACCCCGGTGTGAGCTACCGGGGTTTTTTATTATGCGTGGCCCTCCAGATGATGGGTAATCCAAGCAGATGCCTCTTCGATGCCTGTTTTATCGAGGCTTGAAAAGTTGAGTATGACCGAATTCGGACGCTGTTTCTGAACAGATAAACGAGATTTGGCAGCTTGGTTGCGGCTCAGCTTGTCGCTTTTGGTGAGAAGTAAAAGCGTATCCATCTCCCGATGGTCTGCAAACGACAGCATCTGTTGGTCCAATGCAGTCATTGGATGCCGCACATCCATCAAAAGGACGAGACCTGTCAGTGTACGTCGTTCTGCAAGGAATTCACCCAAGTGTTGTTGCCACTGTTTTTTCATGGCCTCTGGGACTTTAGCAAACCCATAACCCGGTAAATCCACCAAGAATCCGCCGGTTCCTGGCACTTCGAAGAAATTGATGAGCTGTGTTCGCCCAGGTGTTTTAGAGACTCTAGCAAGACTTTTTTGGCCAGTAAGCGTATTTAGAGCGCTCGATTTGCCAGCATTGGATCGACCGCAAAACCCAATTTCGGGGCCACACTCTGGAGGGCAATGATCCAGCGTTGGTGCGCTTATCATAAATTTGGTTTGTGCCAGTCTTGGGTCGAGCTGTGTGTCGCGCACTGTATTTAAATCCTTCACTGCATAAATCTCAGGTGCAATGTATACTACGGCATCGAAAAACGTATCGCTTTCCCAACAAAGAGATGAAACGAATGAAGTCATTAATCACCGTTATTGGATTGACCCTGACCTCGACGGTTGCCATGGCCGCTGATTCTGCAGCGACGAACGCTTATGTCGGCAATGCTGATCAAGGTAAAGCAAAGAGCGCTGTTTGTGCCGGTTGTCATGGTGCTAACGGCAATAGTGCTGCTGCAGATTATCCGAAATTGGCAGGCCAGCATGCGAGTTATCTGGAATCTACGCTCAAAGCATATCGTGACGGCTCTCGTGCGAACGCGATTATGGCGGGTTTTGCTGGCGCGCTATCGGATGAAGATATTTCAGATCTAGCCGCTTATTTTTCAACGCAAGTAACATCGGCTGGGGCTGTGGAAGCAGATTTGGTTACTCGCGGCGAGCAGTTATATCGATTCGGTGACTCTGAGAAGGGTGTGAGTGCTTGTGCTGCATGTCATGGTCCAACTGGTGCTGGGGTAGCTTCGGCTGTTTTCCCATCATTGAAAGGACAATGGGCTGGCTATACAGAAGTACAATTAAAAGCATTCCGTGATGGACTCCGTGTGAACGCGATGATGAATGGCGTTGCGAAAAACATGTCCGATTCTGATATCAAAGCGGTTGCTAGCTATGTTGGAGGTCTTCAGTAATGCTGAAGCGCATCCTTTCCTCAATCGTTATCGGTCTTGGCTTAATGCTCAATCAAGCATGTTCGGCTGATGGTTTCCAGGAAGGAGTTCACTACCAGACCCTCGCGAAGCCTGTGGTCACATCTGACCCAGCAAAGGTCGAGGTTCTGGAGCTGTTTTGGTATGGATGCCCACATTGTGATTCGCTCGATCCAGCGTTAAAAGCCTGGGTTCAAAAGCTTCCTGGTGACGTGAATTTCGTACGGATGCCGGTCGTATTTGGGCGTTCCTGGGAGATGCATGCACGGATGTTTTGGGTCGCTAAGAACCTAGGTATGCTCGAGACGATCCATGAGCCTTTGTTCAACGCGATTCATCGTGAAGGGCAGCGTTTGCAGCGTGTTGACGACGTTGTCGCATTTTTTGAGCGATACGGAGCAGATCCAGCAGTTGTGAAGCGCGAGCTGAGTGGATTTGCGACAGAAAGCGCATTACGTCTGGCTGATGCAAGGGTACGTGCCTATGGGATTCAGGGTGTTCCAGCGCTCGTCGTGAACGGACAATTTGTCACAGGTGTTTCACAAGCCGGTGGCGAAGATCAGTTATTTAAACTGTTAGATGAACTGATTGAGAAATCACGTCAGAAGTAAGGATAAAGCCAACTCAGGTCCTTGAGTTGGCTGATATTTCTTAGAAGTCAATCAAATCCGATGCAGTTGCTTTTTGCTCACGCAGAGCTTTTGCGTACGCTGAGTCCATCAAATCAATTTCAACGGTAAGGTCAGGAGTCAAACTGAAGGCTTTTGTTCGACGGATACGCGTGCGCAACTCTTGAGTTTCTGCATCATTACGATACAGATGGAAAAAGCGTAGAAATTGCTTATCGTTCGATTCAATTTCTGAAAGAGCGGAGTAGCATGGAGTTACACGTCCGTATTTGTTACAGATACGGTTCACGAGCTTAGCTTGGGTTTTCTCATCATTCGGGAGGCCTTCCTGACGATAAAAAATACGAACGATTTTCCCGTCTGGATCATGGGTAATGGTCAGAAATTCCTTTGCTGGGCTTTCCAAACTCTGGAAGTCATCAACCGTATCGCCAATTTTAAGTCCTGCAACATCGAAAGCCATCGTTGCTTGGGATAGAGAGAAAGCGATTGCCGCAAACAAAAGCCGTGATTTAGTTCGATACATCTTCATAGATTCCAGTGTAGCGTAATCGGTTCAATTAAGTCTGTTTGTTAAAGTTGCTGTAAGCGTGATCAAGTAAATCTAACGCCTCGTCGATTTGAGTGTCTGAAATGATCAAAGGCGGTGCAAATCGATGCACGTTGGGCCCAGCAACAAGGGTCATAAGCCCTTCTTTCATGGTTAACGCGGAGAGTTCGCCAGAGCGGCCGCTATACTCATCTTTCAAAACAGCGCCAACCAGCAAGCCTTTGCCGCGAATTGTTTTGAACAACTCATGCTTTGAGTTCAATGCATTGAGTCCGTCCATCAATTGCTGACCACGAGCAACTACGTTGGCAAGAAGCTCTGGTGTGTTGATGATCTCGAGAGCTTTGCCAGCAATCGCAGTTCCAAGTGGATTTCCCCCATACGTGCTCCCATGTGTTCCAGCAACTAAATGTTCGGAAATCCATTCTTTACAAAGCATTGCGCCGATGGGGAAGCCGCAACCAAGACTTTTAGCACTACTTAAAATATCTGGAGTAATGTCACTGTGTTGGTAGGCGAACAGTTTACCAGTCCGCCCCATACCTGTTTGCACTTCATCGACGATCAAGGCAGCACCCACACGGTCGCAGGCAGCGCGGATTTTCTCGAAAAATGTAGGACAAATCGGGCGCACTCCTCCTTCCCCTTGCACCGCCTCAACCATTACGGCACAAGTTTTCTCCGAAATTTGAGCTTCCAGCGCATTACAGTCGTTAAATGCAAGGTGTGTAAAACCCTCTGGCATGGGCCCAAAGCCGGTTCTGTATTTTGGCTGACCGCCGGCAGTTACGGTCGCAATAGTTCGACCGTGAAATGCATCATTAAAAGCAATAATCTCGTGCTTTTCAGGTCCGTGTAAGTCGAACGCTGCTTTTCGAGCTGCTTTAATAGCAGCCTCATTAGCTTCTGCTCCTGAATTACAAAAAAACACGCGATCTGCAAATGTGGCCGCTACAAGAGCCTTCGCGAGTTCGATTGCTGGCTCGTTTGCCAGCACATTTGAAAGGTGCCACACCTTATTGGCTTGTTCGACTAGGGCTTTCACAACATCGGGATGACAATGACCTAATGCGCTTACCGCAATTCCGCCAGCGAGATCTAAGTATCGTTCGCCCGATTGTCCAAATAGTTCACAGCCCTGTCCTTTCACAATAATTGTGGGAGGTAAGCCGTAATTCGGTGTCAGTACTTTTTGATAGTCAGATAAATTAGTCATGAAGCATCATCTCGATGTGGGCACACACACTTCGGCCCAACGCTCCGAGATGATACCCACCTTCGAGGATAGATACGATACGTGATTGACTATGACGGTTAGCGATATCGTTTATTAATGTTGTGATCCAACGATAATCATCTTCAACGAGATTCAACTCACCAAGTGGATCTTCTGTGTGTGCATCGAAGCCTGCTGAAATCAAAATTAATTCTGGCTTGAACTGATCGAGTGCTGGGAAGAAATCACTTTCGACTTTCTTTCTAAATTCCAAACCATCAGATCCCGCATTAATAGGCGTGAGAATCAAATGCTCGCCTGGGGTATCAAAGTGTCTGTTGGGATAAAACGGATGTTGGAACGAAGAACACACCATCACACGTTCGTCATCTTTAAAAATGTCGACGGTTCCATTGCCGTTGTGAACATCAAAATCAATGATGGCGACGCGTTCAAGCCCGTGGTGTTCGATCGCATGTAAGGCAGCAACAGCCACGTTATTGAATAAGCAAAATCCCATGGCCAACGATTTTTCAGCATGATGTCCTGGAGGTCTGGTCGCGCAGAACGCGCGCTCAATATTACCTGCCATCACATGGTCAACGGCCTGGCATCCAGCGCCGGCTGCAAGTAGCGCGGCTCGGAGCGATCCGGGGCCCATCGATGTGTCACCATCTACAGGAATTAAATCACCATTAATCGCGTCATACCCTATTTGCTCGATTTCATGAACGTACTGATGAGGGTGCGCTCTTTCTATGAGATCGAGTTCAGCCGGCTCTGCATCGAATCGCGTCAGATCGAGCATTAAACCCTGGGCTTGCAGACGGGTATCGATTGCTTGCAGTCGCATGGGACTCTCGGGGTGCATGTGTCCCATATCATGAATCATGCAATCTGAGTGGGTGAAATAACCGATATGCTTCATGGCAGACTCCAACTAGTCTGCAAACTGTATCACTGGCCACCCTTGATCTTTGGCAAGTTCGGCTAATGACTGATCTGGATCAACGACGAATGCCTGGTCAGCTCGCTCAAGGAGCGGTCGATCGTTAATCGAGTCTGAATAGAAATGAATGGCCGTTGCTTTGGCGCCTTGTGAGCTAAGCCACGTATCGAGTGCCGCGATTTTTCCTTCTTTATACGTTGGGATACCTGTTAGTTCGCCAGTGTATTTGCCATTAACAACCTCAAATTCGCAACCGAGGTAGCTTTCAACACCATGGAGGCTAGCGATCGGTTCTACGATGAATGTATTTGTCGCTGAAATGATGAGTGTATGGAAGCCCTCGATCTTATAGGCTTGGATGCACTCTAGAGCTTTAATCTGTAGTTGTGGACGAACAATGTCTTGGATGTATTGATCTCTCCAAGCTGTTACTTGCTCGATTGGATAGTTTTGTAGAACTTCGCATGCAAATCGTTGATATGCGCGGATGTCGAGTTTGGCATCGAGGTAATCTTGATAAAACCGCTCATTATTGTCGTGGTAGTAGGCTTCATCGACAGCGTCGATATCGATCAAGAATTGGTTCCATGCCTTGTCACTATCGAATGGAAGAAGGGTGTGGTCGAGGTCGAAAATGGCAAGTTGCATAGAATTTGTCTTGTTTGATTGAGTGATTTGTTAAAAGTTGAAAGAATGCGAGGGTTTTAAGGGAGTTTCAAGTCATGATTGATCAGGACGGTTTTCGGCTAAACGTGGGAATTATTCTCGCGCATCCGACCGGCTCCGTTCTGTGGGCCAGACGACGTGGGGAAGATGCATGGCAATTTCCTCAAGGTGGGATGAAAGCCGGAGAAACCCCTGAGGAGACAATGTATCGAGAACTGCATGAAGAGCTCGGTATCTTACAGAATCAAGTATTTGTGCTGGGCCAGACGGCTGGATGGCTCCGCTATCGGCTGCCGAAGTCACTGATTCGACCTCGCGGCAAGAAAACCTGTGTGGGTCAAAAGCAGCGATGGTATCTGTTGGCACTGAATGACCCCTTTATTCAGCCGAACTTTGATGCTACTGATCATCCCGAGTTCGATGCCTATCAATGGGTCAGCTATTGGTATCCGTTAGGTCAAGTTATTCCATTTAAGCGGGACGTGTATCGCCAAGCTATGACGGAGCTTGCTCCTGCATTGCGTTGGTTCGGTCCGATGGCATGTTAGACATCCTTCGACGCCTCGTTCAGGCGGTCACCGATGCGGCAACTTTAGACGAAGCGCTCACGATCATCGTGACGCGAATCAAAGACACCATGCAGACAGGTGTGTGTTCTGTTTATTTATTGGATGAGTCAACAGATCGTTGGCTTCTCATGGCAACAGACGGTTTGAATCCCGATTCAGTGCGTAGCGCAAGTTTGGCAAAGACAGAAGGCCTTGTCGGAACCGTTGGTAGTCGTGGCGAATTGGTGAACTTAGATGATGCGCCGAATCATCCGGCGTTTCGATTCTTGCAGGAAACAGGTGAAGAGATCTTTCAGTCGTTTCTGGGCGTTCCGATCGTTCACCAGCGGGAGATTCTGGGTGTGTTGGTTGTCCAGCAAACAACTCAGAGAAAGTTCAGTGACGATGAAGAGGCATTGCTGGTTACAGTCGCTGCACAGATTTCTGCACTGATTGCTCATGCAAAGGTCTCTGGTCGACTTCACTTAAGTCATACAGACGGCGAAAAACCGATTGATGTCCATTTTAAGGGTGTTGCAGGTGTCTCAGGCGTTACAACAGGGACCGCGTTTGTGCGTCAACCGCCTGCGATTTTAAGACGTGTGAAGGATGCGAAGACCGATGATCCTGAGCTCGAGCTTCAAGAATTCCAAACGGCCTTAAGCGAAGTTAAAGCAGAGCTTCGACAGATTAGTGACTCACTCTCAGCGCACTTGGCACGCAAAGAGACGGCACTTTTTGACACCTATTTGCGGATGCTTGAAGACCACACATTAAGTGGTGAAGTGTGTCAGCGAATCCGATCGGGGGAGACAGCCCCTACCGCCTTAAAATATGTCGTTCTCGATCTGGTTGCGCGTTTTGAGGCAATGGATGATGCGTATCTAAAAGAACGTGCGACTGATCTGCTTGATTTGGGTCGGCGTATTCTAGCCAAGCTGTTACATGAGCAGTCGGAATCATTCGAATATCCCGATGATGTCATTTTGGTCGCTGAGGACGTGACTCCAGTCATGCTTGGAGAGGTTGATACAGGTTCACTGAAAGCAATCGTCTCAGTGAAAGGCTCTGCAAATTCACACGTGGCTATTTTGGCTCGAAGTCTAGGTATCCCTGCGGTGATGGGTGCTGTGGATTTGCCTTTAGGTGACATCCAGGGCGCTCATTTGATTGTGGATGGATGGCGAGGAGAAGTGATCGTTGAGCCATCTGAACATGTGTTGGCTGAGTATCAGCGGGCTATTGATGATGCGGCAATTTTGGAAATGGACCTTGAGCAGGTCGAGCCGGGAACTGCAGCGACATCGGATGGACAGCATGTACACTTGATGTTGAATGCTGGCCCGTTCGGAGAGCTGTCAGATCGCCAGCGGAGCTGGATTGATGGCGTTGGACTGTATCGTACTGAATTTATCTTTCTTTCTAGGTCTCGATTTCCAACAGAAGACGAGCAGCAAAGTGAGTATCGTGCTGAGCTTGAAATGTATGCTCCGATGCCCGTTGTGATGCGGACGCTTGATATTGGCGGTGACAAGAGCCTTCCGTATTTTTCAATTGAAGAAGAAAACCCATTTTTGGGTTGGCGAGGTATTCGGGTCACCCTCGATCATCCCGAAATTTTTCTAACGCAGATTCGTGCGATGCTGAGAGCTGATTCAGGTCTTGGCAATCTGCGGATTCTTTTGCCAATGATCACAACGCTTGAAGAGCTTCGTTCATCAAAGGCGCTCATCGAGCGTGTCGTGTTGGAGCTAACTGCAGAAGGCCATCCGGTTATAGCTCCACAGGTTGGTGTGATGATTGAAGTTCCGAGCGCTGTCTACATCGCGCCTGAATTAGCAAAAGAAGCTGATTTTCTCTCGGTTGGCTCAAATGATTTAACTCAATATCTGCTAGCAGTGGACCGCACGAATGCGCGAGTTGCTGATATGTTTGACGGCTTTCATCCGGCAGTTTTGAGAGCGCTTGAGATCACATCAAAAGCTGGGATTCAGGCGCAAATCCCCGTGGCACTTTGCGGTGAAATGGCCGGCGACCCACTGGCAGCGGTTCTGTTGGTGGGTCTCGGATTCAATGAGTTGTCGATGTCCTCGGCTGCGCTGGCGCAAGTCAAGCGTGCTCTAGGGGCCTTCAGTTCGGCAGAGTGTCGCTCGCTCGCAGCACAGGCGTTAACGCGGGAATCTGGTGTTCAAGTATTACGAATAGTCGCCCAAGCATTCATTGAAAAGGATTTGAATTTGTTAGTCCCTCCAAATTTACGTGAATCTCTTGAAGTGGGAATCGCATGACAGAATTCTTGCTTTATTTTCCGTTAGGTGTTGTTGCAGGATTTCTTGCTGGGCTATTTGGCATTGGCGGTGGGATTATTTTTGTCCCCGTGCTGCTTTTGGGTTTCGAATTTATCGGTATGCATGGTGAAGTTATGGCTCACTTAGCTATCGGAACGAGCCTAGCTTGCGTCGTATTTACTGGATTGAGCTCGACCTTGGCCCATCACAGGAAAGGTGCAGTGATGTGGCCCTGGGTCATTAAGATGGGACCTTTTTTGATCTTAGGTGGTGTTATCGGCGGATGGACTGCTGATCAACTGCCTGGACAAATCCTTATCGTGATGCTGGGTACGTTTTTGCTCATCATGTCGTTTCAGTTGTTTATTAAAAACCAGGTGCATTCTGAGGGCGGCGTTATTCGCATGCCCTCGATTCCTATATTTGGTTTTGCAGGAACGTTTACGGGATGGATTAGTTCGATGATGGGTATCGCTGGTGGCGCATTAACCGTGCCCTTCATGACATCACATGGTGCACCGGTCCGTTATGCCATTGGAACAGCCTCAGCGTTCGGAATTCCGACCGCGTTTGCTGGAGCAATCTCATTTATCATCGCTGGTCTAGACCGTCCTGAACGGCCTGATTGGGCCTTTGGTTATGTTTATTTGCCCGCATTTTTGGGGATTATTGCGACTTCGACTTTATCTGCGCGTTTAGGCGCTCGCTTCGCGCATTCACTGGATCAAAAGTTATTACAGCGGCTATTCGCATGTTTCCTTGCGGTCCTGTCAATCCGGCTCATTTGGAACTCGGTAGCATGACTTATCCATTGATTGATCCTGTTGCTTTGGACTTAGGATTCATCCAGATCCACTGGTATGGGTTGATGTATGTATTTGGTTTTTTAGGTGGGTATGGGCTTGCGATTTATCGTATTGATCGAGGCTTATTTCCGATTACTCGAGAGCAGATGTCTGATTTTTTAAGCTGGATTGCTCTGGGTGTGATCGTTGGTGGTCGCGCTGGATATATGTTTTTTTATCAGCCAGAGCGTCTGATTAATGACCCTCTGTCATTGTTTTATGTCTGGGAAGGCGGAATGGCTTTTCACGGTGGGTTGATTGGCGTGATCGCATTAACCTGGATTTTTGCGCGCAAGCATCAGGTTGCACCACTTGCTCTCGGTGATGCGTTGGCTCCACTCATTCCGATTGGCTTGGGTCTTGGGCGCCTAGGGAACTTTATTGGTGGAGAGTTATGGGGCCGACCAACCGATGTGCCTTGGGCCATGGTTTTTCCAAAAGCAGATGAGCTTGCACGTCATCCGAGCCAGCTTTATCAATTTGCTCTGGAAGGCGTCGTACTTTTCATTGTGTTGTGGCTCTTTTCATCCAAGCCAAGGAGACGTGGACAGGTGACGGGTCTTTTCTTGTTGGGTTATGGCGTATTTCGTTTTATGGTGGAGTTTGTCCGTGAGCCGGATTCACATCTTGGATTTATCGCACTGAATTGGATGACCATGGGTCAATTGCTAACGTTACCCATGATCGCTATCGGTGTATGGTTATTGTTGATACGAAAGGGGTCGCTAGATGCGCGCATATCTTGATTTGCTGCAACTCTTATTGGATGAAGGGACTGCAAAAGGAGATCGCACTGGCACAGGGACTTTGAGTCGTTTCGGTCATCAAATGCGATTTGATTTGAATGAAGGCTTTCCTCTAGTTACAACCAAGAAAGTTCATTTGAAGTCGGTGATTCACGAACTTCTGTGGTTTATGCAAGGCGACACTAATACACAATATCTGCGTGATAATGGCGTATCGATTTGGGATGAGTGGGCGACAGAGGATGGCGATTTAGGACCATTGTATGGAGCTCAATGGCGTTCTTGGCCAACGCCTGACGGTGAATCGATTGATCAATTGACTGAGGTGGTTGAGTCGATCAAAGTTCGACCGAACTCTCGACGTCTTTTAGTGTCTGCATGGAATCCGTCATTATTGCCTGATGAGAGCCAATCACCGCAGGACAATGTGCGAGCGGGTCGAATGGCGCTAGCTCCTTGTCATACCCTGTTTCAGTTTTATGTCGCGAACAGTCAATTGTCATGTCAGTTGTATCAGCGCTCTGCTGATGTTTTTCTCGGAGTGCCATTTAATATCGCAAGCTATGCATTATTGACACATCTAGTCGCTGACCAATGTGGGCTCGGAGTTGGTGATTTTATTTGGACGGGTGGTGACGTGCATTTGTATCAGAATCATGTTGAACAAGCGCACGAACAGCTATCTCGTGAACCAAGGCCATTGCCTAGGCTGACTTTGGTCCGGACACCCGATTCGATACTGGATTATCGTGAGGCTGATATCGTGATCGATGGATATGAGCCACACCCTCACATCAAGGCTCCGGTAGCAATCTGATGAGAATGTCTTTAATTGTCGCGCGAGCTGATAACGGTGTCATTGGGGTTGATAACCAACTCCCTTGGCATTTGCCGTGTGATTTAAAGTATTTCAAGCAGGTCACGATGGGGAAGCCTGTTGTGATGGGTCGAAAAACCTTTGAATCGATTGGGCGCCCACTTCCTGGGCGAACGAATGTCGTAATCACGCGTAATGCTGATTGGGTAGCACCTGGTGCACGAGTTGTTGGCAGTTTGGCGGATGCGTTGAAGCTCGCAACCGCGCAAGCAGGCCTCGATGGCGCAGATGAAGTGATGATTATTGGTGGAGCCACCTTATACCGCGAAGCGATTGACCAAGCGGACAGGATGTATGTGACTCAAGTGCATGCGTCACCTAACGGCGACGCTTTTTTTGAAGCACCCGATCAAGAGAAGTTCGCGCGAACTTCAGTTGAAGATCACGCCGGCGATGAAACGTCACCGGCCCACAGCTATGAGGTCTGGGACCGGATTTCACACTGATCAGTCCCCGTCAGTCACAGCTCCGAGACTGGCGGAAGACACCAAGCGTGCGTACTTTGCGAGAACGCCGCGGTTTGGAGTTTCTTTTTCCATTGTCCACAACGCTTTGCGACGAGCGAGTTCTGAATCATCAACATCAACGGTTAATGCGTTTGTTTCCGCGTCGATTGTGATGGTATCGCCGTCTTCGAGAAGTCCGATTGGACCGCCCACAGCTGCTTCAGGGGTGACGTGACCGATCACAAATCCATGAGAGCCACCGGAGAAGCGGCCATCAGTAATCAGTGCGACGTCTTTACCAAGGCCAGCGCCCATGATGGCACTGGTTGGTGAGAGCATTTCACGCATACCGGGGCCGCCTTTTGGTCCCTCGTAACGAATCACAATCACCGAGCCTTTTTCGATCTTTCCATCGAGAATTGCATTCAGCGCTTCTTCTTCTGAGTTGAAGCAGCGAGCCGTTCCTGTAAATGAAAGACCTTCTTTTCCAGAAATCTTTGCAACAGCTCCTTCAGGTGCAAGGTTGCCGTACAGAATTCTCAGGTGACTGTCTTTCTTAACTGGATTGTCGAATGCGCGAACAATGTCCTGTGATTCAGGGTATGGCTGCACATCGGCAAGGTTTTCAGCCATTGTTTGCCCGGTACAGGTCATTACATCGCCGTGCAATAACCCCCGATCAAGCAACATTTTCATCAAAGGCTGAATGCCACCAATTTCAATCAACTCACTCATCAAGTATCGCCCTGATGGTTTGACGTCAGCCAAAACAGGAACGCGTTGCCCAATCGTAGTAAAGTCATCCAGGGTTACATCAATCCCTGCGCACTGCGCCATGGCCAACAAATGAAGAACAGCATTGGTTGACCCGCCAAGTGCGATGACCACAGTGATTGCGTTTTCAAAGGATTTCTTGCTAACAATATCGGATGGTTTGAGATCCGTCTCGATCATTCGCATAACAGCAGCGCCTGCGCGTTCGCAGTCTTCTTTTTTATCGCCTGATACAGCCTCTTGAGCAGAGGAGTTCGGGAGCGACAGACCGAGTGCTTCAATCGCGCTCGCCATTGTGTTTGCTGTGTACATACCGCCGCATGAGCCAGGCCCGGGGATCGCTGTTTTTTCAACAGCGATTAACTGGGAGTCATCAATAGTTCCTGCAGCGCGTTGTCCGACAGCTTCGAACACAGACACGATATCTCGACGCTCTGCCCCTGGTTTAATGGTGCCACCATAGACAAACACTGATGGACGGTTCAAGCGAAGCATTGCCATAACGCAAGCGGGCATGTTCTTGTCGCAACCACCGATAGTAACGACACCATCGAAACCTTGGCCGGCAACGACAGTTTCAATGGAATCACAAATCACTTCACGGCTGACCAACGAGTAACGCATGCCAGGTGTTCCCATGCTGATGCCGTCACTGACTGTGATGGTGTTGAAGACGACAGCTTTCGCGCCGGCAGCATTCGCGCCAGCTTCAGCGTGATCAGCAAGTTCGTTAATATGCATGTTACAAGGAGTCACCATGCTCCATGTACTTGCGATACCAATTTGCGGCTTTTTGAAATCTTCATCACCAAATCCAACCGCACGCAACATGGCGCGCGAAGGAGTTTGTGCAAGTCCATCGACGATGACGGACGAATAAGGGCGACGTTTGTCGGTCATAGTGGGTCCTATAGTTCTTTTTTCAGGATCAGCGAATTTCGCTGGTAGTTATATAAAGCCTGCCGATTTTCGGGTAAGGCTTCAACAGACGACATCTCAAAACCGCGTTCTTTAAACCAATCGCTTGCTTGAGTTGTCAATACAAAGAGAGTTTGAATTGATAGCGTGCGCGCTTGTTCTTCAATATGTTTCAGAAGTTTGGTACCGATAGACTGTTCCGTTGTTGCGTGGTCGACGGCAAGGGCGGCGAGCTCAGCGCATCCTGTCTCCAACGGGTAAAGAGCAGCAGATCCTAAGATGCGGCCGTCTTGTTCGATCACATAGAAGTGGTTGATTTCGGCTTCCAGCTTATCGCGAGACCTCTGGACCAATGCGCCTTGCTCTTCCATCGGGGCGAGTAAATGAATCAGTCCAGGTAGGTCATCAACGCGGGCTTGCCGCACAGGCGCTGCGGGCTGTGAGGCGATGAGTGTACCTGTTCCATCAGTGGTCATTAGCTCTGTTAAGATTGCTCCATCAATCCCTGCGCCGAGCAGATGACAGCGGCCAACGCCTCCCCTGACAGCTCGCTCCGCTGCGTCGAGTCGACGCTGCATTTCATTGTTCTGATGAGACCGGGTTGTTCCGACTAAAGCGAGCGCAAGTTCAGAGATACGTTCACCTTCGGTATCGGTACAGTGCGGTGTTTCGCCCATCAAAATCAGCTTGTCGGCATTGAGAGCAACAGCTGTTTCGGCCGCAACTTCTTCACTAGCAAGATTGTAGAGCTCGCCAGCCGGTGAATGTGCGAGATGATCGAGATACACAACAGACCCGATTTCTAATTGTCTGCGAATACCTGATGCATCGATGCGCCTCACGGATCCGGTGAATTGATGGTTTACACCTTCGTGGATACCAAGGGGTTTGGCAGACACAAAATTGCCAGAGATCAATGAAGATTTGCCGCGGTTTCGGTGTTGTGCTCGCATGAAAAGACCACGGAACGTGAGTCGGTTTTGACTGACGAGATCGACAATGCGGTTGAGAAGAGGTTGGTCGGTGATACGACGATGGCCATGATAAGCGCTTTCTAATCCTTGCTCACCGATGTACGAGTCGATGGCATGCCGTGTACTCTGTATGAGAACAAGATGAACGCCTAGCGCGTTGAGCAGGACCAGGTCTTCCACCAAACGGCTGACAGAGGAATCGGTCTGATCAGAATCTGACAGCAAAACAACAAATGTTTTGCCTCTAAACTGCTCGATGTAGGGGCCGGCTTCTCGAAGCCAGGCAACTAAGGGTTGCGTTTGAATGGTTAAACTCCTCTTCTCACAGGGAATTGTGCGATGAATCGGGCATCAACTCCAGACACGATTGAACTTGAACTCAAATTAGGATTGCGTGATTGTGATCCGTTGAGGGTTTCTCATGTGCTTGCTACGGTTTTGGGTGAGGTGATTCCAGGTCAGACGGAGCTGTTACAAAACGTATATTTTGACTGCGCTGGGTTGCTGCATCGATCGGGCGTCGCGATTCGAACGCGCTCTATTAATCAATCTCACGAGATGACGATCAAGATCCGAAAGCCAGACGAAGGTGGTTTGTCACAGCGGCGCGAATGGAATTTTCCGATTGATACACCGGATCTTGATTATGCGCGTCTTGAGGGTTTGGATTTGCCTGTATCGATCGTTCCATTAATCCGTGAGAGATCACTTGACGTTGTATTTCAGAACGCCTTCGAACGAACCGACTGGCGCGTCACGCGAGACAATTGTGATGTGATGATGTCCTTAGATCTCGGCTCTGTTCAAGTTGGCGATCGAGAGTCTCGAGTCTCGGAATTGGAGCTCGAGTTGCTCTCGGGTGACGTTGATTCATTAATAGCGCTCGGTTGCGAGATATCTGATCACTTGCCCTCCTTCATGGGAGTTATTTCAAAAGCAGAGCGAGGTGATCGATTGATTCGCGACGCTGACCCGATGAAAGACCCGACACCTGATACCGAGGTGCATTGGCTACATTGGTTGAGTCGCGCATTGGACCCTTTGTCTGGACCCGCTCCAGATGAGGCT
>Ga0181582_10001371_pt1 | contig 18927 bp, 13 predicted proteins | sample 071ome_32_FD_132438 | JGI IMG/M metagenome (GOLD analysis project Ga0181582, IMG submission 132438) | Coastal salt marsh microbial communities from the Groves Creek Marsh, Skidaway Island, Georgia - 071405AT metaG (megahit assembly) | ecosystem: Environmental > Aquatic > Marine > Intertidal...
AGCGAAGGAGTGAGCGAAGGCTTGGGATTGCCGTGAGTGTGTTCGTCGTCGAAACCGGCGTCGGCCGCGATTCGCATCGCGCGAGACGCGCTGATTCGGTCTCAATGTTGGATTACGCGCGCCGAGCACGGACGGGTGCAAGCCAGCGTCGACGAGGTGCACCTCAAAATCGGCCACGTGGCCGATTTTCTCGAAATCGACGACACATCCCCTGTTTGCCGCGAGGCTCACACACGATCCTGTGAACACGTACCGCTTGCCATCGAGGCCTCGACGGCATAACTCATCCCACCCATGACTATTTTTAACAACAGTTTACTCGTACTTCGGCGACGCGTCGCCGTTGTGATCAATTCACCCCGGCGAGGTCCTCGTACGCCGCCTTGACGGCCTTGAAGTGCGCCTCGGCTGCCTCGATCTCCGCCGCAGGCTTCCCTTGCCACTTGTCCGGGTGCCACCTCGCCGCCAGCTTCAAGTACGCCCGCCGGGCGTCCTCGACGGTCGCGCCCCGCGCCACGCCCAACACGTCAAACGATGCCACAGAACCGGACGCCAGCGGGACTCCTCCACCGCTTCGAGCGCTCCCTGCGACGCCCGAACCCCCCACGCCCCGATCGGCGCTCGCCAGTCGTGCGGCGTCCATGATCAGCTGGGCCAGCCCCGGCATGCCGGGAGCCACCTGCTTCAACGACTGCAGGGCCAAAAAGTACTCTGTGTACATCCCACGCTGGCGGAGCACGTCTGCCCGCGAGCGCATCGCCTCGACATTTTCCGCGTCCAGCTCCAGACAACTCTCGAGATCCGCCTGCGCCTGCACCCATCGCCCCTGTTGGCAATATCCCCTCGCCCTCAGCCTCAAGACGACAGCCACCAGCCCCGCACACACGGATCCCATCCTCGCGAGGCCATCCCGCTCCAGCAGGTCGTCCGACGCGTAGACGGCCTCGGAGGCCATCTCGTCCGCAAGCGACCCTCGCACCCGCGCGACGGCGTCCCGGTACCCGTTGACGGTACGCAGTAGATCGCCATACTTCTCTACGCTGCCGTCGGTCATCGATGGGTGCGTGAGCACCTCCAGTGCCGCGTCCAAGTCGCCCCGCCGCCACAACGCCTCGGCCCGCAGGTACCGCTCCTCTGGGAGTCTCCCGTCCCCGCAGACCCCGCCGTCACCACGGTCGCCGCACGCGCGCAGTCCCACGTCGTCACCATAGCGATCCAGGAAACTGAGCGCCTCCGAATACCTCCCCAACAGAATCAAACACTCGGCCTTGTCATACACGGCCCCCGCCACCCTGTCCCACCACCCCGCGTTGGCCCGCAGCATGTCCTCGCTCGCAACCAACCGCATTGCCGCATCCTCGCGCACCCCGACCATCTCCTCCACCGCCAAGGGCAACCGCCGCCTCACAACGGCAAACGCACGAGCATTCTCCTTCGACAACTCCCGGCGCTCGGACTCCGACCGCTCCACCTCCAGCAACCCGTTTGCCGCCCCCTTACACCCTGCCTCCAGGCCCCGCGCCTCCTCGAAGTACGAACGCGCCTTCGCCAAGTCGCCCATCCCCACACACGCCTTCCCGGCCCGCACGTACGCCGCGACGTACTTTGCACGCCGCGACATGGCGTTCTGGGCGTCCTCCAGCGCCACAGGATACCGCCTCAACTTGAGCGCGGCCAACGCTCGATTGCAGTGGTACACCGCACTCTGCGGATGCAACCGAATCGCCTCCGTAAAACAATCAAACGCCCGACCGTACTTGGCGTCGTCGCTCCCGTTCCCGGCGTCGCTCCCGTTTCCCGACGAGCCACCCCGGCAAGCCGCCAGCCCCTCGTCGTTCCACGCGTCGGCCCGATCCGCGTCGTACTCTCCGTCGTGCCACCACGCTTTCACGACCCTCGCATCCTCGCCGCTCTCCTGTCGCGCGTACAGCTCGTCAAGCTCGGCCGACAGCGACGCGATTTTGGCGAGCTCGTCCCTGATCAGCGTGGCGAGCCCGTCCGGGAGCCCGTCTCGCGCGTTCTCGTCGATCCCCAGCGCCCGTAGCTTCTCCTCAAAGTCTTGTATCGCGTTTTGACGCCATACCTGGCCTGCCTGGCCCGGATCCAGAGCGGGAGCGCCGGACATGGAGTTGAGTTGACTTATGAACACGCGACACGACCCCTCAAAGCATATTCTCGGATGCCTCGGTTGCACGCGCATTGTCCGCTGGCTAGAGCCAACGACACCATACTCGTCGCGTCCAGGTCCAGGACGCGGAGCGACGTGGCGCGCACCAACAGGCCCGCCCACCTCCTCCAACTCCCGTCGAAACGACGAATGGTGCTCCGAAACAGCAACGGGAGTCGCACGTCGGGACTCGTCGTCGACCCGTCTGCGGAGCTCGTCCAGGACGCGATGGCATGGTGCGCGCAGCACGGGCTCGTGTACGGGGCGCAGAACCCGGCGGACCCGTGCGCGCTCGTGCACGCGCCGTTTGCGCTGACGCCGGTCCCGTTCCCGCGACGAGCGTTCGAGCGAGCCGTCGCCGCGAGCAGGCCTTTCAACGTGATGATCGATCGGGTCGCGCGGGATGAGGGATACCTCACCTCGGTGCTGGAGGCCGCCGCACGGGGTGACGCTGAGTTCACCGGCAGGCTGATGGAGGTCTACAAGGAGGAGATGGAGCGCCGCCAGAGGGACGGAACGAACTTTCCAGAGCGTTCTTTGGTGCTGACGCGGAGCGACTATATGCTCCATGCACCGACGTCGACGATGCTGCAGGTGGAGCTGAACACGATAGCGAGCTCGTTCGGGTGCCTGAGCACGCTCGTGGGGGGTCTGCACCGATTCATCCTCGGGAAGGCTGGCGTGGACCGTGCCACGATTGAACAGGTATTGCCGGTGAATACGAGCATGAAGGTCCTGGTGGACGGGCTCGCGGCGGGGGTCGAGGCCCACGGACACGCAGACAGGACGATGGTGATGGTCGTGCAGCCAGAAGAGCAGAACTCCTTCGACCAGCAATGGCTCCAGTTTCAGCTGTGGGACCGATACGCGGTGCGGACGGTGCGGAAGACGTTGCGTGAGATCCAGGAGGAGGGAGCGGTGGACGCCGCGAGCGGGGACCTGTGGATCGGCGGCCGCGTCGTGGGCTTGGTCTATTTCAGGGCGGGGTACACCCCGAGCGACTACCACGGGGATGCGGAGTGGGACGCCAGGCGGCTGGTCGAGCGCTCGAACGCGACAAAGTGCCCCACGGTCGCGATGCAGCTGGCCGGCAGCAAGAAGGTTCAGCAGGACCTGGCCAAGCCGGGCGTGGTCGAGCGCTTCAGCGAGTCGGCAGAGGCGGCGGCGCTGATGCGGCAGTGCTTCGCTGGGTTGTGGGGGCTGGACGAGTTGGACACAGATACAAGCGCTCAGCAGGCGGTGCGGGACGCCATCGAAGATCCGGATGCGTTCGTGCTCAAGCCCCAGCGTGAGGGGGGCGGGAACAACATGTACGGCACGGAGCTCCGCGACACGCTCGTGGACGGGACGAAGGACGTGTCTGACCTGGTGCTCATGCAGAAGATCCTGCCGCCGTCGAATACGTCTGTGTTGGTGCGGCGGGGGAAGTACGAGGCGTTGGAGACGCTGAGCGAGCTCGGGATTTACGGGGTGCTGCTGCGGATCGGCGAGGAGGTGACGATGAACGAGGAGGCGGGTATGCTCGTGCGGACAAAGCCAGAAGTCAGCGCTGAGGGTGGCGTCGCGGCAGGCTTTGCGGTGTTGGACTCTGTCCAGCTGGTCTGACGAGACGAGGATGGCGAGGTGTACTAGAGAGATGAGACTCGAGACGCAGCCAACGGCTCTCCTACGGACTCGACTCGACTCGACAGAGTCGTCATTCCTCACCATTCTACTTCACGTCCGACGTAACACGATCGACTCGACCCACGGATCGCCTTTGACGAACAAAGACCCACGCTTCGTGGAACGAGCGCAAGAACGCGTGCGTCCTCCCGAGCGGAATTATAATCGGCACAATCGGTCGAATTTGGGGCGTTTCGAGAGACTTTCCGGTACGTTCGAGCATTAAATCGCAATCATTGATCAAGAGGATCGCTAGAATGGCGGTTTCTGGTCTGGAAACGTCTCTTTTGGGGCGTGAGAGCGTGAGATCCAGTTGTCCCGACCAAGCAGCTGTCTTGTTCCATTCCGCCCGAAAAGCCGTGAACTGTCGCGAACGGGGGCAGTTCCGACGTCCGAAGACGGTTGACAGCGTGTATGAGGGCTGCTGGTCGTCTGGTCTCCCAGCTATACGCCAGGACCAGGCTGGTCCTGCCGGTCCTCTGCTGGTTTCTCCCACGCACTCGTTGTCTGTACTGTTGTCTCCCACTCACTCGACAACCGACCGTTGGACTCATACGCACAGGATTTTCCGCGTACGACCACAATGGAGGCGGCAACGACACGATCCAGACGGACAAGGCCGTCGAGACGGTCCAGAGGGTCGGGGCCATCGTCCCAGTTGACACGATCGCCGTTCGTCCTCCTGCTGCTGTCTGTCCTCTGCCTCTGGTTTCTGGCGAGGCCGACGGCCTCGATGGACGAACGGGACGGGGGTTCCGCACAGAAGGCTCCCAACATGCACACAACACAGGGCACGCAGACCCCAACCACCGCCCGGTCTGCGCCGAGCGACGATCCCGATACCCATACCTCCTCCCCCACCACCTCCTCCCCGACCCTCTCCAACATTGCCCAGAACCCGTTCAAGGACCCCACGTCGACCACCGACGACCTGTACTTCTGTCCCGAAAAGTGGACGGGCAACTCGAAAGACACGCCAGCGCTGGACGACCTCCCGCAGCTCAAGATTGAACACCGTATCGACACGAAAAAGGCCCGCGAAGCGACGGACGTCACGCTGGTCACCCAGCTCTCGTTTGAGCGCCTGTACATGCTCGAGGGCCAGTGCGCGGTTTGGAGCGGCGTCATCTCCGCGGCGGTCTATATCGCCCTGGTGGACGGCAAGGCCGTCACCGTGGAGCTCAACAGCAACCAAGACCCGCACCTGACCCCGATGGAGCACATTCGCGAGAAATTCGAAGAGTTCCATCGCGTCACCGAGGCCAAGTCCATGTGCAAGCTGGACCTCCAGCTGGTCAGCCAGACGGTCGAGAGCGTCTGGCTCTCCGCCCTCTATCCCGTCAACTCAATGCGCAACCGCGCCATCGCCAACGCACGAACCGACGTCATCCTCCTCCTCGACGTGGATTTCTGGCCTGCAACGGAGCTCTCGGAGCTCATGCAGTCATCCACCAAGTACGAGTCGCTCCTCAAGGCCGTCAACGGGGGACAGGCCATCGTGCTCCCTGCGTACGAGACGGGAGACTCTGGAGACGTCGGCGTCGAGGTAGCGAGGGAGGCCGTGCTGGGTGGCAAGGACACGGCAGCGATGATGTTCTGGGACGGACGGATCAAGCCCTTCCACACGGACCGCTACAAGGCAGGCCACCGCGCGACGGACTTCCGCAAGTGGCTCACCGCGGCGCACCCGTACAGGATCCGATACGAGGAGGGATTCGAGCCCTACGTGCTCGTCGCAAGAAAGTACGTACCATGGACAGACGAACGGTTCGTGGGATACCGCAAGAACAAGGTGGTACATCTGCTGCACCTGTCCAACCTCGGCCTGCAGTTTATCGTTCACCCGGGCGCGTTTGTCGTCCACAGCCCCCACCCGCGGGCCAGGACCTGGAAGGTCACGCACACCACCGGACTCTGGGACCAACTGGCCGACCTCTATAGGGACGTCAAGGACCGACTAGAGGCAAACACCTACGTCCCGAGCAGCATGTACTCGTGCAACGGCCACGAGTACGGGCCCATCCTGCCCGCCATCAACCACATCAGCGAGTGGACCATCGAGTAACAGTGTCGAGATGTGCGACATGTGCGAGATGTGCGAGTTTGATTGAGTTTGAGTCATTTAACACGTGAGTTCCATGATGGCCGAGACAATGTCCCCGTCGGCCGCCTTGAGCGCCGTCACTGCTTTGCTCCTCGAAACTGCCGCTTGGGTCATCACCAGCTCGATATCCTTCGCCTCCAGCCCCGTCTCGTCCACGAGATCCGCATCATCCTCGACCTCCTCCACGGCGTCCTTCGCCGCACCCGACCCCCCAGGCACGCTCGTGTCCACCCCAGAAACCCCCTCAGCCCCACTCGACCCGGCCATTCCCTGGAACGTCGCCAGCTGCTGACGCGCCATATCCATATAATCCGGCGTACCATACGGCCCAAACACCACGTACGTGTCCGTCCCCTTGGCCTTGTACACCACCGGGTCGTCCACCGTGAAGACCGCCCCCTGGCGCACCATGCGAACGGACGCAAACTCGTGCACGCGCTCCAGACCCGCAATCTTATCCATCACCGCGCGCGCCTTACGCTCCTGACGCGACGCAACGCGTCCGGTGTTCTCCTCGACTACGAACGAGTACGAGCGAGTCGGTGAGTGAGTGAGACGTGAAGAACCGACGGCGTTGTCGATCTCGTACCCTCCCCATCGGAGACCTCGTCGTTCACCTCCTCGATAACCTACGCGGCGGTCGGCGTCGCAGACAGGCGAGTGAGTGCGTAGAGACGAAGAGAGGAAATCGGCCTTCTGGGCGGCCGCGATTCGGCAGGATAAAAAGGCCACGAACGTACCGTATGCTGCTCAGCCAGGGTCGCCATGGTATCTACGTGTCGTCGGGTGCCGGGGAATGACGCAGTGCCGAATAACGAAAATGAATTGCGGCGCTTCCGACTCGTTCATGTTTTACTCCATTTCGGGTGCCCTTGATAGCCACTGTACACGGAGACCTGACGGGCAGAGGGGCTGCAGGACGACCGGAGCACGGAGAAGGACCGGCAGACGAGCGCTGACGACGAGCGAGCGAGACGAAGACTCGGCCACTCGATGAAACCGGTTGCGACAAAGCCCATCGCTGGCACGCCGTGGCAGGAGGTGACGACTGACACCGGGCATGTGTACTGGTATGACGGGAAGGAGGCCGTGTGGGAGATACCAGATGCGGTGAAGCTGGCGAAGGAGGGCGGGAGGGATGTGGCTGCGGGGGCGGACGCCGCCAACGACGAGAGGAAGGATCGTCGGGGGGTCAAGCGGCAAAAGCCGGCCGTTGTCGTGGACGCGAAGATGATGGCTGCGATGAGGCGGGCCAAGGCGAATGGCGCGGTGCTTGCGCCAGAGTATGAGGCGCTGTTGGCGGAGGAGCTGCGGGCGAAGAAGAAAGACGCGTCGGCTGGGAAGAAGAAGAAGGAGAAGAAGAAGAAGAAGGAGAAGAAGGAGAGGGTCGCGATCGCGGATGGTCTCGAGGTGGAGGATTTCGACGTGGAGTTTGACGAGGACGAGATCCTGGGGGAGGAAGATAAAGGTGAGAAGAACGACAACGACGCCGTTGTTAATGTCGATGCGTCGTATCGGGAGTTGTTGCGGGAGCACGGTGTGCATCAGTTCTCGAGGTACGAGACGGTCGAGAAGAAGGTTGGCGGGGACGCGCGGTGGATTGCGATGGATCCTCGGAAACGGCGGGCGGTGTTCGAGGTGTTTTGTGCCAGCAAGGGGGTCGTCGGTGGTGGAAGCACTCAGGACGGCGCCGGCAACGGCGTAAAGAATAAGAATAACATCAAGGCCAAGGACAGGCCCTCGGCGGCGTTCAACGCGCTGCTGCAGGATGTGGTGAAGGACCATGCGGCGCCGTGGGCCGCGTCGTTGGGTCGTTTGAAGAACGACTCGAGGTATGGGGACGCCGCCGGGGGGCTGGGCGAAGGGGATATGCGGCGGCTGTTCGATGACCACTGCGGGAAGCTGCGAGTCGCCCAGCAGAAGCGGAAGGCGGGCGAGCGGGCGCACCAGCGGGAGAAGCAAGCCGCGGAGCGGAGGCAGCAGTATCATTCCCGCGAAGAGCAGGTCGCACACTATGCCGCCCTGCTGGCCGAGGTAGTGCGGGTGCCGGGGTCGTGGGACGAGGTGGTGGGTTCCCTGCGTGCCGATCCGCAAAAGCGGATGTTGGCGGACGAGGAGACTGCGCGGAGGATGCACGCGGAGCACGTGGAGAGGCTCCGGAGGGTGGCGCTCAGGAAGCTCGGCGGGCTCTTTGCCACGCGGAAGTTCGACACGAGTCTGTCCGGGGCAGCGGTGGTCGAGCTGATCGAGGACACCGAAGACGTCGAGTTTCTCGAGTTTGACGAGGCGCTGGTGACCGACGCGTGGCGTGTTCACTGCGGAGGGGAGGGAGGGAAGGAAGCGGGGGAGGAAGCGGAGGAGGACGGGCAGGAGGACGGGCAGGAGGACGGGCAGGAGGACGGGCAGGAGGACGGGCAGGAGGACGGGCAGGAGGAAGGCGCGATTCAAGACGAGGATCGATGAATCGGCTCGACTCAACTCGCTCAACTCGCTCTGGCCCTTTTCCGAGTTGCCTGTTGGGGGTGTCCTCCTCGAGACCCGTAACGCTCATGCGCATTATCGAATCTTTACTTCATTTAGTATGCCACACACACCGCACGCGGCGGCGTCGGTGCGCGCCTGTACGGCGCCAACCCGCCCCAAAACTGGCATCGCTTCATCCGGCGAACCATCGCGCATTCCCCACGGATCGTTCGGCGGTCGGGGTGAGTATCGACCTCGACCAGACGTTCAGGACGCGCTCGACCCCTTGGCGGTCTCACTCACTCACTCACTCACTCACACGCGTTCTCTTCGCCCATCATCAGTTCCCCCCGCCTTGCGCGGCACAACGCAGCGTGCTTCCCTGCAGGACCAGCCGACGCCAAGCCCCTATCCGTCCCCGTCCCCGTCTCCGTCGTCAGTCTCGAACGTGTGCGAGGCCTACTGCCTCGTCGACGAGAAGTGGGAGACGGGCGAGAGCACGCTCTCCTTCTGTGTCGTGGGTGCGTCGGGGGACCTGGCCAAGAAGAAGATCCTCCCGGCCCTGTTTGCGCTGTACAAAGAGGGGATGATGCCGAAGCAGTTCTCGGTGTTCGGCTATGCACGCTCGAAGATGACCCAAGCGGAGTTCAGGGAGCTCGTGAACAAGTGCGTGTCAGGGATGAACGCGAGCGACGGTCAGGTCGAGTATTTCCTCTCCCGTTGCTTCTACCAGGCGGGGCAGTACGACAAAGAGTCGGACTTTGAGACGCTCAACGAGCTGATGACCGAGCAGGAGCGAGACGTGGAGAAGGCGAACCGTATCTTCTACCTTTCCATCCCGCCGCAGATTTTCACGGCGGTGGCCCAGAACGCGTCCAAGGCGGCGTCGTCGTCCCAGGGCTGGACGCGGATGATTGTCGAGAAGCCGTTCGGACGGGACACCGAGTCGTTCAAGCAGCTCTCCGCCGAGCTCTACCAGCACCTTCAGGAGGATCAGATTTATCGCATCGACCACTACCTGGGCAAGGAGCTGATCGAGAACCTGACTGTGCTGCGGTTCGCAAACCTGGTCTTTGAGCCGCTGTGGAGCCGTGACTACATCCGGAGTGTGCAGGTCATCTTCTCTGAGAACTTCGGCACGGAAGGCCGAGGAGGGTACTTTGATAACTATGGTATCATCCGCGACGTCATCCAGAACCATCTCCTCCAGATCATGGCGCTGTTCGCCATGGAGCAGCCGGCGAGCCTCGACAGCGAAGACATTCGAGACGAGAAGGTCAAGGTGCTCAAGAACATGAAGACGGTGGAGATCGAGGACTGCGTGTTGGGACAGTACAAGGGAGCGACGAGCGGCGACAAGCAGCTGCCCGGGTACCTCGATGACGAGACGGTGCCCAAGGGGAGCATCACCGAGACGTTTGCCGCGTGCGCCGTATTCATCGACAACCCGCGCTGGGACGGCGTGCCGTTCCTGCTCAAGGCAGGAAAGGCGCTCAGCAGCAGGGTGGCGGAGATCCGGGTGCAGTTCAGGCACGTTCCCGGAAACCTCTACAGGAACAAGCTCGGCATTGACCTCGACAGGACCACCAACGAGCTTGTGATCCGCATCCAGCCCGACGAGGCGATCTACCTGAAGGTGAACAACAAGATGCCGGGACTGGGGCTCCAGATTGACACGACCAGGCTGGACCTGAGCTACAAGAGCAAGTTCAGTGCCACGCTGCCGGACGCCTACGAGCGGCTCATCTTGGACTGCATCAACGGCGACAGGAGGCTGTTCATCCGCGCGGACGAGCTCGAGGTGGCCTGGGAGAAGTTCACACCCGTCTTGGAGGAGATCGAGCGGAGGAAGGTCCAGCCGGAGCTCTACCCCTACGGTTCCCGGGGACCGCTTGGGGCCCACTACCTGGCCGCCAAGTACCGCGTCAGGTGGGCCGACTTGGAGGATGACGAGTAGGCGTCGACGAGAAACAAACAAGCCAACCATTGTAATCGTAATCAACCATCCGCGGCCTCTTCGATCAATCAACACGTGTATTACAGGGTACATGCACTCTCAAACTTCTCCTGCTCTTTCCGGCACTTGGCGAACCGGTTCGAGTAGTAGTCCAAGCACTCGCAGTACGAGCGGAGCTCCTCCGGACACTTGCTGTTCAGGTCCCCCAGCACCTTGACCGTACACGCCGTCACGGCCTCCCCTTCTTTCAGACACGCGCTCGGATTCCCGTGGTTCCGGTCCTTACACGCGATATACGCCTCGTTCACTGCCCGACACCTCACGCTAATGTGCTTAGATGAGGCCATCAACAGCGCACTGGTCGGTGCGCTCCCGGAGCCGTCGCTCCCGCGTGTCGGGTCGACTTCCTTCTGTATGCCCATTTTTAGTCTGTCTACGAGACGCCGCTGCGGGGATGGATGACGACGACGAACACGCGAACGTGAACACTCGAAGGAATTATGATGAATGTGGACTGGTCGGACGGCGGTGACGAGGATCTACGGCCAGTCGGTCGGCAGGCGTGTTCAGCACACGCGTGGCGACGTGACGATGTGACGACGCGCCGGCATTCCCAGCCGCGGGCAGGCGGGCGGGCGGGCGGGCAGGCGGGGGGCTCGCTCCCCGCTCAGTCCCGGTGTCCTACCCTCCAGGCCAAGTACCGACCACGGTGACGACGGCGATGACGATGACGCCAGCTAGCCATCCAGCCAGCCACCCACCCACCCACACGGCCGCGCCATCAATCCGCCATCCGAGCCCCCGCGTTGGCTCCTCCACAGCTCTCACAGCCTGGCTCCTTCATGCTCGACGACACCTCCGGGCAGAGCTCGGACAGACTCGGCCCATCTCGCCTCGCTATGACACGCACATCAAATCATTTGAGTCACCTGATAAATATGGTTGAGGTACGTTGTAGTTTCCACCGGCCGTGCGCGGCGCCGCTGCGGGCAGTAAAAATTTCGCTCGGTGGATGCGCGAACAAAGTGGCTACGCGGCGCCTCTCTTCGTCGCGATTCCGTCATATGCGTCACCGGAACGCGTTCGGACGGGCGCCCGGGCTAGCGACGGCGGCGAGCGCGAGGCTGACTGAATTCTTTCAATCGGAGGCTGCGCCGGGAATTCGTCGTCCCGCCGTCGCATATCGCCCCCGTTCCCCGCTTCTGGTGCCCAAATATCCATCTCGTGCCAAATCGGCGGGGAGATGGGCGTGGCGACCGCGACAAGGGCGAGGACTCGCGTCGTGCTGTCCCCCAGCTCTCGCTATACGCTCGCGCTCCCACTCACGCCGCTCGTCACCCGTCACCCGCCACTCGTGCAGTCTGTCCAGACGTTTGGCCGGAAGAAGACCGCGGTCGCGGTCGCGTATGTGAAGCGCGGAAAGGGAGAGATCCGTCTGAACGGAGCCCCGCTCGACGTTATTCAGCCGGATACGCTCCGCTGGAAGGTGATGGAGCCGATCCTGCTCCTCGGGAAGCAGAGGTTCTCACAGGTGGATATCCGTTTGAGGGTCAAGGGAGGAGGCCGGGTTGCGCAGTCGTACGCCCTGCGTCAGGCCATTGCCAAGGGACTGGTCGCTTTCTACCAGAAGTACGTGGACGAGCAGAGCAAGAACGAGATCAAGAACATCCTGTTGAGCTACGACAGGTCGCTGATCGTTGCCGATCCGAGGCGCTGCGAGCCGAAGAAGTTCGGAGGAAAGGGAGCTCGCTCCAGGTTCCAGAAGTCGTACCGTTAATCGTCGCGACTGTAGGGTGGGAGGAGGGCAAGGGCATATTTATGGTCGAGGTGGTGGTGTAACATACATTGTTCAGATGGTTGGTCGCGATCGTTCCTTCATTCGTTTATTCCTTTATTGGGTCGTGTTGTTGTTGCTGCTGGCGGAAAAACTGGGCGGCCGTCTTTGCGACGCGCTCCTCTTCGAGGGTCGCCTTGAGGATCCCGCTGCCGGTGGACTCGTCCGTGTGGCGTCCGTTCGGCGCGTCCGTTCGGTGCGCGCGCTGCACGTCCCGAGCCGAGATCGGGAGCACCGTCGTCTCTCTTGTCTCTCGCTCTCTTGTCCGTGGCTGTGTCTGTGTTGACGGCTGTGTCTGTGTTGACGGCGACGGGTCGCTCTGTCGTCTTGATCGACCGCCCTTGTCGACCTCCTGCTTTCCTCCGCCGCCGCGGCGCTTCCCGTGAGGGAGGACCTCGGTGCCCATGACCATCCCTCGCACGGACGAAACAGAGCGCACGTCCTGGCGAATCTTGTTCAGCTGGCCCATGGTCTGTTCCAGCTCGTCGTGGACCGATCCGAGTTCGTTCTTCTCGACGTACTCGCCCAGTTCCCGCTTCATGCTCTGGAACCGGTTCACCGCCCGGCCAGCGAGCCTTCCGGCCTTTCTGCCCAGGGAAGGGAGCTCGGCCGGGCGAACGACCAGCGCTGCGAGCACCAGCCCCAGCGCTGCCGACTCGAACAGGGTCGGCATGGGGAAAGCTGTTGGACAGGACGTGCAGGCAGGAGGACGGTTTGGTGGGTGCAGGAAGCGCGCGATGCTGGAATTTGACAGTGTGAACTCAGCCTGCCGCTGCTGCCACCGTGCGCTCGTGCAGGGTTGGTGTTTTCATCGCTTCGGCGAGTATGGTGGTCGCGATTCGGCGCTTGTTGACAAGGAGAAAGAAGAAAGCAAGTTGAGTCGTTCTTAGCATCATGATGCTAACCAGTTACGCACGACATCACCACCACATCAGTCCATCCTTCCTTTGAGCTCCCTCGCGATGATCCTATCCTCGCAGATGACGTACATCACCGCGCCCCAACCGCTCAGACAGTCCCGGTCCTGCCCGCTCAACAGCGCCTGGCTCGCCACCTCGAACAGCTCCTCCGGCTCCAAATCAGGCCTCCACAAGCTCTCACACACACCCATCAAGCTTTCCGGTGCCGTCCCGGCAACCATGAAGTCCTTCGCCGTCTCCATGGCCCCGATGCTGTCCATCCCGCACAGATACGGCGTCCCGTCCGCCTCCAGGCCAGCAATTACCGGCTGCACGAAATACGGCCCAAACCGCTTCTCGTAAAGCGTCGTCGACACCAGCTGCCCGAACGACGACGGCTTGATGTCCCGCTCTTCGCGAAGACGATACAAGTTGTGTTTGAACGTAAACCGCTGGGAGAGGGTCGCCGCGTCCGTGGCCAGGCCAGACAGGCCCAGGAACAGGCGATCGTGGATCTTGTATACCTTTTTGTCTGGCGGGTGAAAGGGCGATGGGGTGAAGGGGTGGGGTTAGGGGTCGTTCCGTCGGGTGAGCGAGTGGAAGTCGGGGCAGCGAGCGAGTGGAAGACGAGGAGACGAGGAGGCGGGTGCCGTGTTGGCGCTGGCGTCGTCGTGCCAGTGCCCCGAAAGCGACGGCAGCGGGCAAGCGAGCGAGCAAAAACCAAACACAGCAACGTACGGTCGGTCGCGTTCGTTTGGAGCTGAACGCCGAGCCGAAGGTCCGAGCCAATCGCGACGCAGTTTTTGCCCGCCATGGCCACGATTGCCGACCCGTTGTACTCTGAGATGGACATCGTGTGTATGTTTCAGCTATCTATCCGCTGTGACGTCCGTTCCGTACTCGAGCGCTCGCCGGGGTGCTTTTGAAATTCTCTCGACGACTGATCCAGCCGAGTTCAGTCTCTCCCGGGACGCGCTGCGTGCCAATGAATCCGTGCGCGCGCGTATGACACGAGAACGATTCAAGTTCGCGTACTGGCAGGTGTTGTTTGTCGTATTTGTCTGCCTGTAGGTCTCTCGCTCGCTGAATCGAGGTGGGAATAAGAGCTGAAAAGACGGCTCCTCCAGCTGATCATACAGATCAAAATACTGTTAGGTACCCACGCCCCACCCCCGCACGACAGACACCAGACGGGGGACGGACGGACGAGCACCAAACTCAGACAACACACGACACACGCGCGATGCCAGTCAGGGAGTCGACGGAGGAAGGCGTCCCGGCACAGGTCGTGCCGCCGACCCTGTACGACTTCCGCGCCATGCCCGATGGGCCGCGCGGATACAAGGTGGGCATCACGAAGAAAGGACACCTTGGGAGCAAGAGGAAGCTCGACGAGTACGCAGAACAGGTGCGTTGACGTTGTTGTTGTTGGGTCCCGTGGGATGCATGTCGGTCGGTCGATGCCGGTTCGTGGCGAGCGAGGGCCGGTCTCTGGGCGTCCGGGTGCCGGACGTGGACCGCTTGATGACGAGGCAGGTATCCGCGCGCCCTGCATCGCCGTCGTGGCCTGCTGCAAGGCATGCTTCGCGTCCGAATCCTTTGGTTCGAGCAATTCGATCGATGCTCGCGTCGTCGAAGCACGGCCGCCCGTGGCGTGTCCCGAACGAGCTTTGGTCGTTGGGTCACGCGCACAGGCGGGCGGAGAAGACGCGAGGGGTCGGAGTGCACCACAGCCAAGGGGCATTTCGAACAGAACGACCCACGACTCACGACGACCCCCCCCTCCTCGCTCTTCGCTCCTCGCAGGTGACCGCAGAGGCGTCGCAGATGGACACGGACAACGCGTCGGAGGTCCCAGAGTCGATGTCGTTGAGAAAGCGACAGGCGACCAAGCACAACAACGTCGGTCAGGGCAAGGTCTCGGGGCGGACGTGGAAGGCGCCCGGGCAGAAGATGAGCACGATTCGCGCAGGGTCGAGCACGAAGATATCGACCAGCTGGGAGCGGAAGATGAAAGATAAGGCTGAGCTGAAGGAGAGGCGGGAGCGGAAGTTGGCGGCGCTGGAGGAGGTCAAGCGGGTGAGGAAAGAGGCGAAGGAGCAGAAGGAGGAAGCGAAGAAGAGGAAGGAGGAGAACCGGAAGCGGAGCGGGCTGGTCACGCAGGTGGTGAGCGCCAAGACGGCGAGAAAGATGGCCAAGAGCAAAAAGGGGCGGAAGAAACTGGTCGTCGTGTAAGTTCGTGTCGTTACGAGTGGTAGAGGTGGCTGAGCTGCTTGCTGATTTCGGTCAGGCTGGCCCGGTCGCCGAAGTTCTTCTCTGCAAACGTGTACACGGCCTCTCCGCCCACGTCAAGGATGGCGAGTCCGCCTAACGTGAGTCCATCGCCCTCGAAGTTTTGGTCTGTGACCCGTCCAGCCGCCTTTGTCTCGCGGATGTTCGCGTAGGCCTTTGAGAACGGATTGAGCAGCGACAGCAGTGATCCCCGCTTGACCTCCCCGCCATGCACCGCCTTGTAGAACCTGCACGAGGAGGGGTACGGGTACGGGTGAGGGTGCGGGTGAGTGAGGAGCAGCGATACAACGACGACCAGCGACATCCAATGCACCCAATGCGTACGCCTTGCTCTCGTCAAAGTACAGCTCCCCATGCCAATAGTCCTTGGTAAAGGCCTCGATCTCGCGCTCCTTCCACTCGTGCACGACGACGATCAGGCGAGCTTCGGGCTTCTGTACCTTGCCCTGGCCACCGGCGCAGACCTTGGAGAGCGTCTCTCTGCTCTCCCAGATAGAAATGGCCTGATCGCGACAGATGAGGCAGCCAGGACGTCTGAGCACGATCACGAGTGCAGGGGAAGAGGCGGTGAGGGATCCTGGAGAGGCGAAGGAACGCGAGTGAGCTGGGTCTGGGGCGTGCGAACAAGAACGAAGAGGGTCGATACGCACCTGCCTGCACCTCGTTTCCCTCGCGGTCCTTCAGGACCGTCGATGCGGGAACAAACGGGGGCATTGTACGTAGGGGCAATGCGGGTGGTCGTCAAGTCGCGAGAGTTAACTAAGTTTGAGGGCCTGTCAGGGAATCTCCTCAGCTTCACCCGGCGCGTGGTGCAGACCGTGTACACTGCGAACACTATCAGCAGAGCGCGCGGATCTCGACGTGCACAGAGAACGCGGTGCGGAAGGTTAGAATCCACGTGGGGTTCGACCACCCACAACGACCCAAGCGTATGGTTCCAGGCGCGTGACCACCCGGAGCTGAGAACGAACGACAACGCGTTCGTCCGATCGTTCGTGTGAAGCGTAGCGCAGAGCCCGGGGCGCGCCGCTGCGAGCCTCGTCGTCATGAGCTCCCTGGCCGCTGCCCGCGCGGACAACTTTTATATCGACCCGGACAACCCGCAGAAGCCCACGAAAAAGCTCAAGCGAAATGCAGAGGGTCACATCACGATCCGATTTGAGGCGCCGTTCGACATGCAGTGCCTCGGCTGCCAGCTGTCGATCGGCAAGGGCGTGCGGTTCAACGCCGAGAAGTTCAAGGCGGGCAACTACCACTCGTCCACGGTATGGGGGTTCCGAATGAAGTCTCCATGCTGCAAAACGCCCATCGAGATCCACACCAACCCGAAGGAAGCCGACTACGACGTGATTGCCGGCGCGCGAAGGAAGCTCACGGGTGCGGGCAACAACTCGAGGGGCGATGGCGAGGGCAACGAGCCGGAGAACGAATCGGAGATCGCCACGAATACCATGCACGCAACGAGGAGTCTCGACAGCAAGATGTCGAGACTGGAGAAGCGCTTGACGAACGAAAGACAGGCGAGGGTGGACAACCGGAACCTCGAGTTAATCAAGGAGCTCTCGTACGACCGGTACGGGGACGACGCGGCGCGGAACGGAGAGCTCCGTCGGTCCATGCGGTCGGTACGGGACGACGTACGCAAGCGGGAGCGGCGGCGAGACGAGCTCGGGCTGAGCAGGGAGGTGACGCTCCTGCCAGAGACGCGGATGGACCGAGCCCGCGCGTCGGCCGTCGTGTTCCAAGGCAAGACGCGGGAGCATACCCTGCAGAAGCGAAAAAAGATTATGAAACAAGGCATCTTTAAGTGAAATGATCAACTATTCGATCCCGACGTCGAGCACGCCGCTCCCGCCGCCGGCGCCCTCCTCGCCCGCCCGGGCCCCGACCCGCGCAAACTTGCCGCAGTCTTGCGTCATCGGCTTGAACTTGCCCTTCTCAATCTCCTGGAAGAACGTCGAGTTCAGGAACTGCATTATCTCCATCCGGAAGTCATGCCGCCGCTGCAGGTAGTTGCTCTTGGGCGGACTGCGCTCGTGCGACATGTGCACCCCGAACCCGGACGAGTGCACGCGGAACTTGAACTTTTCCTTCTCCAGCATCCTCGTCCAGACGTTCACCCCGGGCCCGTTGTCCACGAACCGCTCGTCGAACCACGGCGTCATGTCTGTCGCCAGCAGCACGCACGGCTCGGACATGGTGCTCACCGGCGGCTGGCCCTTGTCGATCTTCACCACCGCGTGACCGGCGAGTCCGTCCTTCGGCGAGCTCGCCGCCCACCGCTCTAAGTTGAAGCTCCAGACCCGCCGCTCCGACGCCCCCAGGGCGTCCTCCGGCGAGACGTACGGCCCGAGCACCTTTTTCGACAGAAAGTCCTTGGCGGACTGTTTGCCGGCGAGCGCCTGACTTCGCGCGATATTTCGCACAATACGATTGTCCTGTCCCGGCGACGCGACCTCCAACACCGGCATGAGGAACGCCGTCTTTTTCTTGGCGGCAATCAACAGCTCGCTGTACACCTCGCGGTCCTTGTAGGTGTGGGTGCTCGAATCGGAATCCAGATACGGGTTCATAACGACGTCCACGTTGGTGTGGAGACTCAGCTCCGTGGTCACCAGGCTCAGCGCCTTGTTCCGCAGCGCGTTGGCCGGGTACGACCCCGGCACCTCGGGCTTGTTGATAAACTGCCCGAGAAAGACCAGGTCCAACGAGCACACCGCCGTCTTCTCCATATAAATGTGGAAGCTCCCGATACCGCGAATCATATCGTCCAGCGTCGTGGAGGAATACCCCGGCAGAAGCGGCAGCCCGCCAGAGCTGTTGGTCGCCATGGGCACGTAGATGGCCGCAGTGATCTTGTCGGGCCAGACGAGACACTGCTGCTCCAAGTCAGGGATCCTGTCCGCCGACAAGTGGGTCACGAGCGAGATGGAATTTCCCGCCACCGGCTTTCGAGACTTCCACGCGTGAATCTCGATGAGATCCGGCGCCTTCTCGGCGGCTGTGTTCCCTGTCGCGTACGAATCGCTTGAAATGCACGCCCTCCTCGCGTTGAACCCAGTCTGCGGCGTCGATACCGCCGCCATCAGCCCCTCGAACTCGTCCCGATGCAGGCTCGGATCGTAAAACTGGCCGACACCCTCGCCCGCAAACGACCCGTCCCGCCCCAGCAGCGCGTCCATGCTGACCCGCTCGAATCCTCCAAACATGGAGACCGTGACGCCAAACACGATCAGCGTCGCAACGACTCCCGCCAGCTTGACCAGCCCCCGCTTCTTCTTGCTAACCCTCCGAAGCTCGGGCGGCGGACTCCCGTTGTCGCCACCCCGCCCCCCGCCGCCCCGCTGTCCCAGCCGCTCCATCTTCTCGTACTTACTGTTCACCCGTTCCGCGTGCGGCGTCCTGAGGGTGGACGGGTGCTCCCCGCCCCCGCTCGGCGACAAGTCCCCATCGTTGTTTGTCCTCCGCCGCGCCTGCTTCGTCGTGCTCCTGTCGTCGCAAGTTGGAAGTCGAGCGACATAGTTGTTTGCACGGTGAGATGCGTCG
>Ga0181582_10001376_pt1 | contig 18890 bp, 11 predicted proteins | sample 071ome_32_FD_132438 | JGI IMG/M metagenome (GOLD analysis project Ga0181582, IMG submission 132438) | Coastal salt marsh microbial communities from the Groves Creek Marsh, Skidaway Island, Georgia - 071405AT metaG (megahit assembly) | ecosystem: Environmental > Aquatic > Marine > Intertidal...
ACAAGGGGCACAAGTTCGCGCAACTACCGCGCCGCCGACCACCGCCGCAGCCAGGTCAAAGATTGAACGAACATGTGCGTACTGTAAAGTTTACAAGAGCCGCCACGGACCAGCCATCGCTGCTCATGAGAAGGCGTGTAAACTGAAACACGATGTGCGCACCGTGGTGGATGTGGTACCCTCATCACTTGATGAAAAAGAACTGGAGATGGACGAGAACTGCCGCTGGTGCCTCGAGTGTGGGACGCAAAGCAAAAGTTACAGAGCGTTATGCCTTCACTACAAGAAGGCACACAACACAGTTCTCTTGAAGCCAACGGCGCAGGCAAATGATGAACCCATGGATGAAGAACAAACGGACGCGGAAGAAGTTGACGAAACAGAAGCTGGCAGAACGGACACTGAGGGCGCGGGCGACGTCGAGGAGAGGGAGACTGAGAGCATTCACCATCCAAGGGTCGTTGAGGTGCTCAACGATCAGGTAAAGTGTATGGAGTGCGATTTCATGGGCAAGACTCATAAGGGCCTCAAAATTCACATGAAATTGGCGCACAAGATGCACGTCACCTCCATCGAGCCCCCTCAACGGCGTCCATCGTCCAAGCGTCTTCACGTCGATGCGGAGGATGAGGACGATGCGCTTGTACCTGTGAAAAAGCTCACGCCAGCTCGCAATAATTCTCGCGCAATTGTTTCCGTGCCTTCATCCAGAGTGATTGCTCCCGCGAACATCACCAACGTCACGGAGCTCATTGATGCGTTCAAGGCGCTTTCGGAGGCGCACGAACGGTTGGCTCGATCACACGAAGAATTGGCTCGTTCACATGAGGTTGCGATTGCTGGAAATGGTCATCACTTTTCTTCGATGGAATCGATGAGAGGTACTAGCTCGCGTGAGTTGGTGACGGACCCTTCGGTGACCATCAAGAGAATCCGTCCCCCTGGATACAGTTCACCTCCAATCGTCACGTTCGGTCGCCTTGTGTGGCTTGCCAACATCACCGCATCAGACATCGTCGATCCGACGACTGCAGGGCAAATGCGCCAGGCGCTTGTGAACCTGGTGCATCTTCTTGTGGAGGCTGGAACTGACGCCCTGCACCTGACGAGTGTTACAATTTACCTCAACGACATTCGCGACATGTATGAAATGTTCACAGTGATGGATAAGTTTTTCACCGAGTGCGGGATTTCCGAGGATTTCCGGCCGATGAGGACTGCGTTACAAAGTCAAGCTTCAAAGGATAGAACATTGCGGGTTGAGCTCTGTGCAGAGGCGGTGCTTCCTGGCAAGGAAGAGACTGCGCTGCACGGGGGCGTGCCCACGCCTAGAGCGCTCGTCAACGCGTAAGAGAAAGTTTACAATGTAGCTCAAAATGATTGTTGATCTTCGCTGATGAATAATAATAATCTTTAGCCAATCATTCCTCTTGATCCTCTCGAGCAGCCTGTGCAACTCTATCGCTTTTACTGACGGAGGGCGCGATCACCATCGTCATGGAGTTACCCTCCATGTTTGGTTTGTTCTCTAGCGAGCCCACCTCGCCGATGTCCTCCACGAATCGTGCGAACATCTCGCGGCCGATTTCCCGGAAGTCATTCTCTCGTCCTCGGAACTGACAAATGACCTTGACCTTGTCTCCTGCCTCCAAAAATTTCAACGCAGACCTCAATCTCACCTCGTAATCGTGCGTGTCGATGTTGTAACGCATCTTAAGTTCCTTCAAATCGACCCGAATCGAAGCCGCCTTCTTTCGCGCCTCTCTATCCTTCTTTTCCTGCTCGTATTTGTACTTTGAGTAGTTCATGATGCGAGCCACTGGCGGGTCTGCATCGGCGCTCATCACCACCAAATCAAGCTCTCTCTCCGCCGCGATCTCCAGAGCCTCGTCCGTGGACATAACACCGAGCATTTCCTTTTCCTCACCCAGCACCCGAAGCTCATCGTACGGAATGTTTTCGTTTCTCGGTGGTCCTTCGTCCACCTGCGGTCGCCCGCCTCGTCCGCGACCGCGACCGCGACCGCGCCCACCGCCACCACGTCCACCGCCGCCACCGCGTCCGCGACCACCGCGACCACCACGACCACCGGAGAACCGCGCGAAGACTACGGTGCTCGCGCGCGGTCGTTCAGCGCGCAGCGCCACGCCGGGGAAGACCGGGACGTCGACGAGCGCTGACCTAGCGCTGAGGTTTTGCGGCCGCGCGCTCGCGGGCGCGCGAGCGGCGACGAGGGAGGATGCGAGTGCGAACATAACGCACGCTTATCTCGTCGAGAGCTCGTCGACGCGCGGTGAGGCGCGCGAGCGGCGAATTCTGCCGGGCGCTGTGACGGGGTGACGTGTCTTCGGTGTGTCCACGAGCCACGGCGACGATGCGACGGCGCCACGGATGATGGAGGCGGTTTTAGGGCGAGAGGAGCGCTAGAATTGCTAAATTTTACAGAGAGTGCTTGGAGTGAAACACACGGACGACGTCGAGGTCCGGGTCGAGGCTGTTCACGATTTTAGCATCGCGGATGCGAACGCGAGCACGACCGGCATCCACGCGGGACGCGGCGACGAGCCAGGACACTGGTTTGGCGCCGAAAAGCTCGCGAGGTATCGCCACGCGACGAGTGATCCAGCCGTTGGTTGCATTTTGTGCGATGACTTCGCGGAAGTTCACGCTGGGCAGGGCAGCGGAGAAACCGAACTGGTCCACCGCCGTTGAGAGACCTCCGAGACGAAGGCCAGTGTCTGTTTCAAAGTCCAATGTTGCGCTTACGGCTCGCACATCACTCGAATCGTCTGAGTCGCTGAGCTTCATCTCGTACGAAAGGAAATCGCCCTGGGTAAATGGGCGACACGGAATGTCATCGCGCCAGAGTGCAACGAGGCTTCGGACGTCGTGAACTTCCTCAACCAATTCATCTCCGGGCAACAGCAGGTGAGACAACACCATTGGATTGGCAACCAAATCCCGCGCGACACGCACAAAGTTATCCGTGCGCTCGTCGGACTTCAATCCCAAGGCACCGAGTCGTCTCATCTCTCGCGTCGCCTCAGAAGCGAAGGTGTACAAGAGGTTCAAAGTCTGCTCTGAGCTGAATCCTTGGGAAGCTCCATTGAGCGCTGAGGCTACATAGTCCAGGATGTGACTCCTGCCCTTCGACGCCAGCGGGAGATTCACGATTTGTTCTTCAATCATACTCGTGAGCGCTGATGTGGCCTCGCGTCCGACGAGAGAGGTGTGTAAGGTGCGCACGAGTCTTCGCAGGCGAGACTTTGCAGCCTCTCGAGGTTGTCTCTTCCGTGTGTCGTCTCCGGGCAACTCGACGTCGAACACGAACAAAAACTCCAAACTTTGGAAGCCAAAATGATTGCGAACGATTCTTGCGGCGACAGAATCCCCTGGGAGCGTTCTGGCGGTGAGCATTTTCACAACAATTGGTTCAACTCCAGTCGCGTGCTGCTTGTGCGACGTTGTTGTACCTCCTCGTCCTTCTATACAGTATCCTTTCGTCTTTGCGCACACATCCTCTCGCTGTTCACTCTCGGATCGCACGTCACGCTCGCCGAAAACGCGCTCGCCGGTCTGTTTGTGCACAAACTGACCGCGCGCGCGTCCATCCGCGCCGGCGTCTCGTCTGTCATACCGGAAGACGTAATCATCCATGTTGAAATCTTCGCCTTGCGCTCCGCCCGCGCGAGCGTCGCTCGCGTCATCCTCAAACCAATCACCCGTCGCAGCTGTCTCCATACCCAGGCGAACCTTACCCGTTGCGTCGTACTCGCGACGAAGAGTTTCGCTCGACAAAATCTTGTAAGCGTTGACGAGTTCATGAAATTTCTCCTCAGCCTCCTCTTTATCTCCTACTGGATTCTTGTCCGGATGCAGGATTAAAGCTAATCTTCTGTAAGCGCGCTTCAGAACTCGAAGCCAATCGTCGCCGTTCGCGTCTTCGCGCTTCAATCCTAAAATACTGTACAAATCTTTTAGAGCACTCGCCGCACGAGCCGCCTCAATAGCCTCCCGCAACTCCTCAATGGAGAGCCTCCAATCCCTCGACGTGGTACCCGAGCGCTCCATGCCCGCTACATCGGCCGCCGCGCCATCTGCGTTGGCGGTAAGAACTCGCATCCACGCCCGGGCCTTGTACGTTTGCGTGATGTCCTCCGACGTCTCCTCGCCGCGCGTCATGAGCTCCCCCAGGACGTCCGTGCACATGTCTATGGCCTCCGAAAGCGCTCTCAACGATCCTTTTTTCACTCCAGACATCCACTTCGCGCGCTCTCGCTCGCCATGTACGCGGCACAACGCGATAAGCGCGTCAACGCGCAACGCTTTCGCCTCTGTGTTTCGCAGCTCGCCGTACATCTTAAGAGCGCCATCCCAGTCCTCTCGCAATTCAGCCTCTTCAGCCGTCCTCAGCGCGCTCAAAATCATCTTCGACTTCTTGAGCGTTTTGAGACACGGCGCGCTCTCCGGTGCGTGCCGCAGGCAAAATCGAGCCAGGACCTGAACGTCGGCTATTCGCTCCGCCGAGTCCGCGAACGCGTCGAGCGCCACCGCCATCGTCTCGAACGCCTCAGCCCTTGATCCACCGAGTGCGAGCGCAATTTTTCCATCCACAAACGCTCTACCACTCATCCCTAACTTTAACGCCGCTCGCGCGCGATTTTGGAACGTATTTGGATTTGCCGAGCACGCGCTCGCGCTCACCACCGACCCCGCCAAATCGTACGCGCGTTGCCAATCCCCCGTCTCCTCCGCACGCGCGCGCGACCGCTCGATCGCCAGCACCTCACGAATCCTTCGCACCACCCCTCTAGATCGATCGAGGCCCGCGATGGCGTCCTCGGCGTCTTCCCACGCCCCGCGCGCGCTCGCGAGTTCGGCGCTCAGCATCCGCGCGCGCGCCCGCGTCTCCTCGCACGCGCTCTCTCGCAGCGGCCGCAGCGCCACCAGCGCGTCCGCGACGTCCGCGCACGAAATATGGCGCGATTCCGAGCCCACGGGCGCGCGAAACGCGGCCGTGGCGTCGGCGTACGCTCGAGCGTCGCGCTCGCACCGCGGCTCATCGACATGATTTTCCTCCCTCTCCGCGCTCGCGGCGAGCGCGCGCGCGGCGAGCGCGAGCGCGAGCGCGAGCACCGACGCCACGCGTCGAACGCGCGCGCGCATCGCTCACGCGACCGATCGAGCGCGCATGCGAGGTCGAGCGCGCGCGTCCCGCTGTGCGGTCCGTCGCTAAACGAGAGACGTGAGAATACAACAACGCGCGAGACGACGCCCGAGTGGGCCTAAAACCCGGGCTTCTTGTTCTTGCCGTTATAGAGGTCATCCATGCCCTTGATGAGCATGCCCGTGCACGCGACAAAGGCGCCGAGCGGGATGATCACGCTCGTGAGTCGATCCTGCAGTCGACGAGCGAACGACGCGAACGCGCGCGTCAGTCATCCCGAAAGCGCGCGTCACACTCGGCGCGCGTCATCACCGCGCGCGTCATCACCGCGTCATCACCGCGCGAGCGTTCGAACGCACCACGCCGCCCTTCTTGAGGTGCACGAACCCCTTCTGGGATTGGAAAAACTACGCGCGCGAAGCGCCGAGCGCGCGAGGCGCCGAGCGAGCGCGTCAGTCATCGCGTCGAACGCGCACCGCGCACCGCGCGCACCGCGCATCGATCGTCTCGATCGCGCGCGCGGCGAGAGAACGCGTCACCGAAGACGATGCGCGCGCGATCGACCCTAAATCATTCGGGCGTCCACGACGCGCGCGCGACGACGCGTTCTCTCGCGCGACGGCGTCGAACGCGTCGCGCGACGTACCTTTTGCGCCTCGACGATGTTGTTCGCCATCGCGAGCGTGCGACGCGCGCGAACGAGTGCGGCGACATCGACGCGATGCGCGTGCACGCGATACAGACGCCAAGGATCGTATTAAAACACTCAACCCTCCATCAACGCACACAATTCTTGGTACACCCCGCGCGCGCGCGCGCGCTCAACAGCACTCGCAAATCTCCATCGACCACGCCGCCTTTTTACACGCCTGCGAGCAGTACCAACACCGCTTACACCGCTCACACTTCACCTTGACGAAATCGCCGCGCGCGCCGCATCGATTACACTTCCGATGCGCGCGCGAGAATCGCGCGTCCGCGCGTCTCGGCGGTCGTCCCGCGTCCGCGTCGCCGCGCGCCCATCGAAACAATCGCCACGCCGCGAACGCGATCGCGAGCGATGCGACACCGACGAGACCGACGACGCGCACCGGGACGTCCCGCGTCGTCGTCGTCGTATCGCGCGTCGTCGTCGTCGTCGTCGTCGTCGTCGTCACGTCGCGCGCGAGCGCTCGAACGTCCGCGTCATCATCACCGTCGCGCGCGTCGCGCGCGTCGCGCGCGTCGTCGTCGAGCGCGTCGACGCGCGCGTCGACGTCATCGTCATCGTCATCGAGCGTCGCGTCCGTCATCGTCGCGCGCGTCGTCGTCGCGTCGTCGTCGTCGTCGTCGTCGTCGTCGTCGTCGCGCGCGGGATGATGATGATGGCGCGCGCGCGACGCCGTGTGTCCGGTGATGCGCACCATCACGTATTCCGATACCTGGACGCGCCGTGTGGATGTTTTTTATCGCGGATGTAAGACGCGAAAGACCACTCGGGGGTTTGCGTGAAGATGAAAACGACGACGCGTGCGACGCGACGACGCGACGCGACAGCCGCGTGGACGCGCGCGGTCGTCGCGTCCACGCGTACGTCGTCATCGCGCGCGATGGCGAAGGGAAAAAAGGGGAAAAAAGGCGCGCGAGGGGGCGATTCGGAGAGCGATGACGGCGTGGATCCGCTGGCGGCGAACGGTGGAGCGGGTGACGCGAGCGCGAGCGGTGACGTGGGCGCGATCGGGACGTCGAAGACGGAGCTGAAGAAACAGCGTAAGGCGGCGAAGAAGGCTGGGAAGGGTGCGGGCGGTCGAGGTGGGCGAGAATCGTCGGACGACGACGCGCTCGATCCTCTCGCGGGCGGCGGCGGGAGCGACGATGAGGCGGAGGTGGAGATGGTGCGAGCGCCGGCGAGAGGGAAGAAGGCGAATAAGAAAACGTCCAAGGGTGGGTTTGCGGCGCTCATGGGGTCGGATGATGAGGATGATTTCGTGGATCCGCTCGCGGGCGGGGCGGATGACGACGACGCGCCGACGCCAAAGTCGAGTTTGAAAAAAGATAAGAAGAAGAAATCCAACAAGGGAGGATTTGCCGCGCTCATGGGATCGGATGATGATGATGATGTGCATGATCCACTCGCCGACGCCGCCGAGGAGGAGGACGAGGCACCGCCGCCCAAGTCGAGCTCAAAGAAGGATAAGGCGAAATCAAAAGCGAAAAAGAGCGGTTTCGCGGCGCTCATGGGATCTGATGACGACGACATCGTGGACCCGCTCGCTGGCGGCGGCGACGATGAAGACGAGATGGAGGTCGATGTTAAGCCGAAAAAGGAGAAGAAGAAGTCCAAGAAGGGCGGCTTTGCAGCACTCATGGGTTCGGACGACGAGCAAGACGAAGAAGAAGAGTCCGAATCGCGACAAGACGACAAGAAGGACAAAAAGAAGAAGAAGAAGTCGAGTTTTGCAGATCTCATGGACGCTGAAGAAGAGGCCAAGGCTTTGGAGACCGTGATTGATCTCAAGAAGAAGAAAAAGAAGAAGGGCGTCGCTGAACCGGAGCTCGTTGTCGGTAAGATCATCGAGTGCAACAAGCATCCGATGGCTGATCGATTGCAAGTTTGCACCGTAGACATCGGTGATGACGAGCCAAAGCGTTGCGTGTGCGGTGGTGCGAACGCCAGGAAGGGTTTGACGATTATTTTCGCGAGTGTTGGCGTGAAGATCCCGTCCACCGGGCAAGTGATTGAGAAGACGCCGTTGCGTGGAGTTATGAGCGAAGGCATGATCCTGAGCGCGGCTGAAATGGGTTGGGCCGATTCCGCCGACGGTATCTTCGAGTTGGATCCGGCCGACTTCTCGATCGGTGACAGCGTGCCCTCGGAGCAGCCTGGATCCAAGAAGAAAGAAAAGCCGCCGGCACCGGAACAGAATGACGAACCAGAGCCCAAACCCATCGTCGAGGAAGCCACCGGCGACTCGAAGAAGGACAAGAAGAAAAAGAAGAAGAACGACAAGAAGGGCGCTGATGATGAGGAAGATCTCGATGCTCTTCTTGCTGAACTCAACATCAAGGTTGAGCCTAAGGTTGCAGAGGAAGCGGGTGAAAGCAAAGCGGCAAGAAAGCGCAGATTGAAGGCCGAGCGCGAAGCCGCGGAAGCGGCCGGAGGTGTTGTGGACAACGCAACTGATACTGCAGGTGGCGCCGATGACGACGATGAAGGTGACGCCGAAGGCGCCGAAGGCGAGGGCAAGGAACTCTCGGCTGCTCAAAAGAAGAAGCTCAAGAAGAAGCAAAAGGAGAAGGAAGCCAAGGAGGCCAAGGCAAAGGCGGACGCGGAAAAGAAAGAGAAGGTTGCCGCTCCAAGCGCAAGAATTCTCGCACTTCAAGCCGAAATGCAAAAGCGCAAGGAGATCGAAGAGGCGAAAGCTAAGGCTGAGGCCGAAAGGCGGGCCGCCGCAGAAGAAGCCGAACGACTCGCGCGCCTCGAAGAAGAGGAGGAAGAGGCTCGTCGCGAAGCGAAGAAGCAGAAAGAGAAGGAGAAGAAGGAACGTCTCCGTGCCGAAGGAAAACTCCTGAGCGCTAAGCAAAAGGCTGAGCAAGCTCGATTGGCTGCCATGCGTCAGCAAATGTTGGCCAAGGCAGGTATTGACGCGGACAAGCTCGAAGAAGTCGTTAAGCCGAAGCGCCCGATTTACGATGATCGAAAGAAGAAGAAAGAGCTTGAAGAACGCCGAAAGCGGCAAGAAGAGGAACGTGCTGCTGCCGAGGCCAAGGCGAAGGCTGAGGAAGAAGCTCGACTTGCCGCAGAGGCGGAGGCTGCTGCTCAGGCAGATGTAGCAGATGACTGGGACGCTGAAGACTGGGATGAGAAGGATGTCGTGCTTCCAGGTCAAAAGGAAGAAGAAGAACGGCTTGCAAAGGAGGCTGAAAAGAAGGCAGCCGCTGAGCAGAAGCGACACGAGACGGAGAAGAGAGCAGCCGAGGCTGCCGCTAAGTTTGAAGCTGAGAAGGCTGCCAAAGCAAAGCTTGCGGCTGAAAAGCCATGGGCCAAGGATGCGAAGGCAAAAGCCGCGGCGGCAAAGTCAGCGACAAACGAATCGAGCTCTGAAGAGGAGGATTCGGAAGACGAGTCTGATTCGGAAGACGAGTCTGATTCGGATGATTCGGATGATTCGGACAGCGACAGCTCAGATTACTCTGACAGTTCGGATTACAGCGAAGACAGCGAAGATATTCGGGAGCGAGAGCGCGAAGAACGATTGCGAGCGGCAAAGGAAGCTCGCCTTGCTCGTTTCGCCGCAGCGAAGGCTCAGCGCAGTCCGAACAAGCTCCGTTGCCCAATCATTTGTATCATGGGGCACGTGGACACGGGCAAGACGAAGATTTTGGACAATATCAGACGAACGAACGTGCAAGATGGTGAAGCGGGCGGTATCACGCAACAAATTGGTGCTACTTTCATTCCGAAAGAGGCGCTCCTGGAGCGCACCGCTCAGCTCAACAAGGGCTCCTGGGATTTGCGTGTCCCCGGTTTGCTTGTCATTGACACACCGGGCCACGAATCGTTCACCAACTTGCGTTCGAGAGGCTCCTCGCTCTGTGATCTCGCCATTCTTGTGGTGGACATCATGCACGGCTTAGAACCCCAAACGATCGAATCGTTGAACATGCTCCGATCGCGCAAGACGCCCTTTGTCATTGCACTCAACAAGATCGATCGCATGTATGATTGGAAGGCGAACACCAACTTCCCGACTCAGGAAACTCTCGCGTTGCAGAAGGATCACTCTCGACGTGAGTTCCAAGATCGTTACGATAAGATCGTTATCGAGTTCGCTGAACAAGGTTTGAACGTGGCGAAGTACTGGGAGAATCCGGATCCGCGCACGTTCATCAACATCATCCCGACCTCTGCCATCACCGGCGAGGGCATGCCGGATATTTTGCAAACGCTCGTTGATTTGTGCCAAAAACGCATGAACGAAAGAATTCAGTATGTACCCGCTGTTCAGTGCACAGTGCTCGAAGTGAAGATGATTGAAGGTCTTGGTACGAGCGTTGACGTGATCTTGATAAACGGCAAACTCAAGGAGGGTCAGACCATCGTTGTGGCCGGTCTAGAGGGAGCGATCACGACGCAAATTCGCGCTCTGTTGACGCCTCAGCCTTTGCGTGAGATGCGCGTGAAGGGTAGTTACATCCATCACAAGGAGATCGAGGGTGCACAGGGCATCAAAATTGTCGCGACAGGTTTGGAGAAGGCAGTCGCGGGTACGTCACTGTTGGTGCTCGATCCGGAGGACGACGAGGAGGAACTCCGCGAAGAAGTTCTCAGTGACATGAGAGGCGTACTCGCGCGTGTTGATAAGAGTGGTGAGGGCGTGTACGTGCAAGCTTCCACGCTCGGTTCCTTGGAGGCCCTCCTGGAATTCTTGAAGTCAGACGCGGTGAAAATTCCCGTCGCTGGCATCGCGATCGGTCCGGTGAACAAGCGCGATGTCATGGGTGCAAGCGTCATGCATGAGCGCAAGAGACCTGAGTTTGCTACCATTCTCGCGTTCGACGTCCCGGTGACGAAGGAAGCGACCACCATGGCGGAGGAATTGAACGTGAAAATTTTCACAGCAGACATCATCTATCACTTGTTCGACCAGTTCACTGCGTACATGGAGAAGGTGCGAAAGGACAAAAAGGAAGCGGCCTCCGCTCATGTGAACTTTCCTTGCATTTTGCAGATCATGCCCAACTGTGTTTTCAACAAACGTGACCCGATTGTTGTTGGCGTTGATGTCGTCAAGGGCATCGCTCGCGTGGGAACACAGATTTGCATCCCATCGCAAGGCTACATTGACATCGGTAAGATTGCATCGATGGAGCTCAATCACAAGGAAGTGAAGTCGGCGACCGCCGGTCAGTCTGTAGCGATGAAAATAGAGCCGAAAACTCCCTCTGAGTCTTCGCGACTTTACGGACGTCACTTTGATCACAAGGACGCACTCGTGTCCAGAATGACGCGTGCATCCATCGATGCCATGAAGGAGTCTTTCCGAGATGACTTGAGCAAGGACGATTGGAAACTTGTCGTTCAGCTTAAAACTCAGCAAGAGAAGGCGACCGGAGAGCAGATTTAGACCTCAGCATTGAAATTCATTCATTAGAAGCACAAGCCAAATTTGCGCGGAAAGTTGCTTATTACACTCGAGTCAATGCCTCGAAAGGGAAGTACCAACCGTAAGTCGGCGTTTTTCCCTGCAATATTGCGACTAAACCGTTTGCGACCGATAGACCGACTACGGGCGTTGATCGATAATCGTGGCTCACGACGCACGTTCGAAAGCACTTCCCGCACGCTTCCTCCATGCCTGGTTCCCAACCAACCGCGTAGCCGAAGACATTTTGCGTGCACATGCGCCTGACGAACTCCACGTTGGGCTTGACCCGTACCCACGTTCCGGTGAATAATTTATCCGCACTCAGCGGCATCTCTCGCTCTTCTATGATTCGGAGCTTTTGTTTCCACGAGACATTCCTAAACAAAAAGTATCGATTCGCAGTCAGTCAACGCACTTTGACCAAGCGCGAGAGCGAACGAACCTGTAAAACGGTGGCATGTCTGCGCCCTGCGCGCGCATCGCACGCACTCGAGCGGCACGTTCCGCGATTCCCAGTCCGCGGTCACCCCGTCGTGAGGGCCGACGGAAGTACGCGCTCGAACACTCGAGCGACGCCAAATCCTTCGCCGACAAGAACTCGCACACCTTGGACAGCGCGTCCTCAGACAACGTCCCAAGCAACGCGCTCGCCGCCTCATTCTCCGCTCGCAACGCCAATTCTTTCGTCTCCCGTCGCGTCCTCGGCGCGCTCGCTCCCGCTCCGACGCGCCACACCTCCACCGAGCCCGCGCAGACGCGCGACTCTCGCGTCGCGTCGCCGCGCGACTCCCCAACCGTCGCGTCCACCGTCTCCCACCCTCCAACGTCCCGCGCTCCGCCTCGCTCACACGACGCGCTCGGCGACGATCCTCCGGAGCTCGTTCCACCGTCACGCGTCCGTTTCCTTCCCACGCGCGTCGTCACCAGCGCGTCCTCGACGACGACTCGCGCGCCAACGATGCGCGGCGGCATCTTCGAGCGTCCCGCGTCGTCGTCACCACCGCCGTTCGTCGCGCGCGCGAGAGAGAGAGACGCGTGCGCGGTCGTTTCGAGCTCGCGGTCGAACGCGCGGCGCGCGCGCGCGCGGGACGTCGGCGTCATGGCGGGCGATGACGGAGCGGCGCGGAATGCGGTGCGCGCGCGTGATGTTCGAGACGGGACGACGGTGAGACGGCGATCGAACGCTCGTCGGTCGGTCGTCGACGCGTCGTTGTTTGTTTTCGCGTTCGTGATCGGTCGTGGGACGGAGGGCGAGGACGCGCGATCGTGGGATTGGGTAACAACGCGAGGCGACGACGCGCGGCGAGGTGACTCTTCGTATCTCGCGCGCGAGAGGCGGCGGTGGTTGAATAAAATGTATTGAATCAGGGACGTAATTTCACGGGTGAAGAGAGTGGAGATGAGATTGGAGTGTTCTTGCCGCTCCCTCGTCTGGAGGTGACGTGGAGGGCGAGGATTTCTCGCATGAGCTCGTCGTCCATCTTTCTCGCGTGCGCGAGCAAGGAATGCTTTTCGATGAGGTTGCAGAATCGCGTGCGAAGCGAATCTTTCTCGGACGTTCGATCGACGCCATCGGATTTCGTCGCGTCTTCGAGTTCGATTTCGTACGCTCGTTGATAGTGCAGCCTGTTCTCGATGAGTCGACCCAGGAGTTCCGTCATGGATGGAAATATCGCCGCAAACTGCACGAAGAGCGGGGCTATGACGAACTCGATGAAGTTGATCTGGGACAGGCCGACAGACGTTGACTCGCGATCCATCATGGGGCTGATCGACATGCCTTTGGCGCGCTCGCGATCACCTTGATTGAAAAATTCCTCGAGCACTCGCGATGCCCACTTCACGCAGAGATGCTTCGGTTTGACCGCGTTGGAGATGTCGGCGCAGTGCAGAAGAATGCTGAGCATCAATTGACGCTGTTCCTCCGTTTTGAAGGCCGCACTCACATCGATATCAGAAGCATCGATCACGCACGATTTGATGGGAGATCCATTGATGATGTCGTTCTTCCTGCCCAGGGTGACGATTTCGTTCATTCTCGACACGAGCTTGAAGTGATGCGCCATGTCTGTGTGTAGAACGCATCCGATAATCATGCGACGAATCTGTTTGTACGTGTCATCGTCAAAAGCTGATAAGATATTTGCGTCCTCGTTGCTGTGACACAGCATGAAGAAACGCGAGATGTGATGATTCTCGAGCACGCTCTCATCGTTATACGTCAGCGCGGTGCCGTCTCGAGTGGCGATAAGATACGCGTTCGTCAACCCGGGATGATCCATGTCGTGCACCAGAGCGGCAACTAGGAGGCAAAACGTCTCTATTTGCGACAATTTCACCTGATGTCTCACGGAGAGCACGTACAGATAGGTTGTGTGCGTCACGTCAAATGCGTGCTCGAAGCAGTGATACGGATTGTCGCGGTACGTGCGCTGCACCTCGGACAAAAACCTTCGGAGCTTGAAGAGATCGACGAGCTCAAGCAGACCGAGCTCATAAAACATGCGCACGATGGACGGGATTACGTCCATGTCGCTCACTGCGAAAACGTCGAAGGACCAAGAGTTGAGCTCGTCGATGTCGATTCTCATGTACGGTTCCCCAGAGTCCGACATGCGAGCAAACGATGAGACCACCGACTTGAATGTGCTTATATGCGACTTGGACGCCGATTTCGCGGACATGGAATTGACTTTCTTCGCGTCGTAACTCACCAGCCACTCGCGAGTTTGACCGTCCACGTCTTCGTGATCCTCGAGTATGGCCTCGATCAACGCAGAGCTCCCGCTGTCGGATTCGCTGCGCTTGACAATGTGACTCATCTTTTCCAGCACGTACCCCAAAACGCTGATGTCGAGCGATTGAACTTCGTTTTGCTGAACCTCTAAATCTTTGAACACTTGCTTTGCGTGGTATTCGAGCGTCTCGATGATCTCCTGCAGTGGTCGGCCGAGCAGTCTGCGACGAGTCGAGTTGAGCAAATAGTTGAAGAGCATCGTGGTGAGCACCGCAGCGAGCACCTGCTCGATGCTCTCCATCACTTCGAGCGCGTCGCCATCAATGCGCGCACCCAGCGCGCGCTCGACGAGCCTGGCGCCGATGCGATGCTGTGCGCCAGATTTCGGACCGAGAGCGATGGCGGCGACGCTCACGCACACCGAAATGTTCAACGCGCCGGCGTGCTCGAGACGATGAAACACCCCGCGCGGGCTCCCCTTCGCGCTGAACGCGGACGACACGAAGAATCCGTAACCATTATTCGCCCAGAGCGCGCTCGTCGCGCACGCGCGCACGAGAAGCGCGAGTCGAACCACCGACTGCGCCGCGACGCTCGGCGCCCGACCCGCCGCCCGCGTCGTCGCCTCCGCCACCGCCGCAAACAACGCGTTCGCGTCCACCATCGCGTGCATTCGCGACGCGTACCGATCCCATCCCCCGAGCATCCGCGCACCGAGCGCGAGGAACGCCACCGTCCACGCCGCGACGCCCGCCCGCGTCGCGACGCCCGGCCACGCGAGCTCGCGCGCGAGCGCCAGCGCCAGCGCGCCCGCCACGTCCACCGCCGCGCTCGACCGCGACGACGGCGACGCCATGGACGTCATCGCCGCGCTCAGCGCCGCCTCCACCGACGGACGCTTCAGATCCGTCCGCCGCAGATCCTTCACCGGCGCCATCCGCCCGTCGTCCGCGCGAACGTCTCGCGCGCGCGGAATCGCGCGCGAATCGACGCTCGGTCGCGTCCGCGCCCGACGACGAACGCGCCGCGCCCGCGCGCGAGACGAGTCGACGACGTAAAAAATCACACGCGTCGCACGCGCGGCGACGCCCGCGCGCGCGCGTCGCCGTGCGCGGCGCGCGCGCGCCCGCCATCCCGCGCGCGTTACGCCGCCCGTTCGTCTCCCGCGCCCCGGGCGATCGCACACGGTATATACTGACGTATAATACGATATCCATATCGACGAGTCATGACTCGTGAAACGTCCCTCGACCGCCATCCAACGGCCGCGCGTCGCGATCGACGCGCGCGCGGTGATACGCGCGCGCGCGCGCGCGAACGCGTCGCGCAAAGGCGCATCGGTGATTCCCACGTCCGCGCGTCGCCATGGAGGAGGTGTTTGGGAACTTTTGGCGCGATGTGCTCGGGGAATCGGATTCGCAGAGCGACGAGGACGAGACGTACGTGCGCGTTCGTCGTCCGGAAGCGGACGCGGACGCGCGTGAGGTGCCGATCAGCGCTCCGGGGGCGATGGAGTTGCGACAGGTGACGCGTCGGACGTTCCGGGGGATCGTTCGGGCGCGAAAAGGGGAGGGTGAGGGGACGCTGGCGGATGTGCTGTTCGCGGATGCGGACGGACGGTCGGCGAGCGCGCGGGTGCGGATCGAGGATGGACACCGAGGTTTTTTGGGAAAGATTTTGGCGTCTTGGAAGGTGGCGATGGCGGAGGAGAGTGATGGGGAGACTGGGGAGGAGAGCGCGCGGGAGGAGGCGGTGGAGGCTCGAAGACGGCGGCGGGGGGCGAGCGCGTTGGCGTCGTCGGGCGAGCGGACGATCAAGACGGCGCTTCGGACGAGCGAGAAGAGCGATATCATGAGTTTAGAGCAGATGGAGTCGATTAGGGAGGCGTTGCCCGCGATGTATCGCATGCGAGAGTGGACGCTGACGTACAGCACCAAGCGGGACGGGACGTCGCTCAAGAATCTGTACCGGCGAGCGAGCGGAAAGCCAAACACCGTGCTCGTCGTGAGCGACAGCGCGGGTGTCATTTTCGGCGCGTTTTGCACCGAATCTTGGAAGGTGCACTCTCGTTACGTCGGCACCGGAGAGAGTTTCGTGTTCACGCTCGCGCCCGTCGGGATGAAGTACGCGTGGAGCGGCGAAAACGATTACTTCATGCTCGGCGCAGCCTCTTCGTTATCCGTGGGAGGTGGGAGCGCGCACGCGATTCGACTCGAGGAAGATTTGCTTCAAGGATCGAGCGGAGAGTGCGAGACGTTCGATTCCCCGCCCTTGGCGAGCGAGAACATGTTTCGGACGTCTCGCATCGAACTCTGGTCGTTGGATTAGCTCCTTGTAGAGTTCTTGCATGTATGACAATTCTAAATTAAAGCGAGCGAGCGTTCGAGTTTCAATTCGCGAGGGACGCAAAGCCGCCTTCTTCGAGTTTGGTCGCGAGCTCGATGCCGCCCGTTTGCACGATTTGCCCCTTTTGCATGATGTGAACCTTGTCCGGGCTGATGGCGTCGAGCAGGCGCTGGTAGTGCGTGATGAGCAACAAACCCTTCTCGCCCTCACGCAGAATGTTCACCGCCTTGGCCACGTCCCGAAGTGCGTCGACGTCCAAACCGGAGTCAATTTCATCCAAAATGCTCATCTCGCTCTCCATGACCGCCAACTGCAAAATTTCGTTGCGCTTCTTCTCGCCCCCCGAGAAGCCTTCGTTGACGTTGCGCGTCAAGAAGCTCGGATCCATGTTCAGCTGTTCCAACTTCGGCGTGAGGTAACCGTAGAACTCCAAGGGATCCATTTCTTCCTCCCCGCGAGCCTTTCTGCGCTCGTTGCACATCATGCGCAAGAAATCCGTGTTCGACACACCCGGAACCTCGATGGGCGACTGAAACGACAGGAACAACCCCGCCCGCGCGCGTTCCTCCGGCTCCATCTCGAACAGATCCTTCCCCTTGAGCGTCGCGCTCCCACCCGTGACCTCATACGCCGGATGTCCGACCAGAACCTTCGTGAGCGTGCTCTTACCCGAGCCATTCTTCCCCATGATGGCGTGCGTCTCGCCCTCGCGAATGACCAGGTTCACCCCTCGCAAGATCTCCTCTCCCGTCTCCGCCACCTCGGCGTGAAGATCCCGCACCTCGAGCAAAACATCACCCTTCGCCTTGACGATCACGCGTCGTCGCGACGCCGCGCATCCACGCGACGCATCACGCGCGACGCGCGACGCCGCGCATCCGCGCGCCGTCACCCCTCTCGTCCCTGACGTCATCATCGCCCGTTCACGCGCGCGTAAACGCACGAAATCACCCGCACGACAACCGCGCACGGAGCGGACGTACTCGCGGTGTGGTTTCACCGCGCGCGACGCGCGTGCGTCGTCGTGTGCGGCGCGCGCGCGATGATGATCGTCTATCCGCGATGCGGGCTCAACCCTACGGGACGCGCGCGACGCGCGAATCGTCGGCGGACGCGCGTGACGCGCGCGACGACGCCATGCGCGTCGTGACGCGCGCGATGGATGGTGAAAAATATTTAACGTCGATGACGCGCGTGCGGCGCGCCACGGATGCGCGTGTGATGGGCGTGGATCGTCGAGGGGTGATGACGGGGACGAGTCTTTTGATCTTCTCGAGCGCGTGGCGGGCGTCGAGCGCGCGGGCGAGCGCGGCGGGGGATCTGACGCGACGTGGCATGGCGAAGTTTTCGGGGTTTGATGTTCGAGGGAGCGTGGAGGCGTTCGATGGGGCGATCGCGGTGGATCCGGCGTACGCGGGGTACATGTGGCAGCGCGGGTTGGCGCTGTACGCGCTGGGGGATTACGCGGGCGCGGCGGCGCAGTTTCGGGTGGATGTGGGGGTGAATCCGAACGATACGGAGGAGGCGGTGTGGTGCTTTGCGAGTGAGGCGATGGATCCGGCGAAAGGGGTGGCGTACGCGCGGGAGAACATGTTGCGCACGGGACGGGACGCGCGACCGGTGATGTCGAGCGTGCGAGAGCTCTTCGCGAGCGGGACAGAGGAGGCGGAGGCGGCGCTCAAAGAAGCGGGTAAGCGCTCGGCGGGGGATGAATTCTATGCGTTGTTGTATTTGGGGTTGTTTCACGAGATAAATGGGGAAAATGCGCGCGCGAAGGAGGATTACGAGCGTGCAAACCGCACCGTGTACGCGAAACTCTCAGGAGATTACATGGCGGATGTGTCGCGCGTTCTCGAACGTCGATGATGTTGTACGCTACATTTCTATTAAAAATAATTATCAATTCGTTCTTCAATTTGTTTTTGGCGTCGGTTTGGCCAACTTCTCGCTGTCCAGTAACTCCAGAATGGTTGAGACGAGGGTGGCTACGTACGCGTCGAGCGAGTCCTTCTCCCCATCCGCGTTGGCGTTTTCAATCTTTCGCGCCAGAACGCGATCGATTTGATTGCGAATTTCTTTCAGCAAGACGCCAATTTTCGCCGATGCTTGAAACGTCGCCCATCGGTCGATGCTGATCGTTCCTTGCGCATGTTGCACCTCTATTTTACCACCAAAGAGCAAAAGTTGGTACGGAGTCACCGCCGTGCAGTCGCGCACATAGATTGCAGTCGTCTGCACTCGTTCGTGATAGACGAGCCATCGCGTGATGAAACTTTTCGCTTCAAAGTTGATGCTCGACGGATGTATCTGAATCTTCTCGGTTCGCCCGTTTTCAGCCAAGAAGGTCAAGCGAGGCGGCGCGTCTCGTTTCGGGGCCGGCTCCACCTTGATTAAATTTGGGTACAGTCCGGCGACGAGGATGGACTTGAGCAAGCGCTTGTTGTCCGCGTGGCGGTTTGCCTTGACCCATTCTGGATCCGTCTGTAACACGACGCCTCGCTGACGTCCGCGG